>JAEEGL016302830.1_pt1 | contig 31334 bp, 24 predicted proteins | sample 9134231 | NCBI WGS metagenome assembly JAEEGL01 (sample SAMN16246548, study PRJNA631951) | gut metagenome | biome: gut microbiome; feature: rumen; material: fiber-attached | host: Bos | place: Iran: Karaj | collected 2018-10
CATTTCGTGGGATGAATACTTTATGGGGGTTGCGAAACTTGCGGCGATGAGATCCAAGGATCCCAACACGCAGGTAGGGAGCTGTATTGTAAGCCAGGACAACAACATAATGTCCATGGGATACAACGGATTCCCCAAGGGCTGCTCTGATGAGGAGTTTCCCTGGGAGAGAGAAGGGGATGAGCTTGATACCAAGTACCCTTATGTGACCCACAGTGAGCTCAATGCGATCCTGAACTACCGCGGAGGGAGCCTTGTCGGGAGCAAGATCTATGTATCTCTTTTTCCCTGCAATGAATGTGCCAAGGCAATAATCCAGGCCGGGATAAAGACAGTTGTATATGACAGTGATAAATACAGTGACACTCCTGCCACCAAGGCATCAAAGAAGATGTTTGATGCTGCAGGTGTAAGATACTATCAGTACCAGCCCAGCGGAAGGAGCATTAAGATTACGATATAAGATCATGAGCAGAGGGCGTTTCAAAGTGAAAGGAAACTTCATAATTTTAGCGACAGTGATAGCTCTGGTGCTGTCACTGCCGTTTGATTCTTTCGCGACTGAAACTACGAGAAAAAAGCTTGATGATGCCAAGAAAGCCAAACAGGAATCGGAGAGCCAGCTCGATGATACCAAGGAAGACCTTGTCGAGATGCATGAGGAGAAGGCGTCCCTCCAGGGGCAGTTGAACAACCTCAATTCACAGCTCAATGAAGTGAGCAACAACCTTGAATCTCTCGAGGAACAGATAGGTGACAAGGAAACCGACATTGAGAATACCCAGATGGAGCTTGAGGCAGCAAGACAGAGAGAGGCTGACCAGTACGCTTCCATGAAGAAGCGCATACAGTTCATGTATGAGAAGCAGAAATTCGTAATGGTAGGAATGTTCCTGGGGTCTGAGAATTTTGGAGATTTTCTGAATCAGAACAATTATATTGAGCAGCTTTCTGCCTATGACAGAAAAATGTTCAACGAATACATTGAAACGAGACAGCTCATAGAGGCCAAAGAGGCATCGCTTAAGGAAGAGAGGGAACTGCTCGAGGAATACAAGGTCAAGGAGCAGGCCGAGCAGAACAGGGTTGCGGGGCTTGTCAACCAGACATCCGGTTCCATCAGGCAGTATTCCAATGATATCTCGGATGCCGAGGCCAGGGCGCAGGAACTGGAGGACCAGATAAGGGCGCAGGAGGCAGACATCAAGAAACTGGAGGCCAAACTTGCTGAGGAGATCAGGCTGTCCAAGCTCGCAGCAGCCTCCAAGTGGAGGGATATTTCCGAGGTGACTTTTGCAGATGGTGACCGCAAGCTTCTCGCCAACATCATATACTGTGAGGCGGGTTCGGAGCCCTATGAGGGACAGGTGGCCGTAGGGGCTGTAGTTATCAACAGAGTGCTCAGCTCAGTCTACCCTGATACAGTTGTCGGCGTTATATATCAGGACAGGCAGTTTTCGCCTGTTGCAAGCGGAAGGCTTGCGCTTGCACTTGCGAGCGACAAAGCAACAGCGGCCTGTTATAAGGCCGCCGATGAAGCTATGACTGGATATTCAAATGTTGGAAACTGTGTATATTTCAGGACACCCATACCAGGGCTTACAGGCACAAGGATAGGCGGACACATCTTTTACTGATTTATCAGATCTTCTATCGGAGCCGCCAGAGGCTCAATACCATCTGAATAGATTTCATTCAGGAGCCTGTTCAGGGAGAGCAGGCTCTTTTTAAGAAGGTGCTCGTCGATGAGACGCTTCTCATAAGCTTCAGATAGTTCATCGAGATCAACCACGCGTATCCGGCCTTCGGGAGATATCTTGACATCTGCAAGAAGGTCTATGACCAGAAGAGAGTTATCCTGACTGTTCATCTCGTAGGTCACAATGTCGCAGTACCAGCATAAAAGAGAGCCATCACTTTTTAGAAACTTGCTGACTTTGTAGCCGCGATCCAGATAATAGCAGGAATAGCCGTTAGATAAGTCGCTACGGCTTCTTATAGTCTTCCATTTGGTCACAATAACAGAATCGGTTTGTTTAATGATGATATCATCTTTTAATTCGACGCATTCATCTGGGATGAAGCGCCTGCGAAATAAAGTCAGATTATTCATAAAAAAATAATACTCTTACACAAATTGAAAGTCAATTATGCGAGAAAATTCAGTTTTACTTAGAACTTTAAAGATAATATATTTTGCCATCGTGCTCGTTGTCGCCATACTTATCGTGAGCAGATTCTCAAACGGCGATAACGCGGATATGTCTGCGCCGATGCCAGAGGCTGCTTTGCCTGTTGTGACACTTAAGAGCATGGGCAGGGAGATGAACCAGATGCATGGCTACACCTCACAGATCGATCTGAGTTATTTGAGGGGCATGATCATGCCGATAGGCAGTAACAGGGAGATCAACTACAGGATAAATACCTATGGAAGCGCTGTGACAGACCTTGGCTTCGAGGTGAGAAGCATAGATGGAAAGAGCCTGGTGGAGAACCAGGAGATCCGCGATTTCAGGCAAAACGGATCAGATATAGAGGGAGCGATACAGCTCAAGGATCTCATAACCCCGGATAAAGAGTATATGCTCGTATTTCTTATGGATACTCCAGTAGGTACAGCCAGATATTATTCGAGGATCGTCTGGACTGAAGACGGTAACAAGTATCACCTTGATGATGAGCTTGACTTTGTCCTTGGCTTTTCGGAGGCAACCTTCAGTAAGACAGCTGCTCAGGAATACGCAAGGTATCTTGAATCGAATTCAGAAGGTGACAATACAACCTTCAATAAGGTCAATATACACAGCAGCCTGTCGCAGGTGACCTGGGGAGATCTGAACGTCACAAGGCATACTGCGCCTGAAATCTACGTCTCAGATCTACACAGCCAGACCGGCAGCTATGAACTTAAATACCGTGTCTCTGTCAAGGATGGGACTGTGAACCGCAATTATAATGTGAAAGAGGATTTCAGGGTTAGATACACCTCGGACAGGATTTATCTTCTCAACTATGAGAGGAGCATGAACTATATATTTGATTCATCTTCCTATTCACTTGGTACCAACAGTATTGCCATGAGCATCTCAGATCCTGACATGCAGCTTGTGGAGAGTGGCGGAGGAAGCGCATTTGCCTTTGTCAGTGAGAACAGGCTGTATATGTTCAACAACTCTGAGAACAAACTCGCGTATGTTTTTGGTTTCTATGATTCCGATAATGACGACGAGAGGACAAGATGGGCCAATCACTCAATTAAGATCCTTAAAGTGGACGAGGGAGGAAGCGTCAAATTTGCTGTTGCCGGATACATGAACCGCGGGATCCATGAGGGCAATGTCGGTATCGCGGTATATGAGTACAACAGCGCGATAAATGCCGTAGAGGAGATGGCGTTTGTTGAGAGCACCCAGTCAGCTGAGATACTTTCAAATTATGTCGGAAAGATCGCTTATGTGAGCTCGTCAGATGTTTTTTACGCCATGCTGGATCAGAACATCTATGCCATCGATCTTACGGAGAGGTCTTCGAGCTCTGTAGTCGAGGACATAGGAGCCGGAGAGTACAAGATATCGCAGTCGGAGAGTAATATTGCCTGGCAGCGCGACCTGGCGACCATCAATCTCATGAGCCTCAATACAAGGTCTGAGTCGACTATAAAGGCCGAGGCCGGTGACAATATCATTCTTCTTGGTTTTATGGGCGAGGATCTGGTATACGGACTGTGCCATACGGATGACATTGGAGTAGACAGGATCGGCAATCCGATATATGCGATGTACTGCATAAAGATCGAGGATCTCGAGGGGAATGTCCTTGAGAACTACCATCCGGACAATGTCTTTGTGACAGCGGTAGCGCTTGGTGACAATCAGATCAAGCTGACACGTGTGACAAAAGACGAGGCAACTGGCAGTTATGTTGCGACTTATGATGACCAGATAGTCAGTACGCTCAAGGCAGAGGAGGGAAACAACAGCCTGGATGTTGTTTCAGTGGATGTCTTTGAGAAGATCGTCCAGATCACGACCAAGAATGACATCAAATCCAAGCAGCTGAGGGTCCTTACGCCAAATCAGACTCTCTTTGAGGGCAGCAGGAATGTAGAAGTAGAAATTGACAGGGACAAGGATGAGAAGCCTTTCTATTATGTATACGGACTTGGCGGGATAAAAGACATTTTCACGGATCCCGCGGATGCGGTTTCGCTGGCGTACAGTGCTCCCGGAGTTGTTATAGATGACAGGAATGACTATGTATGGCTAAAGGGAAATCTGCTAAGGTCAAACCAGATAATGTCGATCACAAGAATGGCTGAGAGCTACGAGAATATGACTGAAACCGATTCTGTAGCAGTATGCCTTGACCTCATGCTCAAGTTTGAGGGCGTAAACAGAAATGTGGAGAATCTTCTTTCAACGGGCAGCAGCGTTGTAAACATATTAAAGAGCTCTTTTACTGATGCCCAGATACTGGAGCTGGACGGATGTCCGATGCAGGCAATGCTTTACTATGTGAACCGGGACATTCCGGTCATGGCGATGATGAATAACGGAGAGGCAATGCTGCTCATCGGATTTAACGACCTCAATACGGTCCTCATGAACCCGGTGAACGGACAGGTCTACAAATATGGGATGAATGATTCTGAGAAGCTTTTCGAGGAAAATGGCAACCATTTCATTACTTATGAGTACACAGAGAAGTAGTTTATAGAAAATTCACTTGTGCACAATGGAAATGACGAATATAATATAGCCCAAGGTTAAATGGTGATTAAGGAATGGTGAAGCGATGACAGATAACAGAAATGATGATATGGATTTCAGGGAAGTTACCGATGACGTCAATGTTGATATAACAGATGACGCCGGCAAAGATACATCGGATAAGACTTCTGTTACTGAAAATAAGGACCATGTAAATGATGGAAACGATGGGGAAAAGTCCGAGTACGAGGATGTCTGCTTTGTGTGCAGAAGACCCGAGAGCAAGGCGGGGAAGATGTTCCACCTGCCAAATAACATCTGTGTGTGCGATGACTGCATGCACAAGACAATGGACGCGGTGAGCCAGTTTGACTATCAGAATATGCTGGGCAACCCCTCCCTTTTGAATGAGCTCAACAAGAATACAAAGGGATTTCCGGGTTTTGGCTTTTTAAACATGGATGACCTCAAAAACGGAGGATTTAACTTCGGAGGCGGAATACCCAACTCCCAGAAGATAAAGAAAAAGAGCGAGGACAAGGTAAAGCCTGCGTTTGACATAAAGAACATCCCCTCCCCGCACAAGATCAAGGCCAAGCTTGATGAGTACGTCATAGGACAGGACAAGGCCAAGAAAGTAATGTCTGTGGCGGTTTACAACCATTACAAGAGGGTTGCGACTGATACCATGGATGAGATCGAGATTGAGAAGTCCAATATCCTGCTTCTTGGACCGACAGGTAGCGGCAAGACCTATCTTGTAAAGACTCTGGCAAGGCTTCTTGATGTGCCGCTGGCAATCACGGACGCGACCTCCCTTACAGAGGCAGGTTACATCGGCGATGATATAGAGAGCGTTGTGAGCAAGCTCCTTGCAGCAGCCGGTAATGACGTTGAAAAGACAGAGCACGGGATCATCTTCATAGATGAGATAGACAAGATAGCCAAGAAAAAGAACACGACTTCGAGGGATGTCAGCGGAGAATCCGTACAGCAGGGAATGCTCAAGCTCCTGGAGGGAGCTAATGTTGAAGTACCTGTAGGAGCCGGGAGCAAGAACGCAATGGTACCGCTGACCACAGTAAATACAAGGAATATACTCTTTATCTGCGGTGGCGCTTTCCCGGATCTTGAACAGATCATTACACAGAGGCTCAACAAGCAGACTTCCATCGGATTTGACGCGGATCTCAAGGACAAATATGAGGACGATCCGAATCTTCTGACAAATGTTACAATCGATGATCTCAAGAAGTTCGGAATGATACCGGAGTTCCTTGGAAGACTTCCCATCATCTGCACTCTTACAGCACTGACCAAGGATATGCTCATCAAGATACTTAAGGAGCCCAAGAATGCCATTCTCAAGCAGTATCAAAAACTTCTGGCACTTGATGAGGTTGAGCTCTTGTTTGATGATTCGGCTCTTGAAGTGATAGCAGAGAAGGCCATGGAGAAAGATACGGGCGCAAGGGCACTGCGTGCAATCATTGAGGAATTTATGCTGGATATCATGTATGAGATTCCGAAAGATGACAATATCGGACGGGTGACCATTACGAGAGATTATATAGAAGGCAAGGCCTCACCCCTTATCGAGATACGTGGAGAAGGGGAGAAGCCAAGACTTCCACAGTTTAATACGGAACAGGCAACAAATGTCTGATTGATCAGTTGCAAGTTATGAGGGTTCCTGCTTTGCCCTTGAGCGCGTCGTCGACGCTGCCAAGGGATGTTATGAGCACGGATCCCTCATTGTTTGTCTCAAGGAACTGTATGGCAGCCTCGATCTTGGGAAGCATATCAGTTTCGCCGAATTCACCGGCATCTATATATTCCTTCGCCTGGGAGAGGTTCATCCTTGTTATCGGTTCCTCATCAGGAGTCTCGAAGTTTTTGTACACGTAGGGAACAGATGTAAGGATTATGAGTCTGTCGCTCTTTAAGTCGCTCGCAAGCTTGCCGGCGATGGCATCTTTTTCTATAACGGCAGATGCGCCCTTGAGGACATGTCCCTGCTGTATCACAGGAATTCCGCCTCCGCCACAGGCTATGACCTCCTGTCCCGCATCCACGAGGGCTCTTATGGCATCGATCTCAACGATATCAATAGGCTTGGGAGCCGCGATTATCCTTCTGTAGCCGTTTCCGGGTTCCTCTCTTACAAAGTTGCCCTTCTTGATCTCTGTGTCCGCATCCTCTTTGGACATGTTCCTTCCGATCACCTTGGTAGGGGCGTAGAATGCCTCGTCGTAAGGATCAACAGTCACCTGTGTGAGAATGGTGCTGACAGGTGTAGAAATCCCCCTTGAAAGGAGTTCTGTCTTTAACGTGTTCTGTATGTCATAGCCAACATAGCCCTGGCTCATTGCGTTGCACACGCACATCGGCGCTGGTGTGTAGTCGATGTATATGCGGTGAAGTTCTGTCATTGCCTTGTGGATCATGCTGACCTGCGGTCCGTTGCTGTGGGTGATTACGAGCTGATAGCCGGCTTCTATAAGATCGGCGAGAGCCTTTGCGGTGACCTTCGTGGCATTCATCTGTTCATTGGTCGTTATGCCCAGAGCCTCGTGGCCGAGTGAAACAACTGCCTTTATATTCTCCATGATTTCCTTACTCCTTCTTTGATTTATGCGATGAAAAAGATACTGTTATTTTACCACTATAAAGCGGTAATTTGGAACAAAACCGATAAAAAGTACTTGCTATTTTGAGATAAAGTAGTAAACTATTCATTTGTTCGTTAATTTGTTTTCGCTGACATAACATACAGTCAGCCAGAAGGGGCAGACATGCAAAATAAATCAAACATTCGGGATCTCACAGTCGGCAATCCAATGGGACTTATCTTTGGCTTTGCCATGTCCTTGTTCTGGGGAATGCTCTTCCAGCAGCTTTACAATATTATAGATACGGCTATAGTCTCATGGTTTATCGGAAAAGAGGCATACACCGGAGTCGGGACCACAGGAGCAGTGAACTTTCTGATAATGGGTTTCTGCATGGGAGTCTGTAACGGATTTGCCATTCCGGTCGCCCAGAGATTCGGAGCCAAAGACTTTAAGAGCATGAGAAAGTTTGTGTCTCATGCGATAATTCTCTGCAGTATCTTTGCAGTGATAATGACATTCCTCGTAAGTGTCTATTGCAGGCAGATACTGATCATAATGAACACGCCGGAGGATGTTTTTGAATATGCCTACGGATATATAATCGTGATCTTCCTGGGGATCCCTGTAACATACATGTACAACCTGCTATCGGGCATCATAAGGGCACTGGGGGATTCCAAGCATCCGGTGCAGTTCCTTATCGCTGCTTCCGTTATAAATATCCTGCTGGATCTTCTTTTTATCATACCGCTTCACATGGGCATCACGGGTGCGGCGCTGGCGACAGTGATATCCCAGGGGATATCCGGTATCATGTGCCTTGTGTTTATCATAAGAAAGATAGATATCCTTCACCTCAGAAAAAAAGACTGGGAGCCTGACAGGTCACACTTCCTTATCCTGCTGAACATGGGAGTTCCGATGGGGCTTCAGTATTCAATTACCGCGATAGGAAATGTTATTCTTCAGACGGCCATAAACAGTATGGGTACAGACGCGGCAGCAGCGGTTACGACGGCAGTCAAGGTCAGCATGTTCTTCTGCATTCCCTTTGATGCTCTCGGGTCTACCATGGCTACCTACGGAGGCCAGAACGTGGGAGCAAAAGAGCTTGAGCACCTTCAGCAGGGACTTGTTGCAGCAGTTAAACTTGGCTGCGGATATGCGATACTGGCATTTATTGTTCTGTATTTCTTTGGAAGAAATCTTGCGATGATATTCCTCAGCCCTGAGGACGTGCTCTGCCTTGACAACGCCCATCTGTACCTGATCGTGAACAGCGCGTTTTATATTCCGCTTGCCCTGGTGAACATTGTCAGATTCCTGATACAGGGAATGGGATTTTCAATGTTTGCGGTGCTTGCCGGAGTCATGGAGATGATAGGAAGGACTGTGGTGGCACTGGTGCTTGTGCCCATATTCGGATTCCCGGCGATATGCTTTGCCAGCCCCATAGCATGGATACTGGCAGACGCATTCCTTATCCCGGCTTACATATCCGTAAAGAAAAAATTAAAGCGGATCTTTGACAGGCAGGTAGTGATCTATTAACCTGTTCACCCATTGATATGGGTTGTCATGTGCGGGTCAAGATCTGGATTGATTTTGGTTATCCTGCGGTCATAGGTCATAAGTCCGTTGACTTCTTCCTCGACATCGGACAGCTGTGTATATACGGCGCCGGAGAGGCCTTTAGCTATAAGCGGCTTCATGTCGGCATTTATAAGATTGTAATATGCGACACCCAGTTCATCCAGGGTGTCGTATTTTTTATACCCGTAGATGCGGTCAACACTGCTGTGACCGTCTATGTGGCAGGCGAGTCCCCCGTACTCGGATATGACAAATGCTCTGCCTGCCTTGTCTTTTTCAACAGAGAGCGGTCTGAAATAGTTGTGGACGCTCCGGAAATTCCCGCTTCCCTCGTCGAACCAGCCACTCGCCTGATCGACAGGTCTTGTGTCATCGATCTCTTTTGCCATGATGGTTGCGCCGGCGGCATTGAACTGCCCCCATCCCTCATTGAATAAGACCCAGGAAGCAATGCTGGGAACATTGTACAGATAGTAGATAGTGTTCTTCATCTCCTCCAGCCATTCACTGCGTCCCTCGGCAGAACCCCTTGAGAAGGTGTTGTAATATGCGGGACCGTCAGGCATGCGCCCGAAGACCTTTGGGAAAAGAGTGGGCAGGTAAGATACTACGGGCTTGGCGTAGGAAGATCCTCCGCTGACCATGTCCTGCCACACTATCATGCCGAGCCTGTCGCAGTGGTAGTACCATCTGGCGGACTCGACCTTGATATGCTTGCGCATCATGTTGTAGTGAAGGCGCTTCATCTCCTTGATATCATAGATAAGCGCGTCATCTGCCGGGGCTGTGTAGAGTCCGTCCGGCCAGTAGCCCTGGTCAAGAACTCCCATCAGAAAATAGGGCTTGTGATTTAAGCAGAATCTGGCAAAGCCATTTTCGTCCTGCTCGATACTGTAGCTCCTCATGGCGAAATATGACCTTACGCTGTCACTTCCCGCGGTGATCTGAATGGGATAGAGGTAAGGATCCTCAGGACTCCAGAGGTGCGGATTGTCTATGGTGAAGCTGAACTGATAATAGCAGGGTCTGAATCCGGATCCCGAATCGTCAAGACTTGGGCATGTATCCGATGAAAAGGCGCTGCCGCAGGCAAAGGAATGACTCTTTGTCTCAAAGGAATCTGCTGACCTAACCATCTCGTGCCCGGGAAATCTGACTGCCACGCGGTCTGGGGCACTGGTGCAGACCTGTATAGTGAGCGTCTTAAGGTCACTCTCAGGTCTTATGCGAAGCTCCCTTATATAGGAGGATGGGACTTCCTCAATCCATACGGTCTGCCAGATACCGCTCTGACAGGTATAGTACATTCCACCGCGGCGAAGGGTCTGCTTGCCTCTGCTGTGGTACGATGAGTCGCTGCTGTCCTCGACACGGACTGAAAGTGTATTGCCGCAGAGCGTAAGTCCATCCTGAGAGAATTTTAGGTAATCTGTTATGTCAACCGTGAAGGGGAGATATCCTCCGCTGTGGGAGGTGACATAAGAGTCATTGATATATATGCATGCAAACTGGTCTACTGCGCCAAAGTGCAGCAGAAACCGGGAGTTGTTCTGTTTTCTGGAAATATCCGGGAGAGAGCGCCGGTACCAGAGAAACTGGTTCGGAAGAAGTCTTCTCTCGACGCCTGAGAGCATTGCTTCGGGAGAAAATGGTACAAGGATAACGCCGTCCATCACAGAGGGCATCTCAGAGTCGAATGACTTGTTGAGTGCTTCACTTTTGAACTCAGCGGGCTTATCTACAATACAGTAATCCCAGTAACCGTTGAGATTGATGTAGCTGTCCCTTACAAACTGGGGACGCGGGTACTCCTTCAGGACTTTAGAAGGGTCGAGATCTTCACCCCAGACAGTAAAGAGCCTGTTCAGTATGTCGTCTTCATGTGGCTTGTCGATACTCTTGATTGCATCAATCAGGTCCATAGGTTTATTCTCCTTGAACTTCCGTGCTGCCCGATGCAGCGTTTGCTATAAGATCCTGGTAAAAGGCGCAGGATGTGGCGTATCTGTAGACACTGATCCACAGAAGCGGAACAAACATTGTGATACAGCCAAGCAGATAGAGGGGAAGAAATGTGACGTTCAGGTAAAAGAGCCTGAATTTGTTGCCCTTCATGAGCTGCCTGCTGGCAGAGAGGATCTCCCTGGCGGATTTGTCGGGGAAGTCATGCAGCAGGAAAAATGACTGCGAATACACCAGCGAGACATAGACATTGATGATAAGTCCAAATGCAAGCGCGAAGATAAGCGCGGAGACTGCACTGTCCGAAGGTGATGCCTGATATCTGATAAGAAGAATCTGGGACGGCAGGCTCACCAGGAAATCGATCAGAACAAAGACAGACTGGATAAGTACTGCCTTTTGGGGCTGCTGCCTTAGTCCGAAGAAGACGTCTGAAGTAGATACCGACTGTGAATACATAAGATTCATGTAAAGATAAGCCTTGCCGGACACAAGTGTACCCAGAAGGATATTGACGATTATCGTGATTATGTTGTTGATTACTACAAGCAGGATACTCCCACTGGTAGAGACAGTGGTTATGCCGGAAATAAATAACTGAATGGCAAAGATTATTATATTGGCACCTATAAGCGTGCCATATCTGCCAAGGGACTTCTCCCTGGCGATCCCCTTAAGCTGTGCTGATGTCTTCGGGCTGTTCATTAAATTATTGCTCCCCCACCTTATCCGGCGAGGTCGACATTCGCACCTAAAAGACCCTGTCTGTTGAGAGCCTTTCTCGCCTTGGTATAAGGATTCTCTTCGTTGCTGTATGCTATCTTGGTGCAGGTCTCACCGCCTGCGACGTAGGTGCGTCCGCACTCCGGACAGACTGCCGTCTTGATCGATACGGATGCCTGAAGTACCTTGCCGTTGTTCATGGCGGCATCCTTGTAAGCGTTGCTGACGTGCTCGGCTTCATGTCCGCGTACACGCGACGCAGCTGCCTGAGGACTTATGTGCTGGGCACTCTTGAAGGAAACCATTTCATCAGAGCCGTCCTGATACTTGCGGTTCTTGCATGTCTCGCACTCTGCAGGTGACACCCTCTTGCCCGGATTGGCCTTGGTGGACTCGCCGGGATTGAGTATCGCCTTCGGGGTTTCAGACGCAGCCTGTGAACCGGAAAGACCGGTATTGTACGCTGCACCGTAGGCGCCATATCCGCTTCCTAATGCTCCAATCATACTCATGGGCACCTCTTTCTAATGCCGGGAATCTCAGTTGCCTGGTTCTATTCCGAGTTCCCTGAGCATATCATCAAAGCTGATACCATTCATTTGCTCAGACATGGTATTGAGCTGTTCCCTGGTTGCGGGATCAGTCATAACCCTGTAGATGTCATAAGCAAAGACTCCGTATCCGATAACTATACCAAAAACGCCATAAATAATGGCTTTTTTGGCCTGGGGCAACAGCCTGTCCGCAACACCTCTGCTAAGACCGGCAAGGACTATAGCAACTCCGCCTAAAATCACCCCGATATTCATAAAAAAAGCCATCGGGATGGAAGCAAGACCCAGTATCATAGACAATCCTGCCTGCGCAAGTCGCCTGTCAGGCGCACCCTCGGAACGGTAGTATTCATTCTCGCCCATCAAAACTTTTCCTCACAAATCCTCATTCTTACTATAGATTCTACTATAGAATGCACGCATTTTCAATGTTCGCGCCTTCTTTGTAAGCCTTGAAAAGAGTCACAAATGCTTGTTATAATAGGAACAGTGTTTTGTTTATAAAAAGTTAATTAAAATTTGAGGTTTTTTTATGGACATCATCTTAAAAATCAAAGAAGAACTAAACGTTGAAAAATGGCAGGTTGAGGCGGCGGTCAAGCTGATCGACGAGGGCAATACCATCCCCTTTATCTCCAGGTACAGGAAGGAAGCTACGGGCTCGCTCAATGATGAACAGCTCCGTGATCTTGACGAGAGGCTCAAGTACTTAAGGGGTCTTGAGGAGAGAAGAGAAGCCGTTCTTTCATCCATTGAGGAACAGGGCAAGATGACTGACGAGCTCAGAGAGAAGATCATGGCAGCAGAGACCATGGTTGCCATTGAGGATCTCTATCTCCCGTACAGGCCCAAGAGAAAAACAAGGGCTTCAGTGGCAAGGGAGAAGGGACTTGAGCCACTTGCGCAGATACTTATGGCGCAGGAGACCACAAGACCTCTTCAGGATGAGGCATCTGCATTTATCGACGAGGAGAAGGGCGTCAGCGATGCTGCCGAAGCTCTCCAGGGGGCTATGGACATCATCGCGGAGGAGGTTTCTGACAACGCCGACTTCAGGACATATATAAGAGAAGTTACCATGGAACAGGGCATTCTCACCAGCAAGGCCAAGGATGAGAAGGCGCAGTCTGTTTATGAGATGTATTACGACTACGAGGAGCCTGTCAAAAAAGTGCTCGGGCACAGGGTTCTTGCCCTGAACAGGGGAGAAGCCGAGAAATTCCTGGTGGTCAAAGTCGTTGCGCCTGAGGAACAGATCCTTCAGTTCCTTCGCAAGAAGATGATCAAAAATGAGAATCCTGTAACAACTCCCGTGATCGAAGAGATAAACCAGGACGCCTATGAGAGGCTGATAGCGCCTGCAATCGAGAGAGATATAAGGAATGAGATGACTGAGAAGGCTGAGGACGGCGCCATTTCCGTCTTTGGCAAGAACCTGACCCAGCTCCTCATGGCTCCGCCTATAGCGGGCAAGACTGTTCTTGGATGGGATCCCGCCTTCAGGACGGGGTGCAAGCTGGCCATCGTGGATGCGACCGGCAAGGTACTTGACACCAAGGTCATTTTCCCGACTGCTCCTCAGAACAAGGTAGAGGAGTCCAAGGCTGAGCTCAAGAAGCTCATCGATAAATATGATGTTGATCTTATTTCGGTAGGTAACGGAACTGCTTCGAGGGAGTCGGAGCAGGTGATCGTAGAACTGATCAAAGAGATCGACAGACCGCTCCAGTATGTAATTGTCAACGAGGCAGGAGCTTCTGTTTACTCCGCGAGCAAGCTTGCAACAGAGGAATTTCCGCAGTTTGACGTGGGACAGAGGAGCGCTGCGTCTATAGCAAGAAGACTTCAGGACCCGCTTGCCGAGCTTGTCAAGATCGATCCCAAGTCGATAGGTGTCGGACAGTACCAGCATGACATGAACCAGAAAAAGCTTGGAGAGACACTTGAGGGTGTGGTCGAGGACTGTGTGAACAAGGTCGGAGTCGATCTCAATACCGCATCAGCCCCGCTTCTTCAGTATATATCAGGCATAAGCAAGGTAATCGCCAAAAACATAGTCGACTACAGGGAGGCCAATGGAAAGTTTAAGAGCAGGGATGAACTTCTTAATGTTCCGAAGCTCGGACCCAAGGCCTATGAACAGTGCGCAGGGTTCCTTCGCATCGCAGATGGTGAGAATCCGCTTGATGCCACAAGCGTTCACCCGGAGTCCTATGACGCAACGCTCAAACTCATGGAAAAGCTTGGCATAACCTTTGATGATGTAAGGGCTGCCCAGAAGAGCGCAGCAAAAGCGGCATTGGAGAAACCCGCGCCAAAGGCTGAGGAGAAACCTCGTCCTAAGAAGAAACCTAAACAGGTAGTAATAAGAAATACAGGCACCGCAATGGGAGCAGCTCTTGCAGCAGCCCTTGCAGGCAGTAATTTCGCAGTAGTTGAAGACAGAGAGAGCGATGACAAGAGCGCGAAAAAGGCAGATGCAGCAAAAGATACAAATAGCCAGGCTTCAGGCGCTGCCACATCTGCAGGAAGCCTTCTGCACAAGGTGACTGAGGCAGAGAAAAAGAAACTCTCCGAGGAACTTGGAATTGGTGAGATCACTCTTACTGACATTCTCTCAGAGCTTGAGAAACCTTCAAGAGACCCGAGAGAAAATATGCCGGCGCCAATCCTTAGAAGTGATGTCCTCGACATGAATGATCTCAAGCCCGGAATGATCCTCAAGGGGACCGTGAGAAACGTAATAGACTTTGGCTGCTTTGTGGATATAGGTGTACACCAGGACGGTCTTGTCCACATCTCACACATCACGGACAAGTACATCAAGCACCCGCTCGAAGCAGTAAGTGTCGGCGATATCGTCGATGTCCAGGTGCTCGATGTGGAGCTTGATAAAAAAAGGATATCCCTGACAATGAAGCTTCAGGATCCCGCCAAGGTGGCAGCGGAGGCAGCAGCAAAGGCTGAGAAGAGACCGGCTCCAAAGGCAGCAGCTGCCGCGCCTGCAGGAACAGGTAAGGCAGTAAAGAAAACCTCAGTTGTACAGCAGGTTGCCGACGCCACAGGTGTAACAAAAAAGCCCGCACTCAGAAAGGCAGAACCTAAGGAAGATGTAAAGGCAGAGACAAAGGTAAAGGCGGCTACCGCTGCAAAGGCAGAGCCAAGACCTAAGGCTGCTCCTCCAAAAGCAGATGCGGCAGGTGCTCCTGAGAAGCCCAGGACCTTCAAGAAGAAGGGTATCGTGATCTTCAGAGGCAATGCCAACGACTGACTTTATAAACAGATTAGATAAAATTTACAATCCATCTATTGATTTTTTTATTTGCATACTGTATATTCAATGCGAGCATAAGAAAATTATGCTCGCATTACAATTTAACTGTTCTCTTATTCAGAGTGGTGGAGGTACATAGGACCTGAGAAGCCACGGCAACCCCTGGATTTAAGGAAGGTGCCAACCTGAGCGTGCAAGTCCCTATTAAGGACTACGAGCAATAAGAGGATCTGAGACTATCAGTTCCGCTTGTTTGTGCACGCAGCAAGCGGATTTTTTTCGCGCCGGATTAGGGCGCGGCATGGCTAGCAAGCCGGAAAGGAATAAAGAATGGATAAGTTTATTTTTACATCCGAATCAGTAACTGAGGGACATCCCGACAAAATATGTGACAACATCTCAGATGCGATCCTTGATGCTCTTATGGAGCAGGATCCCATGAGCCGTGTTGCATGTGAGACAACAGCCTGCACAGGTTTTGTTCTTATCACAGGAGAGATCACTACCAAGGCTCACGTTGACTATGCCAAGATCGCACGCGAGACGATCTGCGATATAGGATACGACAGCTCTGAGAAGGGATTTGACGGCAACACCTGTGCCGTACTTGTAGCGCTTGACCAGCAGTCAGCAGATATTGCCATGGGAGTGGACAAGGCTCTTGAGGCAAGAGAGAACCAGATGACAGATGAACAGCTCGAGGCTATAGGAGCAGGAGACCAGGGCATGATGTTCGGCTATGCTACCAACGAGACAGAGGAGTATATGCCATATGCCATCAGCCTTGCTCACAAGCTTTCCAAGAAGCTCACCGAAGTTCGCAAGAACGGCACGCTTCCTTACCTTCGCGCTGACGGCAAGAGCCAGGTTTCTGTAGAGTACGACGAGAACGGCAAGGTAAAGAGACTTGAGGCTATCGTTATTTCAACACAGCATGACGAGAAAGTTACGCAGGAGCAGATCCACAAGGATATCAGGAAATATGTCATCGATGCGATCGTAGATCCCGCAATGGTTGATGATTCGACCAAGATCTACATCAATCCCACAGGACGTTTCGTTATCGGCGGACCTCAGGGCGACGCAGGTCTTACAGGACGCAAGATAATCGTTGATACCTATGGCGGAGCAGCACGTCACGGCGGCGGAGCATGCTCAGGTAAGGACTGCACCAAGGTTGACCGCTCAGGCGCATATGCAGCAAGATATGTTGCCAAGAACATCGTGGCAGCAGGACTTGCAGACAAGGCAGAGATCCAGCTTTCATACGCTATCGGTGTTGCGCAGCCTACATCCATTCTTGTAGATACTTTCGGAACAGGCAAGGTATCCGATGAGAAGCTCACAGAGGCGGTTCGTAAGGTATTTGACCTTCGTCCCGCAGGCATCATCAAGATGCTTGACCTTCGCCGTCCTATCTACAAACAGACTGCTGCATATGGACACTTCGGACGCAATGATCTTAACCTTCCATGGGAGCAGACAGACAAGGTAGAGGAGCTCAAGGCAGCTATCGGTTGATCGGACCATAATTTCAGATAATTAAAGAGCTGATGATCAGGCTTTTGAAAAGCATGGTCATCAGCTCTTTTTTATTTTATCTTTTATTGGAACTGTACGTTATCTGCTCCGTACTTATCTTTCAGTTTATCAAGGATATCGACGCCCTTTACTGTCATTGAGGGACCGAGCTTCTTGATCTGTTTGGTCTCTTTTAGGTAGATTGCCACTTCATCACGTCCGTCGCTCTCCTTAAGGAGACTGTCAAGCTCAGCCATTGAAGCTTCATAGTGCTGCCTGTTGTCAAACCTTATCCACAGTGTTCTTGGAACATCGTCAAAGGAGGTGACTTTGCCTGCTATGAGCTTGGCGTCGCGGTCCTCTTCGACAGAGATGCGTCCCTGGATAAACACCTTGGAATCCTCATTGAGAAGGGAGGAGCTCTGTTCATAGGCTTTGGGGAAGACTATGACTTCTACGCTACCGACCAGATCCTCAAGCGTCACAAACGCCATCACCTGGTCTTTTCTTGTATACTTTATCTTTTTATCGGATATGATTCCTCCGATAACAGCATTGTTGCCGTCATTTACCGCAGGAACACCGGTCTCTTCGTCCAGGTAGAAATCGGTTGATATATTGGTTATCTTCTTTTTCCACATGGATACATAGTCCTCGAGAGGGTGTCCGGAGATATAGAAGCCAAGGACTTCCTTCTCAAATTCCAGAAGGAGCTGCCTGTCAAACTCGCCAACATCGGGAAGCGGGATCTCATACTCGGATTTGTTTTCTTCACCCACAATATCAAAAAGTGACATCTGTCCGGCAATGCTGTTCTTGTTGCCGCTGCTTAGCTTGTCCATTATCTGGCTGTAGATGGTCATCTTCTGCTTGCGGGTGCCTGCAAAGCAGTCAAAGGCTCCGGCCTTTATGAAGTTCTCGACAGCTCTTTTGTTGACATCGCCGCTCTCTTTCATGCGGGAGAGGAAGTCATTAAGGTCCTTGAACCTGCCGCCTCTTGTTCTCTCTTTTACTATAGAAGAAATGACCGGGCGCCCTACACCTTTAATGGCGGTAAGGGCATAGCGTATGGCCTTCTTCTTGCCTGGGGCGCAGGTGTTCACGCTGCCGGGGATTGGTCTGTCCCCCTCGCCGGCAGCGATTTCCGCAACGGAGAATCCGTCAAAGCCCTCATTGATGTCAGGGGGCAGAAGAGTTATGTTCATATTGCGGCAGCTGAGGATGTAGCCCGATACCTTGCCTGAGTTGTCGATAACTGAGGTCATAAGGGCAGCCATGAATTCCACCGGGAAGTAGTACTTGAGGTACGCCGTCTGGATCGCCACAACAGCATAGCAGGCTGCGTGGGATTTGTTGAAGGCGTACTTGGCAAAGTCCATCATGGAGTCGTAGATCGCATTGGCAACATCGGCGCTGATGCCTTTTGACGCACAGCCCGGAACATTTTCCGCACTGTTTCCGTTTACAAAGTTCTCGCGCTCAACCTCCATTACATGCTGCTTCTTTTTGCTCATGGCACGCCTTACAAGGTCGGCACGGCCGAGGGTGTAGCCACCGAGCTGCTGCACTATCTGCATGACCTGCTCCTGGTAGACAATACAGCCGTAGGTGGGCTTCAGGATCGGCTCAAGCTCCGGAGTCTGATAGGTGATGGAGGCTGAGTCGTTCTTGCCCGCTATATATTTGGGGATGAAGTCCATCGGACCCGGACGGTAGAGTGATATACCCGCTATGATGTCTTCAAGGGACTGGGGCTTTAACTCCTTCATGAAGGACTGCATGCCGGCTGACTCGAGCTGAAATACGCCGCTGCAGCGCCCGATGCCGATGGAAGCAAGCACAGCCGGGTCGTTGTAGTCAATATTGTCGATATCTATGAAGCCCGGGTCGCCTTTTTTGAGACCGAGCGATCTGTTGGCAAAGTTTGTAGCGTCCTTGATGACCGTGAGGGTGCGAAGACCAAGGAAATCCATCTTGAGAAGTCCGAGTTCCTCGATAGTGGTCATGGTGAACTGGGTTGTTATGTTGCCTTCTGCAGAGCGGGACAGGGGTACCAGATCCTCGGCAGGAGACTGACAGATCACAACGCCCGCCGCGTGTATAGAGGTGTGTCGCGGAAGTCCCTCAAGCTTTTTGCACATATCGATGAGCTTGTGGACGGTGGCATCATTCTCGTACTGCCCGCGAAGCTCCGGATTCATCTCGAGAGCCTTGTCCAGGGTGATATTGAGCTCTGTGGGTATCATCTTGGAGATCTGGTCACCGAAGCTGTAGGGAAGATCCATGACTCTGGCGACATCTCTTATGACGCCCTTTGCTGCAAGGGTTCCGAAGGTAATGATCTGAACAACCTTGTCAGAGCCATACTTTCTGGTTACATAATCTATGACATCCTGTCTGTGCTCGTACTCGAAATCGACATCTATATCCGGCATGGATACTCTCTCCGGATTGAGGAATCTCTCAAAGAGAAGATCGTACTTGATAGGGTCGATGTTGGTGATGTACATGCAGTAGGAAACAAGACTTCCCGCCGCAGAGCCACGCCCGGGACCTACCGCGATATTATTCTGCCTGCAGTAGTTTATGTAGTCCCATACAATAAGGAAGTAATCCACATATCCCATGCGCTTGATGACTGAGAGTTCATACTCGAGCTTTTCCTTCAGGTGCCCGTCATCGTCAGGGTACCTCTCATGAAGACCGTCGAGGCAGAGCTTGTTGAGGTAGGTCCAGGAGTCATATCCGGAAGGGACCTCGAAGTGCGGCAGCTTTGTTACGCCGAACTCGATCTCAACATGGCATCTGTCAGCTATCTTCTGGGTGTTGTCGATAGCCTGAAGGGCATATGGGAAAAGAGCTCTCATCTCATCCTCGGACTTGACGTAGTACTGCCCGCCCTCATAGCGCATCCTGTCCTCGTCGGAAACCTTCTTGCCGGTCTGTATACAGAGAAGGAGGTCATGTGCCTCCGCGTCATCTGCGTAGGTGTAGTGGCAGTCATTGGTCGCAACAAGCGGGATGCCGAGCTGGTCAGACATTGCAAGGATCACTGAATTGACCTGGCGCTGTGCAGGTATGCCGTGATCCTGCAGCTCAAGGAAGAAATTGCCGTGCCCAAAGATCCCATCAAGCCTAAGAGCTGCCTCTTTGGCTTTATCGGGGCTACCCTTTATGATGTTGCGCGGGATCTCTCCTGCAAGGCAGGCACTGAGTGCGATGAGTCCCTCGTGGTACTGCTCAAGGAGTTCATAGTCAACCCTTGGCTTGTAGTAGTACCCTTCGGTAAAACCGCGGCTTACAATGTGCGATAGATTCGCATACCCGGTGTTGTTCTCTGCGAGAAGAACGAGGTGATAATAGCGGTCTTCAAAATCAGAGTTCTCCTTGTCGAAGCGCGAACCAGGTGAGACATAGACTTCGCACCCTATAACGGGGTTGATCCCCTCGGCGCGGCAGGCTTTGTAAAAGTCGATAACTCCGTACATAACGCCGTGATCGGTGATGGCGCCTGCACTCATCCCAAGATCCTTAAGGCGCTTTACATATTCTTTTATCTTATTGGAACCGTCCAGCAGACTGTACTCGGTGTGGACGTGTAAGTGTGTAAATGCCATATTTTTATCCCCAACATATTATGGGCTTTTGACCCTGTCATCATATTATTTAAGAAGACCGCCCGACTGAGCGGCTTACTAACCATTTTAATTTATTCGGAGGGCTTTTTCCATACTAAATATCCTGCATAATAAGCACGGGATAAGTGTCAGTAAATACTTGAAGTTTGGAATGACATACGATATTATTATAGATTAGAAAAGATTAAGATTTGAGGAAATGAAAGAATCGAGGATACAGTTTATGGCGAAACAGATCAAGACAATCGGTGTACTTACAAGTGGTGGCGATGCTCCCGGAATGAATGCCGCAATCCGCGCGGTTGTTCGTAAGTCTCTTGCTAACGGACTCAAGGTTAAGGGCATCAAAAAGGGATATCAGGGACTTCTCAATGAGGAGATAATTGACATGGAGAGGCGCTCTGTTGCAGATATTATCCAGAGAGGCGGAACTATTCTCGGAACTGCCCGCTGTATGGAGTTCACAACACCTGAGGGACAGGCCAAGGGCGCTGAGATCTGCCGCAAGCACGGCATAGACGGAATGGTGGTTATCGGTGGAGACGGATCATACCGCGGAGCCCAGAAGCTGTCAATGCAGGGCATCAATACGGTAGGTATTCCCGGCACTATCGATCTGGATATCGCATGTACAGACTATACAATAGGATTTGACACTGCCATCAACACTGCGATGGATGCTATCGACAAGATCCGCGATACATCCTCATCCCACGAGAGGGTCAGCATTGTTGAGGTTATGGGACGTCACGCAGGATATATTGCACTGTGGTGCTCTATTGCCAACGGTGCTGATGACATTCTTTTGCCTGAGAAATATGATTACAATGAGCAGCGCGTGATCGACAACATCATCGACAATCGCAAGAAGGGCAAGACTCATCATATCATCATCAATGCAGAGGGTATCGGACATTCAACATCCATGGCTCGTCGTATAGAGGCTGCCACAGGTCTTGAGACAAGAGCATCTATCCTTGGATACATGCAGAGGGGTGGAAGCCCGACATGTAAGGACCGTGTTTATGCTTCCATGATGGGATGCTATGCGGCCGATATTCTGGCAGCAGGCAAGACCAACAGGGTTGTGGGATACAGGAACGGACAGTTTGTAGACTACGACATCGATGAAGCACTTGCAATGAAGAAGAATATTAATGAGTACATGTACGAGATCTCACGTACTATCTGATCACGAATAAGCTTGACCGTCGATGCCTGAATGGGTGTTGACGGTCTTTTTTCATCTTTTGTGATATACTATAAATACGCTTATTTGGGAAGAGAGGTGGATATATGATCACCAGTGTTAATAATGACCGGGTTCGCAGGATCGTGAACTACGTTGCGAAGAGCAGGGCGCGGCGCGAGGACAAGGTCTTTGTTATAGAGGGGATGAAGATGCTCAGGGAGGCTCCGGTGCTGCAGGTCAGGGAGGTCTATGTGACAGAGAGATTTCTCGACCGCGCCGATGAGAATGACCAGGAGATACTGTGGAGATATGGCGCAGAGACTGTGTCCGAGGAAGTTATGAAGAAGATGGCGGATACGCAGACACCGCAGGGGGTTCTCGCGCTTATCAGTCAGTATGAATATTCGATGGAAGAGGTGCTTGAAGGATACAATACGGATGGTTCGACCACACCTCTTTTGCTGATCCTTGAAAACATACAGGATCCGGGGAACCTTGGGACGATGATGCGCTCCGGTGAGGGAGCCGGGGTCACCGGCGTCATAATGAGCAGGGGAAGCGCCGATATCTATAACCCCAAGGTGATAAGGTCAACGATGGGATCGATCTTCAGGATGCCATTTATATATGTAGATAATCTTCCTACGATTGTAAAAGACCTTTCAAAGCGGGGCATACATACCTATGCCGCCCATCTTAAAGGAAAGAAAAACTACGACGAGTTTGACTATACAGAGCCAAGTGCATTTCTTATAGGAAATGAGGGAAACGGGCTTACAGATGAAACTGCGAGCGAGGCGGAGAACTATGTGCTGATCCCTATGAAGGGGGAGGTTGAATCAATGAATGCCGCGACATCGGCGGCAATACTTACATTTGAGGCATCGAGGCAAAGAAGGGGGTAAAAGAAATGACAATCGGATTTATAGGACTTGGAAACATGGCAAAGGCCATGATCGGAGGCATTCTTCAGAAAGGACTGATGGGACCGAATGAGATCATAGGCTCAGCCCGCACTGAAGAGACCTGTCTTAAAGTCAGCAACAAATACGGGATTCAGGTCAGGAGCTCCAACGAAGCGGTAGCCAAGGAGGCAGATATAATCGTCCTCGCGGTCAAGCCGCAGTATCTCAAGGTGGTTATCGCAGATATCATGGACTATGTGGATGACAGCAAGCTGATCGTCAGCATAGCGGCAGGCAAGACCATCAACTGGCTTCAGGCAGAATTTGAGAAACCGACCAGGATCATAAGGGTTATGCCCAACACTCCCGCACTGGTAGGAGAAGGGTGCTCCGCGGTTTGCAGGAATGACCTTGTAAACGACGATGATTATCACTTTGTGATGGAGCTTTTAGAGAGCTTTGGCAAGGCATATACGGTTCCCGAGACTCTGATGGATGTCGTTGTGGGCGTGAGCGGATCATCACCGGCATATGTATTTTTGTTCATCGAGGCGATGGCAGATGCTGCCGTGGCCGGAGGGATGCCAAGAAAGCAGGCCTACGAGTTTGCGGCTCAGTCAGTTTTGGGCAGTGCCAAGATGGTTTTGGAGACCGGCAAGCACCCGGGGCAGCTTAAAGACATGGTTTGCTCGCCTGCAGGTACCACAATCGAAGCAGTGAGGGTACTTGAGGAGAGGGGGTTCCGCGGAACCGTGATGGATGCTGTATCTGCGTGCATCGACAAGAGCCAAACGCTGTAATTATCACGAAAAATTTGACAAATTAACAATTCTTTGCTAATATTACCTCTGCGTTAGGAACGACTTAACAAAATGCAACAATTTTGTAACAATTAACGATCGAAGAGGAAGCAAAGAATATGAAGAGTGCATATAAGTATGCAGCGGCACTACTTGCCTTAGTAATCTTCTTTTCTCAGGGATTGGCAGTTGAGGCAAGAAGTTCAGCAGGAAGTAAGAACCTTGCGATTGGGATTACTAATATAGTCAGCCCCATCTCACCCCTGGGAGTTGACAGCAGTGCCACTGAGGTGAGGGTAGTAGCCAAAGCAGAGCTCACATCTGATTCGGCAGATGAGAATGAAGAGAAACCTGAATCGACACTGGTCATGACCAATGTCAGCACTGTTATGAATGTAAGAGAAGAGCCCGATGAGGACGGGGTCAAGGTTGGAGTCCTTTACAAGGACTGCGGAGGCAAGATCCTCGACAGGCAGAACGGATGGACCAAGATCCAGTCCGGAGATCTGATCGGCTGGGCCAAGGATGAATATCTTTTGTTCGACGAGGAAGCTGAGTCACTTGCCAACGATGTGGGCAAGCAGATAGTGACAAGTCAGAGCAGCGCTCTCAATGTCAGGAAGGATGCATCGTCGGATGCAGAGGTTATCGGAGTTCTCACGGAGAACACTTTTGTGGATCTCATAGAAGATACCGGTGACGGATGGATGGCTGTCGATTACAACGACGAGACCGGATATATCCAGTCAGAGTATGTGACGACAAGTTTTAAGATTGACCAGGGTGAGACCCTTGCAGCCATCAAGCTTCGCCAGGAAGCTGAGAAGAAGGCGGCACTCACCAAGAACAGGGGAGCAGTCAGCGCAGACGCGGACGAAGTCAAGCTCCTTGCAGCACTTATCCAGTGCGAGGCAGGCAATCAGCCCTATGAGGGCAGGGTTGGCGTTGGAGCGGTTGTGCTTAACCGTGTAAAGAGCGGGGCATATCCAAACACAATCTACGGAGTAATCTATGCATCAGGCCAGTTTACTCCGGCACAGAACGGAATGGTTGCCACGGTATATAACAGCGGCAAGATCGGCGATGCCAATTACCAGGCAGCGCAGGCTGCAATAAACGGAGAGACTACTGTCGGATCCGCGACGCACTTCAGAAGGGTCAACGGAAGAGATGGCATTATTATAGGAGCCCATGTATTCTGGTAAGCCGGGGGTGCACTTTGTCATAGAGTTATGATAGAATGTAGGAGATTGCATTAAAATGCAGTCTCCTTTTTACAATATTTGCGGGAGGTGTACCATGGATCTTTACGGACGTGACTTTTTAAAGCTTCTTGATTTCAGTGCAGAGGAGATCGAGTATCTGGTTGATCTTGCTGCGCAGCTGAAGGACAAGAAGAAAAGAGGGATTCTTCACGATGAGCTCAGGGGAAAGAATATAGCACTTATTTTTGAAAAGACGAGTACGAGGACAAGGTGTGCATTTGAAGTAGCTGCAAGTGACCTTGGAATGGGATCTACCTATCTCAATCCTTCGGATTCGCAGATTGGCAAAAAAGAGAGCATAGCAGATACTGCAAGAGTCCTTGCGGGGATGTTTGACGGGATAGAGTACAGGGGATTTGACCAGGAGATAGTTGAGACCCTTGCCAGGTACAGTAAGGTTCCTGTATGGAACGGACTTACCAACGAGTTCCATCCCACACAGATGCTGGCAGATCTCTTGACAATAAGGGAGCACTTCGGGCGCCTTAAGGGGATCCATCTGGTTTACATGGGAGATGCGAGATATAACACCGGCAATTCACTCATGGTCGTATGTGCCAAGATGGGAATGCACTTCACCGCTGTTTCGAATAAGAAGTATTATCCATCAGAAGAACTTATTAATGAGTGCAGGAAGATCGCAGAGACTTCGGGTGCTGTGATTGATTTTTCAGAGGATGTCACAGAGGGAACAAAGGGCGCGGATGTCATATACACCGACATATGGGTGTCAATGGGCGAGCCTGACAGCATCTGGGAGGAGCGCATTAAGGATCTTGAGCCCTACCGGGTTACCATGGATGTGATGAACAATGCAGGGGAAGGCTGCGTATTCATGCACTGCCTGCCCTCCTTCCATGACCTCAACACCGGTATTGGCAAGGATATCAAGGACAGGTACGGCCTGGACGAGATGGAGGTCACGGATGAGGTCTTTGAATCAGACAGATCGATAGTATTTCAGGAGGCAGAGAACCGCATGCATACCATCAAGGCGGTTATGTATGCAACACTTAAGAAATAACGGATATGCTTGGCAGAGACAGGATAATGAGGCAGCTTCACACAAAGTGGGCTGCCTGTAATATAGTTTATAAAGATGTAACGGGATCCACCAACTCTGACGCGGCAGATCTTTCCCTGCAGGGGACGGAGAACGGCACACTTGTAGTGGCTGACAGACAGGACAGCGGGCGAGGCTCAAGGGGACGCAGCTGGGAGACTCCGGCAGGCAGCAATATTGCCATGAGCCTTATCCTAAGACCGACGGCTCCACATGACAGAATTTCAATGATGACTCTTGTGATGGGGCTTTCGATCGCGGAGGGGATAGACCTTGCGCTTTCCGAGAGCGGATATGGGGAGAATCCATGCAGGATCAAATGGCCCAATGACGTGGTCATAGATGGCAGGAAGATCTGCGGAATTCTCACTGAACTACACATGTATCCTGATGGAAATATAAGGGATGTGGTCATCGGTGTCGGGATCAATGTGAACATGACGGTTTTCCCGAAGGAGATTGAGGATATCGCGGGATCTCTTTTGACACAGACCGGTGTGCGCACAGACAGGAGCCTTGTGGTTGCGAGGTGCATGGAGAGGTTTGAGGACAACTACAACAGATACCGGGAAAACTATGACCTATCACTTTTGAAGGAGCAGTACGAGGCGAAGCTGATAAACGCAAATGAGAAGGTCAGAGTCCTAGATCCGAAGGGAGAGTACGAGGGAGTAGCACTTGGCATTGACAACCTGGGAGAACTTATTGTGGAAGTAAGTGAAGACGACGGCACTAAGAGAGTCGATAAGATAAATGCCGGGGAGGTCTCCGTGAGAGGGCTCTACGGATATGTTTAAGATGTTTTTTTGGAGGAAAAGAAGATGATCCTTGTTATTGACGTTGGAAATACAAATATCACTTTTGGAGTGTTTAAGGAAGAGGAGCTTGTGTGCAGCTTCAGGATGATGACAAGGACACAGCGCACGTCCGATGAATACGGAACCCAGCTGATAGGGATGCTGTCTTTTAACGGCATAGATGCCGGCGATATAGAGGGAGTGATGGTGGCGAGCGTTGTTCCACAGGTCATGCACGCACTTATCAATTCCATTGTAAAGTATATCGGCAAAAAGCCTTATATCGTGGGTCCCGGGATCAAGACGGGGATCAAGATAACAACGGACAATCCAAGGGAGATAGGACCTGACCTTATAGTGGATGCCGTTGCAGCCTTTGAGCTGTACGGAGGACCGGTGCTGGTAATTGACTATGGAACGGCAACGACTTATGTGCCGATCAATGAAAAGGGAGAGTTTTACGCAGGGATAGTATCGCCGGGCATAAGGATCTCTGCCAAGGCACTCTGGGAAGGAACAGCCAAACTTCCTGAGATCGAGATCAAGAAGCCGGACAGTATACTGGCGACTGAGACGATAAGCAGTATGCAGGCAGGACTTATCTACGGGCAGATCGGTCAGTCCAAATATATAATAGAAGAGATCAAAAAGGCTTCTGACTGCCCACAGATGAAGGTGGTTGCAACAGGAGGGCTTGGAAGGCTGATCTCTGAGGAAACAGAGGAGATTGACATATATGATCCCACCCTCACTCTCAAGGGGCTCCAGATTCTTTATATGAAGAACCGCAAGAAGAGACCGCAGATGAAGGAGTTTGAGGATCAGGACCAGCCGGAGTGATGTCTTTTGCGGCGGTATAAGATTTGGAGATAGAGTTATGACAGATAATGGATTTGAGAATGAGAATGAAATAGACGGGATGCAAAAGACCAATAAGGGTAGGGCTTTTGAGGAGGCAGCAGGAGGCAGGATCGTACTTTGCGGTGCCAATGCCTATGAGCAGAAGTACTACTTTAACCCGGTCTTTCGTGCGATACCCGAGAGCATAAAAAAGGAACTCAATATCATCAGCGTTCTCTTTACCCAGGAGGCGGGCGGCATATTCACCATCGTATTTGAGGACGACGGCAGCGTGTCGATCGAGACCAATGCTGATGAGGAGGATATCACCTATGACGAGATAACGGCAGGGCTTTTAGTTGGTGAAGTAAGACGTAAGCGCCAGGAGCTGTTTGAGGCACTTGCCCTGTACTACAGGATATGCGTTCTTGGTGAAAGTCCGGCAGATCTTTTGGATGAGGACTGAGGTAGAAATTTGGCAGGATATGGCAGGCTTCAGATTGGGAGCGTTATACTTGAAAACAACATAATCCTCGGACCGATGGCAGGTGTTTCAGACCTGCCTTTTCGTGTGCTTTGCAGTGAGATGGGGGCAGGGATGGTCTGCATGGAGATGGTGAGTGCCAAGGCCATAACCTACAAAAACCGCAACACGAACATGCTGCTTGAGATACATGAAAAAGAGCATCCGGTTTCACTCCAGCTCTTTGGCTCTGAGCCCGAGGTGATGCAGAAGGCGGTTCTGATGATAAAGGACAGGCCTTTCGATATCCTAGATGTGAACATGGGGTGTCCAGTGCCCAAGATCGTGGGAAACGGAGAGGGATCGGCTCTCATGAAAAGTCCGGAGCTCATAGAAAAGATCGTGTCGGCGCTTGTAAGTGTCTGTGACAGGCCGGTGACGGTCAAGATCAGAAAGGGTTTTGACGATGCATCCATAAATGCGGTTGAGTGTGCACTGGCGGCACAGAGCGGGGGAGCGGCGGCGGTCACAGTCCATGGGAGGACGAGGCAGCAGTTCTACTCGGGAAAGGCTGACTGGGACATTATAAGGAAAGTCCGGGAAGCAGTGAGTATACCTGTTATAGGAAACGGCGATGTGGTTGACGCAGAGAGCGCAAGGCGCATGTTTGATGAGACAGGGTGCGACGCAGTGATGGTTGCCAGGGCAGCCCAGGGAAATCCATTCATCTTTCGCGAGATAAGGAGCTTTTTTGAGACGGGGCATGCGTGTGACAGGCCGTCGCCAAGAGAAGTATATGACACGGTCATAAGGCACGCTGACATGCAGCTTCAGTACAAGGGCGAGTACATAGGCATCAGGGAGATGAGAAAGCATGTGTCCTGGTACACAACAGGGATGCCGGGAAGCGCGAGGTTCCGCAATGAGATAAATCAGATGACAGACATGGAATCGTTGAAAAGAGCCTGTGCAAGAGTGATGCTGGGTGAATAGATATCAATTGACACATGTGGGTATAGATTGTATAATAGCCAAGTTAAAAAGAGAATATTTCTTTATGATAGATAGATTACAGATAGTTTTTTTAACGAAGGGCAGGAAATGACTATGGACGAGAAAAAGAACATTTTAACCTATGAAGGCCTCAAGAAATATGAGGACGAGCTCCACGATCTCAAGGTCAACAAGAGACAGGAAGTTGCCCAGAAGATCAAGGAAGCCAGAGAGCAGGGCGACCTTTCGGAGAACGCTGAGTACGACGCAGCCAAGGATGAGCAGCGTGATATCGAGGCCAGGATCGAAGCTCTCGAGAAGATCCTTAAAAATGCAGAGGTTGTAACAGACGAGGATGTTGATACCAACAAGATCAGCATCGGATGTAAAGTAAAGATCAGGGATCTGGAGTTCAATGAGGATCTTGAGTACAAGATCGTAGGTTCCTCTGAAGCCAACAGTCTTAAGGGCAGGATTTCCAATGAATCACCTGTAGGCAAGGCACTCATAGGAGCCAAAAAGGGAGAGACAGTTTCTGTAGAGACACAGGCTGGCGTTTTCAAGTACGAGGTACTTGAGATTGAGAGATCTAGCGACAATTGATTAACGTGCCGGCGACCGCATGATCGCCGGCTTTTTGTTTAACTATTATGTATTAACAATATTACACAGGAGGAATGCAAGTGGCAGACAATAATCAGCAGAATAACAATGCGCAGCAGGAAGACGTAGGGCGTCTGCGCCAGGTCAGGAGAGACAAGCTTTCAGAGCTTCAGGCACAGGGAAGGGATCCCTTTCAGATCGTAAAATATGACCAGACACACCACACCAAAGACATCAGGGACAACTTCGAGACTTTAGAGTTTGTACCTCCGGTAGGTGAGGATGGCAAGGCACTTGTTGTGCCTATGAGTGATGTACCATCGGAGAAGGTGGTTTCACTGGCCGGACGTATGATGAGTAAGCGTGTCATGGGAAAAGCCTCTTTTGCAAACCTCCAGGACAGGGATGGAAGGATGCAGCTGTACGTCTCAAGAAATGATATCGGCGACGAGGCCTATGCGGACTTCAAGAAGATGGACATCGGAGATATCATCGGTGTGAAGGGCTTTGCGTTCAGGACCAAGACAGGAGAGATATCTGTACATGTCAAGGAGCTTGTCCTTCTTGCAAAGTCACTGATGCCGCTTCCTGAGAAATTCCACGGACTTACGGATACTGAGATCAGATACAGGCAGAGATATGTCGACCTTGTCATGAACGAGGATGTAAAAGAGACCTTCAAGAAGAGGTCAGCGATCCTTCGCGAGATCAGGAATTTCCTCTCTGACAGGGACTTCATGGAAGTTGAGACCCCCATGCTTGTTGAGAATGCCGGCGGCGCTGCAGCAAGACCTTTCATCACACATTACAATGCGCTTGATGAGGAGAGGAAACTTCGTATCTCTCTTGAGCTGTATCTCAAGAGACTCATCGTGGGCGGACTTGAGAGAGTTTATGAGATTGGACGTGTATTCAGGAACGAGGGTACTGACACAAGACACAACCCTGAGTTCACACTTATGGAGCTCTATCAGGCATATACAGACTACGAGGGTATGATGGAGCTGACTGAGAGCATGTTCCGCTATCTCGCTGAGAAGGTCTGCGGCACGACACAGATTCCATACGGCGACAACATCATCGACCTTGGTAAGCCCTTTGAGCGCCTTACGATGAACGAGGCTGTCAGAAGATATGCCGGCGTTGATTTTGATGCGGTGAAGTCAGATGACGAGGCCAAGGCCATTGCGAAGGAAAAGGGAATCGAGTTTGAGGACCGCCACACCAAGGGCGATATCATCAACCTCTTCTTTGAGGAGTTCTGCGAGAAAGAACTGATCCAGCCTACATTCATCATGGATCATCCTCTTGCAATCTCACCTCTTACCAAGAAGAAGCCCACTGATCCCGAGAAGGTTGAGCGTTTCGAGCTCTTCATCAACACCTGGGAGATGTGTAATGCCTACTCAGAGCTCAATGACCCGATCGATCAGCGCGAGCGCTTTGCCATGCAGGATGCCAATGCGGCAGCAGGTGACGAAGAAGCTGAGCACACCGATGAGGACTTCCTCAACGCCCTCGAGATCGGCATGCCACCCACGGGCGGCATAGGTTACGGCATAGACAGGCTCTGTATGCTGCTCACGAACAGCCCCAGCATAAGAGATGTGCTGCTTTGGCCGCAACTTAAAAGCATCGACTTCAAAGGGTGAGTCAGCATGAGGGTTTGAAACAGCAGGAACATGGGCATTGACCAATTTTTGAACATTAATCGTTATTTGCAGATGTTCGTCAATGCACTCCCCAAGCGGATTTGGGGAAAATGTATTGTTCGGTATTTACTGGCTTTGAGTGAGGATGACCCACACCTCGGGTCATTCC
>JAEEGL010665288.1_pt1 | contig 31331 bp, 25 predicted proteins | sample 9134231 | NCBI WGS metagenome assembly JAEEGL01 (sample SAMN16246548, study PRJNA631951) | gut metagenome | biome: gut microbiome; feature: rumen; material: fiber-attached | host: Bos | place: Iran: Karaj | collected 2018-10
ATTTTTTCTACCTAGCAGAAACTTACAAAAGTTTTATCGCAGGGCGAGAGAAATCGTTACACGGAATAAGAAAAGTTTATTTCCCAGTCCCTGAAATGTATGTCATCTACACCGGCACAAAATCTGACATCCCAGACATAATAAGCCTAAAAGAAGAATTTCTCACACCCAATTCATCCCTAGAACTAACAGCCAAAGTAATTACAAATCCTGAAAAATATGATATAATAAGCCAGTACATAAGATTTGCGCACAAAGTAGATTATTATAAAACCCAGCCTGGCGATAAGCAGGCAAAGGCCTTAAAAATTTTAGACGAATGCATAGCCGAAGGCATCCTTGTAGAATTTTTAACAGAACACAGAGCGGAGGTATTGGAAATTATGAATTTTTTATTTGATCCCGACTACATTTACAAAGCCTACGAAAAAGAGCTAGCCGAAATAGCCGAAGAAAAAGGCATGGCCCGCGGCATGGCCAAAGGTATGGCAAAAGGCATGCATAAAGTGCTTGACGCTCTCATAGCAAAAGGCGCCATAACAAAAGAACTTGCAGATCAAGTACTAGCAGAGGAGACGGCTGCAGAACAAAAATAAAATGAAAAATACTCACCAGGAATAATGGGGACGGAATATTGGGGACTTAAGTTATTTATCCAAATTTAATAAAATCTTAAAGAAAATACACCTTTTTCGGTGTATTTTTTTTGCAATTATGATATAATATTTACCAAATGCATGGCCCTTAGGAAAGCCATCCATTTAGCTTTTTTGGTGTTGCAAAACCGCAAAAGAGCTCATTTAATGTAGTTTAAATGATTGACCCATAAAATATAAAAGACTAACCTTCGGAGGTTTCTTATATGTTAAAAATAAATTTGAAAAAATTCCTCTCGCTATTTCTTGTGATAGTCCTTGTGACTGCGCAAGTATTTACTGCATTTGCACATGAGGCAGATGCAGAAAGCACAGAGCAAAATGTAAACCCTCAAGTAAATGAGGAAGTTCTTGATGATGCGCAAAATAATGATGAACTTTTTGAAAGTTTAGAAGTAAATGAAGAAACAAATAATGAAGAAGAAAAAGAAACGGGAGAAGAATTTATTGGTGAGGAATTAGACGAAGAAACAGAAGAAACCGAAGAACTTGAAGAACCAGAAAACCCAGACGACTTAGTTGATGTAGAAAATGAAACTCAGGAAGAAACTGAAGTTAAAGATGAAACTAATAATGATGAAAGCGAAACCGAAGCGAGCGACAATGAAGTAAAAGATGAAACTGAAGAAACCGAGATAGAAGAGACCGAAGCCGAAGGCGAGGGATCTGATGTCGCACGAAGTGCGGCAGAAAAGACCGATGAAGAAGACATCGAAGTAGAAATAGTTGACGGCGAAGTGATCGAAAAAACCGAAGCCGAAACAACTGAAGAAGAATTAGAAACTATAGAAGAAATCGCAGAAACAGTTGATGCCAAAAAAGCATTTCTTGCACCAGGAATCACATGGGTTGGGTATCCAGATATGGACCCAGTATGTGCTGAAACCTATACAATAACAATTGATCCAAAAGGAATAGAGATAGATACATTATCTGTAGATGGAGTGTCTGTATTACCAGATGGATATCATCCAGACACACAATTCGACTGGACTATTGATACAAGCACAGATCATGAAATAGAAATCATTGCAACAAATGTGGATGGCGAAGTAGAAACAGCAATATTCCCACAAGCAGCAGATCATACAGTCGTATATTCAAACTCAGTTCCAGATCCAAAAGAATACGGAACAAGAATAATTAGCGCAGAATGTTCCTTCTGCCATAAAGATCATGGTCATGCAGAATTTACAACAACAGACGGTATCTCTGAAGTTTGGGATGAAGCAGGTATCGCACCATTTGCTGATCCAATTTATGACAATAACTGGATTGTTGATCCACTCGTTGTAGAATACACAAATAATTTTAAAGTAGGAAAAGCAGATGATCCAGTTGAAGCAAATAGACCAACATGCACACTTACAGATTCAACAGGTACAGAAACATTTGCAATAGCATATTTTACAATAACAAAAAATTACAATCCTATGAATCCTCCAACAGGACTTGTTGCTGTTGAGACATCAACAGTTGGTTCAAAGGATGGAAAAATAGAAGGACTCATTCCAGGTGAAATGGAATGGAGTATCTATGAAAACCAATTATATGAAACAGTAACTACTGATGTTTTAGAAAATCTAGAACCACGTATATACTATGTGCGTTTTAAGGAAACAGACAGCCATATGTTGTCAGATGCAGCAGAAGTAGAAGTAAAACGCGGAACCAAACCAGATCCAGTTCCTCCAAGCCCAGGTGGCGGTGGCGGCGGTGGCGGCGGCGGAGGAGGCGGAGGCGGTGGCGGCGTACGTGGCGCCATGCCAATGTTCCTTAACATAGTTCCTTATGCTCCAATAGGAGCTGATCCTGCATCAGGAAAATACACATTATTTTATGATGCAGTTGCGCAAAACTATAAAGCAACTCCAACAGTAAATACAATTACACGAAGTCCAGATGATAGTGCAAAACCACTTGACCCTGCTACAATAGATACAACAAAAGAAGTAAAACAAGCCGAAGGTTTTGCATCTGGCTGGGCACTTATACAGGATGCAGCAGGCCAATCAGATAACTGGAGTTATTTTGATCCAGTAACAAAATATATGAAGACAGGTTGGATACAGGATAACGGTTACACTTATTTTGCGCATGATAAAAATGACCAATTAATCGGAAGACTTTATTCAGGTTGGCATGATGTTGAAGGCCAAGTTTGCTATTTTGACGAAACAAATTATTGTCTTTCAGCAGTAATTTCTAAAGTTGATGCACTTACAAGAAATATAGTAACAGCTGAAGATTCTGCAGCAGCATATACACTTGGAAACTATGACCTTCATCCAACAGTAGGTTCACAAGGTCTTGCAACATTAACATTTACCAATCAATTAATGGCAAAACCAGGTGAGCAAAAGACCGAGGCGCAAGGAGTAACTCCACCTGTTGTTAATTCAGCAGAACTTACTAAGTCTCGTAATGACTTCCTCCAATCACTTGCACAAGCAGGACTTATTGCTCAGTAACCAAATCTTTCCTAAGGCAGATATTTTAATTCGCATTTCATTTTCAAGTCTTACTATAAATATATGAAAAAGTTTTTGAAATCTTTAACTACAATTTGCATGATGATAATTTTTGCCGTGTTCTTTTGTGGCACGGCATTTGCTTATGGTTGGAGATCAGATGGCATCGGAATAAAATTTGAAAGAAAAGATGGAACCTTCCCAGTATCAGAATGGGAATGGATAGATGGTGACAATTCTGGAAGAGAATATCGTTATTATTTTGATGCACTGGGATATAGACTTGCCGATACAATAACTCCAGATTTTGAAATAGTTGACGATCAAGGCCGTTGGTTAGATGATGGAGTTTTGAGATTTAATATTATCACTCCACTACCTCCAGAAGATTTTGCAAAACTTCTTATGTCTAGTGGCAACATAACTGCTTATGAAGATTATGCATCAGGTGTTATAATTGGTGACACTACTTTGATAGAAAGAATCAAAATAGATCAAGAAATACAAAACCAACAATATTTAAAATTATTTAGGGCATCAAGATCTGAAGTAATCATATCACCAGGATTAGAAATTGACTTAACTAAAGACGCATCAGGAAATGTAGTTTCTGGAAAATCAAGTCTTGTAGACAATATTTTAGGTGGAAATAAATTTACTCGTAATGTAAAATCAATTAAAGTATATAGTGGCTCAACATGGCGTGGAGTTATGAGTTTAAATGGCGACGGAGCATACATGGATTTTGAAAACGGTCGCTACAATAAAGTTATAGGAAAGATTGCACATGGTTATTTTTCAAGTGTTACCGATACAGAATGTAAAGTTAATGCCTATGTTGACGGAGTTCTTGTCGCAACATTTGAAGATTTCAATTATAAGACCTCTCCAGAAACGGTAGAGTTCTATTTCCCTACAACAGCTAAAAAAATTCGTCTAGAGGCCGAGGTTACGGGTACATCTTCAACAAGAAAGGTATACCTAAAAGACTTTAGGTTTAAGTTGGATAGAACAATGGATGACGAGGAACTTCAAATGGAATTTGAAGGATTTGAAATGGAACTAGATGATGATCTGATTCCTGAGGAAACTGAAGAAGAAACTGATGAAGCAGATGAAACCGAAGAAACAGAAGAAACTGAAGAAACTGAAGCCGAAGATTCCAATGGTTCTGGTAATGAAAATGAAAATGGAGATAATGCCGAAGAAACTAGCAAGACTAGAAAGTCAACAAAAAATGAAACAACAGCAGAAGTAGGTGAAGAACCAGATGAACCAACAACCAAGGCTAGCAAGAAAAAATAATCATAATTAATTCAAGGAATAAATAAAATCTGATGATAGAACAATTAGTAATATTTATAACACAGCATTTGAAAGGAATAGCAAGCAATGAACTGATTTGTTTTATTATCTCCCTATGTCCAATATTGGAATTAAGAGGGGGCATGATTGCTGCATCGCCACTCTTTTTAAATGTAGAATATAAGAGAGCGCTTGTTTTGTGTATCATAGGTAATCTACTTCCCATTCCGTTCATACTTCTTCTGTTAGAACATATTTTAAATCTTATGAGAAAACATTCTCCATTTAACAAAATTGCTTTTTGGCTTGATACCAAAGCAGAGAAGAATAAACATAAAATTGAGACAGCAGGATTCTGGGGACTAGTTTTATTTGTTGGAATTCCTTTGCCAGGGACAGGTGCATGGACAGGGTCACTTATCGCAACTGCACTTGGTATGAAATTTAAAAAAGCATTTCTTGCAATCACACTTGGAGTTCTTCTTGCATCTGCCATAATGAGTGCTATTTCCTATGGCATACTTGGTGGTGCCGTTAAAATATTTAATTAAAATAATCTAGATTTCTTCTATATTTTAATAAGAATATACAAAACTTTTATAAAATGTTATAATTTGACTTCCCACGGGAGATTATTATGAGTGATAAGAAAATGATTTATATGGATTCGGCTGCGACAACATTTGTTGCGCCAGAAGTATTAGAAGCAATGACGCCTTATTTCAAAGGTAAGTTTGGTAATGCATCTGCCCTCTACGACTTTGCTAAGGAATCTAAGGAAGCTCTTGAAGAGTCAAGAAAAACAATAGCTGCTACACTATCTTGTGATCCAAGCGAGATTTATTTTACATCTTGTGGAACAGAAAGTGATAACTGGGCACTTAAGTCTATAGTAAAAGCATACAAATCAAAAGGTAATCACATCATTACTTCAAAAATAGAACATCATGCAATACTTGAATCATGTAAAGCACTTGAAAAAGAAGGTATAGAAGTAACTTACCTTGATGTAGATGAAAACGGAACAGTAAAATTAGAAGAATTAAAAAAGGCAATAAAGCCTACGACAGTTTTAATTTCTATAATGTATGCTAACAACGAAATTGGAACAATACAACCAATTTCTGAAATTTCAAAAATAGCAAAAGAGAAAAAAATATTATTCCACACCGACGCAGTTCAAGCCTATGCTCATATTCCAATAAATCCAGAAAAAGATGGCTTTGATATGATGTCTGTATCAGGCCACAAGTTCAACGCACCAAAAGGTGTTGGCTTCTTATATTGTAAAAAAGGAATAAACCTCATTCCACTACTTGATGGCGGCGCACAGGAAAGAAATAGAAGAGCAGGAACAGAAAATATTCCATACATAGTTGGTATGGCAACAGCAGCTAAAATCGCTCACGAAAAAATGGAAGAAAGAGCAAAGTCTCAAAAACAAATTCGTGATCACTTAATTGAAAGAATAATAAATGAAATCCCATTTACAAAACTAAATGGCCATAGAGAAAATAGGCTTCCAAATAATGTAAATGTAAGCATTCGTTTTATTGAAGGTGAAAGTTTACTTCTCTCACTTAACGAATATGGTATCTGCGCATCAACTGGTTCAGCTTGCGCATCAGGTTCACTTGATCCATCTCACGTTCTTCTTGCAATTGGCTTACCACATGAAATTGCGCACGGCTCACTAAGACTTAGTATAGACCACACGGTAACCAAGGCAGATGCTGACTATGTCGTAGATAATTTAAAAAATATAGTTGAGAATCTTCGTTCAATGTCACCACTTTATGAAGATTTCAAAAAACAAAACTCATAATTTTTTTCTAAAAATATAAGGAGGAAATAAGGCAATGGAATATTCAGAGAAAGTTAAAGATCATTTCATGCATCCAAGAAATGTTGGAGAAATAGAAAATGCATCAGGTGTTGGAACCGTAGGTAATGCAAAATGCGGTGACATCATGAGAATGTATTTAAAAATAAACGATAACAATGTTATTGAAGATTGCAAATTCAAAACATTTGGTTGCGGAGCAGCAATCGCAACAAGTTCTATGGCAACAGAACTTATAAAAGGAAAAACAATTAAAGAGGCAATGACACTTACCAATAAGGCAGTTATGGAAGCACTAGGTGGCCTTCCACCAATTAAAGTTCATTGCTCAGTTCTTGCCGAAGAAGCAGTACATGCTGCTCTTTGGGATTATGCACAAAAGAAAGGCATAACAATAGAAGGACTCAAAAAACCAGTAAATGATATAGAAGAAAAAGAAGAACATTAATTAATTTGAGATAATTTAATCTCATATAATTTCATATAATATCAAAAGTGTTCAACCCACCAGAAAAAATAATAAGTGTTTATAGAAAAACACCAAGCGTGCAGCGTCAAGAAGAACTTTGCAAGAAGTTTAATATATCAAGACCTCTTGTTTCGCTGCTTGCCAATCGCGAGATAACAAATGATGATGCAATAAAAAAAATTCTATCTTCTGATTTAGAAGATACCAATGATTATCATTTGCTCAACGACATAGAAAAGGCTTGCGACAAGATTAGAGACGTTGCTTTAGCCGATAAACATATACGCATTATAGGCGATTATGATATAGATGGTGTTTGCTCTACATATATTTTATACAAAGGAATATCTGACTATATAATAAAAATGAGTGGCAATGCGATTATTTCTTATGATATTCCAGATAGAATTACCGACGGGTACGGTCTGAACAAAAGTCTCATAGACAAGGCAAATAGTGCTCAAGTAGATTTAATCATAACCTGTGATAATGGGATATCTGCCGTAGAGCAAATTAAATATGCAAAAAGTCTTGGGATTGAAGTCATAGTAACCGACCACCACGAAGTATCTACTTTTCCAAGTGATGCCTATGCGGTCATTGATCCAAAAAGGCTAGATTCTACTTATCCATTTCGTGATATATGCGGGGGCCTTGTTGCATACAAAGTAATTGAAGCACTCTATGACAAGGCAGGCATTAGATATATTCTTAAAGAAGATAAAGGCAAATGTATAAAAAAAGATGTTGTGGCGATAAACTTTTTGGAATTTGCTGCTCTTGCAACAGTTGGCGACATCATGCCTCTTGTTGATGAAAATCATATTATCGCAAAACTTGGTCTCATCAAAATGAAACACACAGATAATCTTGGCTTAAAGGAGTTGATTAGAGTTCAGGGTCTTGAAGGAAAAGATTTAAGTATTTACCATCTTGGTTTCATCATAGGTCCTTGCATTAATGCTGCAGGGCGCCTTGCATCTGCCAAGGATGCAATGAAACTTTTGCTTTCTTCCAACGCAGAACAAGCACGCACACTAGCGCTAAATCTAAAGCAAAAAAATGACGAAAGAAAAGGAATATGCAACAAGGCCGAAGCTGATGCAATAAAATATGTAAGCGAAACTTTTACCGAAGATAAAAAAGTTATTGTTGTCTATATGAAAGATGTTCACGAGAGTTTATGTGGAATTATTGCAGGAAGAGTTAAGGAAACATTTTATAGACCTACTATAGTTTTAACAGATGCCCATAGTGAAGATGGATCTGAAATTATAAAAGGTTCAGGTCGCAGCATTCCAGAATATGATATGTTTGCTCACTTACTTAAGATAAAAGATTTGTTTACTGCATTTGGAGGCCACAGGCTTGCAGCAGGAATGTCTCTCAAAAAAGAAAATTTAAATCAGATGATAGAAGAGTTAGAAAGTGGCGCGACATTTGAATTTTCAAAAGGAGAAAAAGATATAGATGGCAATGAAATCCCGGAAGTTCTGCAAGAAAAAGTTTTTATGGATGCCAAACTTCCTATAGGAAAAATGACTATGGACTTTGCCTTTGATATAAAAAAACTAGAGCCATACGGCACAGGTTTTTCGCAGCCAAACTTTTATGCAGCAGGTAATAATTTTGTAATAAAAGGTGTTTATGGCGATAACGGAAAGATCGTCCAACTCTTCCTCACCGATGAAACATCCATATCACCAGTAAAGGCAGTCTACTTTGGAGGCTCATCGCCACTAGAAGGTAAGAAAACCATAGACATCATCTACCAACCCGAAATAAACGAATTTAATGGCACAAAAACTTTAGACCTCAAAATAAAAACAATCCACTAACTAGTAAAAACACTAGCCGATATAGTATAAAATCTGTAGGCATAGGTATTCTTAACTATATTCGCAAAACAATTTTGAATGTGGTAAAATATATAGGCACGAAAAGTGCGACTTAATATTTATTCATGAAAGGAGAAAACAATGAAAAAACTTTTAATGGTTATCTTTCCGATACTTATAGCTTTCGTAGTTGTAGCTGGTGCAATCTTAATGTTCAAAGCTAGGGAATCCACACAAAATAGTTCAGATAGATCACAAACAGCACAGACAACACAATCTGCACAAACACAAGGAACAAAGGAAAGATTAAAAATGAGAAAAGTAGAAATTAAGATTAAAGATTATGGAACAATAAAACTTGAGCTTGATCCAAATGAAGCTCCAATTACAGTTGATAACTTTATGAAACTTGTAAGTAAAAAGTTCTATGATGGACTTACATTCCATAGAATTATTGAAGGTTTCATGATGCAAGGTGGTGACCCAAGAGGAGATGGAACAGGCGGTTCTGACGAACACATAAAAGGTGAATTTAAATCAAATGGTGTAAATAACAATATCTCTCATAAGAGAGGGGTTATATCTATGGCACGTTCTGGCCTCCCAAACTCAGCATCAAGTCAATTCTTCATCTGCCATCAAGATTCAGAATTTCTTGACGGCGAGTATGCAGCGTTTGGTCACGTAACAGATGGTATAGATGTTGTCGATAAAGTTTGCACAAGTGCCGAAGTTGTTGATGGCAACGGAACAGTTGCACCTGGTAAAAAGCCAGTTATTGAATATATTAAAGAAATAAAATAATGCATCGCATAATTACAATAAATAGAGAATTTGGGTCTGGTGGCCGTGAGATAGGAAAGCGTCTTGCTGAGGCGCTTTCTATGTCTTATTATGACCACGAAATCTGCACAAAGATTGCCAAAGAATCAAACCTTGACGAAAATTATGTAAGCAACTTAGTTGAGAAAGGTATATCAAACACAATGCCACTTACATTTTCAAACAGTATCTCGCTTATTCCAGCATTTGTAGAAACGGCGCCACTTCTTTTAGCAAAACAGCACAAGCTCATAAAGGAACTTGCTGGGAAATCTGATTGTTTATTTGTTGGCCGTGGGGCAGATGCTGTTCTTGCAGAACTAAATCCTCTCAGAATTTTTGTTTATGCCGAGGAAGCATCTAAATTAAAACGCTGTCACGAAAGAGCACCTGAGGGTGAAAACTTAAGTGATAAGGAATTAATCCGCAAGATGAAACAGATTGATAGAGCTCGTGCTACAAATCATGACCTCGTTGCCGATTATGATTGGAATGATAAATTTGCCTATGATTTACTTATCAATACAACCAATGTAGAAATAAAGTCTATCATCCCATCCCTTACAGCCTATGCCGACGCCTGGTTTAAGCAATCATAAATACATTATTTTATATATTAAATCAATGTGCTTGACATAAACCTTAAAAATGTGATAACATTTTTAAGCTGTCTTTTAAGGCGATGTAGCCAAGTGGTAAGGCGTGGGTCTGCAACACCCTGATCGCCGGTTCAAATCCGGCCGTCGCCTTTTCTACAAGGCAAAATATTTTTTTAGGCGCCATGGTCAAGCGGTTAAGACACCACCCTTTCACGGTGGTATCACGGGTTCGAGTCCCGTTGGCGTCACTAAAAAAAAGGAGATTTGCATACGTGTAAGTCTCTTTTTTTATACTTCTTTTTTAATTTATAAAAATGAGTTATAATAGTAAAGTTATATATTTAAGAAAAAAAGGAATGGTTTATGTTATTTAGTTCGTTGGTTTTTTTATGGTATTTTCTACCTATAGTATTTATTCTTTACTATATTATTCCAACAATCAAATTAAAAAACTTCTTACTCCTTATTGCGAGTTTGTTTTTCTATGCATGGGGTGAACCTAAATATATTGTTCTCATGCTTGTCTCAATTACACTCAACTACATGTTCGGGCTTGCAGTAAGCTCGTTTAGGGCAAAAAGATTTTTTGTCTTCCTGGCTGTAATAGTAAATATAGGACTTCTAGGCTACTTTAAATACTTTAACTTTTTCGTAAATACAGTAAATGAAATCGGACGCGGCGAAATATTATCAACAAGAAATATAGCGCTTCCTATAGGTATTTCATTTTATACATTTCAAGCATTGTCTTATGTAATAGATGTTTATAGGGGACAAACTAGAGCGCAAAATAATTTATTTAAACTTGCGCTTTACATCTCGTTCTTTCCACAACTCATTGCGGGACCTATCGTAAAGTATCACGACATAGATGAGCAACTAAATCACAGAAAAATAAATACCGACAAGATGGCATACGGTGTAAAGAGGTTTATCTTTGGCCTTGCCAAAAAAGTAATTCTTGCCAACACATTTGCACAAGTAGTTGATAATGTAATGGCACCAAACGTTAGGGCCAACGCCAACATATCCCTTATGTGGTTTGTTTGTATTTTGTATTCACTTCAAATTTATTACGATTTCTCAGGTTATTCCGACATGGCAATCGGTCTTGGAAAAATGTTCGGCTTTGATTTCAATGAAAACTTTAATTATCCATACATTTCAAAATCAATTCAAGAATTTTGGAGAAGATGGCATATTTCTCTTTCAACATGGTTTAAAGAATATTTATATATTCCACTTGGTGGAAATAGAAAAGGAATAATTAGAACTTATTTCAATCTCCTCATTGTATTTTTCACAACAGGTTTTTGGCATGGTGCAAGTAAGAACTTCATAGTGTGGGGATTGTGGCATGGTTTATTTATGATTATAGAAAGAATTTTCCTTGGAAAACTCCTTGAAAAAAATCCTTTTAAGATAATTAACCACCTCTACACATTGTTTGTGGTAGTTGTTGGCTTTATGATATTTAGAATTGAATCAATTAACCAAATCATTGATTCACTTAAAATAATGTTTGGCATGAAAAATGGTTACTATTCAATTCCTATGTATGTCGATAATAGAGTATGGTTCTTTTTTGCAATAGGAATAATTTTATCAGGACCATTCCAATGCTTATTTAAAAAATTCACTGAAAACTTATTTGATGAAGAAAACATAAGGCTTTATGAAATTTTAACTGCTACATGTCTGCTTATGATTTCAATAGTTTTACTAGTCAACAATACATACAACCCATTCATATACTTTAGGTTTTAATATTTGATGAAGCAGTGCATAAAAAAATTTTTTATAGTCCTTGTTTTCCTAATTTTGGTCGTTCCAAATATAGTCTGGCCATTTGTGAGAGACTCTTTCGCATCTGCCAATACGGAAAATAGAATACTTGCGAAATTTCCAGAGCTTACTTATGAAAATATTGAAAATATTCCTTCTGGAATAGAAAATTACATCAATGATTACGCTCCATTTAGGAAAATGCTTGTTGATTTAAATACTAATGTAAATAAGAGCGTGTTTAATACAGTAACAAATGACATAGTTTTGGTAGGAAAGGACGATTGGTTTTTCTACCGCGATGCAAGTTCAGTTTCCGATATGCTAGGGATTCCACTTTATAGCGAGGAACAACTGGAATATATATTAAAGCTTTTAAATACGATAAGGGGTCTTTGCTGCAAGAATAAAGATGATTTTGTTCTTATGATTGCTCCAAACAAGGAGCAGGTCTACAGCGAGTATCTGCCTGATGCATTTAAGAAAAAAATTCCAGGTGGAATGACAACGGCCGATGCTCTTGTAAAATATATTAGAGAAAATTCCGACATAAAAGTAATTTACCCAAAAGAAGAATTGATAGCGGGTAAAGAAAAAGCAAGAACGTATTATAAAATTGATACACACTGGGATCTTTTCGGAGGATACATAGGACTTGCACAAATGTTTAACGCCCTAGGACTTGAATTTGAAGATCCAATGGAAGCAACACTCTATGAAGAAGAATCACTTGCAGGTGATTTAAAAAATTTAGCACCACTTCCAGATTATTATAAAGAAACTGAAATTGCAATTGATGGAGTTCACAACATAGGAGATAAGTTTGTTGCAAGATACTATGATGGAGACTTTACAGGTGATGGCACAGGTTGCATAAGAGCATACTCACTCTCACCTCGCAGTGATAAAAAATTAATTATGATGCGTGATTCATTTGCAGTAAACATGATGCATGTCTCTACACAGTATTTTAAAGAAAGTAATTACATACATTGGGAAGGAATACATAAAGCTGAACCTCAATACTTTTTTGGAGACTACTTTGTTTATGAAGTACTTGAACGTAACCTCTCAACATTTATAACAATACTTGAAGAAATACTCAGAAAGGTGCAGCCCGTAGCATAAAGGAAAAATAATGAAACGTTGGTTAATGTTATTTTTATTTTTACTCGTCCTTATCGGCCCAAATATAAACTGGACCTTTATTAACTATATGGGTAAACAAACAGGCAGTGAGACTAGGTTAAATGAAAATAGAAATCTTGCTGAGCTTGAACCACTAACTTTAGAAAACCTTGAATACTATCCATCACTAGTTGAGGCATATATAAACGATCATGCACCATTTAGAACAGAGATAATAGATTTTCATACATATATAAATTTGAAATTGTTTAATAGCATCACGACAACAACAAGCTTAACACAAAATACACAAAGATCTGAAACAAAACAATCAAAAGAAACTACTGGACAATCTAATGCTACTAAAGCAGATGAGTCAAAAGAAAGTGCTAGCAATCAAGAAACAAAATCAAAAATTGTAATAGATGGAATACAAAATTTCTTTTTATACAATCTAGAAAAGAAACTAGAAGATGCAGCAATCCAAGAAACAGAGGTAGAATCTGTAACAAGTGAAGCAGAAACTTCTAGAGAAACTGAAGAAGAAATTAGGGAAAAGAGTAGTGCTAAAAGAATGGAAGAGGCAAGGGCAAAAATTGCCGAAGATGCAACTGCCGAAGTTGATCAAAGTGCAGTGGCCAAAAAAGTTGCAGGCCAACAAGCAATTGTTGATGCAAGAGAAGCTCTTGAAACTCAAGTTCTGGAAAATCCTAAAGAAAAAATCATCAAAGAAACTGAAAGCGGTGATGATGATTTAAAAATAAATTTAGTTATTCAGGGAAAAGAAGGCTGGTTCTTTTATGCTGGCGAAGATTCAATTATAGATTCTCTCGGTGTTGAGCCTTTTACCGATGAACAGCATGCCAACATCCTTGATAAACTTATCAAGGTAAGAAATAAATTTACCAAGGAAAACAGAAATTTCGTTTTATTTATTCCTCCAAATAAAGAGAGAATTTATAGCGAATATCTGCCTGACCAATATAAAAATATAACTGGCACATCACGTGTTGAAGAACTTGTTAAATATATTAGAAAAAATTCCGATATAAATGTTGTTTACCCAAAAAAGGAACTTACCGATACTAAACCTATATGTGACGTCTACTATAAGAGTGATACCCACTGGAATATGGTGGGGGGTTATGTCGGTGCTCAAACATTAATTAAATCACTTATGGGCGATATGCCACCTGTTACATTCCAAAAGATAGAAGGAAAACCATTTGTTGTCGGTGGTGACCTTCAACTTATGGCTCGTATTCCAGATTCATGGATAAATGATACTTACTATAATATACTTGGGCTTACAGATGTTCCAATAGATGCTAAATGGATTATTGATGATGTAAACAAAACAGGAAAAGATCTTCTTGTGGGCGAAGCCAATAATGCACAAGATATGAGAAGCATAGTAATGGTTAGGGATAGTTATGTGATGAACATGCTTCCAGAACTTGCATCATATTTTAGTAAATCAACATTCATACACTGGCAGGAAGTGAGAAACACTCCATCGGAATATTTTGAAGGAAGCGACATATTCGTAATTGAATATGTAGAAAGATATCTAAGAGATCTTGAAAAATTACTTGATGAGATACTCGCAAAATAAAATTTAAAACTTATAAGGAGGGTTCATGGTTTATACTAAAGAGATTGAATGTAAGTGTCATGTGGCAAATGCTGCATGTCATGGTGCAGCTCCAATACCTGAAGAAGGCAAGTGGGTAAAGGCTCGTGAGATTAAAGATATTTCAGGTTTAACACACGGCATAGGTTGGTGTGCTCCACAACAAGGTGCTTGTAAATTAACTCTTAATATAAAAGAAGGAATCATTCAAGAAGCACTTGTTGAAACAATAGGTTGTTCTGGTATGACTCATTCAGCTGCAATGGCAAGCGAAATTTTGCCTGGAAAAACTTTGCTTGAAGCACTAAACACAGACCTTGTATGTGATGCAATCAACACTGCAATGCGTGAACTCTTCCTCCAGATAGTTTATGGACGCTCTCAAACAGCATTCAGTGAGGGAGGTCTTCCAATTGGAGCAGCTCTTGATGACTTAGGGAAAGGCTCTCGTTCTCAAGTTGGAACAACATACGGAACACTTGCTAAAGGCCCACGCTATCTTGAAATTGCAGAGGGCTATATAACAGCTCTTGCACTTGATGAAAATGATGAAATAATTGGTTACAAATATGTTTCACTTGGAAAGATGACAGATTTTATCAAGAAAGGTGATAGTCCGAACGAAGCATTTGAAAAAGCATCTGGAGAATACGGCCGTATTAAAGATGCCAAAAAGTTGATTGATCCAAGAGTTGAATAACCTGGAGGTGCATATGTTATTTGAGGGTTACGAAAGACGAATAGATAAAATACAAAAAGTATGTGACGAGATTGGATTTAAGAATATAGAAGAAGCAAGATCTTTTGTGGAATCAAAAGGTGTAGATGTTTATAATATCGTAAAAGGAATACAGCCAATTTGTTTTGAAAATGCATGCTGGGCATATATCCTTGGTGCTGCAATTGCACTAAAAAAAGGATACAAGAGCGCAGCCGAGGCAGCATCACTTCTTGGCGAAGGACTTCAAGCATTTTGCGTTCCAGGTAGCGTTGCAGAAAATAGAAAAGTAGGTCTTGGGCACGGCAACCTTGCAGCAATGCTTCTTTCAGAAGATACTAAATGCTTTTGTTTTCTTGCAGGACATGAATCATTTGCTGCAGCAGAAGGTGCTATAGGAATTGCAAACAACGCCAACAAGGTTAGAAAAAATCCTCTTCGTGTAATACTTAACGGTCTTGGAAAAGATGCAGCACAAATCATATCTAGAATAAATGGATTCACACATGTAGAAACAGAATATGACTATGCCACAGGAAACTTAAAAGAAGTTTCAAAAAAATCTTATTCAAGTGGTGATAGAGCTAAGGTTAATTGTTATGGCGCCAATGATGTTCAAGAGGGAGTTGCAATAATGTGGAAAGAAGGAGTAGATATTTCTATTACAGGAAATTCTACAAATCCAACTCGTTTCCAACATCCAGTTGCGGCTACATATAAAAAAGAAAAAACTGAAAAGGGTGAAAAATATTTTAGTGTAGCATCAGGAGGTGGTACAGGAAGAACTCTTCATCCAGACAATATGGCAGCAGGTCCTGCAAGTTATGGTATGACAGACACTATGGGCCGCATGCATTCAGATGCTCAATTTGCTGGTAGCTCATCAGTTCCAGCTCACGTTGATATGATGGGTCTCATCGGTGCAGGAAACAATCCAATGGTAGGAATGAGCGTTGCAGTTGCAGTTGCTCTATCTCAAGTAAAATAAAATGAACATACTCTCTATTGATACAAGCGGGAAAATATCTGCCGCCATTTTATCTACTATGGCAGATGATGGCAAAATCAAAACTCTATCTAAAAAAATTATTAACCACGTCGCAACTCAGTCTCAAACAATTCTTCCTGCAATCGATGATTGTCTTTCAAAGTCAAAAGATAAAAATTATGATGCTCTAGCCTTATGTACCGGCCCTGGAAGTTTTACGGGTCTTAGAGTTGGCGCGGCAACTATAAAAGGGTTTGCTTTCGCAGGTAATTTAAAAATTGTTCCTATTTCTTCACTTGAGGCTCTTGCACTAAACATAGCAAAAAAAGATGTAGGAAAGAACGATAAGAACTTTTTTAAGAAAAATCAAAAATGGGCAAACATAATTATACCTATGATAGATGCAAGAGCAAGTAGAGTATATTTTTCAATATTTGATAATAACCTAAATCGATATATGCAAGATGACCATATAGAAATAGATTCTCTTCTTGATACTATAAAAATTCAATTTAAAAGTTTTAAATACAAAACTAATTTTATTTTCGTAGGAGATGGCGCCACAGTTTATAAGAAAACAATAAAGAATAGTTTAAAAGCACTTAAAAATACCAAGATAACTTTCGGAAATCCTAAAGAAAATAGCAGCATTATTGAATCTATCGCAACACTAGCCTTTAAAAATTTTGAAAAAGATGCAGTATATTCAGAAAATTTAAAACTAAATTACTTGCAAGCATCGCAGGCCGAAAGAAATCTTAAAAAGTAAACTAAAGAATATATATGTTCGTTTCTGACTATTTAAAAACAGAAGATATAGATGAAATTATCTCAATAGATAAAGAATCTTTTTTAGATAACTGGTCTGTGGTTGAATTAGAAGATATCGCACAGAGTAAAAATAAATCTGATATTTGTTTAGTCTGCAAAAAACAAGATAGCCCATCATCTAATGAGGGAGAAATTATAGGCTTTGGCATAGTCAGGATTCTTTCAAAAAATGGAAACAAAAAGATTTTTGAAGCTGAAAAAGATAAAAATGGCGAAGCCGAAATTTTAAGGATATGTATTAAAAAATCTGAAAGGTCTTATGGAGCGGGTTCGTTTTTATTTGAAAAGATGATGCAAGAGATCTTTTCTCGTTTCATAAATAAAGTTTTTCTAGAAGTTAGACCGTCCAACACACCTGCTATCACAATATATAAAAAGCATGGGTTTGCTGAAACATCAAAACGTAAGAACTATTATAAGAACCCTACAGAATCTGCCTTAATCATGGTGCATGAAGAAAAGGCATCTCGATAAAGGAAAAATTTTACATAAAAATCTATAAAAAGAAGAAAAATAATTTATAAAACTTATTGAAAAAATGCCAAAATCGGCAAAACTCTTTTTCAAAATGATATAATTTATTTAATATATAAATCCAGAAAAGGAGGATTTTATGAAAAAATTTCTTTCATATGTACTAACATTATCTTTACTTGCAGTATCTCTTTTTGCTTGTTCTTCTAATTCAGGACAAGCGGCTAAATCAGAACCTGTAAGTAATGAACAAGAAAAACCACAAGAATCAGCTTCAACAGGTAAAGGCAAAGTAATGCTTTACTCTTCAATGCAAGAGTCACAACTTCAAGCAATTAAAAAAGCATTTGAAGCAAAGCATCCAGACATAACAATGGATTATTATTTTGCATCAGGTGGAAAAGTTATGACAAAGATGACAACTGAAGCACAAAGCGGACAAATTGATGCTGACCTTGTATGGCTCGGTGACCCATCAGATTATGAAGGGTTTAAGAAACTTGGTTATCTTCAACCATATTATTCATCTGAATCAGCACACATTCCACAAAACTATATAGATAAAGATGGCTATTACACAGCAGCACGTCTTGTTACTATGGGTATTGCATGGTGCACAACAGACGGAATTGGAATCAAAGATGAAGAGGCTCCAAAAACATGGAATGAACTGCTTGATCCAAAGTGGAAGGGTCAACTTGTTATGACAGACCCTGCACAGGCATCAACAACAAAGTATTGGATGGCAACAATGATGCAAAATCAATTATACGGAAAGAATTTCTTTGAAAAACTTTACGAAAATGGTTGCGAACTAGAATCTGGAACAACAGCAACACACAATCAAGTTGCAGCAGGTTCTTATAAAGTCGGCATCTGCCTTGACTATGTATCTGCAAACCTTATTAGTGAAGGAAGCCCAATGAAATTCCACTATACTGATGAAGATGTTGTAACAATGACAAGCCCACTTGGACTTATTGCAAATTGTGCAAATCCAGAAAATGGTAAGAAGCTTTATGACTTCATACTTTCTAAGGAAGGACAAGAAGTTCTTGTTGCTAACAACCTCGTATCAGTTCGTGATGACGTAAAGAACAACGTTGACACAAGTGCTATTGCAGCAAAGAACGTTATGGTTGACTTTAACGACCTAGCAGAAAATACAACAAAGTATCTTGACGATTTCAATAAAATTTGGAAAAAATAATTAGAATCTAATTAAAGAGCGAGTTTTACCTCGCTCTTTTTTGACAGGAGAAATTATGGCAAATGTGAAATTTGAAAACATTTCTGTTTCCTATGGCAAAAAACAAATTTTGAAAAACTTTTCTCTTGAAGTAAATAGCGGTGAAATTTTATGCCTCGTTGGCCCATCTGGCTGTGGAAAGACAACGCTTGTAAGAGCCTTACTTGGTCTTTCAAAACCAGAAACTGGAAGAATTTCTATAGGTGATAGAGTTTTATTTGATGCAGAAAAGAGAATAAATGTTCCTGCCGAAAAAAGAAACATAGGTATAGTATTTCAAGACTATGCCGTGTGGCCACACATGACAGTTTTAGAAAATGTTATGTATCCACTTAAAAAAAGAAAAGTTCAAAAAGATGAAATGAGAAATAGAGCACTTAGGGCTCTAGAAATGGTTCATATGACAGAGTATGCATCACATATTCCTAGTCAGCTTAGCGGCGGCCAACAGCAAAGAGTCGCAATCGCTCGTGCGATAGTAGTTGATTCAGATGTTCTTGTCATGGATGAACCTATAACAAATCTTGATGCAAAACTGCGTGAAGAGATGTTAATTGAAATTAGAATGCTTCAAAAAAGACTTAATGCAACAATTCTATATATCACACACGACCAACAATCAGCCCTTCAGCTTTGTGACAAACTAGCCATCATGGAAAAAGATGGAAGACTTTGCCAATATGGGACTGATGATGAAATAATTCTAAATCCAGCTAATAGATTCACATTTGAATTTATAGGTAATAGTAATTTTATTCCGCTTACTGAAGAAGACGGAAATATATACTTAAATTGCGGAGAAAAAATAAAATATGATGGAAAACTACCTTCTGGCATGAGTGCATTTGGAAAAGAGCTCGGTGTTAGATTAAATGATGTAGTTTTTGATAATAGCTCTAGCATTAAAGCAACGGTAATAAGCAGAATTTTCCTAGGCAATGAATATGATTACTTCTTAAAGCTTGGAAACAAGGAAATAAGAGTGGAACAAGCAATGCTTGATGCCAAAGAACATGGAATAGTAAACGAGGGCGACGAAGTAGGCATTAAATTTTTAAATCCTCATTTCTATAATAAGAAGGGGGTGACATAATATGGGAAACAAAGACATTTCTGTCCTTGATGGCAGAAAAATAATCAACGTTGATAAACTACTCACTCTAGTAAGCTTTATACTTCTATTAATAATAGTAGTAATTCCAATATTTATGATTTTGTTCAACACCTTCTTTAGTGAAACGGCAGGTGTTTGGAAATTTGAACTTTCAATGTTCATAAGGCAGATGACGGATGTTAAAAATCTTGCTGCCATGTGGAACACTATTGTAATTGCAGTATTTGCTACATTATTTGGAACTATAATGGGAGTATTCTATGCATGGCTTCTTGGAAGAAGTGATATTCCTGCTAAAGGACTTATGAGAGCCTTGTTTAATATTCCATACATGTTCCCACCATTCCTTGGTGCAATGGCATGGGATATGCTCCTCAATAGTCGTTCAGGATACCTGAATAGATTCCTTATGCAAACATTTCATTTATCAAAAATGCCTTTTGAAATAAATTCAGTATGGGGAATTATATTCGTTGAAGTAAGTTATTTCTTCCCATTCGTATTTATGCAAGTTGTATCATCACTTGAAAGAATGGACCCAACACTAGAAGAGTGTGCAAGAATCGCAGGTGCGAGCCAAGGAACAGTAATTAAAAAAATTACACTTCCTCTTATGAAACCTGCAATAAGTGCAGGAGCTCTCCTAATTCTTACTTCATCACTTGCTCACTTTGGTGTTCCATCTATTCTTGGTTATGCAAAACGAATCTATACTCTTCCTACAAGAATATATGCAATTATCTATAATGCAGGTGGTGACTTCCAGGGTATAAGAGAAGGTGCAGCGCTTTCAGTAATGCTTGTTATAGTTGTTGCACTTGCACTTGTATTGCAAAATGTAATTCTATCTTCAGGAAGTTTTGATATTATAAAAGGTAAAAGTATGCGCCCTACACTTATAAAACTTAGAGGCGCCAAAATTCCATTATTCATACTATCAATATTCACACTCATTCTTATAGTTGTCGTTCCACTTGTTATGATAGTTCTTATGTCATTCCTAAAAGCATATGGACTCCCTCTTAGTGTATCTAACTTTACATTTGAACAATATGAAAGAGTATTGTTTAGAGGTGGCGGAACTATAGATGCAATTAAAAATTCCCTATTTGCCTCTGTAATAGCAGGTATCGTCTGTATGTTCCTTGGAACACTTATCGCATATGTTGTTCAAAAAATTAAACCAAAAGGAAAAGGTGCACTTGAAGTTTTATCTATGCTTCCTTATGCAATTCCAGGAACGGTTTTATCTATCGGTGTAATTCTTGCATGGAGTGGAGCAATTTACGGAATCAATCTATATAACACTATATGGATCATACTTGTTGCTTACCTTGCAAGATATCTTTCATTCTCAATGAAGACAAGTAGCGCTGCCCTTCTCCAAGTAAATAATTCTCTTGAAGAAGCAGCAAGAGCATGCGGTGCATCACATTCAGAAAGTTTATCAGATATTACACTTCCACTTATAAGACCTGCAATGGTATCTGGATTCTTCCTTATTTTCCTTCCTGCAATGAGAGAAGTTACAACATCAATCTTGCTTTATGGTCCATACACAAGAACGCTCGGTGTACAAATATACTCTCTTCGTGAAGCAGGAATGATACCTCAAGCTGCGGCACTTGCAACTGTTACTATAGGTTTGATCGTTGTATTGAACGCAATAGTTAATCAAATTACCAAAGATAGGAAAGGAGTTTAATTATGGGCGATCAAATAGTATTAAGAAACGTTACAAAAAGATTTGCAACTAAAACACTTGGGGATATAGTTGCAGTTGATAATTTTAATATTAATGTAAAAGAAGGTGAGTGCTTTTCATTTCTTGGGCCATCTGGCTGTGGTAAGTCTACAACACTAAGAATGATAGCTGGCTTTGAGGATTTATCTGAAGGCGAGATAGAACTTTGCGGCAGCTTAGTATCAAGCAAAGCTAGAAATTTATATGTCCCACCAGAAAAGAGAGGACTTGGAATGGTTTTCCAAGCATTCGCAGTATGGCCACACATGAATGTATTTGAAAATGTTGCATTCCCTCTTCGTATACAAAAATTAAATAACATGGATATAAACCAAAAAGTAGCACAGGCCTTGCAGCACACATCACTTACTGGGCTAGAAAAAGTTTATCCATCTGAATTAAGTGGTGGGCAACAACAACGTATAGCTCTTGCTCGTGCTATTGTAACGAATCCAAAAGTTATGTTACTTGATGAGCCATTATCAAATCTTGATCCAAAACTTAGAGAGAGTATGAGATTTGAGATTAAAGCACTCCAAAGAAAGTTTAATTTTACAATCATATTCGTAACTCATGATCAATCAGAAGCTATGGCCATATCAGACCGTATGATGGTTTGCGATATGGGTAAGATCATGCAGATAGACACACCAGAAAATTTATATAACAAACCAGTAAACCGTTTTGTTCATAATTTCCTTGGTGAAAGTACTTTCGTTGAGGTTGTAATAAAAGATGGCAAGGTTTATCCAAAAGGTCACATGGAACAAGCCATAAATGTAAATATTCCATCATCTGCCAAAGACGAAATGGTAATTGCGACAAGACCTAATGAGATTTCACTCACAAAAGAAACAGACGGATTTAAATCTCATATTGAAAAGAGAACATTCCTTACTGACAGAACGGAATATCTTGTTCCAATCGGAAGCCAGCTGCTTAAAGTTCAAACACCTCACCGTATCCGCTTTGAACAAAATGAAGAATGTTACATAAAATTCATAGAGCCAATGTGGTATGAGGCCGATGATAAGGAAAAAGAAAAAGAGCGCCATAAACGCCAACTCATCTAAGTTAAAACTTAAATAAAATAAAAGCACCCTCTAGATGGGTGCTTTTTTAATCCCTATGTATGGATTAGAATAGATGTAAATATCTTTCTACTTCCCAACTTGTTACATGCTGAGAAAAGTCTTTCCATTCCTCACTTTTTGCATATAGATATTTTGAATAAACATGCTCTCCAAGAACATCTTTTAAGAAAGAATCATTCTTAAATTCATTTATTGCAGCTTCTAAAGAAAGTGGAAGTATGTCAATGTTATAGTCAATTTTTTCTGCATCAGACATTTCAAAAATATTTTTATTTACAGCTGGAGGACATACGAGTTTGTTTTTTATTCCATCAAGTCCAGCCGCAAGACATACTGCAAAGCAAAGATATGGATTACAAGAAGGGTCTGGAGATCTAAGTTCTACTCTTGTGGCTTCTGGTTTTGCATTAGGTATTCTAAGAAGAGGAGATCTATTTTTTGTTCCCCAAGCAATATTAACAGGAGCTTCAAATCCAGGAACAAGTCTTTTATATGAATTGACAAGTGGATTACATATAAGAGTCATTCCCTTTATATGTTTTATAATTCCTGCCATGAAGTGGTAAGCTATTTTTGATAAGTGATTTGGATCATTTTCATCATAGAAAGCATTTTTTCCAGAACTATCTGAAAGCGACATATTCATATGCATTCCATTTCCTGCAATTCCATAAACAGGTTTTGGCATAAAGGTTGCAACAAGATTATTATCTGCAGCAACTTTCTTGATAGTGTTTTTTACTGTGATTGCATTATCTGCAGCAACAAGAGCTTCTCCATACCTAAAATCAATTTCGTGCTGTGCAGGACCACATTCATGGTGAGCGGCTTCAACTACAATGCCAAACTTTTCAATTTCAAAAATCATTTCGCGTCTTGCATCTTCACCTTTATCAGTAGGACCAAAACCAAAGTAACCAGCCTTGTCTTCTGTATGAGTTGTAACATGACCTTTTTCATCTAAATCAAAAAGATAAAATTCAAACTCAGGACCTACATTGAATGTATACCCAAGTGCTTTTGCTTCAGCAATTGTTTTCTTTAATATATAGCGAGGATCTCCTTCAAAAGGTTCTCCTGTGCTGTTATATGCATCACAGATAAACCTTGCAACTTTTTTGCCAGCTTTAATATCATCAGGAAGTATGGCAAATGTATCAAGGTCTGGTTTTAAAAACATATCTGCTTCTTCAATACGAACAAATCCTTCTATAGAAGAACCGTCAAATGAACAACCATTATCTAAAACTCTTGGGAGTTGGCTTACAGGAAGACATATATTTCTTGTCTGTCCTACAATATCAACAAACTGTAGGCGCACGAGACCGATATTTTTTTCTTCTACAATTTTTAGAATTTCATTTTTTGTAATGTTTCCCATAATGTCCCTCCTTAATATCTAAAATAGAATTTTACATCAAATTGAGTTTAATGTCTACATACAATTTATTTTCTTATTATTTTGTGATAAAATTTCATAAGATAGGCATAGGATATAAGGATAAAATGAAAATTGGAATTTTTGATTCAGGTTTTGGTGGATCTTCGGTTTTAAAAAATATAATTAAAAAAACAAATTTTTCTAACTTTGTTTACTATGCCGATAGAAAAAATGCTCCTTATGGCCTGAAAGAAAAAATAGATATATATGAACTAACAAAAAAAGGCGTGTCTTTTCTTGTAGAACATGGTGCGAGTGCAGTTATAATTGCCTGTAATACTGCAACGGCTGCATCTTGTCCCCAAATAGAAAGACAGTATGATGTCCCAATCATAGGCATACATCCACCAATCTTTGATGCAATAGAAAGTTATAATGATAATAATCATTGTGGTGAGATCCCAAATATTTTAGTTTATGCAACTGCAGCAACACTTGGCGGGGAACATGTCATTCAAAACAAACATAGAATAGAAGATAGTCATAGAGCCAATATAGAGCTCCTCTCGTGCTCTAATATAGTTCCATTTATAGAAGAAAAGAAGACTCACACCAAAGAATTTTTTGATGTTCTTAAAAAAACTTTTGAACCATATAAGGATACAAAGATAGACGCACTCCTATTTTCTTGCACCCATCTTCCTCTTATTGATAAACAAATTTACACAACACTAGGTTATACTCCAGAAATAGTTCTTGATGGGTCAGAATATATCATTTCTAAATTAAAAGAATACGAGAGTTATATTTTAAGAGAGAGTGGAGAATTGTCTTCATCTGCCCTAGCAAGTACATTTAGTGATAAAATAGATAATGTAAAAATTATGCTTCATGACACCAAAGAAGGTTCAGCAGCGTTTGATATTTTTGCCGAGTATCTAAATATAAAAAGACAAAATATAGTCGAGATATAGCACAGAATGCAGCATATATAATAAAAAATGCGACAAATTTGCATATATTTTTGCTATATGATAGTATATTTAAATCGTGTTTTTGAGCAAAAGGGGGATTTATGAAAAATTGTAAAAGAGTTGTAGCGATAGTACTTAGCTTTGCACTTACTATGTCGCTATTTGCTTGTGGTTCATCTAACAATGTTGCTATTGCAACAGGTGGAACAAGTGGAACATATTATGGTTTCACGGGAGTTGTTGCACAAGTTTTAAATACTAAATTAGGTGGAAAAATAAATTTTACTGTTGAGTCAACAGGAGCTTCAAAAGCCAATGTTCAATTAGTTGACAGTGGCGATTGCAAGATTGCTCTATTACAAAACGATGTTATGTATTATGCATACACAGCAACAGATATGTTTGCGGGCAGTAACCCTATAAAAAGTTTTTCTTCAATTGCAGGCGTTTATCCAGAAACAATTCAAATTGTTGCCAGAAAGGGAATTACATCTGTAGATCAATTAAGAGGAAAAGTAGTTTCTGTAGGTGATGCAGGGAGCGGCGTTGAGTTTAATGCACGCCAAGTTCTTGAAGCTTACGGAATGGATATAGAAAAAGATATAAAGAAAAACAATCAATCATTTGCCGACAGTGCAGATTCATTAAAGAATGGTACAATAGATGCAGCATTCGTGGTTGCAGGACATCCTACAGTTGCGATAACAGAACTTGCATCAAACTATGATTTTGAACTTATAAATATTGATGATGCTCACCTATCTGCTCTTCAAAACAAGTATTCATTCTATGCCAAGGCAATAATTCCAGATGGAACATATAGCAAAGTATCAGGAGCTAGACAAACAGCAGCTGTTGTGGCAACATTCATCGCAGGAAATAATGTTTCAGAAGATATAGTTTACGAATTTACTAAAGGACTTTTTGAAAATAAAAATGAATTTCAACATGCCAAGGCAGCAGAAATCGACATAAATTATGGATACAATAATGCTAGAGCGATAGATATACATCCAGGTGCACTAAAATATTATAGAGAAAAAGGACTTGTGCAGTAATTAAGCTCTTTTGTAAGCAAAATAATCAATATGATTTAAAAAAGCAAATCGTCATTAGAGCATTAGTTTTACTGACGATTTTTGTTTTTACAGCGTGCAAGAATCATAAGTATTTATATATAAATAATGTAGATTCAGGCCAGATTATAGAAAAATTTGAATTAAGAAAAATACCTACTGAGTTTAGTGTTGAGTTTGTTCATTCGGTAAACAATTCTCCAGTGCGCGACTATTATAAGATAGATGAAGCAGGCGATATATATGTTACAAAAACAGCTTATTATGCCTTTGGCGCAGGAGTTCAAACAGAGCTAAATGAAGGCGAGAGTTTTTCTTATGGTGATGATGGCAAGATGATTGTATCAGACATAAATAAAAAAATTGATCACCTAACATATTTTGTAGGGACGATTTCAGACCATACATTAAGAATTGACGATAAAGAAATTTCATTAAGAGACCTCTGTGGAAAAAATGCACATATAGAATTTATAGTTAAGTAGTAAGGCAAATGTAAAAAAGGGGAGACACATGCCAAACAAAAATACATCGCAACAGCAAGATGCAATGCAAAATCAAAACATGGCGCAACATAGCAGCGATATTAAAGAAAAAATAAATAAGGTTCTTGAAAAATATGATCAGGGGTCAAACACAAGAAAGTGGACTGGTCCTTATGAACTTGTCATAAATTTATTTCTTGCAGCATTTGCCATATATTCAGTTCTTATAAATTTTGTATTTCATTTTGATACAAGAATTAATAGAGCATCATTTGCTGGTGCTATAGTTGTATTTGTATATCTTTTATATCCAGCCAAAAAGAGATCGGCTGTAAAAGAAAATTATATGCCATGGTATGACATCCTTCTTTGTGCGGGTGCTGGCTTTGCATATTTTTGGTTTGTAACCCATGCAAACGAAATTATAAATAAAGGTTTAAATATAGGACCATTTCTTCTTGCACTTGGTTTAATTGGAATTATCGCAACTTTAGAAGCATGCCGTAGAGCAGTTGGCCTTCCTATAGTAGTTGTTGCGACAAGTTTTATAATTTATGGTCTCGTTTATAGATACACAAGAAATCCAAATATGTTTGCAATGCTAAATAGAAATGTCTACGATTTATTTTATACAACAGACGGAATTATAGGAACTCCAATAAGAGCTTGCCAAACATTTATAGTTTTATTTGTAATTTTTGGTGCCTTCCTTGAGCGAACTGGCATCTCAGACTTTTTTATTAATTTTGCAAATTCGATAGCAGGTGGCTCAAGCGGCGGTCCTGCCAAGGTTGCAGTTATCTCATCGGCACTTTGTGGAATGGTAAGTGGTTCATCGGTTGGAAACACTGTAACAACTGGTGCGATCACAATTCCGCTCATGAAAAAAAATGGATACAAAGGCGATTTTGCAGGAGCTGTAGAAGCAGCAGCATCAACAGGTGGGCAGATAATGCCACCAATCATGGGCGCGGCTGCATTCCTTATGATTGAATATACCAATCAAAAATATAGCTTCATAGCACTACGTGCTTGTCTTCCAGCTCTTTTATATTTTGCAGGGATATTTATTTCAGTGCACCTTGAGGCTAAAAAACTTGGACTTAAAGGATTATCAAAAAGAGAACTTCCAAAATTATCTAACATATTAAAAGAATCTTGGTATTTAGTTTTCCCACTTGTTATATTAGTATACCTAATTATAAATTATACACTCCCACTTGCGGCAGTTCTTGCAACTGTTGCTGCAATTATTGTTGCCATGGTTACCGATGCTAAAAAATATTTTAATTCTCCAAGAAGAGCGAGCATAGGCACTGCTCTTTTTACATATACAAAACATTTTGTATATGAAGATTTTGTAACTAAAGATACATCAGAAATGTCATTATATAAAATATTTACAGGTCTTGTTGCTGGTGCAAAATCTGCGACAACCGTTGGTGTTGCTTGCAGTGCAGCAGGAATAATTGCATGTATCATTACTTCAACAGGAATAGGACAGGTTTTAATATCAGGAATAGTAAGTGTATCTAGCATAATAAGTCATCCACAGGGTCAACTCATAATTGCGATGTTCCTTACTATGCTCACATGCATAGTTCTTGGTATGGGTGTTCCAACAACAGCTAACTATGTAATTATGGCAACAACTTGTGCTCCTATACTTACAAAAATGGGAATGCATCCATTTGCGGCTCATATGTTTGTTTTCTATTTTGGAATAGTTGCAGATATAACACCACCAGTTGCACTTGCAGCCTATGCAGGAGCAGCTATCGCCGAGGCAAAACCTATCAAAACTGCGATTAATGCATCACTTCTTGCGATAGCAGCATTCATAGTTCCTTATGTTTTTGGATTAAATCCAGCACTATTATTTATAGATACAAACATATTTGAGGTTGTCACTATAATAATCACATCGCTTGCGGGAATGTTTGGAGTTGCATCTGGTATTAGAGGCTTTGCACTTGCACCAGTTGGAAAATTAGAAAGAGCCATATTAATTTTTGGAGGACTTCTTCTCATATATCCAGGTCTTGAATCAGATGTCATAGGACTTACCTGTGTGTTTGGCGTTTTATTCTTAAATAAAATAATAAAAAAAGTAAAAGTAAAAAAGTAGTTGAAGGATTTATAAAGTAATTATGTGTGGTATTGTTGGTTTTTCAGGAAAAGAAAAAGCAGTTGATGCGATCTATACGGGTCTAAAACACCTAGAGTATAGAGGTTACGACTCTGCAGGCATTGCAGTAAATAACAATGGCACGCTTAAAATGCTTAAAGCATCTGGCAATCTCGAAAATTTAAAACAAAAACTAGACGGTGATAAATTAGAAGGGCCTTGTGGAATAGGCCATACTAGATGGGCAACGCATGGTGCGCCTACAGATATCAATGCCCACCCACACCTATCTTCCGATGGAAAATTTGCCGTTGTGCATAACGGAATTATAGAAAACTACTTAGAATTAAAAGAAGAATTAATAAAAGAAGGATATAAATTTTTAAGCGAAACAGATACTGAGGTAATAGTTCACTTACTTGAACATTATTATAAAAATGATATTAAGGAAGCCTTCCTTAAAACAGTATCAAGATTAGAAGGTTCTTATGCAATAGGCGTTATTTGTAGTGATAATCCAGGCATCGCCTATGCAGCCAAATACTTTGCTCCACTAATTGTTGGTGTAGGTAATGGAGAAAATCTTTTTGCATCAGATGTAACAGCAATCATAGGCCATACGAAAAATGTAATTTATCTAGAAGATGGTGAGTTCGCCGAAATATCTAAAGATAAAGTTACAATTTATGACTTTAAAGGAAACGAAGTTAAAAAGGAAATTTCTAAAGTTGAATGGGATGTAGAATCTGCCGAAAAGGGTGGCTATGAACATTTCATGCTAAAAGAAATTATGGAACAACCAAAGGCAATTAAGTCAGCAATAGAACCTAGAATAAAAAACGGCCGTATTGTCCTCGAAAATGAAGAAGAGCTAGCATCTGCTTGTGGGAATATAGAAAGGATTGTCATTTCAGCTTGTGGCTCAGCATATCATGCAGGTTATGTGGGTCGCTATATTATAGAAGAACTTTGTAAAAAGCAAGTAAAGATTGAATATGCCAGCGAGCTTAGATATTCAAGTCCAGTTATAAATGAAAAAACACTTACTATAGTTGTATCTCAATCAGGTGAAACTGCCGATACAATTGCAGCACTAAAAGAATGTAAGGCGCGCGGCTCTAAAGTTCTTGCCATAGTAAATGTTGTTGGAAGTTCAATTGCAAAACTTGCAGATTTTGTTTTATACACTTATGCTGGACCAGAAATTGCAGTTGCAACAACAAAGGGCTATACAACTCAAGTTGCAGTATTTAATCTTTTTGCAGTGTGGCTTGCCGATAAATTAAAAACCATAGATGAAAAAACTTACGCTCAATATGTAGATGATATAATGCAACTTCCAGAAAGAATACAGCGTTCAATTGATTTAAATCCTAATGTAGAAAAACTTGCAAAAAAATATTATAAAAATGATGTAGTCTTCTTCATAGGAAGAAATCTTGACTATGCGGTTGGCCTTGAAGCATCACTTAAATTAAAAGAAATTTCTTATCTGCACTCTGAAGCTTATGCCGCAGGTGAATTGAAACACGGAACAATTGCACTTATAGAGCAGGGCAGCCTTGTTGTTGCACTAGCTTGCAGGAGCGATCTATATGCCAAAACAATGTCCAATGTAAAAGAAGTAAAGGCAAGAGGGGCAAATGTTGTCGCAGTCACAGATGAAGATAATAAAGATATATTTACAGAAGCAAGTGATGTAATTTTAATTCCAAAAATAAATTCACTTTTTGTTGCAGCATGCGAAGTAGTTCCTCTACAATTATTTTCTTATTATATTGCAAAAGAGAGGGGCTGCGATATAGATAAACCAAAAAATCTTGCAAAATCAGTAACAGTAGAATAATAAAAATTAAATAAAATAGGAGATATCATGGAAAAGAAACAGTTCCAAACAGAATCTAAAAAACTTCTTGATATGATGATAAATTCTGTTTATACCCACAAAGAAATTTTTTTACGTGAAATTATATCAAATGCATCTGATGCAATAGATAAGAGGCATTTCTTATCACTTACAGACCAAAAGTATTCATTGAAAAATGGATCTTTTGAAATTTTCATATCAGTAGATAAAGATAAAAGAACAATTACAATTTCCGATAATGGAATTGGAATGGATAAAGATGAGCTAGAAAATAACCTCGGTACAATCGCAAAAAGCGGTTCTTTTGATTTTAAACAAGATGATGAAGCAAAAGGTAAAACCGACATCATAGGTCAATTTGGTGTTGGCTTTTATTCTGCCTTCATGGTTGCTGATTCTATAATAGTTAATACTAAAAAAGTGGATAGTGATAAGGCCTATACTTGGCAATCAAGCGGTGTAGATGGTTTTACTATAGATGAAACCACTAAGGCCGATATAGGAACAGAAATAATATTGCACTTAAGAGCTGACAGCGAAGATGAAAAGTATAGTGAATATCTTGAAGAATTTAGGATAAGAAATCTTATTTCAAAATATTCTAATTATATAAAGTATCCAATCAAGATGGAAGTTACAAAATCAAGACTTAAAGAAGG
>JAEEGL013732001.1_pt1 | contig 31330 bp, 24 predicted proteins | sample 9134231 | NCBI WGS metagenome assembly JAEEGL01 (sample SAMN16246548, study PRJNA631951) | gut metagenome | biome: gut microbiome; feature: rumen; material: fiber-attached | host: Bos | place: Iran: Karaj | collected 2018-10
CATCGCCATCAAAAAGGGCATCCGTCCCGAGCGCCCTTGCGGTATCGCCAGCATCGCGTCACAGATTGGCATCACTTGCTCGCCAATTGCTGCTGCAGTGGTGGCATTTATCACCATCTCAGGGTCTAACGGCTATGCCATTACCATTCCTAAGGTGCTCATGGTGACTATTCCTGCCTGTCTTCTTGGCATTATCATAGCATCGGTAGCCTCCTACAAGCGAGGCAAGGACCTTGACAAAGACCCTGAGTTCCAGAAAAAGATTGCCGACCCCGAACAGCGCGAGTTCATCTATGGTAACAAGGCTACTACTCTCGACAAGAAGATTGCTCCAGAGAGCAAGCGTGCCGTATATATTTTCTTTGGTGCCTTGCTGGTGATTGTGTTTTTCGCCATCTTCCAAAACTGTCTGCCCGCTTATGAGACCGTCAAGGCAATTAAGGGTGCACCTGTAATGGAAATGCTGGGCGCCACTATAACTCCTGAACAATTTGCTAAGATTGAGGAAGTTGTGCCTGATGTGACAGAGGTGGTAATGAGTCCGTTGAAGATGAACCTTGTAATTCAGATTGTCATGATCACTGCTGCGGCATTGATGATAATCTTCTGCAAGACTTCTCCAAAGAAAGCCATCAGTGGTCCAGTATGGCAAAGTGGTATGGTTGCTGTTGTCGCAATCTATGGTATCGCTTGGCTCGCCGACACTTATTTTGCCAACTACCTAAGCAACATTCAGGAGATGCTCGCTGGCATGGTAGAGCAATACCCGTGGTCGATAGCTTTTGCCTTCTTCTTGGTTTCGGTGCTTGTCAACTCGCAAGGTGCTGTGGTAGTTGCAATGCTGCCGCTGGCCTACAAGCTCGGCATTGACGGATGGGTACTGCTCGGCGTGCTGCCTTCGGTTTATGGCTACTTCTTTATCCCCAACTATCCATCAGATATCGCCACTGTGAACTTCGACCGCACAGGAACAACAAAGATTGGCAAATATCTTCTTAATCACTCCTTTATGATGCCAGGCATGGTGCATACCGTTGTGGCATGCGTGGCAGGATATGTCATTGCTTATCTCTATCATTCAATGGGGTGGATATGATATTAGTTCACAGTTCATAGTTCATAGTTCATAGTTTGAACGTGGAACGAGGAACGAGATTTCACCTTCCACATTCCACTTTCCACCGATAAACGATAAACGAAAAACGAAAAACGAAATCCTCATATGAATTTAAAATATTTAGTTTCGATAGCACTTGTGGCGTCGGCTGTTGCCTCTGTGGCACAAGTAGATGAATCAACTGATGAGGGCCGTAAGCGCCTGTCTTGCACCAGCATCATGGTGGGAAAGAACGCCAGCACCGACGGTTCGGTAATAACCTCCCACACATGCGACTCATGGTATCGCACATGGATGACGATGACACCCGCACGCGACTATGAGCGCGACACGGTGACCGCCATCTATGAGGGCCGCATGCACACGCAGAGCGCCAGCGACAGCACAAAGCTCTATGTGAAAGGCACCATTCCGCAAGTGCGCCACACCTACCGCTACCTCGACACCGCCTATCCTTGCCTCAACGAGAAGCAGGTGGCGATGGGCGAGACCACCATTAGCGGACACAAGATTCTTCGCAATAAGGCGGGCATGTTCTATATCGAAGAACTAGAGCGCATCGCCTTGGAACGCTGCTCCACCGCCCGCGAGGCGATAGCCATGATGGGCAGTCTAGCCGAGAAGTATGGCTATGCCGACAGCGGTGAGTGCCTCACCGTTGCTGACCCTAACGAGGTATGGATTTTCGAGATCTTCGGCGCTGGTCCCAAGAAGGTGGGCGCCGTGTGGGCTGCAGTGCGCATTCCAGACGACGAGATTGCCGTCTCGGCTAACATCTCGCGTATCGGCACCCTCGACCTCAGCGACAAGAGCCACTACATGGCATCGAGCAACGTGAAAGAAATAGCCAAACAACTCAAACTGTGGGACGGCAAGGAGGAGTTCAACTTCTTCAAAGCCTATAGCGGTGAGAACTATATGCATGAGAAGAAGAACTACAGCGTGCGCGAGCACTATATCATGAATGCCTTGGCGCCATCGCTCAATCTTAGCGACACCGCATCGTGGCTGCCGCTGAGCGTCAAGCCCGACGCTAAGGTGAGTCCCGAGCAGGTGATGCAACTGCTGGGAAGCTACTATGAGGGCACCGACAAGAACCTGAGCGGTCGCCACCTCATCCCCAACCCCAAGCGAAAAGACAAGAAAGGCAACCTCGTGGAAAATGAGCCCGACAGCGTGGTCTCGCCCTTCAGCAACCCCTGGATGCGTCCCGACGAGATAAACATGTATTACGCTATGGGTGACTCGGCGATGAAGAACATACGCACCGTGAGCGTGCCATGGTGCGCCTACAGCACCGTCATACAGCTGCGCTCGTGGCTACCCGACGAAATAGGTGGCGTGGCGTGGATTGCTCTCGACAACCCTGGCGAAAGTCCGCGCTTCCCCATCTTTGCCGGCACTACCAAGCTGCCTAAGCTGCTGCAATTGTGCGGCCAACACAGCGACCGCGACGATGCCGCTTTGTGGCACTACCGCAAGGCCAACCGCCTTGCCACAGTGCGTTGGGGCAAGTTCCGCTCTCTCATCGAGCCGCAGCGCGACTACTTTATGGAGAAAGGACAGCGAGAGCTCACACACGTGCAACAGATGTGGCAACAGCTCAAAGCCAATGACCCCGAGAAGGCCCAGACGATGCTCAACGGCTATGTCTCCGACTTCTTCGGCGCCACCATCCTCCGCTGGGACGAACTCGCCCGCGACCTCTGGCGACAGAACTGGACAGGATTCTAAATAATTCACTTGAAGCGCCCCACCAGCGCTGCCCCACCAGCGCTAAAACTATTTTTCTTCTAATATTGGTCCTTTGTTGGTGAAAATGTCATAGAAGACTTTGTCTCTCGCAAACCATTCTCTCACAAATGTTATGATTGCGGTGGTTGATTCTGAATCTGCCGCATTGTAACCTGTGATGTTGTGTGTTTCAAGGCCAAGATGCTCGGCGAGGTAAATTGCTCGCTCATTATGGAACTTTTGTGAGATGACCACAAAGGAGTGCACGTTATACACCTTTACTGCCCGCCACACGGCATCAAGGGTGCGATAACCCTTGCCATCAAGCACAATGTTGGCGACATCCACACCACGAGCCACAAGCGAGTCTCTCATACACTCAACTTCATTGACACCATCAAGACTATTCTCATCACCGCTAATAAGAATCTTTTTTATCTTTCCCGCTTTGTAGATTTGCTCGGCAGCATCAATGCGGTAAATGAAGAATTGGTTTTGCCTCCTTCCAATATTGGTCTGAGGTGTGGTTCCAAGCAACAAGCCATACTCAGCAGGAGGCACACTGTCGATATCGGTGTACAACTTGCCACGTGCATTATTAACAATTATCAAATTGCATGCCAGCGTCAATAATAGGCACAAATTAAGCATTGTTAGCGTTAACCATGAGATTCTTGTCATTTTTAGCATCATAATAAACAGTTTAATATGGGTGTAGCAAGAGAGTTTCTTTGTCATTATGAATTTGTGGCAAAGTTAGATAGTTTTTTGTTTTGTTTGTCATTGTTTGGTGTCTTTATTTGATTTATTTCCACACCAGCGCTTGATTTTTTGTGCTCTTTTTTGTCGTTTTTGGTTTTTTAAGTGTCTTTTGTGCTATTATATTAAGTAATTTAGTAATTTTGCAGTTTGTATTATATTTAAATATATAATATAACTGGTTATGGGCAATATCTTGAGTAAAATAGCAGAGGTTCTGCGTTGGTTGGTTGAACGCTACAAGCGCTTTAACGCTTGGTATGTGCGCCTCTACGCGGGCAAGCCGTGGTATGTGAAGAGCCTTATGGCCCTTTGCACGCTGTTTGTCACACTTGTGCTCACTATTGTTGCCATCAACATCAACTTCTTGTGGCTCTTTGGTAAGTCACCGTCACTGAGCGAGATCATGTCGCCACGCCCATACAACGCTTCTTACATTTACAGTGCCGACGGTAAGCTCATTGGCAAGTACTACAAAGAGAACCGCACGCCAGTGAAATATGAGGAGGTTGACTCTATGTTCTACATCCTGCTCATCGACACCGAGGACGAGCGTTTCTTCGAGCACCATGGCATCGACTTCAAGGGTATGGGCGGAGCGTTGAAAGACTTTGTGGTTCACCGCCGCGCGCGTGGTGCCTCTACCATCACACAGCAGCTGGTGAAGAACATGTTTAAGATGCGCACCAGCGAATACACTGGCGGCCTTCTATGCCGCATCCCTGGTGTGAGAATGCTCATCACCAAGGCCAAAGAGTGGATTCTCGCCAGCGAGATTGAAATGTTCTACGACAAGAAGAGCATCCTTGAGATGTATGCCAACACTGTTGACTACGGCAATCAGGCTTACGGCATCAAGACGGCAGCAAAGGTTTATTTCAACACCACCCCCGACAAACTATCCACCGAACAGTGTGCAACGCTAGTGGGCGTGCTCAAAGGCACTTCCTACTACAACCCTCTCAACAACCCAGCCCGATGTCTGGAACGCCGCAATGTTGTGCTCAACAATGCCCTGACTCATCATCATCTGACGCAAAAAGAATATGACAAGCTTTCCAAGCGCAATCTGAACCTGAAATACACTCCCGAGACCGACCACAACGTGGAGTGCCCCTACTTCAGACAAGCGGTGGTCGAGGAGATGAAACAGTGGTGCGAGCAGAACGACATAGATTTCTACCGCGACGGACTCGAAATACACACCTCAATCGACACACGCATTCAGGCATGCGCCGAGAAAGCCGTGCTCGAGCAGATGAAAGTGGTGCAGCAGAACTTCGACCGCGAGTGGGGCAACAACCCGTGCTGGGTTGACGAAAACGGACGTGTCGATACCAGTTTCGTGCAAAAACGAATCGAGTCATCTACAATCTACAAGCAACTTATGGCGAAGTATAACGAGAACTACGACTCGGTGAACTACTACATGAACCTCAAGCACCGAGTAAAGCTCTTTGACTACAATGGCGGTCACAATGCCGAGATGAGCTCAATCGACTCGATAGAGTACATGCTCCACAAGATGCACTGCGGCCTCATCGCCATAGACCCACACAGCGGCGAAGTAAAGGCATGGGTAGGAGATGTTGATTACAAGACATGGCAATATGACAACGTGCGCGCCCAGCATCAGCCTGGCAGCACATTCAAACTCTTTGTATATAGCGCCGCCATGAGGGCGGGTATAAAACCCTGCGACATGTATGTTGACGCGCCGCTCGTAAATCCTCTAGTAGATATTGACCCAGCAACGGGCATCACCAAGCTGTGGACACCGAAGAACGCCAGCGGGCGCTTCTCTAACGCAAACATGACAGTGCGGTCGGCATTCGCACGAAGCAACAACATCATTGCAGTGAAGGTAGGAAGCAATGTGGGCGTCAACAACGTTGCTAACATAGCCTTTGAGATGGGCATCAGGTCAACATTGGCCCGCACACCGTCGATGTTCCTCGGTTCCAGCGATGTTAACCTCATGGAACTGGTGAGCGCCTACGGCACCATCATCAACGACGGGCAGCCCAAGAAACCCGTGCTAGTAACAAAAATATATCGCGTAAATAAAAACGGTGAGAAAGAAGAAATCTACAACAGCAAAGCCTACGATGACCCCGACCGAGTGCTATCGCACAGCCAGGCCTACTGCATGCGCAAGATGCTAGAGGCAGTGTGCCGCGATGCTGGCGGCACTGGCGTGGCAATCAACAACTATGTGAGCAACGTGGGCATTGGCGGCAAGACAGGTACCACCGACAACTTTACCGACGCCTGGTTTGTGGCGACAACCCCCAACCTAGTGTGCGGTGCTTGGGTGGGAGGCAGCTACCGCCAGATTCACTTCAAGACGGCACAAGGTCAGGGAGGCCGAGCGGCATTGCCCATTGTGGGTGCCTTCTTGCGCAGAGTGCTGGCAAGGCGCGACATGGGCTCCCTGCGCAAGCAATTTGCTGCCGACCATGACCTTGACCGCCGCTATTTCGCTTGCGAAGGCAGCATCAACACCGACAACACTCTTGACAACGACTCTACCTCACCGCTAGGTTATGATACCATAGTGCCACAGAACTCAGCCGACGGCAGCTACGACAGCACTCGCTACATCCGCGACAAGGTAAATGAAGACATATATGGTCCCGGAGGCGCGCCGCCACGCAATAATAGTTCAGACGAAAATAATCGGCCAGTTGATCCAGCGATAGAAGAGCGTGTTAAGAACGCTTTCGGGAAACCGTGAATCGTTTATCATTGACAACTTTGAACTCTGAACTCATAACTCAAAACTGACAACTCAAAACTCAATATATTATGGTTTACAAATATGACTATCTCATTATAGGCTCGGGCGTAGCAGGAATGAGCTTTGCCCTCAAAGTAGCTGGCACCGGCAAGGTGGCACTCGTGTGCAAAAGCACCCTTGACGAGGCCAATACCGACCTCGCCCAAGGTGGTGTGGCTAGCGTTACTAATCTCGAAGTCGATAACTTCGAGAAGCACATCCACGACACCATGGTGGCTGGTGACTGGCTCAGCGACCCCAAAGCTGTGGAGCAGGTGGTGACACAAGCCCCCGACCAGATTAAAGCCCTGATAAATTGGGGCGTAGATTTCGACAAGAACGAGAAGGGCGATTTCGACCTGCACCGTGAGGGAGGCCATAGCGAGTTTCGCATCCTACATCATGCCGATAATACAGGCCATGAGATTCAGGAATCTCTCATTGAGGCGGTGAAAGCCCACGACAACATCGACATCTTCGACAACCACTTCGCCATAGAAATTCTCACCCAGCACCATCTAGGAAAAATAGTAACCCGCCGCACACCCGACATACAGTGCTACGGGGCATACGTACTCAATCAAGAGACAGGCAAGGTAGACACCTTCCTCTCACGCCTCACACTCATGGCGACAGGTGGCTGCGGTGCTGTGTATCACACAACTACCAATCCCCTTATCGCCACTGGCGACGGCATCGCCATGGTCTATCGCGCTAAAGGCACGGTGCAAGATATGGAATTCATCCAGTTCCATCCCACCGCCCTCTACCACCCCGGTGACCGTCCAGCTTTCCTCATTACCGAGGCGATGCGCGGCTACGGAGGCGTGCTGAGAAACCTTGCCGGCGAGGAGTTCATGCAGAAGTATGACCCACGTCTATCGCTCGCTCCTCGCGACGTAGTGGCACGAGCCATCGACAGCGAGATGAAACAACGCGGTGAGGATCATGTGTTCCTCGACGTTACACACAAAGATCCAGAGGAAACCAAGCACCACTTCCCCAACATCTACAAGCACTGCCTTGAGATAGGCATCGACATCACCAAGGACTACATCCCCGTGGTGCCCGCTGCCCACTACCTGTGCGGTGGCATAAAGGTGGATCTTAACGCCTGCTCGTCGATAGAACGCCTCTATGCCGTGGGCGAGTGCTCATGCACAGGTCTTCACGGTGGCAACCGCCTGGCAAGCAACTCATTAATTGAGGCTGTAGTTTATGCCGAGGCTGCCGCCAAGCATGCCATAGCCTGTCACAATCACTACGATTATCGCACCGACATCCCTGCTTGGGACGACAAGGGTACCCAGCATCCCGAGGAGATGGTGCTCATCAGCCAAAGTGAGAAAGAGGTGGGCGAGATTATGAGCGCCTATGTGGGCATTGTGCGCAGCAATCTGCGCCTCGACCGCGCATGGAACCGACTTGATATCCTCTATCAAGAGACCGAAAAGCTCTTTAAAGAGAGCACCGTGAGTCGCCGCATCTGCGAGCTGCGCAACATCATCAACGTGGGTTACCTCATCATGCGCCAAGCCAAGGAGCGTAAAGAGTCGCGTGGATTACACTACACCGTAGACTATCCACCAAAACCCAAGAACGAGGAGGATCTAAAGTTGTAATGCAAAATTTATAATGCATAATCATGATATTTAAACATCTATTATTAATAACAATAGCCACATTGACATTATTGGGCTGTAAGTCGCAAAAGGCAAGCGAAAGCACTTCTATTGTTAATGACACTATAACTCAAGTGGTGAATTTCGATGGCAAAAATGCCTACAATCTGGTGAAGACGCAGTGCGACTTTGGACCGCGTGTGCCTGGCACACCAGCTCACAGCAAATGCGCTGAGTGGTTGGAACAATCGCTTAAGCAGAACTGCGACTCGGTGGTTGTGCAGCAGGGACAAGTCACCACTTTCGACGGCAAAACGCTCAACATAAAAAATATTGTGGGCAGTGTTAACCCTAGCAATAATGACCGCATCTTGCTGCTGGCACACTGGGACTGCCGCCCCTGGGCCGACAATGACCCCGACCCCGCCAACCACCAGAAACCAGTGATGGGTGCCAACGATGCCGCCAGTGGCGTGGCAGTGCTGCTTGAACTGGCACGCTTGATGAAGGAGAAGAAGCCCAACATAGGCGTGGATATTCTCCTCGTCGATGCCGAGGACTGGGGCACCAATGATGTGGAGGAGTCATGGGCACTAGGCACACAATACTGGGCAAGAAATCCTCATGTGCAAGGATACACTGCACGTTTTGGCATCCTGCTCGATATGGTGGGCACAAAAGGCGCCAAATTCTACAAAGAATATGAGTCAATGCAATTTGCCCCTGCTGTAGTCACCGAAGTGTGGGATGTAGCGCAGAAGAGCGGCTACGGAGCCTACTTCGACAACAACTTCGGCGGCGGAGTCACCGACGACCACATTGTGGTCAACGGCATGGGAATTAAGTGCATCGACATCATCGACACCCGTCAAGACGGCAGTTTCTTTGACGGCTGGCACACAATCAACGACACCATGGATTGGATAGACCAGAACACCCTGAAAGCCGTGGGCCAAGTAGTGGCAAATGTTGTTTATAGTTATTAGTTCATCGTTAAAAGTAAAAAGTCATCTTGAATCATATTGGCACAAGTTGAGGCACATAGCGAACGCTCGTCGAAGTTCTTGAAAGACCTCGGCATCTATGCCATCGGAAACCTGGGATCAAAGATCATCACATTTGCGATGGTAGCTGTCTATACTTTCTACGTCAGCAAGAGAGATATGGGCTACTATGACCTATGCCTGACTATAATCTTCCTGCTAATCCCGTTTGTAACGTTGCAATTGCGCGACGGAGCCTTCAGATTCCTGCTTGAGACCGATGATAGGCAACGACGAAGCAAAATCATCACATATATATATCGCACCCTCGTCACAAACACCATAGTATCACTGATTGTGACCATCATGCTTGCTCTGTTTACCAGCATTGAATATGTGTGGTATTGCTTTATGCTGCTCATTGCCATGTCGTTTTTTGAGGTAATAACACAAGTGGCACGCGGTTTGGGCAAGAACGTGGAATTTGTTGCTACAGGAATCATCTCCTCATTAGGAATATTTGTGTTCAGCATTGTGTTTGTAGTGATTCTGCCGTGGGGCATCACCGGCATTTTCATCTCCAATATTCTGGCACGCATTGTGGCACTGGCCTACCTAGAATGGCGAATGAAGATTATTGCCACCTACTTCAGGTTTAAAATCAACATCAAGCAAGTGTCGCATGACCTCATCAAGTACTCACTGCCACTATTGCCAGGCTCGATCTGCTGGTGGCTTACTGGCAGCAGCGACCGTTGGTTTATCAACCACTTCTTGGGCCTTGAAGTGAATGGCGTGTATTCTGTAGCTTTCCGTTTCAACAGCATCATTCTCATTCTGTCAACGATATTCTACCAGGCTTGGCAGGAAACAGCTATCTTGCAATATAATAGTCCCGATCGTGACAAGTTCTTCTCCAAGATGTTCAACACCTACATTGGCGTACTAGCCATCTTGCTCACGGGCTACTCCTTCTCCCTGAAAATAATTTACCCATATATTGTTGACATAAGTTATCAGGAGAGTGTTAACTATCTTTACCTTATGGGAATCTCTGCGGTGCTGTTTGCCTTAGTGGCATTTTTCGATATGGGCTACCAGTGTGCTAAAGACACCGTTAGCACATTGCCCGCCATTGTGCTGGCTGCCATTGTCAACATTGTGTGCAACTTCGTACTTGTCAAGTACGTTGGCGTGTATGGTGCCATCGCCACATCAATTATTACATATTTCGTGCTCTTCTTGTGGCGCCTGCACGACATGAAACGCTACTTCAAGCTCACTTTCTATCCCCCAACCACAACAGCTGTGATTATCATTATTGTTGGCGCAATCGCATTTCATTTCTTCAGTTCGTGGTGGCTCTTGCTGCTCTATATGGTTGCGGCATGCGCTCTGGCATTATTTTCGATTCCCAAAGAAACCCTAAATGAGATGAAGGATAAAGTGATTCAAAAATTAGGAATTAAGCAATAATAGCAGTAAATAAACGTTAATAAATTAATATACAAAATATAAATTGACACAAAGTTTATGAAGATTAAATACTTAATAATATTAGCAGCTCTAATCATCACCTTGACAGGCTGCAAGACGACATCAGAGAACACCTTGTCTTATTTCCGCAACTTAGGTGATTCTCCTAATGGCGTGATGCCCAAAGGCGTCGATTATCAAATAAAGATTGTTCCCGACGACGAGCTCTCTATTGTAGTTACTTCCATTGTGCCCGAAGCAAGCTATATGTTTAATCAACCGCAAGCTAACACTGCGCGTCGTGGCGACATAAGCACACAACCAATCCCTCGCCTGCAAACATATATCGTGAATAAAGATGGCGACATCGTGATGCCAGTGATAGGACGTCTTAATGTAGTTGGAAAAACCACCCGCGAGGTTGAGCAGATGATAATGTCTCGCGTAAGCCAAACAGTAAAAGATCCTTTTGTAAGAGTAGAGCTACTTGGATTCTTCGTAAATGTGATGGGCGAAGTGAAAAATCCTCACCGCATCTATGTTAACTCCGAAAGATTTACACTGCTTGATGCTCTAAGCGCAGCTGGTGACTTAACTGACTTTGGTGAACGTGACAAAGTACTGGTGATACGAGAGGAGAATGGACAGCAGACCTACCATCGTCTAAACCTTGCTGACAGCAACATATTCTCGTCGCCTTATTTCTACCTGCAGCAGAATGACGTTGTTTATGTGGAGCCTAATCAAATTCGCATTGACAACTCAAAATATAACCAAAACAACGCCTTCAAACTCTCTGTCATCTCCACCATCGTGAGTGCAGCTTCGGTAGTTGCATCACTTGTAATTGCCCTGGCAGTGAAATAACGTTTTAAACCCATACTCATTTTTTAATTCTCAAATTAGAATCATGAGCAATAAGTCCTACGAGAACAATACTACCACTCCACAAAGCGAGAAAATCATCGATTTAGGTAGCGTTATCAACAAGTACAAACGCTTTTGGTGGCTTTTTGTATTGTCGTTAATTGCCTGCATTGGTCTTGCCATTGTATATTTAAAATATAAACTTCCAGAGTATCTGGTAATCTCTACTATTCTTGTTGATCAAGATGACGATGCCAGTAGCGCAGGAGCCTCACTGCTGAAGAGCCTCTCAATAGGTGGTGGTGGCGCCAGTGTCGACGATGAGGTTGTAGTAATGGGTTCACAGGACATCTGCAGCAAGATGGTGAAAGAATTGAAGCTCAACCGCATGTATGTGAAGCGTAAAAGCCTTCTTAATAAGGATGATTTATACCAAAACTCGCCCATCGAGATTGATGCCCCTGAGGAAGTCTTCGACACCCTCTCAATAGGGATGAACTTCAAGGTCACTATCAAAGAGAATGGCAAGGCCGACATCAAGGTTAAGAAGGGGATGTTCAAGACCTTCGCCACTCTCACCGACCAGTCTTTGCCCGTTACCGTCACTATTCCCTACGGAAGTTATGTAGTGAAAACTACTAAATCCTATATACCTGGTAAAGAAGTTGTTATTAACGCCAATGTGACAGGCAACTTGCTCCGCACCGAACAATTCATGGAAGACATGACAGTGAAGGTGCTCAACAAGAAGAGTAACGCCATATACATGGATGTTCAAACATCCAATGTCAAGCGAGGCAAGGACATGCTCAACACTATGATACGCCTCTATAACGAACGAGGGCAACAAGAGAAAGACGAACAAGCTATAAACACCGCCAACTTCATTAAAGAGCGCCTAGGGCTCATCTATAATGAACTCACAAAAAGCGAGGCTGATATCGAAGCTTACAAGCGGTCCCACAACTTAGCCGACGTGGATGGTCAGACCAAAACAAGCATTGCCCGTCAGGAGCAGGCTGAAAGCAAGATTGTAGCCCTAGAGTCTCAGTACCGCATCGTGGGACTTATCAATGATTTTATCAACGATCCACGAAACAAGTATTCTTACATTCCATTTGATGAGTCCACAGCGGCTTCTGGACCTATCAGTGCGTTCAATGAACTTGCCATGAGGCGCGCCGAACTAGCACGGAGTGCTAAAGGCGACAACGAAGCGCTCAAAGAGATTGACCGTCAACTCGATGCTATGCGCGAGACAATACGCAAAGGTGTAAGCAACACCCTAAGCGCCCTTAGAATACAAATCGACAAAGCTTCCCAAGTGAGCAGCGAGTCACAAGGCGAGATGAACAAAGTTCCCTCTCTAGAGAGAGAAATGCGCGACTTATATCGTGAGCAAGGCATTCAGAACGCACTCTATACATTCTTGCTGCAGAAACGTGAGGAGAACGCCCTCGTACTTGCAGCAACTACTCCTAAGGGTAAGATTGTCGATAACGCCTACGCCAAGAGCAAACCCGTAGCCCCCAACATTCCTGTGGTGCTCCTCATAGCCCTGATTGCAGGTCTTATGATACCCATCTTGCTGCTTTATCTCAAGAACCTGTTCACTACTAAGTTCTCTACTCTAGATGAGCTGCAAGAGTTAACCAAGTCGCCTGTATTGGGCGAGATATGCCACAACCGCCACAAAGAGTCACTTGTTGTCAAGCCTGTCAAGACCTCATCGATTGTCGAGCTGTTCCGCTTGCTGCGCAATAATGTGCAGTTCCTTATGACCAAGAAGGACGACAAGGTAGTGCTTGTCACATCCTCTATCAGTGGCGAGGGCAAGTCGTTTATCAGCGCCAACCTAGCATCATCATTTGCTTTGCTTGGCAAGAGAGTGGCACTAGTGGGCATGGACATACGCAGTCCACAACTTGCAAATATGCTGTCAATCAAGGACTCCCCAGGAGTCACCAACTATCTCTCAAACTCCGACATTGAAATCAGCGAGATAGTGCAGCAAGTGGCCGATGTTGAGAACCTAAACGTCATTGTAGCTGGTCCCATTCCACCTAACCCCTCAGAACTGCTACTAGGAGAGCGCACCACTGAGTTATTTGAAGATCTGCGCAAAGACTTTGATATTATAATCATCGACTCAGCCCCAATAGCTATGGTGAGCGACACATTCTCGCTGGCTAAGTTTGGCGACACTACGCTCTTCGTTACCCGCGCCAACCACACAAAACGCAACCTCGTCAAGTACTTCAACGACGTTGTTGCCCGCAAGCAATTCAGCAATGCTGCAGTAGTGCTCAACGACAGCAACCCTCGTCTATCGGCTGGCTATGGCTACGGCTACGGCAAGGAGAAATAACGTCTTTTAATTAAGACTATCAAGTAACATCTGCTCTCAACTGCCAGAATCATGAAATTTGAGAAACGCTTCTTGTTGCAACGCCTCTTTTTCATAGGCTTTTGGCTAGCTACATGCACTGGCTTCATAAGCGACCTAATTTGGGGCAGCGGCGAGCCCTCAATATTAAGGACAATATCTTTGCTCTTGGTTGATGCAATTATTGTTTTTCTTGGTGTGTGCACTATAAAGAAGATGTTTGATATTATAATGATTCTATCATTTATTATAATCTCCTATTTCAGCACATGCCTGATAAATAATGGTAGCTTCGTCTCATGGGCCAATGGACTCCGTTACTTTAACGGAATTCTGTTCATTATACCCATTTTGCGCTATTTTTGGGCCACAGAATATCGCCATGACCTTTTTGTAAAATCGCTCGATAGACATTTTTACATCTTCCTTTGGCTGCAAGTGCCCGCTGTGCTTTTTCAATTTTTCAAGTATGGCGCTGGCGACAAAGTGGGCGGAACTATGGGTGATGGATTCTCGGGAGTGGTGAGTTTCACCATCTATTATGTGTCGTTCTATTTGTTAAGAAAACACATTGACCACAACAACATCTTGAGGTCTATTTCAAGAAACTGGGTATTTATTTTCCTCCTTTTCCCTTCATTTCTAAATGAAACTAAAATCAGTTTTGCTCTAATCTTAGTCTATTTTATTCTGTTAATGCCCATTGACCGAAAATACATAATTCGCATGACATTTCTATCTCCAGTAGTTGTGATTCTAGTTGCAGTGGGCAATTACTTCTATTCTTCTACAGTTGATGAAAGTCAAGGCAAGCTTAAACTCGACGCTGAATTTTTTGATGAATATTTGGATGCTGATATCGATAAACTTGAGAAAGGTTTAGAGTATCTTGAGAAATATGAGGATGAAGAGGAATTTGATATACCTCGATTTACCAAATTGGGATTAATGCCTATGGTGTTCTCAGCCCACCCAGGCAATAATCTTTTGGGATTTGGCATAAACATATATTCTCGAGGAAAATATATTGAAGAATCTGATTTCAGCAAAGAATATGATTGGCTACTACGAGGTACAAGTCCTCACATTTACAGCACTTACATGCAACTTGGCATTATTGGTTCCATCTGGATGGCAATATTCCTTATTAGCCTGTTTTTTATAAAACCTAAAAAATACCCTAAGAGGGACCTCAGTTCGCAGTTGTTTTTCTTTATTGCAATAATTATTTTATTGCTATATGCAGACCTATGGATAAACAACAACTTCTGCTATATAATGCTCACGTTTATGATGCTTTCGTGGAGAAAAAACGAAATTGCATCCGATTAACACCTTAGTATCGTCGCCCAATAAGCCTCTTCATCCATCTATTTCCTTTAACACACATATGCAGCAGACTTGGGCTGTGAAGCAGTGCGTGAAGCACCCTGATCTTGCGGGGATATTGTCTCACTTCATAGGAAATCACCTGCTTGTACCAGTCATCTTTCACAATTTTATTTATATAAAAACTAAAGGTGTGTATTTCGTTGATCTTGATGGCATCATCAAATCTATTATCGTGAATCTTTTCATTAAGAGTTGTCTCTAACTCACTAAAATATTTGCGCCATAATGCTTGCTTGAAATATCGACCAGTCATCGTTAATGATGTGGATACTTGATAGTAATTGTAGAGTCTTTTATCATAGACTCCCACCCTGTTACACTTGAGAACAAGTCTTATATTGGTCAATATATCCTCACTGGGCATTTCTCTCTTGACCACAAACATTTCCTTGTTCCACAATTCGCGACGGCTGAAACACATGCATGCTATATAAAGGAACTCTGGGTCAAGCAATAATTTAAGCATTTTTTCACCACTTAGCGTGCCTTCATAACCCCTTGACGCAACTGGATGCGTTACCCCATCAACAACGCGGTTAAAGCCACAATACACAGCATCTAATTGTTGTGATTCCATCTTTTCAACCAAGAACTCGATGGCTTCGGGCTCTAATGTGTCGTCGCTATCGAGAAACAACACATAATCGCCTGTCGAACGCAAAAAGCCAGCACAACGAGCTGCAGCAGAGCCCTGATTGGCCTGATGCACTCCTATGACACCACGATTACTAGTCAATTCATCAACAATCGCTGCCGACTCATCGGTTGAGCCATCATTGACCATTATCACCTCAATATTAGGGTAGCTTTGAGAATTGATGCTATTGTAACACCGCTCTAAATACTTTTCAGCATTATAGACAGGAACGATTATTGACACCTTTGCTTGTGACATTGCTATAGAACTATCGGTAAATATTGCCTCTTAATGTTAACTTCTTTGATTGTTTTAATGAGCCCTCAATAGATTTTTTGTTGAGTCCATTAAAAGTGTTGTTTGTTATAATGGCTTTTGAAAATTTATAGTCTTTATTGCTATAATTAGCATAGAACACACCTTTACCTATTTGAGCATTAACAATATTACCATCAAATTCTATCGAAGTCTGATTGGCCGACTCATGAAGGAAAAAATGGTAGTTTGAACTATTAAATACATTGTTCTTATATACCAAATCCATTGTTTTCACATTGCGGCAATAGATTCTGGTATCGCCTGAGAATATGTTATTTGTGGCAGTTATCAAAACATTGTCGATTGTTTTAGACGAACTCAACGTGGCGCTAGTATAGATATTTGACACACTGTTGTTGTCTAAATTAAGGCGCAACGATCCTTCATGACACCAAACAAAGCGTTGTGGATAATCATTTTCAATGATGTTGTTTGTGGCACTTATATTTGCATTCTGGCACGATAAGAAAGTGTGTCCACTATTTTTATCATCACTTAATATTTCACCTTTGCTGGATAAATAGTTATTATCTATCTTGACATTTATGTTGTCTCCCAACTCTGATATTATGTCTATATCGTTCATAAAAGAGTTTTTTCTCGAGCATTTTGATGTGCACACAATTTCATTGTAGGATATCTCTAAGTTCTTCACAATGGCATACTTGCAAAAAGCAGTCATCAAGATGCGGTTGAGTGGAGCATTAATTATGATTTTGTTATTCTTGAATAATATACTGTCTAGGGTACAATAAGTTTGGGCCTTTTCGTTATATGTGTGGTTAAATGCAATAAAATTACGCACATCTAAAAGCTTGCTGCCTGTTATGTTGTCAAGATAGAACTCGTTATTCTCAACAACAATATTCTTTATTTCAAAATCTGTTTCATGCACGCCGCCCCAGCAGCCAAGAACCTCGTCTTTGCCATATTTTCTAAAAACATTATTAACAATATGAATATTTTTTTGTGCACCACGCGACCATAGGCAACCTCCAACCTCGCAGTTGTTGTAATTCTCAAAATAACAATTCTGTACCAGCACATTAGAGCATTCGCGCAAGTCAAGATTGGTGATTTCGGCATCTCTCATTTTACTTACCACGTTATCGACCAAAACGCCATCGGCATCCCATATTTTCACAAGAAGCTTTTCAGAGTTCTCCCATAAAATACCTTTATGGGGTTCAATCTCAAAACATAAATCACGAATCTCGGCTGATATCTTGTGGTTGGGATTGCCTTTAATTCTGAAGAAGCAATCATCAGTAAACTTCGACTTGCCATTAGCAAAACCTTCTTTAACTATAATCTTTGTTGACTGTGAGTCAACACCTTTTATCACCACATTGCAATTTATCCTGATAGTGCCGTCTATTACATACTTGCCAGATTTGTCAAAGTATAATATCAGCGTATCGTCATAAGAAAGTGTAGTTGCCACTTTTTTTATGTTATCCACCAGAGGCTTAGCACACTGGCTCATCTTTATTTCCACAGTGCGGGCATGAGCCATGCATGTGAGCAATGCAATAGCAACAAAAGCTATAATATATCTAACAAATTTCATAACTGAACAAATGATGATTTGTGCAAAAGTAATAAAAATACTCACATGTTTGACCTTTTTTGTGAATAAAAGATTAATAAAAAGACAAATCTTTTTCTGCAACAGAAAAAAATACTTAATTTTGCAACATCAACATGGAAAAGAAGCGCATACTCATAGCAAACAAGTTCTACTACCCACGTGGTGGTGACTGCATTGTGGCAATGAACCTAGAGCGGCTGCTAAAGGAACAGGGCCATGACGTAGCAGTATTTGCTATGCAGTATCCCGAGAATATTGACTCAGGATGGAACTGTTACTATCCTTCACAAGTAGAATTCGACGGGACATTTGGCAATAAGTTGAAGGCAGTTCAAAGGCTCATGGGATGGGGCGACATCAAGACAGCGTTCAACAAGATTCTCAACGATTTCAAGCCCGACATAGTGCACCTACACAACATCCATTCCTATCTCTCGCCTGTGTTGGCACAACTTACCAAGAAGCATGGCTGCCAAGTAGTGTGGACACTGCACGACTACAAGCTCGTGTGCCCGTCCTACGCCTGCCTGCTAAATGAGAAACCTTGTGAGCGATGCATTGGCCACAGCAAGATATCAGTCCTCAAGACCCGTTGCATGAAAGGCAGTTTTTCCGCCAGTGCAATGGCGTGGATTGAAGCGCGAAGGTGGAATCGCTATAAGCTTGAGGATGTTACTGACGCATTTATCTGTCCCAGCCACTTCATGGCGGCCAAGATGAAGAAGGATGGATTTGACCCTAAGAAAATTCATGTTGTGTGCAACCACATCGACACTGAGAAACAGAAACTCTATGACTCACTCAACGCTGTGCGTGAAGACTTCTATATCTATGTGGGACGACTATCTGTCGAGAAAGGTGTTGACACTCTACTCCTGGCGGCTTCCAAGTTACCATATTCCCTTAAACTTGCAGGTGATGGACCACTCCGCAAAAAACTGGAGAGACAATATGCAGGCTGTAAAAACATTGAGTTCTTAGGCCATCAAAACGCACAGCAAGTTGCAACTCTATTGACTAAAGCACAGTTCTCGGTGGTACCAAGCGAGTGGTATGAGAATAACCCTCTCAGCGTTATCGAATCGCTTTGTGCTGGCACGCCAGTGGTAGGAGCACGCATTGGAGGCATTCCAGAACTGATAAACGAGAATAATGGTATCACCTTCACCTCGGGCAACATGGATGAGTTGGCGCAAGCCATTATCAAGGCATTCGACACCCAATGGAATAAAGATGACATCAAGACAGCAGCGGCAGCACGATTCTCTGAGCAAGAGCACTTAAAGCAAATTGAAGAGATCTATGGACTCCAATCTGAGTAAATTGCCCCACAAACGTCTTGCCACGCTCGATATTTCAAGGATGGTTTGTATCATTCTAGTTGTAATTGGGCACTATGACCCAAGCAATGCTCCACTCCAATATAACAATATGTTGAAGGTTATTTACACCTTTCACATGCCTGTATTTCTCTTCATCAGCGGATACCTCTACATCGTCACACATAAAGAAGAGTCTTTCACTGCTTTCATCACCAAGAAAATCAAGCGACTGGCAATACCTTATCTCGTCACTTCAGCAATCATTATCACCATAAAACTGCTGACACAAGGTGCAGCCAGAGTAGACCACCCTGTCACCGCTTTGTCCTATCTGAGAATGTTTTATTTGCCCGAAGCTGGTTACTTCTTATGGTTTATCATTGCGCTGTTTGTGATGTTCTTGATAGTATTCCATTTCAAGTCAAGAACATCTCGACTAGCATTGTTTGCAGTGAGCTTTATTATCTCTTTCTTGCCTTCATGTGGAATAGACATCTTGTGTCTAAGGCAATGCCAGGAGATGATGATCTACTTCATGACCGGAGTGGTTATAGCCGACTATGCTCCAAATCTATTTAAGCTAAATACTGGCATAACACTGATAATCCTACTTCTATTCGCTGGTTGCGAAGCCTATTATGTACAACACCAAGACTCAATGCTCATGTATCGACTCCTGGCATTTTTAGGTATTGCGGCTATCATGACGCTGAGCTACAATTGTGAGCGTTTCGTGCCTTTATTGGCAAGGTCGTGTGTGTTGCTCGCTCCATCGGTTTATATCATATACCTCTTTCACACAACCATCGAAGGATTTGCAAAGGCATTTCTGGAAAAGTATCCCATTTTGGACATATTCTCACTCCAAGCAATAATAATCATCGGTTTAGCATTTATTATTCCCATTCTACTCCATCATTTGGTTCTGAAGAGATTTACCACTACACGATTCTTATTTGGGTTATAAATGCTACGGCACACAATAACGACGCAGTGTTTTGCGTTTAACTATAGATATAGTTCGCAATTGTCATGACAATAATAAAGCCTACCGACGCTTCTATCATATTGACTTATCGTTGCCCCATGCGCTGCAAGATGTGCAACATCTGGGACAACCCTACCATAAAGGAGAAAGAACTCAAGCCAAGCGAGCTTGAGTGCTTGCCTCAGCTCAAGTTCATCAACCTCACTGGTGGTGAACCTTTTGTGCGTGAGGACATCGATGAAATAGTGGAAGTGTGCTATAAGAAGAGTCCACGTATCGTCATCTCAACTAGCGGATGGTTTGAGGACCGCGTTATTGACTTGGCTAAGAAATTTCCAAAGATTGGCATCCGCATTAGCATTGAGGGACTACAGCAGAAGAATGACGAACTGAGAGGCCGCGAAGGCGGTTTTGAGAAAGGTCTCCGCATCCTTCACACCCTCAAGGACATGGGGTTGAAAGATATTGGTTTCGGGTGCACTGTAAGCAACAACAACAGTAGCGACATGCTCGAACTTTACAAGTTGAGCAAGTCGATGGGAATGGAATTTGCCACAGCTGCCTTCCACAACAGCTACTATTTCCACAAGACCGACAATGTAATCACCAATCGTGAGCAAGTGTGTCGCGACTTTGAGACGCTAGTCAACTTGCAGCTCAAGGAGCACAGTCCCAAATCATGGTTCCGCGCCTGGTTCAACATGGGACTAATCAATTACATCGAAGGCAACCGTCGCATGCTGCCTTGCGAGGCGGGCATGATGAACTTCTTCATCGACCCATACGGAGAGGTGTATCCATGCAATGGCCTTGAGGAGAAATATTGGCAAGAGTCGATGGGCAACATTCGCGAAACCAGCGACTTCATGACAATTTGGAATAGCGCTCAAGCCGAGCAAGTGAGAGCAAAAGTGCGCAAGTGCCCAAAAAACTGCTGGATGGTGGGAACTGCCGCCCCAGTAATGAAGAAATACATCAAGCATCCTGCCAAGTGGGTAATCAAGAATAAGTTACGCTCCATGCGAGGAAAGCCTGCAATACTTGACAAGTGCTGGCACGATGTGGGTCAAGACCCTCGTCAAGGTGATCTAAGAGAAACTTTCTAAACTTTCCCCAACTTGATTTTGCCTTTCACAAAAATTGAATCATGAAAATTGTTGTCGTTGGCACTCGAGGTATTCCCAATATTCAGGGTGGTGTGGAGACTCACTGCGAAGAGCTGTACCCACGCCTAGCAGCATTGGGATGCGATGTAACAATCATCAGGCGCAGCTGCTATGTCACCGATGACAATCGCATCACAGAATACAAAGGCGTGAAATTGATTGATGTATATGCCCCTAGGCGCAAGAGCATCGAAGCTTTTATTCACACCACGTTGGCATTGATTAAAGCACGCAGGCTCAAGCCCGATATCGTGCACATACATGCTGTTGGTCCATCAATATGTACGCCTCTTGCCAAACTGCTGGGGATGAAGGTTGTCTCCACAAATCATGGACCTGACTATGAGCGGCAGAAGTGGGGAAAGTTTGCAAAATCTGTTATCTTTTATGGCGAGCGTTTTCAGGCACGATTATCTAATCATATTATCGCGATTAGTCATGTAATTGTTGACATCCTCAAGAATCGACACAACCGCATTAAGAACGTGTCGATTATCTACAATGGAGTGAATGCCCCTGTTAAATCAACTTCTACCGACTACATCTCTTCGCTAGGACTTACTCCTGGCAAATATGTCATGGCAATGGGGCGGTTTGTTCCCGAGAAACGGTTTGACTGGCTCATTGAGGCTTTCAAGAAAGCACAATTAAATGAGCTCAAGTTGGCACTCGTGGGCGATAGTGACCACAACGACGCGTATTCAACCCAACTTAAAAAAATGGCTCATGACACCCAAAACGTGGTGCTCACTGGGTTTATAAAAGGAGAAAAGCTCAATCAAGTTTTGACCAATGCAGCCCTCTTTGTGCTCCCCTCAACCCACGAAGGTCTGCCTATTTCGCTGCTCGAAGCCATGAGCTACAACCTTGATGTGCTGGTAAGCGACATCCCCGCCAACCGCCTTCCAGAACTTGAAAGCGATGACTTCTTCTCTGTTGACAGCATCACAGAGTTAACCAAGAATCTTTCACGCAAGATGAATAATCTCAAGCGCAACAGGCAATATGACCTCAACAACTACAATTGGGACAACATCGCCAAGCAGACACTCGATGTTTACAAGCAAGTACTAGACAAATAGAATAATACACTTATCATTAGAGCATTAATTTATTAAACAGCAGAATGAAGAAGATAATAATCTTAGCTATTGATTTGCTAATATTGAACTTTGCTTGTTTCACATGCAACGCTTTTAATCTATCTGCTGGCACATATATTTTCGACAACAGCAAGCAGCAATTCAATACAATAAAAATGCTAGTGGGGACTGATTGTACAACCTATGTGTTGAGCATGTCTCATTATCAAGGAAAAGATTGGACAAGCGTTTCTCTTGACCAAGACATAGAAAGTGTCAAGAGCTATTGCTTTGTGGAATGTGATAATATTGCCGATGGACGATTCAATATGTCGCTTGAGGAGTTTATCATCAATAAAATAGATAGTATAGGAGCACGTCGCACCGAGCTGTCAACCAGCAATCTATACATGCACCCCAAATGGGTGTTCTGCCCTCTGTATAGTAGTAATTATAGCCCTGGTTACTGGCGCACGATTGATAGCTACAATGCTGTTCCATCATACACATTGCCTATAGTACACATCAACACTGAGGGAGATGCTCCTATTAATAACAAAGATTACTATATCAATGCCACCTTGTGGCTTGACAATTGTGGCATCCAGGAGTTTGAATCGCTTGGAAATGAACAAGAACCTCTAGTTATAGAAATCAAAGGGCGAGGCAATTACACATGGAGAGTTCCTCCAAAGAAACCTTACAAAATCAAATTTGCTAAAAAGCAGTCGCCTTTAGGTCTTGATAACAGCAAACATTTCGTTTTAAAACCCGATTGTGACGATTGGAGTGGATATTTGCGCAATGAAACTGGTTTTGAGATCAGCCGCAAGATGGGAATGCCCTATACAACTAGTCAAAAACCGGTAGAGGTAATGCTCAATGGTGAATATGTTGGTTTATACTTCTTATGTGAAAAAATAAGAGTTGAGTCGGGGAGAGTCGAGGTGATTGAGCAGGAAGATAACGATAGCAATCCCGAAAACGCTACTGGAGGTTGGTTGCTTGAGATGCGGTATGATGGCGAGAATTCTGTTATAGCACAAAATCAGAATAATGATCCAGCAAACGATTTTTTTGCTTTTACATCCGAGTATCCCAAGGTTCTCTCACAAGTGCAGCGAGACTATATACACGATTTTATCTATCGTGCCGACAGTTGTATCTACGTAACCAACAAAAAAGATACTGGCTGGGAGCAATATTTCGATATAAATTCCTTGGCGCGGTTCTATGTGATTCATGAGGTTATGGAGAATATGGAAGCATTCTCTGGCAGCCTGTTCATCTATAAAGACTGGGGTTGGGATGAGAAATTCATGTTTGGACCCGTTTGGGACTTTGACAACAGCGCTATGACAATATATAATGCCAATTCTGATCACTTCATTTTCGAATATGATTCACCATTCCAATTTGTATGGATTAAGGAGCTAGTAAGATTTCCTCGTTTCCAAATGAAAATAAGGGAAATTTGGAAAGAGTTTATCGCCAATGATATAATGTCAATAGTCAGTGAACATGCCGCCCAATGGCGAGCCAAAATAGTGGATGCTGAGCAAAATGATAAGCAACGTTGGCCAGTTTATGCCAGTTGGCATAGCGAAACGGCTCCAGCCGAATTTCTTGCAGCTATCTCTCGCAAGGTAGCGTGGCTCAATGAGCAGTGGAACGTGCCAGTGGGAGATGTGAACTGCGACGGAGTTGTCACCGCTTATGATGTCACATGTTTATATGATTACTTGCTCACTGATGACAACACTTGCATAATTACCTGTGATCTTGACGGCAACGGTGAAATCACCGCCCACGACCTCACTGTCCTCTACAACATACTGTTAGAAGAATAGTTGTTAGGTTTTGTTCTATAAAATCTGGAATATCTGAAATTTTCAGAAAATATTCACGATCCCCGTTCCCAATTACATCAATATGCTGTAGAAATTAAAAAAACAGATATCAAACGACATTAATACTGCTTTTCTGATGAAAAATATTATAAACCACATCTGTATAGCGATTGTAGCACTGATATGTTTCAGTGTAAATGGTTTGGCTTTGGATTTTAAAGCTGGGACCTACTATTTTGACAACTCTAAACTACATTTCTCCTCTGTAAAAATGGTTTTAGGAGACAATAATTCCACCCGTATCTATAACATGTCAACCACTAATACAAACTCAAATTGGTTCCGTGTGACACTTACAAACAACATTTACGGCCTCACAGGGTTTTGCTTCATTGATAGCGAGGTAGCAGCGGGACAATACAATAAAGGATTACAGGAGTTTATTGAGCAAAGGGCAAGCATAGAACAGAATTTCAGACAGACTAAAATTAGAAATAAGATTGGACGAGAGCCAGAATACCTCATCGGTTGGGTGTTTTGTCCACTAAATGACGCTGCGATTAGCGACGGCTATTGGCGACCACAAGACAGTTATAACGTTGAGCCATCACGCACCGTGCCACTTATTTACATCAACACTCAAAATGGTGTTACCATTGCCGACAAGGAGAACTACATTGACGGTACCTTTTGGCTTGACAACTGTGGCATTGAAGGCTATGAATCTATGGGCAGCGCGTCGGATCCTTTGAGCATTCAAATTAAAGGCCGTGGTAATTGGACCTGGATTAATATGTATAAAAAACCTTACAAGGTTAAATTTGCAACCAAGCAATCACCTTTGGGTCTCGATAATAGCAAGCACTTCATCTTGATTCCCAACGCTGTGGACTGGAGTGGATATCTTCGCAACGAGACAGGTTTTGAACTCAGTCGCCAATTGGGATTGCCATACACAACACGCCAACTACCCGTTGAGGTTATTCTCAATGGAGAGTACCAAGGTCTTTATTTTTTGTGCGAGAAAATCAGAGTTGAGAACGGAAGGGTTGATATTATAGAGCAGCAAGACAACGACACTAATCCCTATAATGTTTCAGGAGGATGGCTACTTGAAAATGACTGGGAAGGACCTCTGGTTAATGTACAGTATGAGGGCAATGACCCAAACAACCATTATTATGGATGGTCATCAAAATCACCCGAGGTCATTTCACCACAACAATATTACTACATTAATTCTTTGCTTAAACACATTGACGAATGTATATATGTCAGTGATAAGACCGATAACTCATGGGAGAATTATATCGATGTCAATTACTTGGCACGATTCTACATAGTCAATGAAGTTATGGATGGAATAGAGAATTTTACGCGCAGCCTATTCATGTACAAAGACTGGGGAGAAGACACAAAATTCATTTTCGGACCTGTCTGGGATTTTGATTGCAGTTTCCAGATTGAAACATGCGACCACTTCATCTATGATTATGATTCAGAGTTTAAGCCTTTGAACCTATGGATAAGAGAACTAGCAAAATTTCCTCATTTCCAGCAAGTGATTAGGCAAATTTGGAAACAGTTTAAAGATAACGACATTCTAAACAAAATCAATGAGCACGCTGCTCAATGGAGAAGCATGATAGTTGCTGCCGAGAATTGTGATAAAGTTAGGTGGAGAACTTATGCCAGTATGCATTCACAAGATTCTCCAGCCCAATATCTTAACCTCATTTCCCGCAAGGTGGCATGGCTCGATGAGCAGTGGGGTGTGCCAGTAGGCGATGTGAACTGCGACGGAGTTGTCACTGCTTATGATGTCACATGTATTTATGATTACTTGCTCAATAATGACGACACTTACCTGATCACCTGCGATGTTGACGGCAACGGAGAAATCACAGCCCACGACATCACCGCCATCTACAACATACTGTTAGAAGAATAGTAGTTAGGTCCTAGCTCTAAAAATCTAGAGGACCTAGAGTGTCTAGAATATCTAGAAAACGACTCTCGATCCCCGATCCACTATCCTCGCGCCGCAGGGGCATTATACATTGAAGCGGAACACTACGATATCGCCGTCTTGAAACACGTAGTCTTTGCCCTCGATGTGCATCTTGCCCGCCTCTTTCACAGCCGCTTCGCTGCCATAAGCGATATAATCCTCATATTTTATGATCTCGGCACGGATAAAGCCACGCTCAAAGTCGGTGTGTATCACGCCAGCACACTGTGGTGCCTTGCTGCCTTTACGGTAGGTCCAAGCGCGCACTTCTTTGGGGCCTGCAGTCAGGAAGGTTTCCAAATCGAGAAGTTTATAAGCAGCTTTGATTAGACGGTTCACACCGCTCTCTTTCAAGCCAATCTCCTCAAGGAACATCTGACGCTCCTCGTAGGTGTCAAGTTCGGCGATGTCGCTCTCGGTTTGAGCTGCCACGACGAGTATTTCGGCATTCTCATCTTTCACAGCCTCGCGCACCGCTTCAACATAATTGTTGCCTGTTGCGGCACTAGCATCGTCAACGTTGCACACATAGAGCACGGGCTTGTTGGTCAGCAGGAAGAGGTCGTGGGCAAACTTCTGCTCATCTTTTGTGTCGAGAGTGACACTGCGGGCGCTTTTACCCTGGGTGAGCGCTTCCTGATAACGTTTCAACACCTCGTGCTGCATCTTGGCGTCGCGTTCTCCGGCAGCAGCCATCTTTGCGACCTTGCTTATGCGGCTCTCTATGGTCTCCAGGTCGCGCAGCTGCAGCTCGGTGTCAATCACCTCCTTGTCGCGCACAGGATCAACAGTGCCGTCAACATGAGTGACATTGTCGTCGTCGAAGCAACGCAGCACATGGATTATGGCATCGGTCTCGCGGATGTTTGCCAGGAACTTGTTGCCAAGACCCTCGCCACGACTTGCACCCTTCACCAATCCTGCAATATCTACAATTTCAACAGTTGTGGGCACCACCTTAGCGGGATGCACCAACTCGGCAAGCTTGTTGAGTCGCTCATCGGGAACGGTGATTACGCCCACGTTAGGTTCGATTGTGCAGAAAGGGAAATTTGCCGACTGTGCCTTAGCATTCGACAAGCAGTTAAACAACGTTGATTTGCCCACATTGGGAAGTCCCACGATACCACATTGAAGTGCCATAATTATATCTTTTAATAGAATACTTAAGTTATAAATGCTGTAACTAGGCCGACAACATCGGTCTATCATCATTCCGTGTGCAAAGGTAATGCTTTTTTCGCGAATTTCATTCACGAAACCACAACAAACCACCAAAGTGGCAAAACTAGCGCTTAGGCAAAAACCGCTTGAGATAGCTTGTCTTGAACGCCCAGCAAGTGTTTTGCTCCATTTGGCGAGACAAAGGGGCTAGGTTCTTGGCATCAACATCGCTGCGCCCCATGGTAATCATGCCATAGACCTTGCCGTCACTGCCAAAGGCGGGGCATCCACTGCAACCGTGAGTGATGTAATTGGCGGTTGCTAGACGAAAGTAGCCTTCCAAGTCATGGTCTTTGATTACAAGTCCTTGCGTTGAAACTTGCAGTGGCCTTATGCCACGCATCTGCCAACACAGTACGTCGAGATGGTCGTTAGGCTCTGCATCGCTCTCGGCAAACGAAAGCGGACTCTTGAGGCCGGGAATAGGATAAAATGCTATGTCATAACCCGTGTGGTCATCGGTTGGCAGCTGCTGAGGTATCCATTGATCAAAGTGCAAGGGGTGGTAATCACTGCCATTGCGCACATAGCAAGTGACAGGATATGTCAGCACATGACCAGCAGTCACCAAATAGTCGTCGATGCAGAAAGCGGTGCCAGCAAACGACCGCTCGTTGCCTGACTGCCTAAAAATAGGCATCACATAAGGATTGTAAATATCATCGTTCATTGAATTTGCGTTTTTTCATAAAAGTGCAAACTCTATGCCAAAGACTTGGGTGTCTGACTGCTCAAGCGACGGCGCATGATGGTGCTAGTGACAAGTGAAGTCACGAAACCTATGCCAGCAACTAGCAACAGCACTATCAGCATATCGGTCCATACCACCTTCACAGGATAAGCATTGACTATCACTTGAGTGGGGTCAGCGCCAATTTTGAGCCACCCGAACGTTTGCTGTCCCAAGCACAGAAGCAAGCCAAGCACTATTCCCAGCAAGGCTCCGAGCATGGTGATAAGCCATCCCTCGGCAACAAAGATGCGTGTAATCTGTTTGCTGGTGGCACCCAGGTTCTGGAAGGTGCGTATGCTCTCATCTTTCTCTATTATGAGCAACGACAGAGTGCTGATAATGTTGAAAGTGGCGATAATCATGATAAACGTGAGCAGTAAAAATGTCACCCATTTCTCCACATTCACCATGCGGAACGACTCCGACTGCTGCATCAACCGGTCTTTCACTACAAAATTTGATCCGAGTGCTTGCTCTAGACGCTTAATCACATCTTTCTCTTTGGCACCATCCTTGAGCTTTATCTCGATTTGCGTGGCCTCGGTGTCGTAATCAAACAATTCTCGTGTTTTATCGATAGGCACAAAGATAAGGTCTTGATCGTAAGACGCTTGTTGCACTTGGAAAATACCCTTTACAAACAGTGAATCGCTGGTGAAGGCATCAATGGGATTGGACACGTTTACCTGGCCTTCACGGCGAGGGGCATAGAACTGAAGCATGCGCAGACCATTGGCCATAAGACGCAAGTTCACAGCAGGTCCTGCACCAACAATAGCATAGCTGTTGCCCACCTCGTCCTCAAGGGCAAATGACCCATCCACAATCACACTGTCGATGGAATTGATTTCGTTATAGTTGGCAGGAACACCCTTCAGTCGCACAGGCATTTGGTAATCGGCAAAGACAGCAAGAGCCTGGTCTTCAATTACCGGCATAGCCTTGTCTACACCATCCACACCCTCTATCACGGCAATGGCGCTGTCGGCATTGCTTATGGTCTTTCCCACAGTGGGGCACACGGCAATCTGAGGATCGAGCTTGGCAAGCTTGCCCTGTATCACATCTGAGAAGCCATTGAAAACGCTAAGCACGCACACAAGCGCAGCAGTGGTCACCACCACACCACATATCGAGATGATGCTGATGATATTCACCGCATTATGAGCCTTCTTCGACTTCAAGTAGCGAAGTGCTATTTTCAATGACAAAGCCAAAATTTAAGTAGTAAGTGTTAAGTTTAAAATGTTAAGACGAACGCCGTGCTTACGGCGCAATACTCTAACAACGTCCACTGTTCAGTTTTCCCGTTCACAATCGCACTACTTTTTCAGTAGTTCATCAATATGCTCTATATAGTCGAGTGAGTCGTCAATGTAGAATACCAACTCGGGAGTCTTGCGAAGCTGATTCCTCACGCGCTGAGCAAGAGCATAGCGGATGGTCTTCTCGTTACGGTTGGCAGTGTCGATGATTTCTTGGCCTTTCTCGCTAGGGAACACGCTCAGGTGAACACGGGCGATGCTCAGGTCGGGCGACACGCGCACATTGCTAACCGACACCAGCACACCACGCATCTTGGCGGTGTCCTCACGGAATATCTCACTCAGGTCTTTCTGTATCTGTCGTTGTATTTTCTGTATTCTTGTTGATTCCATATTATTTATTATTCATCCTTTCTAAAAAATCACCCATTCTTTCCCCGCCTTTCTTAACAAAACCTTTACCAACATAATGCTCTTCTTCTGCTTCGGCTGCCATCGTTGCCAGTTCCTCCATGCTATAGACGGTGTCATCCTTGGTCACAGGGGTAATCTTGAAGCTGCCGTGGTCGCGCGACTTAATTATCACGTCCTCACCATTGCGGGCTTGATGGAGATAACGGCCTTGATTAGCACGAAAATCGCGAGTGCTTACTATAATCATAATCTCAAAATTTAGTGTTGTTACTATTTTAGACTGCAAAGATAATACATTTCCATGAAATGTGTACCAAAATGGCGCACATTTCTTCCAAAAACGGCCAAAAATAAGGAAAGTTTGTCATGAATATTACTTTTTTGTAACTTTGCAGTAGATATTACATTCTCATGCAAACCACTCATCAATATTATTACCACAAGGGCAAAGCGCTTGCTAAGGCGGTTGTTTACACCATCTTGTCGGTGTTGCTTGTCGCCTTCGCATTGTTTAGCTATTTCCACTGGGAACTCTCGTTTATGTTCTCGGAATGGCAAGGATATGTGATAATTGTCCCCTACTTCCTGATAACCCTGGGCATCATTCTCTCGGTGTTTGAGAACTTCAAGAAAGCAAGCAAAACCAGTCGTGGAATCCCAGCGTTTGCCGTCGGCGATGAGCAGTTTGTGCTCTATGATAACACAGGCATGGCTAATGTAATACCCTTTGAGGACTGCGATAAGGTTAGATTCAAACGCACCTATAGCCGAATACGTGGCACGCAGCTGTTCCTTATCATCAAATACCACGACAAGTTGCAGACGTCAAGCACCTTTGAAGTTGACCTAAGCGAACTCGACCGACCTCAAAGCGAGATAGATAAACAACTAAAAAAGATTTATAACAATTACAAGAAAGAACACGAAACCTAAAGCCCGATTCGGGTTAAATGTGCTTTTTGATTCGGGCAATCATGTCGTTGAGCTGCTTGCTCATAGCTGAGGTGTAGCCTGGGTTCTTCTTCAGGAGTTCATGCCCATTGCTTATTTGCTCAATCAAGTGATTCAGCTCTTTGGGGTTGTTGTAGTAGATAGTAGCAGGATCGTTGTAGGCATTTTCGGTTGGCTCCATAGCGAGCATCTTGGCGATGACGTCTTGTGCTGGTTGATTTATGTAGCCTTGAGCCAGGAGATCGTATAACGAACTGCACTGGTCTCTCAAGGTGCACCAGCCTTCTCTTTCTTCTTGCTTGGAGTAGAAAACGTCATCAATTTTCCATTCGCCATCTTCCCACAATAGGTCCAGAGTGTAAGGAATCTCGTAGCATGGATTGTCGACATAGAGCATGTCGGCCACAGCATGGCCTCCGGCAATAATGTTAACATTCACGATTCTCACTTCTGGACCATTCACATTGCACACGTCCAGTATTCCAGGTGCCCAGGAAAACTCAACAAAGGTGTCATCATCAGTAACGCTGAAGATGCTATGAGCATGGGCAAGAACCGCATTCAGGGTTGGCGTGAGAATTTGGTCCACGTTCTGGTTGCCAACTTGTATCATCTGCTCAACACATCGACGCACATCAGCATCTGTTTGCTGATGCTGTTGTA
>JAEEGL015835453.1_pt1 | contig 31330 bp, 50 predicted proteins | sample 9134231 | NCBI WGS metagenome assembly JAEEGL01 (sample SAMN16246548, study PRJNA631951) | gut metagenome | biome: gut microbiome; feature: rumen; material: fiber-attached | host: Bos | place: Iran: Karaj | collected 2018-10
GACGGCTCGTCGGCGGTGTGTTTTTGTGCCTATACCTATTAAAATAATATATACGAAGAGACCATGAAACAATACGGATCGTACACCACGCTGGAGCAAGCCCGGGAGCTGATGCGCATCGTGCCGGTCACGAGCGGCGATATGAGCTACGTCAAGACGACGATGTCGGGCTGGCAACCGCAACTGGGGCTCGATATGGCCGTCCGCCACAATCTGTTTTCGTTTCGCGCGGGCTACGTGATACCCTGCTGGAGTTTGGCGGCGCTCTACGCCCTGCTGCCCAAGAGTGTGTGTCTCTTCCGCGACGAGGAGGGGCGCTTCTTCTGCGCCTACCGCCGCAAGCGCGGCGAGGTGGCTTCCGGTGCCCACATCAATCCTGTGGACGCCTGTTACGAACTGATTATGAAGCAGCACAACTGCCTCGCCGAGAAAGAAGAAGATATTAAGAAAGACTGAACAACTGATGCAGATAGACAAGATATACAACGAAGACTGCCTCACGGGCCTGCGCCGCCTACCGGACAACATCGTGGACTGCGTAGTAACGTCGCCGCCTTACTTCGCCCTGCGCGACTACGGCGTAGACGGGCAAATAGGGCTGGAGGATTCGCCCGAGACGTACATCGATCGTCTGTGTGACATCTTCCGCGAGGTGATGCGCGTTATGAAGCCGACAGGGACGTTGTGGGTAGTTATCGGAGACTCGTATGCCGGAAGCCGCAAGGGCGCCGCCATGAACCCCGAGAACGCCAAGGGTTATTTGCAGGGTACCAATGCTGGAACGCTCGATCGGGCCACGGCGCATCAGTACAAAACAGAGGCCAAACCGCTCGACCTGATAGGTATTCCCTGGATGCTGGCCTTTGCTCTGCGTGGTCTCGGGTTTTACCTCCGGCAAGACATTATTTGGCATAAATCCAATCCGATGCCGGAGAGCGTAAAAACACGATGCACCAAATCGCACGAATATATTTTCATGCTGACCAAGTCGCCCAAATACTACTTCGACGCCAAAGCCCTGCGCGAACCGGCATCTACAGGTCTACGCCCGAAAGAGTTTAACTACCGCCACACAAGGGCTTTAGTGCCCGGGCACCAAAAACAGTTTCGCGGCTCCAATCAGAACGACGGCATGCGCAACAAGCGCGATGTATGGTCGCTGTGCGTGAAGCGTGGGCATGGCGGACATCACGCCACCTTCCCCGTTGAACTTCCCGTGGAGTGTATAAGGCTCGGAAGTCCGGTGGGGGGGGTAATTTTGGACCCCTTTATGGGTTCTGGTACCACCGCCGTCGCCGCCATCAAATGCGCGTGCCACTATATCGGCTTCGAGCTGAACAAAGAATACTACGAGAACAGCCTGCGGCGCATTAAGGAGCACCTGCCGATACTGCCGCTAGAGAGTAACGATAAACAAAAGAAAGCATCATAAAGAACAAACAATATGGCCAAAACATTAAGAGAGCAGCGAGCGCGCAATCTGGCGCTGGAGATACAGAGCTTCACGGCAGACAACGAGGAGTGCAACGAGATGACCGTAGAAGAGTTTATCTTTTGGCTATTGGACTATAAGGAAGACGCATGAATATAATTGTTTACATAGTTTTGTTGATAACAATGCTCCTCATAGGGGCCGCCCTCGGTGCGTATGTCCAGAAGCGGCGTACTATTGCGGACATAGTTCGGCGTACCATGATGGACGTTTATTTTATCGTCGACCGTGTCATGGAACGCACGGACATCACCGAAATAACCGACGAGAACAAATCTGAGCTAATATGCTGCCTCATGGACGAGTTGACATATTATATTAAGGGCATCGAGAGACACGACCCTGATGATTTTGAAAAGTAATAAAACAATACAACCATGATGGAGAAAAGCGATTTCAAGAGAATGATTCCTGACGTCTGCGTCCAGGAGATTAAGATGGTCGGTACCGACTCAAAGGATTTACCGGAGAGAGCTCAGCGTATTGTCAATATGCTTAACACCGGGCTTATTGCCCTCGACTATGAGTTTAATGACAATATCTGTGAGTTGAAGTTGTTTACGAGCAAAGCGTTCAAGGCGTTCCTCGCTGCACTCAAGCCTGGCGCCAAGATAACAAGCGCTCGCGGACAAGAGTTCGCCATTGAGAGCGAGCCGTATATCGAGAACATGCGTATGTGTGTCCGTGCCAACGGCGACACATGGTATTGTGAAAATCTCTACAACAAAACGCAGGACTACACGAAAGCCGAACAATCATGAAGCTGAAACACATCACATTTACAGGCATCGACGCTCGTACCGACGTTCAGATGTTGCGGGCTATACAGGAGCAGCACCCGATTGCAGAATTTGGCGTGCTGACGAGTTACCACTGGTATGATAACGGCAACCGCTACATCGACCCTCGGTCTTTGAGCAATCTGTGTGGACTGGGCCTGAACCTCGCACTGCACGTATGTGGGTCATTGGCATCGCGGGCGGCGGATGGATATTGGGACAGCGTCGATCATCTTTTGGTACACTGCCTCGGGCTGTTCGGTCGCGTCCAACTGAATATAGCAAACCGCACAGATAACCCATACCGGTTGGCGAGCGAGCCGACTTCAGACACGGAGGTTATTATTCAACAGAAAGAAGCCCGGGATATTGAATTTTTTGAGCGAAGTAAGTGGATGAATATCTCTCTCCTGCTCGACGCATCTGGCGGTCGAGGCGTTGACACACCCATCAATGTTTTGCCCAACGCAGGAAAAGCCTTTAAGGTAGGGTATGCTGGCGGCATCACCCCAGACAATGTTGCAGATAAGCTCTCCTATCTTATGGAGAATGAGAATGTGGGCGACTTCTGGATTGATATGGAGACAGGCGTGCGCACTAACGACTGGTTCGACCTGGAAAAGGTGAGCCGGGTGCTGGAAATCTGCGAGCCCTTAATCGAGAAATATAAAGAAGGTGGAGAATAATCTATGGACAACATTAAACTGCTATATATCGACCTGTTCTGTGGCGCTGGCGGCACATCCACCGGCGTTGAACACGCCACCGTCAACGGCGAGAAGTGCGCCAAGGTAATTGCGTGCGTCAATCACGACGCCAATGCTATTGCCTCGCACGCCGCCAACCACCCCGATGCTCTGCACTTCACCGAGGATATTCGCACGCTTGAGCTCTCTCCTCTAGTCGTTCACACGGGCCGCATGAAGCAGCTGTACCCTGACGCACACCTGGTACTGTGGGCCTCTCTCGAATGCACCAACTTTTCCAAGGCTAAAGGCGGACAGCCGCGCGACGCGGACAGCAGGACACTGGCAGAGCACCTGTTTCGGTATGTCGAGGCCCTGCACCCTGATTTCGTCCAAATTGAGAACGTGGAAGAGTTTACGTGTTGGGGTGATTTGGATGAGAACGGCAAGCCTATCAGCCGCGACAAAGGTCGTTGTTATCTGAGCTGGGTTAGCGCCATGCAGGGCTACGACTACAATTACGATTGGCGCATACTTAATGCTGCAGATTACGGAGCATACACATCCCGAAAGAGATTCTTCGGTCAGTTTGCCCGAAAAGGCCTGCCCATCGTTTTCCCCGAGCAGACGCACGCCAAGCGTTCTGAATGCGATGCAGCCAGCAACACCCTCTTCCCCAGCCAATACAAGCCGTGGAACGCCGTCCGCGAGGTGCTTGACCTATACGACGAAGGTACCAGTATATTTGCTAAAAAGAAGCCTCTCTGTGAGAAGACGCTGGAACGTATATACGCCGGACTTGTGAAGTTCGTTGCAGGTGGAAAGAAGCAGCACGAGGCATGGATCCTGAAATACAACTCCATGAACCAACAAAATCACCACAACGCTCCGTCTATTGAAGAGCCGTGTCCCACGGTGGCCGTACAGAATCGGCTGGGCATCGTGAAGGTCAACTTCCTCTCCAAGCAGTTCAGCGGCGACCCGATGGGAAAGAATCAGGGTATAGACCGTCCGGCCGGCACTGTCACCTGCCGAGATCATCATGCTATAGTATCGGCTAAGTTCCTTTCCGAGTATTACGGTGGAGCTGAACATAATCATCCGATTAGCGCCCCGGCATCCACGCTCACGACACGCTCACGACACGCTTTCGTGACCGCATACTTTGGCAACGGTTTCAACAGCAGTATTGACGATCCTAACCCAACCGTCACCACCAAGGAGCGCCATGCACTTGTAAGCGCCGACGGCATTGACCTCGATAAGCCCATGCCGGATGTTCACTTGGATCAGATAAGGCTGGTCTCCAAGAGATTCATCGCCAACGAATACAGCGGCGGCGGGCAAGTAAGCTCCACTGAGGATGTTTGTCCTGCCATTCTTACGCGGCCCAAACAGAAGATCGTGAGCGTTGAGCCGTGGGTTATGGATACCAGCTACGGCAATGTCGGTAGTTCTATTGACGATCCGTGTCGCACCATAACAGCGAACAGGAAGTGGCATTATCTGGTTAACCCCCAATACAAGTGTGCAGGAGGCAGTGTGCAAAAACCGTGCTTCACGCTCATTGCCAGGATGGATAAGATGCCGCCATACCTTGTCACCGCTGAACACGGTGAACTCGGAATAGCCATATTCGAGGATGACAGCCCGATGACGTGCAAGGTGAAGGAGTTTATGGCTATGTACGGCATTATCGACGTGAAGATGCGTATGCTCAACATTAAGGAGCTCAAGCGCATCATGGGCTTCCCCGAAGACTATACGCTCGTTGGCACTCAAGCTGAGCAGAAGAAGTTCATCGGCAACGCCGTGGAAGTCAATATGGCTCGCGTTCTGTGCGAGGCGATCTATAAGCGCCTGACCGAGAACGGTGCCAACAAGAAATCCGAAGCAGCATAAACCAAACTAAAACAACTACTATAACTGGTAAAAGAATATGGCATACGCAAAACTGCTCTCCGTTGTGCTGACACCTCTGGTGTTGTTGTACTACGCGCTGGTGTCGCTGCAATGCTTTGGCATCGTAAAGTTCACCAATGCTCGCATTACATTCCCTAAAGTATTGATACCGTTTTACTATTTCTTTAAATAACACACAATTATGAAAAGTCAAATCCAACTAAAAAAAGGCCACATCGTTGGCATTATCGTGTTCGCCATCGTTGCGGTGTTCCTCTTTATGCTTCAAGGCGCAGCAGAGGACTGCGACAAGTCGAAAATCTACGTCAACCAATACCCCATGATAGGCGAGTATGCCGTCTGGGCTGACGGCGGCCTTAAGGGTCAGTGGTGGGGCAATCTCCATAAATATAACAAGACGAACCAGGTGGAGTTCACCGGCGTGGAGAAGAACGACGACGGCTTCGTGGCCACGGGCGAAAACCCCGGCGCCGCCGTCACCTTCAACGACAAGGGCAAGGGCTTCATTATTGGCTCACTGCGCGTGGTGCTGCCTACGGACGCCCGTCACATGGGCAAGATACAGGAAGACTTCGGAAGCGAGCAGGCTCTTGTCTCTTCTCTCATTCGCCCGACGCTCTATAAGGTGGTGACGTCGTGCGGTCCTCTCATGTCGTCTCTGGAGAGTGTCAGCGAGACGCGCACCGACCTCATTCAGTACATCACCGATCAACTCAACAACGGCGTATATAAAACCAAGATGCACAAAATGACGGTCATCAACGAACTGACCGGCGACAGTGACATCGTGGCCAAGGCAGAACTCATCATGGATACCAACGCGCCCGGCGGCTATAAGCGCCAGGAGGTTAGCCCCTTCTCGCAGTACGGCATCACCTGTAATCTCGTTAGCATCATCGACATCAAGTACGACAAGATGACGCAGGAACAGATTGACGCACAGAAGGCCGCCAACCTGGCCCAGGTGACATCGAAGACCCGAAGCCTGGAGGCCATACAGAAGACCATCCTTGTGGCCGAGCAGGGCAAGCAGCGTGCAGAAGCTGCCAAGTGGAAACAGGAAGAAATTAAAGCCAAGGCCGTGACGAAGGCTCAACAGGAGTTTGAGGTGGCAGAGCTGGCCGCCAAGACAGCCCAGCAGAACGCCCTCCGAGTGAAGGCCGAAGGCGAGGCCAAGGCCGCCGCCAACGCCGCCCTGGTACACGCCGGACTCACGCCCCTGGAGCGCGCCACCATCGAAAAAGAGACCGCTATCGGCATCGCTCATGAACTGGCACAGTCTAAGGTGCAGTGGGTTCCCACCGTGATGTTTGGCGGCAACAGCAATGGCAGCGCTATGGACGCCGTTGGACTGAACATGATGATGGAGGTGGTGAACAAATTGAATAGCAGAAAATAGCGTAATACTATGAAGAAATCAGATGTAATTTGCACACAAGTTTGGAAAATCAACGGCCATCTGGTAGTGGCGAATGATATTGAGGGCGCATTGAAGATATGGCGCGCATGGCACGCCCCGGCAGAGCCGGAGTTGCATACCGTAGAGCGTATTTCGCGAGAAGATGGCGCCGCCCTGATACAGAAGGGAGAGGTCGCCCTGCTCACACACAAATCGTCGCTTGCTGACTCGTTTCGCGAGGCTGGAGCGCACACCGTGGCCGTGCCCATGCCAGCCGTGTCTACCGTGCCCGCCGACGGCGTGTACCCGGAAGAGGGCGGCGTGCGCATTTGGAAGAATGGCCACACCTTCCTCGTTCCGAAGGAGTGGGATAAGGACGAGTGGCCGCTGCTCAGCGAGGCGGGCTACGAGCGCTCGAAGAAGAGCAACGAGCGCCTGATGAGTGAAGCGGACGCCCTGCTCGACTGGGACTTTGTCGCTGCCACCAAACATATCCAAGACCTCGGGACCGACATACCCCTCAAGGAGGGTGAGTATATGCTGACCGCGCCCGCGTGGCTGGCGATGTACGAGTTTCGCGATGCTCTCAACAAGGCCCTGCGCGACATGGGCGCCAAGGAAATCGACTTCGATAAAGATGTTTGGTTTGCGCAGCGCTTCTACACGTATACCGCCTGGTTTTTCCTCGGCAACAGCAGGTCCCTCAACGGCTACCTCGTGGGCTCCTCGTATCAGGTTGTTGCTCTCTCGCTTTAAAAAATGGCGCGACAGCGACATAGTAAATCTTAAACGCTCTCCACCGATGCCGAACGGCTCGGTGGAGGCGGAGGGGGCAGTTTAGAGTTGAGAGTTTAGAGCTTAGAGTTTAGAGCGAAGAGTGAACGATGAAAAAGATAATGTTTAACAATCCCCTAGGTCTGCACGATGCCGTGGTGGACGGAATTAAAAATCGGACGTTTCGGAGCTGCGCGGCTCTTAACCATCCGCTCGTGACAAAGATTTCCGACTGGCACACGGACCAGAAGGGGCTCGATTACGTTACCATCACCTACTCTACCGGCGTGGAGGGCGACGTGTATCCCGCATACCAGCCGGGCGAAGAGGTAGCCGTAGCGCAGTCGTATGAGAGCATCTACGACGAAGACCCGAAAAACGATTACGGCAACTACTATCTCAAGCAGTTTCGATACACGCCGGGCTGGACAAACAAGATGTTTGTTCGTCCGGAGTTTATGCCCAAACGCATCCGTATCACCGGCGTAAAGGTAGTGCGCCTGCAGGACGTCAGCGACGCGGATTGTTTCTGGGAAGGCATCTTGCGCTTACACCCGGTTGACTCTGCACAGAAGCCCTACTTCTCATGGTACGGCGGAGGCGGCCATGACAGATACCCCACCCCGCGCAAAGCCTTCGCCGCTCTGATCGACAAACTGTCCGGCAAGGGCTCCTGGAACAAAAATCCCTGGGGCTTCGCCTATTACTTTGAATTGGTTAAATCGAATTAAACTACAACTGACTATGGAAGCAAAAGAACAATACGACAGCGTTGCCTTCTTTAAGCAGCTGGCAGAGCTAAAGCGCAAAGGCGATACACACTCGCCCGATGCGTTCAACGAGGTGGCACGAGAACTCTTTGGCATGACAGTCAAGGAGGCGCAGATGCTCTACGAGAATCACCGCCGCATAATATCCGGGTGGTGGAACTGGAGCGAGGAGAACGAAGAGGAGACCATCGACATACTCACCAAGGCGAAGCAGGTGATTGATCACTCGATGCGCCTGAAGCCTGCCGACGATTGGCGGAGTATAGAGTCGTTTCTTGGGCGAGAGGGCAACTATGACGACCGCAATCGCATCGGCGTGTGGGCGAAGTATGAGGGCAAGGAGCCGCAGTTGTTTGAGCTGTGGATTAACTCACCGAAATGTCTGGCGATGATTCACGACATGGAGCAGCGCGAGGACGTGAAGATACTCTGCATTGTTCCGTGGGTAGACAGCATCTACGTTGCAAGAAGCGAGAACTGCCTGAACGACCTGGCCGACAAGGAGCGGATGCCGGTTTATGACGGCGACATCTTTGTGCTCTATAACCAAGGCGTTGATAACTACTGGAACCGTCCGAACGAGAACGGCGTCTATGTTTGTCTGTGGGGTGCTTACCGCCGCCTACTCTATACTGTCGGTCGTGGATACCTGACGCTAAACAAAGAGGCCAACGTGGCGAGCAACGAGGACGAGGATGATGAGTATGGCAACGTGTTCTGCTATGACGAGCACCGCTGGAACAGCCACATCATGACGATGGACCACAAATGGAAGCGCATTGGAAATATCCACGCCGATGTGACGCTGCTGATGGAGAAGAAAGAGGGCCGATAACCAACAACCAATCAGTATGACTGAGACCAAAACCATCAACGGCAAGGCAATATATTCTACTAAAGGCGCGGCGCGGGAATACGGGCGCATAGGCTGTAACTTCTATGTGGGCTGTCCGCATGGATGCACCTACTGCTACCTCAAGCGCGGCGCGCCGTCGAAGCAACTGGGCGGCAACGTCGTGCGGCTCAAGCGAGCCTTCCGCAACGAGGAGCACGCGCTGGAGGTGTTCCGCCGTGAGGTAGAGAAGCACATCGGGCAATGCCGGCGTGACGGCATCTTCTTCTCATTCTCCACCGATCCGCTCATCAAGGAAACGCGTGACCTCACCATCGCCGCCGCCCGCTACTGCATTGAGCACGAAATTCCTGTGTGGGTGCTCACCAAAGATGCCAACTTCATTGACGCCTGCGAGTTTCACAAACTGGTTGCATACACCTGGGCCGCCATGCGCCTGCATCTGCTCCATGTGGGCTTCACGCTGACATGGCGCAGCGACCTAGAACCCAACGCCAGCCACAACGCAGATCGTGTGCTGGCGATGCACGATCTATACGGCCTTGGCGTGCAGACCTTCGCTTCGATAGAGCCGGTCATCAACTGGCCATCGGCCCGCATTGCGATACGCGAAAGTCGCGACGTCTGCAAGCACTACATGATCGGGCTGCGTTCCGGCGTGAAGAAGGACTACTACGACGCCGCCAAGTCGGTGGAAGCTGTCACCGGCATCCTGGGCGATCTGAGCAGCTACCGCTGCACGGTGTACTTTAAGGAGAGTCTGCGTCGCCACCTTGCCGCCGCGATGGACCATGACGACTATCAGGCTCTGCTGAGTCGCGCTGTGGATCAGGATGGCACACCCTCGTGGGCCGAGGCGTTTGCCTACACCCAACGATGTGCGCGTGCCGCTGCAGCCAGCGCTCAGGACTTGAGTGATGTCGCCAAGAGATTTCGGGGGGATTGACCTTAATCAGAAGAAATAAACCCCAACTTAAATCACAACTGACTATGGAAGTAGAGATTGGTATTGACGAGATTTTGCAGTCGTGCTCGAAAAGAGAGAAGCGTGAGTTGTATGAAGCTCTGCGCAGGGACACGGCGGTGCTTACCGAATCCGAGGCGTTGCGGGCGCAGACAGAAAAGACAAGGCTAAAGCATGAAGGGATAGCGCAGGTTCTCTCGAAAATGTGGCCCTATGAAATCAAAAGAATCCTTTGCAACGCCCTCGACGTGGCGAGCTACTGCGACGAACAGGGTCTCCGCAACGCTCTGGGGAAAATCATTAAAGCGTAATTCCTAACCAATAACCAGAAATGAAGATCGGCCTCGTGGACGTGGACGGACACGCCAAGAAGAAAAAGTGGGGCGCCACGATATACCCCAACCTCGCGCTGTGCAAGATAGCGCGCTATTACCGCGAACGCGGCGACGAGGTGGAGTGGGCCGTGCCCTTCCTGCACTACGACGTCATCTATATGTCCAAGGTGTTCAACTTCTCGCCCGACGACCTCACTTGCTACAGCGCCGACCGCATCGTGCGCGGCGGCACAGGCTACGACATCGCCTCGCAGTTGCCCGACGAGATAGATCGCCTGCAGCCAGACTATAGCATCTATCCTCTGCTGCCCCAGCACACCGCCTACGGCTTCCTGACGCGCGGCTGCCCCAACAAATGCGCCTGGTGCGTGGTGCCCCGCAAGGAGGGCAAGATACGCCCCTATATGGACGTGGACGAGATTGCCACGCCGACGCGCCGCAAACTTGTGCTGATGGACAACAACATCCTCGCTGCCGGCGAATACGCCGTCAGCCAGTTGGAGAAAATCATCGAGCGCGACTACCGCGTAGACTTCAACCAGGCCCTCGACGCCCGCCTGGTGGACGACCGCTTCGCTCGCCTGCTCTCCCGCGTGCATTGGCTCGACAGGCGCATCCGCTTTGGCTGTGACACGCACGCCCAGATTGCCGAGTGCGAGCGCGCCATCGGCATGATCAACGGCTACGGCTACCGCGGGGAATACTTCCTTTACACGATGATTGGCGGCAAGAGCGACTTCCGCGAGAGTTACGGGCGCATCCACTACTGGTGGAAGCGTAACCAGGAACTCCGACGCAACCACGAGCCCAACATCTACGCCTACGCGCAGCCCTACCGCAATCCCAACAACCCACACTTACCCATCCCCCAGTGGCAAAAGGATATGGCGGGCTTTGTCAACAAGCGCGCGCACTTTGTGGCCCACAGCTTCGCGGACTTCGAGCCGCGCAAAGGCTTTCGCTGTGCGTGGTACCTGGAGCACTTTGGTGTCCAAGACAATGAATAACGAAAAGTGAAAAACAATGATTGCAGAAGAAATTAAGAAGGCTATTACCCGCATTTCGTCTAATCCAATGGAAGTGTGTTATATTGTAAGATATGACGGCGAAGGATATAAGGTAGAGGAAATTGACGGCAACTATTGCCACGGCTGCGCCGCAGAAAAAGCCCGACGTCTCGACAAAGAGTTGGGAGGGTCTTATTATCATCAAGTACACGAAGAGACATCCCCGGAGGCTGATTATTTTGAGTGCTGCGAGGAGTGCGGGTGCCAGCTGAACGCTGAACTTATTATGTGTGAGTGTGCCGAAGACAGCGTCAACGGAGTTGTTGAAGATATAAAGCGGGCCAATTCGTTTAATGATCTTAAAGGCGACGCCGCATGGAGGATAGAGCAAGTGCTTTGCGATGAAAGCGAGGCGCGAACACTGTTCCCGAAGCAAATGAGATACATCGACCGAAGGCTGGCAAATCTATATACTAAAACCCAGAATCATTAACCCTTGGCCTTTAGCCAAACAGTTATAATGAAGATACTTAGAACTGGAATGACATTCAACGAGTTTGTGACATTCCAAAAGGACACCGGATTAACGGACGATAAATTACGGACAATGACAACCAACGAAATAGAAGATGCAATACGCGAATATAAAGTCAACAAAACCCGAATCCGAAATCTTGAATAACCATTAACCCTTAACCAAAAACAATGAACCAAGAAATCCTTTCCGCCGTCAAGACGGCCATCATCAAGGTGGACGAGAATGTCCGCCTGAAAGACATCCGCGAGGACAGCAGTCTCCGCGACGACCTGGGCTTCGATAGTCTCGATGTCGTGTCGCTCATCATGGAGGTAGAGCACAAGTACGACATCACCATCGCCGACGACGAGAGCGAGAACATCCGCACCGTTTCCGACCTCGTTACCGCCGTGGAGCGCCATATGGAACGCAGCTCTGAAGTGACGGAGGCGCGGAGATAGGGAATCACGGAATTACGGACTGACGGAATAACGGAATAGCGGAAGATGATTACCGAACTCAAACCTCACAACTATCGGGCATGGCAGCGCGTCACCGAGGCGCTGGGGCGCGAGCGTATGGCCTGCGTGGTACACCCCACCGGCACGGGCAAGAGCTACATTGTGGCTTCTGTAGCCGAGGGCTATAAGCGCGTGCTCATCCTGGCACCCAACCGCTTCGTGTTGCGCCAGCAGCGCAACGTGCTCCACTGGCACAAGGGCGTGGACTACGCCACTTATCAGTGGCTGGCCTACCAAGACGAGGATGTCCGTAAGCGCTACGATCTCATTGTGCTTGACGAGTTTCATCGCGCCGGAGCACCCGAGTGGCAGCAGTGCGTTATCCGTCTTCTGGAGCAACAGGCGCAGGCCAAGGTGCTGGGCACCAGCGCTACACCGGTGCGTTATCTGGACGGGGCGCGCAACATGGCCGACGAACTCTTTGAGGGCCGGGTTGCTTCCGAGATGAGTATTGCCGAAGCGTGGCATCTCAACATCCTGCCCGTGCCGCACTATGTCACCGCTTTCTTTAACTTCGAGCATATCACCCGTGAGGCCGAGCAGCGCATACGCGACAATAAGCGCATACCCGACCGCGAGAAGCGCGGGCGTATCCACCGCTTGAGTAACGCCCGCCTCGACTGGCAGCGCTCGATGGGTGTGCCTGCCATCCTGCAGCGTCACCTTCCCAAGGACACGCGCCGCGTTATCGTCTTCTGTGCCCACATCGACACGGCCCGCCGTATGTCGGTCGAAGTGTCGCGCTGGTTCGCGGAGGCCGGGTTCAGTGTAGTGAGTTCCGGCATACTTCACAGCGACATGAGCGAGCAGGCCCAATCGCGGGCAATGCACGTCTTCGAGCGCAACACAGAGGGCGGCGGCGTGCGCCTGCTGTTTAGCATCAATATGCTCAACGAGGGCGTTCATATCCCACAAGTAAGCGCCGTGCTCATGCTGCGCACCACGTCAAGCCATATCATCTATATGCAGCAGATGGGCCGTGCGCTCACCGCCGCCTTCATCGACCGCCCTGTGGTGCTCGACATGGTGGATAACATCACCACCTCTACCTTCGTATCCACCATCGGCGCCGAGTTTGAGCAACTGGAGCGCGAGGCCGCCGGCAACGGTCCTCTCCCACCCCGCCGCTTCGAGGTGACAGACTATACGCTGAGTGTGCGCCAGATGATCGAGCGCCTGACAGGATTCGCTTCGTCCTACACCGAGAGCATCACCATGCTGCAAAAGTGGTTCAATGCCAACCACCGCGCTCCAAGCAAGCGCTCCGACGACGAATACGAGGCTTTCCTGGGGAAGCGCTGGTTGTATATCAAGAAGATGTACCCCAAGCACGACGCCGTGGTGACCATGATGAAGATGGAGGACGGCGCACGCGTCAAGGCCCACAAGAAAGACATAGACGACATCAAGAATTTCTGCCTCTTGAACAACCGTCTGCCGATGCTGCATTCAGATGCCCTCAACGCCGCCGTGCAACGCGTCAAACTTGCCGAGCCCGGAGTCTATGCAGAGCTGCTGAATCAATACGGCAAGGTGGGCAAGATGAAGCGCGAGGTGCTGACGCTCGTTCGCGCCTACATAGAGGAGCATGGCTACCAGCCGCGCCAGGTGCACGACAAGAGTCTGGCGGTGCGATGGAGTTGCCTGAAAAGAAAGCAGCCCAACGACCCGGAAGTTCGGGAGCTCAGTCGCTATCCCAAAATGTATCGCAACAACAAGAGTAAGGAAGAGAGACTCATATACCCAAACCCAGAACAACAAGACCTATGACAGTCATAGAACAACGACAACAAGAACTCATGCAGAAGGTGCAAATCGCCGCCGGTCAGATGAAGCTCGTCTGCGGCGTGGCCAACAATGCCGCATGGGCCGTGACGCTCGACGCGATGGGCCACATCAGGCAGCACCCGCGCTACAAGCAGATGGTGAAGCGCCGCTTCAAGGAGGCTATGGACGCCTTCCGCGCCTACGAGAGCGCCCTACTCTACCCCGGCCAGGGTGTGCGCTTCTTCGACGTGGACGATATGGCGCCCGAGACGCGCAAGAAGTACGGCAACATCACCGACCGGGACTACTATGAGATGTGGGCCGGTGTCGGTGCGGCCGCCTATAAGACGACGCGCCCTCTGGTGACGAGCCTGCAGAACAAGTTTCGCCTCTCGCTGGAGAAGCACGGCGTAGCCCGACCGGACATTGTCGCCTGGGGCATGACGGCCGAGACGTGTCTGGCGCTGGCTGCCGTGATGTATGGTAGCGTGCTCGATGACATCGCCACGCAGATGCCGGCTCACGTCCAGCGCCTGCGCCGCGTCTTCGCGCCCTTCTCCCTGGAGCATATCTGCGACCTGTGGCAGCGCGCCCTGCTGGCCCTGTGCCCGGAGGCTGACAAATACCAGTTGGAAGACGGCGAGCGCCGCAACATAGAGTTGGGCGTGGAGCAGCTGCAGGAGGCGTGGGACAATGCGGACACTATCTACGAAAGCACGGCGAAGGCTGTGACGCAGTACGATGACATCTTCCGCACGCCCGGTGAGATGAAGAAAGCCCTCCGCGAGATTGGCGAGCAGCACGCCGCCGCCCGCGAGGCGATGAACAGAGTATAACACAAAAGAAGGGAAAGCGATATGATCATCAAACAAACCTTCCTCAACGCCAAGTGCGACGGCTGCGGCTGCGAGTTCGACGAAGAGAATTGGTACCCCAAGGATGTTCTCGACGATGTAATGCGTGATGCCAACTGGAAGACTCTTGGCGGCCGCCACTACTGCGAGGACTGCTGGCGCCGCGACGACGACGATAACATCGTCACCTCCGACGGCCGCAAGTGGACCGACGGCGGCGAAGAAATAAAAGATTAAACCGATTAAACCAAAACGACCATGACGAAGAAATGGCTTCTTAACAACCCGGAATTTCAGGCACTGCCTGACGATGCGCAGATTGTCTTCGGCACATCCAACGAGGTGTCGGAGTGTGTGCCCATCCCCGCTTGCGACGTAGAGTTCAAGAAAGAGATGGTGTGTATCTATAGCGGCCCGGGCGGCGGCACCTATGAAACGCGCCATTACGTTGTCCTTGGTATGCAAGAACTGATGAAATCTTAAACTGCTATGGCATCAATCTATCGAAACGGAACAACACTCATCAGGCTGGACGCCGTTGTGGCGGCCTACATCATGCAGGATAACAAGCGTACATTCTGCGTCTGTGTACCGGGTGGAACGAACTTCTCTTTTACCTGCTCCACGGAAGAGGAAGCCTTGAAACAAATCAACGAACTGGAGCAGGCATTAAAACAAATATAGATTAAACTATAATAACCTATGCGAGAGATAAAGTTCAGGGGGAAATGTGTTCCTGACAGCAAGTATGCCGGAGAGTGGGTCACGGGCGGACTGTCACAGATGAGCGAGGGTGTCACGCCGCACGACGAGGATTTGATTGTTCGTTTCCTTGGCGACAACTGTACGATTAGTTATCACGTCATACCCGGCACCGTCGGACAGTTCACCGGCCTGCTCGACAAGGACGGCCGCGAGATATACGAGGGCGATATTGTGCAAACGCAATTCAGCGAAAGGCCCTTCGGTCTTATCGCCTGGCATCCGGACGGATATTTTTGTGTCGACACCGCTTTTGGCACGTGGGGGCAGTGGCGCATCAGCACCCTCACGCCCCTGAGAGAGTTCATGGGGCGTTCTGTCGGCGGGAAGCGTATCCTGCTCTCTGTCGTCGGCAATGTCCACGACAATCCGGGGTTGGCCGCCAAGTCTAATGCAAAGAGTGAGTCCGCCGGCGCGAAAATTATTATCGACGAAACGCAGGAGTTAATGTGGGATACTGCAAAGCGGGCTTTGGAAAAACCTAACAAAGAAGATTAACCATAAACACCAAACCACGATGAAACTGATTGACGCAGACAAACTGATGGAGAGGATAGAGCAGAGCATCCTCAACGACTACAACACGGGCGACAGCGAGAAGGACGAAGCCGCACAGGGCGCGCTGGCATACGCCCGCACACTGATAGAGAAGGCGCCGGCTGTGGCGGCTGCCGAGACCAAGCACGGCGTTGCTGAGGACGAGGGTTTTATCAAGTTTGACGACGGCACCTTCATCGACCTTGATCCATGTCTCAAACTGGAATACGCCTTCTCTCTCGAAAATGGCAAGGGCGTTACAGTGCTCGTTATAAAAGATTAAACTATAACAATATGAAAGCAAGATTTTACAAGAGTGGAATTATCGGACAGGCGCAGGTAACATTTGGCGGCGCTGTCGCTTTGGAGGCTGGCATCATGCGCCACAACGGCGAAGAGATACTGGCCATCGGTATGTCTGAGCTGGTGCACCCTGTCAAAGCGGGCGAAGAGATTGGTGATCGTACAACGTATTCTGGCAATGACACCCAGGTGGTTCTCGCATTTCATAACTTTGAGGAGCTAACCAACTTCCGTCACATCCTAGACGAGTTGGAGGTGTCTATGAAAGAGAAACTTGCCAAAGAAGCAGAGCCCAAGAATAAAGACGATTAAACTATAACGACCTATGAGCACACAACCAACAAAAGAAAACGCGACGCAGACAATTCCTCTAACACCAGAGACTGTGGCTCTGTTTCGTAAATTTGTGGAACATCCGGAGGAGTGTGATGGATGCGACTACAAGCCTATTAGAGAGTGCTTCGAGAAGAGTGATACATGCACCCCGCAACACATACTCTTCAACGAGTATATTGCCTATCTACGCCGGCCGCTACCCAAAGTCTTCTTTTATATCATCATGAATGAGATATACCCCGAGCTAAAGGGTAAGGCCGAAACGGGTGAGTTCGGGTATTATCTGAAATGTGTTGTAAAACCGGAGGGATGACCGATGGCCGATAAACGAGGATTTGAACGGTACAGGAACGGACATGAGACATGGCGGACAAAAGACCATCCGCACGAGGACGTGCTTCGGCCATGTGAATAACGTAGCGTTTTGGATGCCGATACCAAAACTTGATATTAAGGACCTATGATACCAGAAGGAACTGCTCTTTTCCCTGAGATGATGAGTGACATACAGATGTTCTATGATGACGAGCCATACGCTTATTGGGATCACAATGTCGGGCTGTGGGTGCTTTACAAGGAATACGACAACTACAAGTCCGTCTGCCATCCGAACGACTGTCTGCGCGCCTATTGTAGTAAAGAACTGCCAAAGGGTTATGAGCAGGAGATGCTGTTTAAATAGTTAAACAAGACCACGCAAATCAAATCTGCACATCACCAACCAGCAACATAAGGGAGGGTACCCAAACAGAAAATAACAATCTTAAACAATAACCCTCAAAACCATTAAACTATTATGGCAAAGAAAGACAAGAATGGCATCGGGCAACCGCTGAACGATGCAATGGCCGACAGCTTTGAGCGATTGTCGAAGGATGCGGTGATGTTTCAGAAGGATGTTATTGATAAAGCGCTGAACGGCGACCCCAAGATATTTGACGGATTCGGTTCGCTGATAGACGCTGACATCAAGGATAGCGTATTGGCGCGCGAGTTCTTTGCGGACAAACCTTTCGACGTAAAGGAATACGTGCAGGACTTTCGCATACAGCTTGCGGCACTGTGCTCGATGTATGGCTTCACGTTCAACCTCGGCGTACTACACCTCAATTTCAGCAGTGGAAGCAGTGGAAGCAGCGTGTCGTTTGGCGAGACATTTGCCAGCAGTATCGAGAACTTGAAAGAGCATTTTGAACAAATGAAAGAAAAACAATCAATAAATTAACTCAGATAGTATTAACGAACACTAATTTCACTAATTGACATGAATTAAAAGAAATACGATTATGGCAGATAAGAAATTAAAGTATGCCTTCGGTACGGATGATACGCACTGCGAGGCTGACCTCTTCGACACAATCGAAGAAGTGATTGAATATGCACAGTCATCCTGGGACGACAAAGATGGCAACCCCTTCGACGAGGATTGTGACGATACCGGTTATATCTATGTTGGCACGGCCGAAACCTTTGAGCCTGCCGACTTTGCGCCATCGCTCGACGAAATAGCCGACGGGATGGCCGACAAGTTTTATTCAAACCACAACATCGACTGTGATGATAATGTGCATTACTATAAGAAGGAAGAAGCACAGAAGGAGTGGCGCGAGTTCATCAACAAGTATTTCAACATCCCTTGCACCATCATTGCTAACTGGAACGTCGGCATCTATAATCTGAAAGAGCGTAAGTGGGAAGAAAGGTACGACCAAAAAGAGAACTAAATAATAAGCATAAATAAATAAAAAGCAGAGAACGATGGACGAAAACAAGAGAGAGAAGACAATTCTTGGAGTTGCCGACATGATGAGAGCTATGCCGTTTCAGGTTGAGTTCAGAGTAAAGAAGAAGCCTGCCGGTATGAAAATTATTATTGACGTGACGAAAGAGCAGATGGAGGGTATCGCGAAGCAGACATTAGAAAAAACCAGGCGGTTAGAGTCCGAGAACAAAAACAATTAAACTATACATCACTATGCCAATGACAGCAAACAGGCCGGTGCCACGACGTAAAGTGTGGTCAAGAGCGGATAAAATGGAACTGCTACTCAGCTTGCGCGAGACGGCGCGCAACTCTCGTCATCCTGTCCCAAGATGGGTGTCCGAGGAAATGCGCAGATTGGAACGAGAATTTGAATAATAAACGATAAAACCAACATGAAACAAAGACTATTATTTGAAGGCGAACTGAGCGATGTGACGCTGGAGAATGTGCTTCCGAAACTAATCAGCAAGGCTATTGAGACTGGCGAGGATGTGTTTCTGCGCTGGAACGGGGTGACGGTTAGGGTAGAGCCAAAAGACACGGTTGGCGCCTTGCTGCAGAAATACGATGAAACAGTTAAGGCTCTTGGCATGGCAAACCTTGGTGAAAAAAACGTTGATGGACGAGATAAGCATCTATACCGTATCAGGAATCGTCTCGCTGAGTTCTATATCGTGGCGCGCTCGTTTGACGAGGCGGCCGATGAAATGAAGAAGCGGCTCGACGCGGCAGACTATGGGTTTGCCTCATACCGCGACGTTCCAAGCATCGATCGCCTGGCTGTGCAACACCTCAACCTCAATAACAGCAAACAGTCGTTTAGCGACAGTGGCGCAAACTTAATTATTGTTGGAGATTGACAAGATGGCCGACTATATTAAATCTACAGACGAGCTGCCAAAAGAGGCAACACCTGTATGGGTGCGCATCTGTGGTCGTCGCCCACGCAAGATGTATCGGCTTGCGAAGTGGTTTTTCTACTACGACAAAGCGCTCGACTGCAACGGTAACTTTTCAAGCATTGGCGACAATGTGTTGTGGCGGTATTGTGAAACCCGAGTAAACAAATCTAAACTATAACAACCCATGAAGAAAGAGAGGCTTACGCTTGCCGATTTGCGGCGGATGGATTTTAAGGCCAGGATGGCGGAACATCTGCTGTACGACAAGGTGGATAAAATGCTGGCTGGCGTAAAAGTAAGCCGCGAGACAAAGAGGCTTGCTGTCGAGGCCGCCTGCATGAAAGAACTTTACCGCGCCATGTGTCGGCTGCGCGGACTGGGTATTAACTTAACAAGAGGAACAGAATATGACAGAGGGATACAGCATCAGCTTTGGCCGGATAGTCATCGGCTGGAGCAAGACGCACAGTTATTTCGGAAAAGAAATATCAAAAGACGACGTAATATATCACGCCGGCAAACTATATCTTTGGATTAAACCATTAAAACGATAGATAATAAAGATTAGGCGATGGCAAGAGAGATTAAGTTTCGCGGCTATAACCGCAAGAACAAAGAGTGGCTTTATGGTTTCTATCTGCAAAACCGTGGTGCTCATTTTGTGTGCCCCGACGAATTTGCTGTCAACAAGTCGTGGGATGACTACGAAATAGACCCCGCGACGCTGGGCCAGTTCACCGGCCTGCACGACAAGAATGACCGCGAGATTTACGAGGGGGATGTAGTGAAATTTGAAAACAGAAACACGCTCCCTAATGTCGGCGTAGTAACGTATTGGGAGGACGACTGTATGTTTGTTTGTGATTCAGGGGTGGGTGTGTTTGAGTTAGAAAAGCGCTACGTTACCGGCGAGCATCTTTCAGAATATAGATACAATTCATACGTTGTTATCGGCAACATTCACGACAACCCGGAATTGATGACTAAACTATAATGACCTATGACAAAGAAGCAGCTTCTTAACAACCCCGAATTTATGACACTGCCGGACGATGCGCAGATTGTCTTCGGCACATCCAACGAGGTGTCGGAGTGTGTGCCCATCCCCGCCTGTGACGTGGAGTTCAAGAAAGAAATGGTATGTATCTATAGCGGCCCGGACGGCGGCACCTATGAAACGCGCCACTACGTTGTCCTTGGTATTCAAGAACTAATGAAATCCTAAACCAACATAAAACCCTAAAACTATGGAATTATTTGAAGCAAAAGTTAAGTACGACAAAATCTGTGAGAACGGCTTAATCAAGAAAGTGCCAGAACAGTACGTTGTGGAAGCCCTGTCCTTCACCGAGGCCGAGGCGCGCGTCACGAAGGACATCGCCTAGTTCTCCTCCGGCGAGTTCGAGGTATCGGACCTCAAGCGCTCGCGCGTGACGGAGGTGATCGAGAGCGAAGACGTAGAGGCCGACACCTGGTACAAGGCCACCGTGGCTTTCGTCACCATCGACGAGAAAACCGACAAGGAGAAGCGTACCCTCTCCTACTTCCTCATTCAGGGCAAAGACCTCAACGACGCCCGCGAGACGCTGCTTAAGTGGCTCGGCAAGGGCATGGCCGACTACGTCGTTGTGTCAATCGCCGAGACGAAATTCCTCGACATCCTCCGCTACGTCGCGCCCACAGAAGCAGAGAAGAAGGACTGATGGAAATAACCCTTCACCCTTAACCAAAAAAAGTCCCGGGCTTTCAGTGTGAAGCGCCGGGGCTTTTCTTATTGTCTCAGACTTTTCCCTGAGAGCACCACAACCCTCGTCGTGGCCCGCAGGCGGTCGAGCGTGCGCTGGCCGTAGCGGTCCTCGATGGAGGGGATGGCAGCACCCGTCTTGGGGTCGGTGCCGTGGGTGGTGCGCAGGTTGGTTGTGACGATGAGCAGGCTGCGCCGGCGCTCCACGTCGTCCACCAGTTCTGTGAAGGGATAGCGCCGGTTGCCGTAGGTGTTGGTGTCGGCGGGCTCCGTGCCCAGGTCATCCACGATGACGCAGCGCTGCCCCAGCAGGCGGTCGATGTCGCGGTTCATCTCCGGCGCGGTGGCGGCACGGGGAATGACGCGCGTGGTGCTGTGGATGATCATCGGCAGGATGTTCTGGCAGATGAGAGTCTTACCCAGCCCGCAGGGCCCCACGCAGAGCAGCCCCCTACCCTTATTGTCTGTGAGCCAGTCGGCGATGGCGTCGTATTCCGGCAGCCACACGGCGCGCTCGCCCAGGTAGTAGTGCAGCCCGCCCATCAGCCGATCCTTGGCATTGCTCACTTGCAGATGCAGTGCATCGGCGTAGGGGTTGAAGCCCATATCGCGGATATTCTCCGCCTCTCTCTTGAACTCGTCAATATATTTGCTCTCCATAACTGCCCTTTCTTTAACCGTTAACCTTTAACCCTTACCAACTCTCCTGCCCTTCATAGCCACCCTCCTTGGGTGTCTGCGTGAGGTTGGCTTTGCCGGGCTTGCTCTGCGGCATCTCTTCTATCGGGGTGAACGTAGTGCGCTCCTCTCCGGCGATATAGTTCTCGATGCACGCCTTGGCCCACTCTGTCAACACCCGTATCTCTGGGCGTTTGCCGGCCAGTATCTCCTCCCGCCACGTGGCCAGTTGCGTCACGAAACCGGACATCATGGGCGGCGTGACGCGGCGCAGGAAGGCGCGGGTGACGTCGATGCGCAGCTTGAAGAAGTCGGTCATCAGGCTTTGTGCCTTGGCACGCCCGCTGGCGTAGTCGTTTTCCTCCTTGATGTTGCGGCCCGCTTCGGTGGGCAGGATGGTGAAGGCCACCGCGTCCGGACGCTTGTAGGCGGGTAGCGGCGTGCCGTGAAGCAGACCCTCGTAGGTGAAGGTGAAGTCGGCGCCGCCCGTCTCCGACAGTTGGTTGAGTTCCTTCTGCGCCTGGTTGAGCACCTTGTCGCAGAACTGGCTCCATGCGGCATAGCGCTTCTCCCGCTCCGGCTCGTCCACGTCTTTCACAAAGCCGAGGCGCTGGCGCAGCTTATCCATTGGGATAGTGAAGCGATCGCCCCGCTTCCACCACTCCTCCGAGAGATAGATGTAGAGGGGATAGGAGAAACTTGAGCGCAATTTGCCGGCGGTGTAGCCGACGAAGCGTGTGTAGTTGCCAAAGAGGTTGATGTCAAGCGTATTTTCGGCCGTCAGGCGCGGCACGATGACCTCGAACTCCGTGCCGACAAAACGTCCGTTCTCTCGCCGCCCTTTAATCTGCATCAGATTCTCCGTTCGCCAGAGGCCGGGCTGCTCCTTGTCCTCTATGAAGCACTGGACGTGGGTCAGCGATTGCAGGGCCACACGCGCTTCTTCATAGTGGGGATCGTCGGCGATGTCCGAAAGACGCAACTTAAAGACCACGTCGCCCTCGTTGTAGGTACTATCCTTCTCGCGCTTCACCTCGAAGTCCTTGGTCGGGAAGTTAAGGTAGAGCTGTCCGCTGCGGTCGCTCTTGGGTGTGCTCTTGGCGATTTGCCAGAGCCCCTGCAATCTCTGCAGCACGGCGATGAGCACGCGGTAGCCCGTCACCTTGTTCATCATCGGCAGCTGAGCCAACTGCGTCGGCTGGGTGATCAGGTCCTGCAGTTGCAGGGTGACGGCTTTCTTTTTCTTCTTGGAAGCAGCCTTTTTTGGGGCGGTTTCCGGGGCGTCAGGCTTTCTCATGATGGTGTTTTTTGTTGTATCTCGGTGGCAAATGTACGAAATAAATTTATTTCAACAAACATTTTTCGGATTTTTTTTTCGATAAAATGTAATTTTCTTTTTCTTTTCTCTGTGAGCAAGTTACGAGAGGCTTCCTTTTTCTTCGGAAAGTTGCGCCTACTATTTCGGAAAACACGGCCTTTTGTTTCGGGCACTTTGTCCTGCGCTTTCGGTAAGGGTGGACTGCTCTTTCGTAAAGCCATCACAACCTACCAACTCGGAAAACCTTGCCCCTGCCTTCATACCTACGAACTCGGTAAACCTCACCCTGGAATACCTACGAACTCGGGCAAACTAACCCTACGAACCCGGTAAACCTACCCCTACGAACTCGGGCAACCCTACCCTACCAACTCGGAAAACATCGGCGTGCAAACTGCTGATAATCACCACTCTGCCCCACCCATTATATTGTCTATTTATATTCTTTAGGTATTATAAGAGATTCATATTGAGGAGATTTAAAAAATTGAAAATTTAGGGGAGAAAAGTAGGCGGAAACAAATGCCTACCTTTGGGCCTATCTGCAGACAAAAGGGAGCAAAAGGGAATATGAGGAGATTTCCCCTATCCAGCCCTGGCAGCGTTTCCCGCTTAAAATCAGGCGTTTTTGGCGAGGTTGCCCGAATTGGTAGGTGGCCGCGCCGCCGGCTCCAGCTCAAAGGTTGCCCGAATTGGTAGGCGTATAGGTAGGCATATCGGTAGGCGTTTGGGCGTATAGCTATATGTCGCGCGCGTATATAGGGACGCTAAAGTTTACCGAAACAGGAGGACGGACTTCCTCTGCAAAGAGACGATCGCCGCAGGGCCTCGCAAGATTTTCCCGAAACGGATTTCGGAGAGATGTGCCGGGCAGCTTCGGTCGCCGCCGTGCCCGCAACAATGCAATAGCGCCATAATGCTCTACGGCACTACGGCGCTACGGCAATAAGGGAGTATTGCCTTACGGCAATATCACACTACTGTAATACTGCAATACTGCAATACTGCAATATCGTACTATGGCTTACGCCCCTTCCAGCCGAAATCCTTGGGCACGGCCAGGGCTTCTGTGCGCTGCTCGGCGCTGATGATGCCCTGCTGCTCCAGGCCCAGAAGGAGGGTTTCGTAGAAGAAGCGTTTGGCGGTGAGGTCGTGGTCTTCGGCGTGGCGAGAGGCCAGGCGGTGAATCGACTTGGGCAGGAAGCACAGTGCGCCTACGGCCTTCTCTGCCGCCATGCCTGTGGCTTCGCTTGCGGACGGATTGTTCTCCCCCACCCTGCTCTCCAGGGCACGCTTGCGCTGCAGGATGACCTCGGGGCTGTCTTTCATGATCTGAGACGTGCCGGCATCTCCGGCGGCCTTCTTCTTTTTGTTGTTGATGGCACTCATAGTTTCTGACGTGGTGTTAAGTGTTTATTAAGTTCGTTCAAAGTTCGTTCAAAGTTCGTTCAAAGTATAGCCTACGGCAATACCACGCTACTGCAATACAGCAATATCGCGCTATTGCAATACGGCGCTACTGCAATACGCCGGCTTATCTCGCCATCGCCTATGGTGTAATATGACGGTATTGCAATGTTGCAATAATGCAATACTGCAATAAGACAATACTATGATATTGCAATACCGCATTATTGCAATAGCGTTTTAGTGCGTTTTACGATTTCCTTGGCTAGCATCGTGAACTCCTCACGCGAGACGTCGGCGCGGGGGTCGCTATAGACGGTGGTAAAGAGGCGCTGGCTCTTGTTGACGGCTTCGCGCTCACTGATGCTTACCGGCATCACCATCTTAGGGTAGCGCTCGCGCAGTTGTTCCTCGGCCTCGCGCTGCCCGCGTATGTGGGCCTTGCGGCGTGAAATGAGGAAGCCCAGGTTGACGAGGTCTTCATTCTCTGTGTCGCGGATGTCCTGGATGTAGGCCAGGTAGTCCTGCAGGCCGTTGAGCGCGAAGCCCTCCAGGTTGATGGGCACGAGCACGGCGTTGGCGGCAATCAGGATGTTGTCTGTGAGCACCTGAGGACCCACGGGGGAGTCAATCAGGATGTAGTCGAAGTCCTGCGCCCAGTCGGTGATGCCCTCACCGGTGCGGTCGTCGGGCGCGTTTTGCAGGGCGCGTGTGAGTTTCAGCGCGGGGTTGCGCAGGGTGGGGAGTTTCTGGTCCACCTTATTCATAATAGAGGTGGAGGGGCAGTAGTAGAGTCCGTCCTTGCTGCGGTACACGGGGATGGGGGCGTCCTCGCAGAGCACGTGATAGATGGTGGGCTCGCCCTGAAGTTCCTGGTCGGGATTCCATCCCGTACAGCTGGAGAGGTTGCACTGGCGGTCCATGTCGATCACCATCACGCGATAGCCCTGCTTGTGCAACGCCATCGCCAGGTTGAGGGTGGTGGTGGTTTTGCCCACGCCGCCCTTGTAGTTGCCAATGCCAATAACGGCTTTCAGGCGCATCTCGTTAGTCTTGGCCATAGTGATTTAGTTTATAAAGATGAATAATTCGCGGCGCTGACAACGCCATTTTGTTGTAACTTCGCTGCAAATATACAACTTTTTTTGAAATTATTGCGCTATTGCAATAATAAATTTTTGCAAAATTGCACTATTGCAGTATTGCAGTATTGAAAAAGCGCATTATTGCAGTATTGCGGGAGCGTACCGTTGTGCCTTTTTGCTATTGCCGGGAAGGTCGGTGTGCGGCGTTCTCCAATTTGCCCTTGACGTTGGATTGGTTTCTTTGTATCTTTGTATCAGGAATCAATTTTAGACCAATAATCCTTAATCAAAACTATGGCAGGCATTTTCACCGACAAGACACGCTGGCAACATTTTCAGGTAGGCTTCGCTCTCGGCGCCACCTGTACGATTGTCGCGGTTGCTGTGGCTGCTTCGGCAGCGGAGTATAAAGACAAGGCCCACGGAGGCAAGTGGGACTGGGGCGACTGGGGCGCCACGATGCTGGGCGGCCTCGCCGGCCAGGTGGTCCAAGCCGCCGTCGTCCTCGCCATCGTCTTCGGTCGCTAACCGATAAACGCTAAACGATAACCCTTAACCAATCATGATTACCAAACTCAACCCCGCCAACTATCTCAAGCGCCGCAACAACATGGACTTGCAGGAGCGCATGGCCTACGACCAACTTCTTACCGTCTGGCTCCAGGAGTCGAAGCCGATGTTGCTTGAAAAAATTAACACCTCCGACGCCGGCATCTACAGCGCGACGGTGCTGTCCGGCGCGTGGAACGAGCGCGAGTGTCACGCCTTCGAGCAGGGCGCACTCCTCATGTCGGCGCTCATCGCCGAGGCCGACACATGGCTCCCCGATATGCTCTACACCAAGACCGCCCGCCGTGTCGTCAACCGCATGATCGGTGTGCTCGAAGCTGCCGCACAATCTGGTAGCATCAAAGACCCTCAAACCGCAGCACCCGCGCCCGCAGCAGCCCCCGCACCCACAGCAGCCTCCGCAGCGCAGGGTAGGGTAGTGGCTCCGGCCGTCACCACCGTGAAGCGCCCCAATCACATCGACCAGTACGGCTACCTTCTGCCCGAGGCCACGCAGCAGCGCGCCGCCGGGGTGAAAGATATCCTGCGCCGTCTGGAGGAAGCGCGCCAGAAGATGCAGACGCTCATCGACGGCGGAGCTGCCCACACCGACACGCAGGCCACCTGGGCCCGCGAGGCCACGCGCCTCGACAACGAACTTCACGACATCTATGCGGAGCTCGATCGGGAGTGGGATAAACTCGTCAAGGCCGGCCGCGTCTATGTGGACGATCTGGGCAACGCCCACGTCACGTCCGCCGAGCAGCAGCGCCTGGATGCTGCGGCCGCCGAGGAGCAGGCTCACGCCAAGACCGAAAAGGGTGCAGGAAAGAAGAGGAGCGAGGCGAGTGAGATGCGCCGCTGGCTCTGCGACACGCGCCGCGGCAACGGCAAGACGCGCCCGGAATACGCGAAGAAGTGGGGCGAGAAATTCGAGGTGTATGTCGCCCTCGTCGGCGACGCCGCCTTCACCGACGACAAGATTAACGCCGCCGCCAAACACTACGGCATCATCCTTAAACAAACCAAAAAATGACTTTTCATCAAATAGTCCGTCAATGGTGTAAGATCTACACCCCGATGCTCGACAACGAGGAAAACAAAAACCGACGTTTCTTCCTCACCGACGCTTCTACTGGTCTTGTGGAGGTGGTGAAGAATGCGTCGTCGGCCGACATCTCGCCTTTCGTGGTGATGGAGAGCGACGTGGAGGGCAGCGGCACGCTGGCCCGCCCTGTGCGCACCTATCCTGTGTATTTCTTTGTCAGGGCCCGTAGCATGGCCAAGGGCGACGACGCCGCCGAGGCCAAGGAGGAAGCCTACTACCACGCCCGCAACTTCCTCGCCTGGCTCAAGGTGAAGCACGACAAGGAGGTGGCTACCAATATCGACGGCGACTTCGCCCGTGTCAACGTAGATGGCACCTACTTCGACTTCAATTCCGTGGGCCCCTTCGAGAACGGCTGGTACGCCTTGCTCATTCAGCCCGACCGCGAAGAGCCGCTCAACCTCTGCATCGACCCTAGTCTCTACACCGAACCCGTCTGACCTATGCCCCGCAAGAAAGAGAATCTGACCCCCGAGGAAGCGAAGGCCGAAATCAGCCTCTGGTTGGGCGATGCGGAGTGCAACATCGAAGACGCCGTCGCCGACTTCCTCCTGCAGTGGCAACCGTGGCCCTGCTTCGCCCTCGGCGTGGAGGTGATGGATAAAGGCCAACTGCGCGACCTCATCGGCGTGCGCAGCAGCGACGAATACGGCGACCCCTGGCCCAAGGTGGAGCGCCTACTGCTCGAGGCGGGCTTTGCCTGGCACACGCTGGGCGGCTCGCGTGTGATGTACCTCAAGGAGCGCGACGATGCCCCCACGCCCGGCTGGGACGACGGGGAGGAGGTGGAGAGTTGAAAATTGATAAACGCTAACCGATAAACAAAAATGAAAATCTACAAACAAAAAAGCAAGGGCCCGGTCGTGGCGCAGATACAGAAAATCGTGGGCGCCTATCCTGACGGCATCTGGGGCCCGCTCACGACGGAGTGCGTGAAGCAGTGGCAGGCCGACCACGGCCTCGCGGCCGACGGCGTGGTGGGCGCTGCCACGCTGGCCAAGATGGGCATCGGTACCGGCGCCGCCCCCGCAGCGCCCGTCAAGGCTGCTACGGAGGTTTGCCTGGGCACCACACTCAAGCGCTCCAAGCGCCGCATAGACGACATCGTCATCCACTGCACCGCCACCCCCGAGGGGCGTGCTGTCTCCGTGGACCAGCTGCGCCAGGATCACCGCGCCCAGGGCTGGAGCGACATCGGCTACCACTATGTCGTGACTCTCGACGGCCGCGTCCACCTGGGGCGCGACGTGGACCGCGCCGGCGCCCATGTGGCTGGCCACAACGCTCACTCCATCGGCATCGTCTATGTCGGCGGTCTGGAGGCGAAGAGGGACGGTGTGCCCGTCTCCAAACTGCAGGCCAAGGACACGCGCACCCCGGAGCAGAAGGCCGCACTCGTGGCGCTGCTCAAGAGTCTGCGCAAGTTTTACCCCGACGCGAAGATACGCGGCCATCGCGACTTCTCTCCCGACAAGAACGGCAACAATATTGTGGAGCCCGAAGAGTGGGTTAAGATGTGCCCCTCGTTCGGAGCTGCTCAAGAATACTCCGGCCTATGAGTCAGATGAGTGTCCTACCCCAGAGCATCATGTCGGCCGCCCTGCTGCACTTCGAGAAGGGTGTGCCCATTGACGACCTCGGCCTGAAGCCGAGCACCAAGGCGCGCCTGGCCCGCGTGGAGCACGTCTATTGGCAGTGGGTGCGCAACCCCTTCCTGGACGTCATGCAGCTCTTCCGTCAAATCAACAAGTCCGACAGTCGCTTCGTCAACGAGGCCTCCGCCCTCCACGGCGCCACGCGCGACAAGATGCTCTTCGACTTTGTCGTGGAGCACGTCGCCCCGCCTTCGCGCCGCATGGACGAGGCGAAGGTGCGTGCTGCCGCCGACCGTGTTATGCGCATCGGCATGGAGACGGACAACGGCAAGGACATCATCGAGGGCGCCAAGCTGCTCACCAAGGTGGCTCGCCTCGACCAGCCCGAGGACCAGCGCGGCGATATGTCGAAGGTGGCCTTTCTGCCCTCCGTCGTCGTCACCGACATCTCCGCCGTGGACGACACGAAGCAGAACATCGACGACGCCCAGACGCGCGCCATCCTCGACAAATACGGCGGCTACGTCGATGAGAAGCGCAAGATGGTAGACGACCGCGTAGAGGCGATGCTCGCCGAGCGCGAAGCGGAAGAGAAAACCGATAAACGATAACCGATAACCGAAAATCAAATGAGCAAAATCGAAATCCCCCGAGAGTTAGTCCTGGCCGGTGTCGGCGAGGCCGTCAAAGCCATGAACGAGATGTTGGAGGGTGCCCGCACGAAATACGGCCCCACCTACAACAACAACAACGAGTACGAGGTGGCCACGCGCCACTTCAACTTCAAGGACGGCGAGGCCGTGCTGCGCGAGTACGACCTGATTCGCGAGAAGCGCTCCGCGCAACCCGCTTCCGTGCGCCGCGTCATTCAGCAGATAGGCGACAATGCCCTCCGTTACGGCTACGTACAGGTGATGAAGCAGCAGGAAGCGGAGAAGAAGGAAGAGGGAAGAGGGAAGAAGTAAGAGGGAAGATGGAGTTGGATGTGGTTTATTGCGAGGACTGCCTATCCGGGCTGCAGCGGCTGCCCGATGGCTGCGTGGACCTCTGTGTCACCGACCCGCCCTATCTCTTTCAGGGCACCACGGGCGGCGGCGCCTTCGGCACACTCGACACCGCATCCGGGCGCGGCCGTGCCTACCACGCCGAACTCTTCCCCATGTCGCAGGGCTTTGCCTTCGACGTACTCTCCGAGGCGTGCCGCGTCTGCCGCATCCCCAATCTCTATGTCTTCTGCAACAAAGACCTCCTGCCGCGCCTCCTGGACTTCGCCGTGAAGCGCCGTCTCAACTTCGACCTTCTCTCCTGGCACAAGACAAACCCCACGCCGACCTGCTCCAACAAGTACCTGTCGGACACGGAGTATGTGGTCTTCATGCGCGGCAAGGGCGCGCGCCTCTACGGCTCTTACGAGACGAAGCGGAAGTTCTGGCTCCAGCCCGCCAACGTGGAAGACAAGCGCCGCTACGGCCACCCCACGGTCAAGCCGCTCAACATCGTGCGCCAGCTCGTGACGAACAGCAGCGCGAGGGGGGGGGGTAATTCTCGACCCCTTCCTGGGCTCCGGCACGACGGCCGTCGCCGCGCTGACCGAAGGCCGTCACTTCATCGGCTACCAACTCAATCCGCAATACTGCAATACTGCAATACGGCGAATCGAAGAAATGAAAAGTGAAACATTAAAAGTGAAATCATGACTATAATTTTTAACGGAAACAACAACACAGGCAACATCAACACGGGCGACGCCGACTCCGATGAGTGTCTGGAGGCGTGTGTCGCCGCCATGCTCGCCGAGGGTTATAATCCCTATAACATCGCGGGCTCCCTGCGCCGTATGGCTACGAAGATGGGCGATGCCACAAAAGAGCAATAATCCTTAACTATGCACCATAAAAGATGAAGACTGTGCTGCTCATTGTCGCCGCCATGATTGCCGTGGCCGTGATTGCCTTTGTGGCCTTTGTTGCCCTGATGTGCTACGCCTTCAAGGACGTTAATGACGAAGATCTCCCCTGGTGGGAGCAAGAATGATGCTTATATTAGAGCTTTTTTCCGGCACGGAGTGCATCAGTGACGCTTTCCGCTCGCGCGGCCACCGCTGCTACACGGTGGACTGGGACCGCCAGTTTCCGTCCTCGCTGCACATCGACATCACCAAGCTCACGGCCGACATGATCCTGTGCGGCTTCGGCCGGCCGGACGTCATCTGGGCGGGCTGCGACTGCACCACGTTCTCCGTGGCCTCCATCGGCTTCCACCGTATGCAGGACCCGGCTACCGGCGTCCTCCTGCCCAAGACGGAGGCGGCCGCCAAGGCCGACGAGGTCAACCGCCACACGCTGCAGCTCATTCGCGACCTCAACCCTCGTCTCTGGTTCATCGAGAATCCTATGGGCGGTCTGCGCAAGATGGACTATATGCAGGGCCTTCCGCGCCACCTGATCACCTATTGTCAATACGGCTTCCCCTACCGCAAGGCCACCGACATCTGGACCAATCATCCGGACCCACAATTTACCCCCCCCTTAAAGAACGGCGACCCCTGCCACACGCCCGCGCCGCGCGGCACGAAGCTGGGCCTGCAGGCCATCCACAAC
>JAEEGL010405902.1_pt1 | contig 31328 bp, 27 predicted proteins | sample 9134231 | NCBI WGS metagenome assembly JAEEGL01 (sample SAMN16246548, study PRJNA631951) | gut metagenome | biome: gut microbiome; feature: rumen; material: fiber-attached | host: Bos | place: Iran: Karaj | collected 2018-10
CGGAGTATCGAACGACTTAGCGAGCGAATCGAGGTTTTCCATATCCTTTGCCGTGAAATCACCTACACTGCTCAGCTCCTGAGACTGCGAGCTTCCTGAAGCTTCGTTGTTGATGTATTTCGTAATAAGCGTGTTGAGTGCGGAAACCGCGATGTCTGCACCGTCCGAATATTTCTTGATAACAAGCTTTTCGCCGACTCTGAGTCTCGAGATGTCGGCAGCGAGGCTCTTCAGGATCCTGTTGATTTCGTGGGTCGTGATGAAGGTGAAGAGGAAAATGATAAGGATCGCCGCGATAGCGTAAATCACGCCGAAAAAGACGACCTTTGTATAACTTTCCCAACTGGGAAGAGCCGATGTTATCGTAATTACGGAAATTTTGTGGCCGCCGAGAGTGTCTGTCGGCATCGAGAAGCCGGACATGTGGGTCCAGTGGTTGAGAACTTTCGTGCTCTGGGCGTCGATCGAGTTGATGAGCTCGTTGGTATACTGCTGGACTTTTTCCGCACCGAATGACTCCTCGATCGAAGTCCACTTCTGGTCGTTGTTGCTGCCGATAAGGGTTTTGTCACTGTAGATCCTGATCGGCATCGGGAAGATAACGGTCGAGAATGCATCGGTGATCTTTTTTGTGCTGACAACGGCAAAAAGCTTTTCTCCGGAGCTCGGGTAGTTTTTCATGACGGGAGCAACGCCGATAAGATAGAATTCATCTTTGATCTTGATGATCCCGTCCGAAGCGAAACCCTCTTTCAGAGCGCGGTCGACAGCCGGGATGCCGGCATAAGACGACATGAGCTTCTGCGTTCCCTCGATATCCAGGACCTCGCCGTCGCTCTTGACGATCGAGTAATCGATGTCTGTTTTGACCGGTGAAATCACTGCTGGGCTGTTTTTTGATGCCGCCTTTTCGAATTTAAGATGACGTGCAACGGAAAAGGAGTTCTCGATAAGAGAATAGTCTGCGTTTTTCAATTGGGCTTCAATGAGTCTTGCGGCGTTCTTTTCGCCCTGCTGGACATCGATTTTGCTCAGGAGATCCTTGAAAAGAACAAAGTGAAGGCTCGCAAGTGCGCAAATAACAACTGCGACTAAAAAGAAAATTTTGAGTTTCAAAACCAGGTTTGTGAACATCTATCTCTCCGTCTGTTAATTTTTAAATGTTTGTGCGAGCATCCAGAGTGGTCGCCTTGCCGTTCTCGATCTGGTATTCCAGGATCATCTGTGCATTCGGAACAACGGTGAAACCCTCACGGAAAATAAGTTTTGTGCCGTAGTAAATTGCAATGTTGCAGCTGCCGGCAGCGATATCGGGAATGTCGATCTTGTTGCTTCCGGGCTTGATCAAAAAGAGGTACGGCAGCTTCAAAATCTTTACCGTGACGGTGTTCCACGAGAATGATCTGTCGATGACCAGATATTCGCCGTCTGCGTTGAAGGTCTGGAACTGTGAAGTATGAGGTTCGATGTTGAGCGCGGCGATCTCCTTGTTTGTAGATTTCTCCACGATCAGAACTTCACGCACAAAATCCTCGTTGTTCTCGATGAAGAGCGAGGAGTTGAGCGGCAGAAGGACACTGCGTCTGCTGAATGCCGCGCCGGTCAGTCCGATCTTTTCCTGAAGAGGTCTTTCGGTGCTGTAGCCTTCGACAACCAGGGAATATTTTTCCTGTTCCTGCTGCACTGCCGGAGCTGTGACCGGGATCAGCCAGTAGTTGTCGCTGATTATCTGGGTCTCCGCCTTTTCGTTCCCGACTTTGTAGAAGAGCCCGATATTGAGTCGCTCAGCCGAAAGCAGAAACGGTAGAAGAACCAGAAGTGATGCAAAAAAACACAGGGATAACTGCTTTTTCAAAATTACTCTCCTTTAGTTCGATTTTGACTCGATTTCTTCAATCCGGTCTTTAATGACCTTGATCATTTCGGCATCATCGGTGCATTCCTGAGCCTTTTTCAGCGAGTCGACGGCTTCATGGAATCTGCCGATGCTGACCTGAGTATTCGCCAGACCGATGAGACATTTCACGTTTTTGGGATCGATTTTAAGCGCCTTCTCAAAGAGCGATGCAGCCTCGGCGAACATCTTCATCGAAACATAGCTTACAGCCATGTCGTAAATGTCGCCGGCGGATTCGTCTCCATTGAAGGTCTCATCGACTTTGTCCTTCATGCTTTTAACGGTTTCGGCGAGGTCGTCCTCGTTGGTTGTTGGAATCAAAGCCTTGAATTCTTTAAGGAACTCTGAATCCGGATAGTTGATGAGAAGCTCCTGAAGCAGCTGTGTCGCGCTGGAGTAGTCATCGACGCTGATGTAGAACTCGAGCTCGTCAAGCTGAGTGAGCGGGGGCTCCTTTTCGTTGTCAGTGAAATCCTGACGGACCTCAGCGGAGACAATGTTTTTGTCGAATCCGGCAAAGGAGTCGTCGAAATCCTGCTCGGCAAGCTCGGACATAAGGTCGTTGAACTGCTCCGCCGATGCTGCGATCTCCTTTTCCGCTACATTTTCCTGAACTGCCGGGGCGGTAAGCGCGTTGTAACGCTTTGTGATCTCTGCAAGACGCGGATTGTCTGCGCCGAGGATGTCGTCGGCGTCGGAGAGAAGGTCTGCGATCTCGTCAAGTTTGTTGCGTTTGAGCTTGAGTTCGATGAGGTCGAGGATGAGCTCTCCCGCTCTCTTTTCGTTGCCGGTGAAGATGTAGGACTCTATCAGGATGTCGTATGCGACCTCCGAGTTTTCCCAGCCCTCCGAGCCTGTGATCTTTTCGATGGCTTTGTCGTAAAGCTTGTACTGCATGAAGGATTTTGCCTCCTTCAGCAGAGTCTTGAGATCCTCGTGCTGTTCTTCGGGAGCAGCCTCGACCATGTCGATTTCGAGGTCGAGATCGTCGGTCTTCGGTTTTGAAGGTGCGCCTGTGATGTCGCTGATATCACTCGTAGAGCTCTTGATTTTGTCGGAAATAAGTGACCTCAGTCTGTCGTTTTCGTTGAGAACGGCCAGAGCTTCGCGGTCGTTTTCGTCAAGCTCCAGAACCTTGCGGTACATTTCGTTGCGTTCCGCGAAGTTCTTGTTTTTGAGATGGATCGCGGCGATGTGCTTGTAGGTCGAGATCAGCTTCTGGTAGTCGTTCGTCTTTTCGAAGACAAATGCAAGCTGAGTCATCAGACCGATATCCTCCTGATGGTCAACGATAAGTTTCTGGAGGATTATCAGCGCGTTATGATAGCTGCCGCGTTTGATGTAGAGCTCTGCGAGTTCCCGGCCGAACGACGAACCGTTCGTCGAAGCTGAATAGAGCAGCTTGAGAACGGATGCGTATTCGTTTACCTTGTCACTGTTTTTCAGCGATTCGGCGATGGGAACGAGGATTTTGACTGCCTCTGCGTTCATTCCTTCGCTGACCAGCATGTTTGCAAGCTTGACCTTTATGCTGAAATTTTTCGGATAAAGATCGCAGATTTTCTTGAGTATGCTGATCGCCGCAACGTTGTTGCCGTTCTTCTGGTAGAAGTTTACCGCGACATTGTAACGAAGCGCGGCATCTTTGATAAGTCCGCTCTGTTTGTCGTAATCGGCAAGAAGAACATTGATCTTTCCGTGTTCGGGATTGATCATCAAAGCCTGCTTTAGAACAGCCTTTGCCTTGTTCAGGAAGCCCTTTTTCTCAAAAAGCGCCGCCAGTTTTTCATAAATCTCGATAGCCTTGACATCCTGCCCCGACCTTCCGTAGATCTCCGCAAGACGAAGGTAGGCGCGGTCGTCATCGGGATTCTTCCGTATAAGTTCCTCGTAGCGTTCCTCGTCTGTCTGAACGCTTTTGCCTTTACCTAATTTTATGTTAGCCAATTTAACTGCCCTTCAATTACTTTTTAATTCTTTCGATGTAGGTTCCTTCAATTGTGCTGATTTTGATGACATCACCTGTCGAGATGAAGAGCGGAACCATTATCTGACCGCCTGTGACAAGCTTTGCCGGCTTGTAGGATGTCGTTACGGTGTCGCCCTTGAAGCCCGGCTCGGTGTCCGCAATTTCGATCTCAAGGAACTGCGGCAGATCGACGGAGATAGGTTCGCCGTTGTAAAACTGAACGGTGACCTGAGTGTTTTCAGGCATATATGGAAGAACATCCTCGATGACCTTTTTGTCGATGAGGATCTGTTCGAAGGATTCGTTATCCATGAAGCAGTAGTGGTCGCCGTCCGGATAGAGGTATTCCATCGATTTTTCTTCGAGGTCCGGCGTATCTACGCGCTCGCCCGAAAGGAAGGTGTTTTCTGCGATCGCACCGGTAAGGATGTTTTTAAGCTTTGTTTTGATTACGGCACGGCGTTTCTGCTGGATGTGCTGCATTTCTACGATCTGGTACGGGGTCCCGTCGATTTCGATCCTGAGCCCCTTTCTGAATTCGGATGTTTGAATTGACATACTAATCTCCTATAAAAAGCGCAAAAAAAAATCAGGGCTCTATACTATTTAATATGTGGTATGTCAAGTTTAGAAATCAGCGGCTGAAAAGCCGGTTTTTTCTGCCGGGCGGTTTCCCAAAAAACTTGAATATAGACCGATCAATTTTATATTAGATGCGCGTAATTTTTATGGAGGCAAAGATGGCAGTCGTCGGAATAGATTTAGGCACAACGAATTCGTGTGTTGCGGTTGTAAAAAACGGTCAGATCGAAATTGTCAAGGATGCCGGCGGCGGCAACACCGTTCCGTCGATCGTCAGCTTCGTTAAAAATGGAGTCACCGGCGAAATCGAAAAGGTCTGCGGCAGCGCGGCGCGGCAGCATCTGCTCACAAACGCCGAAAACACGATCTACTGCGTCAAGCGTCTGATGGGATGCGGCTTCAAAAGTCCTCTCACGGCACAGCTGATGCCGATGCTTTCATACAAACTGATGCCAGGCGAGCAGGGGAACGGGCTTCTGATACATGTCCCTGTGCTGAATAAAAACTTTACCGCGGAGGAGATCGCCTCCTACATCCTGACGGAGCTAAGGTCGATGGCTGAGCGCTACCTCGGCGAATCGGTCACGAAGGCTGTCATCACGGTCCCCGCATACTTCAACAACAAGCAGCGCCAGGCGACCAAGGATGCGGCTTCTATCGCCGGCATCGACGTCATGAGGATCATCAACGAGCCGACTGCAGCGGCGCTGGCGTACGGTTTCGAGCAGGGCAAAAACAACTCTCAGCTGCTGTCGGTATTTGACTTCGGCGGCGGCACCTTCGATATCACGATCATGGAGGTTTCGCAGGATGCCTTCAACGTTGTCGCAACTGCCGGGAACACCCTGCTGGGCGGCGAGGACATCACTAACGCGCTGGTCAACTTCCTGCTTGACGATCTTAACAAAAAATACGGTATCGTCGACGACGACCCGCTTGTCAAGGTGAGACTGCGCGATTACGCCGAGACGGCAAAAAAGAACCTCACCGTTCAGACGACTGTCTCGATCGAGATCCCCTATCTGAAGGAGGTGAACGGTCAGTTCATCCACTACCAGACCGACGTCACGCGTGAGCAGCTGGAAGAACTTGCAAAGCCCTTCATCGACCAGTCGATCGCGATTTTCGACAAGACTCTCCGCGAGATCCAGCTTTCGCCGGATGCACTGGCTGGTGTGATCCTGATCGGCGGTCAGACGAGAATGCCGCTTCTGCAGCGTGCTATCGCGAACTTCTGTCCGAACACTCCGATCCTTAAAAACATCAACCCTGACGAAACGGTCGCAGCCGGTGCTGCACTGCAGGCGAAGATACTGAACGACGGTACGCTCGGCGGCCAGAACAGCGACATGCTGCTGCTCGACGTTACGCCGCACAACCTCGGGATCGCGGTCGGAAAGGATCTTTTCTACATGCTGATACCGAAGAATTCGACTGTCCCGACCTCGGTAGACGATATTTTCGTCACTTCGCGCGACAACCAGGAAAAGGCCAAGATCCTGCTGCTTCAGGGCGAGTCTCAGATCGCTTCCGAAAACGAGATCCTCGGCGAATTCGAACTCGACGGACTGCGTCCGGCGAAGCGCGGCGAGGTGAAGATCAAGATCACCTACGAGATCGACATCAACGGTATCGTAACGGTCCAGGCGATGGATCTCGAGACCGGTATTTCGCAGCGGATCACGGTCGCGTCGACGGGCAACATGTCGAAGGAGGAGCTTGCCAAGAAGATAGAGGAGAACTCCGATTACTACCTCGACCTTGCCGAAAAGACGATGATCGACGAGATCGTCCAGAGCATCGAAAACTACCTCTTCGAGCTCGAGATGATGAAGCCGAAACTTTATCAGATCCTCTCGTCGTCGAAGGTCGGCGCGGACAAGATGGAGAAGATGGAGACTCTGATCGCCGGCACGAAGGCTTACATCAAGGGCGAGCAGCTCCAGCTCGAAAAACTTCAGGACATCGAGACGAAACTCGACACGCTCCAGAATACCTACAAAAACCTCATCAACCACTCCGACGAGACGGTCGGTGACGGCGGACTTTTCAGCTAAATATCGATAATTCTTAGATTCTTTATTGCGTTATCAAGAAGGTCATTGATTTCTGGTTCAAGCTTTTTCTCCTCTGCGAGGACTCTATCGAGCTTCCCTTTGATGATAGGTGATTTCGGCAGGAAGGCGGTGCAGCTGTCCGGTGCGTTGCGGATCGAGATCGGGAATGTGCCGATCCTTTCGGCGATCGCGATCGTGTCGTTTTTGTCTGAGGTTATCAGCGGACGGATGACCGGCATCGTCTTGACTGCGTCGTTGATGCAGGTGAGGTTCTCGATCGTCTGGCTTGCGACCTGCGAGAGCGCTTCACCCGTGATAAGTGCACTGTAGCCGCGTTCTGTCGCGATACGCTCTGCGATCCTGAACATCATCCTGCGGAAAAGGATGGTGCGGTATCCCTCGAAGCAGCGGGCGCGGATCAGCAGCTGGATGTCGACGAACGGCGCGATGAAGAGCTTCGTCGAGACGCCCTGGAACTTCTTGAGCTGGCGTGCGAGATCCTCAAGCTTGCGCATCGTCTCCTCGCCGGTGTAGGGCGGTGAGTAGAAACTGAGGTAGTTGACCTTGGCGCCGCGGCACATCGTCAGATATGATGCTACCGGGCTGTCGATCCCGCCTGAGAGGAGCGAAAGATACTCGCCTGAACAGCCTACCGGAAGGCCGCGGATGCCGCAGTAGCGCTTGCTGAAAAGGTAGATCCCGTTGCTGTCGATTTCGATTTCGAGACCGAAGTTGTAGTCCTTCATCGAGACGGTGAAGACTCCGTCCAGTGTGGAGAGGACGGCTCCGGCGAGCCTTTTCTGGATGTCGATCGAGTTGCCGGGATAGGCCTTGTTCGGGCGCGAGCAGATGACTTTGAGGACCCTAAGCCCCTCGTCTGCAGCGGTCTTTGCAAGCTCGACGGCATGAGCGACGATCTCATCCCATTCGGCATCGAGCGGCAGCCTGACAGCCGGCGAAAATCCGGAGATCCCCGGGATGAACTTCAGCCGTCCGATGACCTCGTCGAGCGCAGACTCGTCGGAAAGTTCTATCTCCATGCGGCCCCGGAACTTTTTGGCTGTGCCGAGAGCGCCTATGCTCGAGCGGATGTTGTTGAGCAGGATGTCCTCAAACCAGCCGCGGTTCCTCTTTTTGAGTGCGATTTCGTCGTATCTGACGAGAATGTTTCTGAACATTTTCACCTCACTAAATTAAAAACGTTAAATTAAAAGGGAAACGAAAATCATGTCAAGAACTAAGGTCCGGTGAGACCGCTGAATCGCCGAAAAAGAGCGGGCTCCCTCCACGGGGTAAAAAATTAAATTGACATCCCTGTAAAAATAAGCAACATCTTCCCGCTTTGTTCTTTACACAACTGAATTCTTTCAGCGGAGGAGTTGCCGAGTGGTCGATGGCGGCGGTCTTGAAAACCGTTGACGTGTATGCGTCCGTGGGTTCGAATCCTACCTCCTCCGCCATTATTGACGTGCGGAGAGGTGTCCGAGAGGCCGAAGGAGCTCGCCTGCTAAGCGGGTATGGGGCTAATCACTCCATCGAGGGTTCGAATCCCTCCTTCTCCGCCATTTTATGCGCCCATAGCCCAATTGGATAGAGCGTTTGGCTACGGACCAAAAGGCTGGAGGTTCGAGTCCTCCTGGGCGCGCCATCGTGGTGTTTATGTGCAGAGAGACTGAGTTCATGAAAGAGGCACTCGCCCTGGCCGGAATGGCTAAGGCGCAGGGGGAAGTCCCCGTCGGTGCAGTTGTGGTCTTTGAAAACAGAGTGATCGGAAAAGGATACAACAAGCGGGAATCAACTAATCTGCCTACATCTCACGCGGAAGTAGAGGCGATTGTTGAAGCATCTGAGTGTCTGGGAAGCTGGAGATTGGAGGATTGCGAACTTTACGTGACCCTCGAACCGTGCATCATGTGCAGCGGGGTGATAATCCAGTCCCGAATTAAAAGGCTGATTTTCGGAGCTAGAGACCCCAAGGCGGGAGCCGTCAGGTCGCTCTACAGCCTGCTTGAAGACAGCAGACTCAACCATCAGGTGGAGATAGTTGAAGGAATTCTGGCAGATGAATCTTCCGCGCTTTTGTCCGGTTTTTTTAGGGAAATCAGAGAAAAGCAACGGAAATTGAAAGAAATGTCAGCGTGTTCCGACTCGTGAGACGGAGAGATGTCCGAGTGGTCGAAGGAGCCTGACTCGAAATCAGGTGCGCTCTTTACTGGGTGCCTGGGGTTCGAATCCCTATCTCTCCGCCATCCTTCTATCCTTGTCCGGTTCCGGAGAGGTGTCCGAGAGGCCGAAGGAGCACGATTGGAAATTGTGTGTAGGCTCTAAACCTACCGTGGGTTCGAATCCCACCCTCTCCGCCATCCATTTTTTCGTCATGGCCGGGGGCTGTACGACAAGCCCCGTAAACCCCGCCAGGTCCGAGAGGAAGCAACGGTAGCGGATCGCCTGTGTGTTGCGGTTTTCCCGGTCTCCAATCAGCAGATCTGAATTTATTTTTTTCGCCTCAGAGGCGGATTCTTTCAGCTTTTTCTGTCATTTTTCTGATTTATCGCTAAATTGATGCGTTTTTTATCAACTTAGGAGACCGGAGGGTTTCAGCGATGAACAGAAATATGAAGGATTTAGGCAAGGAACTCCTTGATTTTATTGACAAATCTCCGACGGCATTCCATGCGTCGCAGAACATTGCGGATATTCTGACAAAGAACGGCTGCACGGAGCTCGATGAGAGCGAGCCGTGGGATCTGAAACCCGGGAAGGCATACTTCGTAAGGCGCAACTCCTCGTCGCTGATCGCCTTCAGGCTCGGCACGGCGAAACCGGTCGAGACGGGCTTCAGAATCGCCGGCGCACACACCGACAGCCCTCTCCTCAAACTGAAGGAAAACGCGGAAAACGTCTCGGCAGGCTGTGTCCGCGTAACGACCGAAATCTACGGCGGACCGCTCGTCTACACCTGGCTCGACCGTAACCTCGGTATCGCCGGCCGCGTCATGGTCAGGACCGGAAAGGGCTATGAAGACAGGCTCGTCAACATCGACAGACCGGTCGCGATAATCCCGTCGCTGGCGATCCACATGAACCGCGAGGCGAACAAGGGCTTCGAGTTCAATCCGCAGAACCATCTTCAGGCTGTCCTCACCGCGAAGGCTGACAAAAAGAACGTCCTGAAGTCGCTTGTCGCAAAGGAGCTGAAGGAGAAGGTCGAAAATATCGGTCAGACGGACCTTTTCGTCTACGACCTCCAGAAGGGTACTTTCGGCGGCGATGACGACGAATTCATCTCGTCGGGCAGACTCGACAACCTTCAGATGTGCCACTCGATCACGAAGGCTTTCCTCAGCGCGAAAAAGCCGAAATCGACGATCGTTGCGGCATTCTACGACAACGAGGAGATCGGCTCCAGGACTCTGATGGGGGCAGATTCAGCCTTCACGAGAACGGTCCTCGAAAGGATCGTCGCACTCACATCGAACGGGGCTGACGACCGCTTCGTCGCCTTCTCGAAGAGCTTCCTCGTAAGTGCGGACGGCGCCCACACGCAGCATCCGAACTTCCCCGAAAAGCACGATCCGGCATACGCTCCGAAGATGAACTGCGGTCCGACCATCAAGTTCAGCTCGTCGTTCAGGTACGCGACGACTGCCGCCAGCGCGGCCTTTTTCGAGTCGGTCTGCGACGAGGCGAAGGTCCCGTGGCAGAAGATGGCGAACCGCTCGGATGTTCCTTCGGGCAGCACGATCGGCCCGATGAGCTCGGCTTCGCTCGGCATAAAGGCTGTCGATGTGGGCAATCCGATGTGGGCTATGCACTCGATCAGAGAGACCGCCGGAACGGAGGATCACTACTTTATGACCGCCGCTTTGTCGCTTTTCTTTACGAAATAGCCTATTTTTTTGATATTTAAATTTTTTTTAATAAAGTTGCGCAACGTAATGTTTTTTTAGTTTTAGTCACCCTTATTAACTTTGAAGAGGTCATTATGAAGTTAAAAAGTTTGATGCTTTTTGTGCTTTTGCCAGTTGCGATGATGCTCGTCTCCTGCAATCCTGAAGACGAATATCTCGGAAAACTCTACTCGAAAGAGACAAGAAACTACGCAATTCAGGGTCTTAAGAGACTCAGCAAAGACGAAAACGGCAAAAACCTGATCGTCAACATGGACAAAACCTGCTCGAAGCTCCTCAAGCTTGACCAGACTCCCGAAGCAGGCGTCGCAGTCCTCACTGCAGGCGAGATCGGCTGCCACCAGTCGGTTGACCGTATCGGCGAGATCGTCGGCAAATGTCTTGAAAACACCAACGTCCGCAACCTCAAAACACTTGAGAGCGCGGCAATGTCGTTCGGGATCCTCAAGGAACCCGCTTCTGTTCCGATACTTGCGAAGTATTTCACACTCGTAACTCCCGAGCAGATGGCTGCCGGAATGCGTGAAAAGGCTGAGTCTGTCGCAAAACGTGCTGCTATCGAGGCTCTTTCGAATATGCCGAACGAAAGCCGTCACCTCATCCCCGAGATCCTGAAGGTTTTTGAGTCACCGGTAGAGGACTTCGGAACCAAATACACGACCGCTGGCGTTCTCGGCGAATGGCAGGATCCGCAGACGGTCCGTCCGCTCGTAACTTCACTCTTCTACGAGGAGAAGGGCTTCAGCCTTTTCCCGGAGTCGAGAAAATCGCTCATCAAGGTCGGAAAGCTTGCCGAAGACGAGCTCATCAAGGCTTACAACGGTCAGAACCCGAAGGTAAACGAGATGCAGGACGAGAACAAAAAGAGAGCAACGCTCCAGTTCTGCCCCGAATATGTCAACGATGAAAAGGCTAAGGAAAAGGGCGAGTGTCCGAAGGATGACGAGTACACCGCTACGATCGCTTCGATCGACACCACGACAAAGCTCAAAACCTCGATCGTTCTTGCCGACATCCGTTCGAAGAAGGCGGTCGACATGGTTATCGAAGAGCTTGAAAAACAGCTTGCAACCGATAAGAAACAGCCCTTCCTTGCTGAGCACCTTGCAGTTCAGCTTGCAAAGTTCGGCGACATGAAGGCTACAGACACGCTTCTCAAGATGGTCAGCAAGAAGTTCGCGAAGAACCTTGCAAAGAAGCCCGATCACAAGCTTTCGAAGGAAGAGATCGCTCAGGCTAAACTCGCTGACAGAGGTCAGGAGATCTCGATCATGATGAAGGGTGCAGAGGCTCTTGCGATCCTCGGCGATCCCAAAGCTATCCCGTACCTTGCAGAAGTCGCTTACCAGAAGCCGGTTTCCGAGTACAACGAGATGAACGAAAAGATCATCTTCTACGAGGCAAACGTATGGTCGGCAGACGCTCTTACAAGAATGATCAGCGATCCGGCAGAGGCTGCGACCTTCATCGAAAAGGCTGCAACGATCATCGCTGACGGCGAAAAATATATCGCTGACGTTGAGAAGAAATCGACAGATCAGGTCAAGAAAGAGAGCCCGGCAGAGCTTCCGGCTGACGAGCTTGACAAGAAGGTAAAGGCTCAGGCAAGACTTGACGTCAACTACGATTCGACCAACAGGACCGTAGAGATGTTCAGGAGATTCGTCGAGAGAGCAAAGACTGCGCAGGAGTGCAGTTCTGATCTCGGCTGCTATGTCAAGAAGCTTGCCGACAAGAATCCGGCAGTTGTCGAAAAGGCTGTCTATATGCTTGGTTACTCAGGCAAACTCGGAGACTACAAGAACGAGCTTAAACCCGTTATGAAGCACTCCGAGCCTTACGTCCGCGATGCATTCGCGATCGCTCTCCTCAAGACTGAAGATCCCGGCTTCGTACCGCTTCTTGACGAAGTCCTCAAGGCAGAAGGCGACAAGGTCGAATATGCATCTGCAATGAAGGAGTTCAAGGCGATCTCCAGTTACCTGAGCTCGGTTAAGAAGTAACTGACAGTTCATACGCGGTTGCTCCGCAGGTTCTCCGCGAGGTTCAAATGAAGGTAGTCATCGTAAACGTCAATAAATCGCGTGTTCAGAAAAATATAGAATATCATCTCTACACGATAAAAACCTTTATTGACGCCAGATCCTACGGTTCCATCGACACTGAGATCGTCAACGTTTTCATGAGCGACGACATGACGACCTCGGTCAATCTGATAGAGAACGCAAATGCTGAAATAATCCTTTTCAGGGCTCTCTACTGGAACATCTCCTTCATTCTGAAACTCGCGCAGAGCTGCAAGCCTGGCGGAGCAAACCGCGGACTTTGGGGTTACGACACGTTTGCACACCCCGAACAGTATCTCAGGAAGGATTTTGACTTTATAATTCAGGATGAACCGGAACTTTCGCTCTACGAGGCGGCAATGCTTCGGCAGAACGGTGAAAGCATCGGCAGCGCGAGCGGCATCGTCTACAAGGACGACATCCAGAAGAGCTTTGTCTACGGCGAAGCCCGCGTTCTGAACGATCTTGACCTTATTCCGTCGCCCTACACGAACGGGCTGATCGAGGTCAATTCGGGCACGTCGGTTTACTGGGAGATCGCCCGCGGATGTCTTTTCAGGTGCGACTTCTGCGTTGACTTCTCGCACGGCGGAAATCTTCGCTACCACTCCTTCGACTACCTCGAAAAGGAGCTGAAATTCTTTGCCGACAGAGGCGTTTCGCAGATCACGATAGGGGCGCCGGTAGCCAACTCGAGCCACCAGATTTTCAGAAAGATCCTTGATATGATCGTCAAATATCTTCCGTATGCTTCTGTTGAAATGCAGGTCCGTCCAGATCTTCTCTCAAGACACGATATCGAGACGCTCGCCGAGATGAACGTCTTTCTGAACATCGGTCTGCAGTCGACGAGCCAGAAGGTCCACGAGGGGATGATGAGTTCACTTAATGTGACTAATTCACTTAACAATATCAAATATATGGCGAATTTTCCGTCACTTATGTTCGGTATCGACATCATCGCCGGACTGCCTAAGACCACCTTCGACGATTTTCTCAAGGATCTCGAGGTCGCCTTCAAGCTCTGGCCTGTTTCGCTGAGCGTCCTGCACCTCTCCATGTATCCCGGGACAAAGATTTACAACAGGATCTGCGAGTTCGGCTATTCCGTCGAAAACGGTTATCCATACCTTGCGCTCGAGAGCGAAACCTTTGCCAAAAAGGATTTCGAGAAGGTCGATGAGATTTCCGACGGAATAGAGGTTCTCTACAACAAAGGCCGGATGGTCTCGATAATCACGATGCTCGCCGACGCGCTCGAAATGCCGTGCAGCGACATCATCATGCGCTGGAACAAGTGGATAAAGAAGCAGCCGGTCGAGATGAACGCCGAAAACGTCAACGAGATCGACTACATGCAGCTTTTTGCATACATCCACGAGTTCTTTGAATACCTATTCGACCGCTTCCAGAAGAAGAAACTCTGGCCGCTTGCATCGGATCTGCTGAGGCACAACCACTTCTACACGACGTCGCTTATGACGATGGAAGATGACATAATTTCAATGCCTTACGAGATCGATGCCGTCAACGATTCCTCAAAGTTCGCGGTCAACAACTCAGTGTTTTTTGACAAGTTCTCCTACGATATCGAAGATGTCGCCGATAACGGCTATATCGACCTTAAAAAATATGCTTCGGCCGTCGATAAAGAGGCGCTTTGCGGTCTAGTCTACAGGATCGAGGGGTCGGTTTTCACCAAGGTGATCAGCGATGACGAGTACGCAGTTTTCAAGTATCTGCGTGACAAGAAGGGGGCGACTCTCGCCGAACTCAAGTCAAAATTCAAGAAGGTCGATGTCCTGAATATCGTCTGTTCCTGGGCGATCGACGGAGTTATCTACATCGTTCAGAATTAAGATTCCTTTAGTTGCGCTCTGAGCGTCTTTGAATCGGGAAAAATTACAATATAGGATTTTTTTATCTCATCCTGAAAAGAGAAGGGGAGGGAGTTCAAGTCGGTTATGTCTATCAAAAAGGTGATATTGCTTTCAGCCAGAAGTTCTTTGAGTTCGTAGAGACGTTTTTTGCTGTCGTTGAAACTCTTGACGGTGAGGTCGAGATCGCTTCCTGAGTGCGAATCGCCGTTGACGCGGCTCCCGTAGGCCCAGATCTCAGCGTCAGGGCAGTAATCCCTGAAGATTTTCTGCAACAAATCCAGGTCTTTAGTTCTCAGGTTGATCATTCTCGATTACTTTTTTTAGGTTTTTAACGTCGATTAAAAAGCTCTCTACGAGTGCTAGTGTCTGTTCGGCGAAAGCCTGACCGTAGTCGTGAGCCGTGCTGTTCCGGTTGTCTCGGTATTCGAACCAGCGCGAAACCTCATCCTCAGAGATAAGTGAGTGCTTGTGGGCATTCCGGAAAATGTCTTTGAAGGAGAGCTCGTCAACTGCTTTTTTGGACGAAAGATAGGGGGTGATCCTTTTTTTCAGCAGCTTTCCGCTCTGTTCAAGCACAAGCTCGAAGCCTTTGACAAGAGCGTTGCGGAAGACTTCGTAATCAACGCTCCCCTCGTCTGCTTTTTTCAGAAGCTCGTACGATTTGGAAAGCGTGTCGATACACTTTTGCAGATATTCGGTATTGATTTCAGACATTTCTTCTCCTGTCGATTACTTTTCCTTTTTGAACTCCTCTTTCGTGAGGTATACTGCGGTCCTGCTGTCGTCATCGGCTGTGACCTCGCGGACCGGGATCCCGTGCTTGTCGGTGAAGGCGGTGATTAGGATCTTCATCCCGACATTCTGATACCACTCCTTGCGCTCGAAATCCTTCATCCAGACGATCCTGAGGACCTTGAAATCCTTGTTGGTGGTTATCCTGAGCGGACGTCTGCCGCAGAGTGCGACAACGGCCTCCTGCAGGCTGAATGCCAGTGAAATCATCTCTTCTTTTGTGTGCTTGGCTGCCATAATTTCCTGAATTAATTACGAAAATTGATATTTAAGGCTCTTAGACTCGGTATCGAGCACTGCAACCGCTCCGAGCAGAAAAGCCATATTCTGCTGTCCGTGACCTGCGGGGAAGTTGCTGATGACGGGAACCGATTTATCGAGCTTCATGCTCTCGACGATAGCGTTTGCATTGACATATTTTTCTGCCGGCGGTCTGAATTCGCGGTAGCTGAACTCGCCGAGAACAAGCCCTTTGATGCCGTTGAATTTCCCGGCAAGGCGCATCTGCGTCACAAGCCTGTCGACGCGGTATGGGACCTCGCCTACATCCTCGATGAAGAGGATCGAATCCTTGAAGTCGGGCTCGTATGGAGTGCCGAGAAGCGAGACCAGAGTCGCCAGGTTCCCGCCCTTGACAATGCCCTTTGCCTTGCCAGGGTTTATGGTCCTGATGTTCTTGCTGAAGATCGAAAATGCGCGGTCTTTCCCCGTAAGCAGATCAAAAATCTGCGCCTTCGAGTAGCGGTCGATCTTTGAAAGCGTCGTCACGTTCGGACCGTGAACGGTGACAAAGCCGCACTTTTCAACAAGCCACGAATGAAGGACCGTGACATCGCTGAAGCCGATGAAGAGCTTCGGGTTTGCCTTGATTTTGTCGATGTTTTCGTCAAGTTTTTCAAGAAGCCTGAGCGCTCCGTAGCCGCCGCGTGCCGTCCATACCGCTTCGACGGTTTCGGTCGCGAACGCCTTGACGAACTGCTCTGCACGTTCATCGTCGCTGCCTGCCAGAAAGCCTGTCTTCGCGAAGACCGCCTTGTCGATGACAGGGCGGAGTTTGTTCAGCTTCATCTCGGTGATGCCGGCGTTGAAGACTGTCTTTTCAAATGGTGATGACGGTGCTACGACTGCGACTTCGCCCCTGAAGCTGAGAGGTTTGAATTCAAAAAAGGTGCCTGCCATCTGCCGCCCCCTGATCTAGAGGAACTTCTTGATGATCGCGAGCGCACCCTGAGCCCACGCGATCCTGTGGGTCGTTCCGGTCCCCTTCGCGATCGAATCCTTGTTGTCAACGTACCACTGGTAACTTTTGATAAGCGCCTGGGTCTCATCGTATTTCGGCTGCCATCCGAAGACCTTCTGTGCCTTCTCGACGGAGACGAAGCTGTCCTTGTGAGCGGTGCCGTAGACCCACTTGTAGAGCGGTGAAAGGTGAAGTTTTTCCAAAACGACAAGTGTCGGGATAACGAGCCATACCGGCGTGTGTATTACTCTTGAGCCGCTTTTTGCGTATTCGCAGAGAGCTCCGAGGTAATCGTTTTCGGTAAGGTTGCTGATCGCGCCGACGTTGAAGATGTCGTTCCCGTCCTGACCTTCGTGGGTCATCGCGAGGTAGATCGCGTCGCAGAGATCATCGACTTCAAGAAGCTGGTAGCGGTTTTTGCCGTTTCCGATGAGCGGGATCTTGTGGCCCTCTTCGATCCAGTTGTAGAGGATCTGGAAAACGCCGAGACGGTAGGTCCCGATGAAGGTTTTCGGGCGTATCGTCGTGATGTAAAGCCCCTTTTCGCGGTATTCGTTGCAGTGTTTTTCAAGCGCGATCTTGCTCTCGCCGTAGTTGCCGACACCGATCAGTTCGTCGTTTTCAAAGAGCGGATGGTGGTCCGGAACGCCGTAAACGGCTGTCGAGGAGATGACGACGATCCTTTTTTTGTACTTGTAGCAGAGTTCAAGGACATTTTTTGTGCCGTCGACGTTTGTCGAGAAGATCTCCTCGCGTGTTGCCAGCGGAAGAGCCGCAGCGGCATGTACGACGCAGTCGGTCTCAGCGATCAGAGCGTCCATTTTCGCAGTGTCGCGGACATCTCCGTTTACCATTTTTGTCGATTTGTCGTAATCCTCAGGATGAAATTCGGCGATGTCGAGAAGAGTGACCTCGCAGCCCATCGAAACACACTTTTTTTCAACATGCAGCCCTAAAAATCCTGCACCGCCTGTTACCAGAACCTTCATTTTTTTGCCTCCTTTAAAATGTAACTATCTTGATTCATTCACTTTTATTGCCACCCATAAAGAGCCTTTTGATCTCGTTGCTTTTCATGTCTGGGTAAAGCTTCTGGATCATTTCTGTGCTATCTCTTACCGATAAATTTGAATTTTTCAATAATTCCAGCAATTTGGGATCAACAATTGTCGGCTTTTTTTCAATTTTTTTAGGTTCGGCGACGACTGTGAATTCGCCCTTTTCCTTGATTTCGCTGCCGTTCCACACGAAGATCTCCTCGAACTGCTTGGTAAGTTCCCGCGAGACGACGATCCTTTCGCAGAGCGGTGCCAGAAGATCCATCAGATCTCTGATCCGCATCGGCGACTCGTAAAAAACTACAGGAAGACCGAAGGAGAGGAACTCTCCGCATTTCGCGGCTCTTTCGGCGCCCTTCGACGGAAGGAAACCGCAGAAGACAAAGGAGTTCTCCATCGAGCCCGAACAGGAGAATGCGGAAACCGCCGCGTTTGCACCTGGAACCGGCGTTACGCGGATGCCCCTTTCGAGAGCAGCGCGTACCAGATACTTTCCGGGATCGCTGACTGCAGGAGTCCCGGCATCGGAAATCATCGCGATATTTTTGCCTTCAAGCAGTTCCGCGATGTGCTTTTCGAGCTCCCGGACCTCCGTGAATTTGTGGTAGGACGCGATCCTGGCTTTGATCCCGAGCCTCGCCAGAAGCGATGCCGAAACGCGGCTGTCTTCTGCCAGAATGAGATCTGCGCTCTCGAGAACAGACCTTGCGCGCTCCGAAATATCGCCCATGTTCCCGATAGGCGTCGCGACTACGAAGAGATTGCCGCTCATCTGACCTCCGATGCGTCGAACGCCGCCGGAATGTAGTCGATGCTGAAGCTTCCGTCGCTCTCTTTGATCAGCGCTGCGACGTCAAATCTGATGTTGACCGTCTGCTGCGGGATTTTTTTTGTGTGGAGATAATATATCGCTGTTTTGATCAAGTGCCTGATTTTATTAGGCGATATCGTTTCGAGAGGCGTGCCGCCCTCCCAAAATTCGCGGTTCCAGCTCCTGACCTCGACAAATACGATCATATCATCCTTCCGGGCTATGATATCGAGCTCGCCGCCGCGCATACAGAAATTCCTGTCAAGGATCTCGTATCCCTTCTGTGAGAGCCAGCCGGCTGTGTAATTTTCGGCTTCAGCGCCGATTTCCCTAGTATTCATCGATACTTGCCTGTAAATCTTTCGGTGTCCTTTTTGATCGATTTCTCCTTCAGATCGTCCTTCTTGTCGTAGGAGGTTTTGCCTCGCGCAAGACCTATTTCGAGCTTTGCCCTGCCGTTTTTGATGTAAAGCTCTATCGGAACGACGGTGAAGCCGCGCTCTCTGACTCTGTTGTCCCACTTTTTTATCTCCCGCCGGTTAAGGAGGAGCTTGCGTTTCCTGTCGGATTCGTGGTTCCAGATGTTGCCTGCGGTGTATGGCGCGATGTAGAAGCCTACAAGCCAGAATTCGCCCTTCTGGATGTCGATGAAGCTGTCGCGGAAGGAGACGTTCCCGTCGCGGATCGACTTGATTTCGGTGCCCTGGAGGACGATCCCGGCTTCAAGTTTTTCCAGGATCTCGTAGTTTCGGAAGACCTTTTTGTTCTTTGCTACAGATGTGATTTTATCCATTATTCCCAATCCTTCCAAACAGGGTCGAAGCCGTTTTTGCGAAGGGCTTCGGTGACCTCTTCGACGCTTCTTGAATCTTCGACCTCGAACTGTTCCAAATCCTTGTTTTTATTGCAGTATCCTCCCGGGGCCGTGGATGAGCCTGCACTCACGCTGGTAAAAGCCAGCGGGATGATTTTGTCACGGTATTCGGGATATTCGCGGGTCGAAACGCTCATCGCGATCTCGGGGAAGAGGAGTCTGTAGGCGCAGACGAGCTGCAGAAAGTCGCGGTCGCTCACGTTACGGAATGCCGAGTTTACACCCGCCGCGTTCCTGATCCTCGGGTAGGAGATCGAGTATTCGCTTTTCCAGTAGTTCTTCTGGAGATAGCCGATATTGCAGGCAAGGTAGAGCGCATCCTCGCGGAAGTCGTTGAGCCCGAGCAGAAAGCCGACTCCGATCTTTGAAATTCCGGCCTCTGCGCCGCGTTCCGGTGTGCCGAGCCGCCAGCTGTAGTCACGTTTCCTGCCGCTCGGGTGGACCATCGAATAGAGCTCCTTGTTGAAGGTCTCCTGGTAGACGTAGAGCCCGTCGAGGTGAGCTTCGCTGACGAGTTTCGCGTAGTCTTCAGTCGCAAGCGGAGCTATCTCGATGCTGAGACAGCTGAAGCCGATCTCGTGCATCTTTTTTATCACGTCGACAAGAAAACCGACATCCGAACTTTCCGGGTGTTCGCCCGCGACGAGCAGCAGGTTTTTGAAGTTTTTAGCCCTCAGGAACTCTGCTTCGTGAACGATCTCCTCGAATGTGAGCTTCTTCCTCGGGATTTTGTTGTGAACGTTGAATCCGCAGTAAATACAGCCGTTTACACAGCGGTTGTCGTAGTAAAGGGGAACGTAAAGCGATATCGCCCTGCCGAAGCGTCTGCGTGTAAGTTCGTAGGATCTCTGAGCCAGTTTTTTCAGCAGCTCAGGAGTGATATTCGGGCTTATCAGCGCCGCGAACTCCTCAAGCGTGGTATGTTCCGAGTTTATTGCCCGTGCTATTTCGGCCGGTGAGGCATTTTGCGAAAGCTCAACCAGACCGTGAACAAGCGTTTCATCTATTTCAAACATCTGTTACCTCACAAATTTATTCAATGATAATAGGACAGAGAGTGCTAAAGTCAAACAGAGGTCATCTTTAGCCTGCCGCCGCTTTTTTCCGTGAGCTCAGAGGAGAATTTTTCGACCGAGGCGATCGGGATCCTGATTTCCAAAACGGCTCCTGTTTCATTGTAAATTGTTGATTTTATTTCGGCTCTGTCGAACCTGTCGATGTAGCTCATCGCAATTCCGGTAAGATCGAACGGGATCTCGACCCTGACAGTGCCTTTGATGATGATTTTTTCCGGTTTCGCGATATCGAGCGCTGCACGCGCCGAAGCGCCGTAGGTCCTCGTGAGGCCTCCTGTCCCTAGCTTGATCCCGCCGTAGTATCTCACACTTGCGACAACGATGTTGAAGAGGTTTTTTCTTAAAATTTCGTTGTAGATCGGAAGTCCGGCCGTGCCCGACGGTTCGCCGTCATCGCTGTATCGGAAGGTTTCGACCCTGCCTTCGCCGAGCAGGTAGGCAAAGCAGACGTGGGTGCAGTCGTAGTGGATCTTGCGGAGCTGACGGATAAAATCCTCCGCCTCCTGTTTGTCGTCCACGTGCCTGCATATAGATATGAATCTGCTGTTTTTCTCTTTTATTTCAATAGGCTGCGTCTCTTTAAAAACGGTGAAGTACTCTTCAATCATGGCTTGCGGCTTCAATCTTCTCCGGTTCGTAAGCCGGCAGGACAAACATCAGGATCCCGATAATGAACGAGACGATCGCGATCAGCTGGGAGGTCGAGAGAAGGTTGTTGAAGAAGAGCCCGCGGTCGTCCTCTCGGAAAAATTCGATGATGAAACGAAAGATCCCGTACATGATGAGCCATGTCCCGAAGAGCGTACCGTCCTTCTTCAGGCGTTTGCGGAAAAAGAACCAGATGATCAGAAAAATCACCATGTTGGCTGCAAACGAGATCAGCTGCGCCGGAAAAACCGGAAAAGGGGAGTCCTTCAGGTTGAGCAGGATGTCGCGTGCAAACTGGTGCTTCGCGCTCAGACCGTAGCTTATGAAGCGGTTGGCGAAGGAGCTTGACGAAATCTCGCCGAAGCAGCAGCCGTTGAGATAGCAGCCGATCCTGCCGATCCCGACACCGAACGCGACCCCAAGAATGTAGCAGTCGATATACTTCAGGATCGACGCCTTGTGGCTCTGGAACCACCAGACAGCTGTCGGAAGACCGAAAATTATGATGCCGTAAAATGCCAGACCGCCCTTCCAGAAGGCGAAGATCGCAAGCGGCTTCTGGATGTAAATATCGAGAAAACCGTCGAAAACTATGTGCATCGCCCTTGCGCCGAGATAGCCCATGATGCATGTCCAGAGTGCGCCGCGTGCCGCAAGTTTGAGGTCGAGTCCGCGTCTTTTTACCTCGTAAAGCGTAAGCCAGACACCGAAGACTAGTCCGACCAGACCCATGCAGTAGTAGGATGAAAAGTTTATCCCTCCGAGAGTGAAAAGCACAGGATTCATTGAGCTTTTTCTCCTTTTTCGGTTCTTTTGCGACGTCTGGGCTCGCCGATCAGGGCCTCGTAGGCAAGGAGAAAGATCGCAGCGACGATGACCGCGTCGGCAAAGTTGAAGGTCGGCCAGTGATAGGCGTCTCCGACATGCCAGTTTATGAAATCGACGACCTTGAAGCCGCGGAAGTAGCGGTCAAAAAGGTTCCCGCAGGCTCCGGCGACGATGAAGGCATAAACCACCTTCATGAATCTTGTCTCGGCATAAGCGAGCAGAAGATAGACTACAGCCAGAGTCACAAGCGTCGAAAAACCTAAAAAAATCAGGCGTCTGGCAGAGTCGGGGAGTGTCGCGCCAAGCCCCCACATCGCACCCTTGTTTTCAACGTAGATGAAGCTCCACCAGCTGTCAAAAACAACGACCTCGCTTCCGCCCATAAGTTTGGAAACCGCCCAGCTTTTGGTGATCTGGTCGATCACGACAAGCGGAAGTGAAATGGTCAGTAAATACATCAGATTGCGCCATTCCGGCTTTTTTATTTGCATTCAGCCCTCCAATAAACACGGCATAAAAAAACGATATGATAGTCAATCTGCATCCGTTTTGAATTTTTTTATTGATTCCCCCGCGGTCAGGAGTAAAATGTTGCCTTCCGTTTGGGAAGTTCTTTGACAAGTGGGGATGATACGGTTTCGACAGGGAGGTTGGACATCATAGCTGCGTGCCGAGGCGCCGCTGGCCTCGTAAAAAGCGGCAAAACAAGAAACGCAAATAACGAATTTGCAGTAGCAGCTTAAGCCTGCTCGTCCTGCTGCGGCATTCCCGCGGCTTCAGACAGGGCGAAAAAAAGCGGGATAGCGACCTGAGCTTTATCCGCAGAGCGAAGGGAGCGAAACCAATTGCGGAAAAGTGAACAAGATCCTGCTGCTGGGAGATTGAACACTTATCAAAACAGACAGCTACGCATGTAGACGCTGTTTTGCCCCCCTTTTTGGACGCGGGTTCGATTCCCGCCATCTCCACCAGGTTTTATTTTCTGCTCTCTATTTGGCTTTTCCGGAGAACACCAGGATATTGCCCTCGTATGAGCGTTTCGGCATCTCTTTACCGAACATGAGAAATTCAGCAGGATGAAGATCCATGGCGCTTGCCATTCTGTTTATCAGATCCACTGTTGCGGCGGACCTTCCGTTTTCGACCTCGGAAATGTATGCCCGGTCTATTCCGCTCTGGCGCGAAAGGTCCCATTGGGACATTTTTCTGCATTTTCTCAAAAACTTGAGGCGGTTTCCGAATTCCGCACGGATTTCACTATTTGTCACAGTTTTTCGACCTCAGAAAAGCGTAAAATTGGCAGATTATAGCGGTTGAATCGCTTATGTCAAAGGGTTCCGTTCCTGAAAAATCGCAAAAATTTCAAAAGAAATACGGCATTTACGAAATATTTCAACAGACCATCCGCTGATTTTTAATAAACTGAACACACGTTTTTGCGAATCACAGGCGCATTTCGCTTTTTAATATTGCAACCATCCGATTTTCTAACAGATTTTTGTTGTAAAAAAACTACAGCTGAGTGTATATGTGGAGGCAGTTTTTTTCAAAAGTGAAAGGCGGTCACAGCCTGCGGAGTTGGAGGTCGAATCATGGCAAATCGTAAAAAAAGTACTGTAAAATCAGATAAATCGTCCGACTCGTCCTCTAATTTCATAGACAGGGGCGACTACATTGAAGTGGTGCCTCCCATAGGCACGATCCGAATGATCCAGAAGGGGACAGCCGAAACTCCGATGAACTGGTACGACGCCATGGACTACGCAAAAAACCTCAAACTCGGCGGTTTTGACGACTGGCACATCCCGACAATCGAAGAACTCAAAGAAATTTATAAAATCCAAAAAATCTGCGGGATCGAAAAATCTGATGAATTCTGGTTTTGGTCATCATCGGATTCGCAGAAAGATCCTGATTCAGCATCCTGTATAGGATTTTTTAAAGGTGAAAACGGCAGGAACAATAAGGATAAAAGTTTTGGTGATATACGGTGTGTGAGGTGAATTTTTTCACGCCATCATGTTGACTATATACGACAAATAATGCTATAAGAGGGTGTTTTTGTTGTTCATAAATTTTACTTACAGGAGGACTTCATGGCAGAATTAAGAAGCATCTATGTTTTCAGAACAGAATCTGATTATGAAGAGGCAAGAGATCATCTCTATCGTGAAATGTATTCAGATTATAGTAATTCGGATTGCATTTATTGTCGTGGATCTTGGGGATCGTGCTCACAATTCAATTGGGAACAATGCTGGAGAATAGATATTTACAGTGATTGTTCTGACGCACCGCATGCTGCCGATATAATGAAAGAACATGGCGGCAAATATTATAAAGATGAAGGTGGGTGTTTTATTACTACAACAGTTTGTGGCACTTTCGGCAAGCCTGATAATTGTGACGAATTGACGGCTTTTAGAAAATTCAGAGACACATTTATGTCAAAAGATGACGAAATGACGAAAGAGGTATCGAGATATTATGTTGTGGCTCCGAAAATCTGCAATGCTATAGAAAAAAGAGGAAGGGAGTATTCAAAAAAAACTTATGCTTGGATTTGGGATACCTTTTTGTCAAAAGCTTACGATGCTTTGAACAATAATGAACTGGAAAAGGCTCACGAGATATACAAAGAAATGGTCTTGAAGTTGGAGAAGACTTATCTGTAAGCTAATTGAGAAGATGGGACGAGAAATAAAAGATTAATTTGGGGAGATTGAATCAGAATGAAGTTTAAAATTTTATCTGTATTTTGGGTCTTGTTTTTTTCTGTCTTTTTTCTTTTTGGTGAAGAGTTAACTGAGAATGTTTCACAAGACGATGGGAATCAAATCACGAAAGAAGTTCCTGCATCAAAAATAAGAATCTATATCGAAAATTCCTACAGTATGGCTGCTTATTATAAGGAAAACGATATGAATTTATCGGATTCTATAAACAACCTTATTACCAAGCTTTCTGCTGTATATCGGGGCGAAAATATAGAAATATACTCTATAGCCGATGATAAGGCAGAGTCTTTGACTGCTGATTACAATTCAAAGGACGATATGGACGAACTTTTTCACAGCAACGTGAATTTCCAAGTCAAAAGGGATGCCTGCTCTTACAGTCCGAGTGATCCGAGATGTGATTCCAAATTGAACAAAATAGTCGGGAAAATTTTGAATGATACGCACGGAGAGACGATATCATTGCTTGTTTCGGATTTGATTTATTCGATCCCTAAAGAATCTGGTAATTTAGAAAAAATTCTTCCCAAACTTCAGGGTGACACGGAACAGGTGTTTCTGAGAAAAAGGCAGGAAAATAAGAATTTCGCAGCAGTTTTAGTTAGACTGATGGTCAAATTTAATGGAACTTACTATAATTACAAAAATGTAGGAAGATCAAATTCTAAACCTCGTCCTGTTTATATTCTTGCTGTAGGAGACAAAACAAAACTTCTGAAATTTTTCAAAGATAAAGAAACTGTAAAAGAAAAGCTTAATAATTTCCAGGATATCGCTTATTTTATGTCATACAATTCGGAAGATAGCAGTTTCGCCAATGATTTTACAGTTCTTCCTATGCTCAATAATGAAAAAATTAATCCTGGAAGAATTGAAAAGGGAGATCCAATCCATGTGGTTTACGATTGGGAAAATGTGTCGGAATTTTATATTGCATCCAATGTGAACTGTTTCAATGTGGAGTCTGATAAAGCTGAAAATTATAGTGGTAAAAATGTTGCTATAGAAAATGCTGACAAATTCAATCTCGACACTTTAGATCCGGCAAATAGGCGTTTTATTGAAGAAATTGGAAAGAAATATACTCATATTTTAAAGGTAAAAAAAGACAGCACAATCGGCTTGAAAGATGTCGAGATAAATCTTAAGGATTGGGATCTCAATAAGAATGAAAAAAATATTCCATGGGTAAGCGGTTACTCTACATCAGATGATGTTAACGATTTCAAACCGGAAACGACATTCGGATTGGCGTTTTTTGTGAAGGGGGTTGATGCTGCTTTCAGAGGCGGAAATTCAAAATATGACTCCTGTTTTTCTTTAAAGCTCAATGTCGGACATTCCGATGAGGCAAAAGAGAGATCTTTGCCTGAATGGCTTTTAACCTTCTTCTTTTCTGATAATCCTGATGATGCTTGGTTTTTTAAATATTTCCCGACCTTATTCGGCAGAATATCATCTGCCTTTATTTGGTTTTGTCTTGTTTTGCTGGTTGTTCCGCTACTTTTTATCTTATTTTATTTTTATGTTGTCAATCCGAGCAATGACAAAATGATGCTTCTGTGCTTGACAATGCTTGCCAGCTCCTTGTTTTGTTATGTGATAAATATTATTCTGGCATATTGTGTCTCTAACATAGAAGTTTTCAGTTCAACTCTACCTTATCCATATTTTATGGGGCTGCTTTTATATCTCTTTACGGAGCCGATGATTTTGTCTGTATTTTGGTTTTTTGTTTTATCCTTTCTGTTTGATTGTCAAACTAAATTGGGAGCATGGAAAACAGTAATAAAAACAAACGATGATGATAATTTACCAGAGGAGGAAGAAGATGAGTAAACTTTATGTTTTTGCAATCGGGGGGTCCGGTGCGCGTGTTTTTAATCAATTTATTATGATGCTTGCAAGCGGTGTGAATTTGGGAGAATTTACGGAAGTTCGTCCTATTTTGATTGATTTGGACGTAAATCACATGATTCCGACAAACATTTTATGTGAAAAATATTTGGCGATTAACGACAGATATTGGAAAACCGGAAGTACCCAGAACAAGTTTTTCGGAACAAAAATATCAAAAACAAAATACTCGGTAGATAATCAGCAGCAGGAAGCTTTTATTTATCCGCTGAAAATAGACAATAATCAGGAACAGTTCAGAAAATATATAGGTTATGATTCGATGGGAGGAAAAGACGCAGATCTCGCCTCTCTTTTGTTTTCAGATGATAATTTCAATACAAATTTGGAAATGGGTTGTAAAGGACAGCCTAATATCGGAAGTGTGATTTTCTGCAATGAATACCTGAATCAAAACATTAACGAAGCACTTAGCGGCTATGATCCTGAATCAGACAGGGTTTGTATTGTTAGCTCATGCTTCGGAGGTACCGGAGCTTCCGGATTTCCGGCATTGATTAAAAAAATATCGGAAATGCTTCATGACACAGTTTTTATTGGCTCGATTTCTATTCAGCCGTATTTTAAAGTGGAAGGTGAGATAGAATCTCCTTTCCCCTCAAGAGTTCAAGTTTCTTTGGACTACTATCGCAATCATATTTTGGATTCCAAAGTCCTTTATTTTGCCGGAGACAAAGATTCTTATGATGCCAATGTATATGAAAAAAATATCGGCAGTATGGAACAGGTTGTTGCAGATAAGGCACATTTGGTTGAATTCGCTGCGGCAGCCGCAATTTTTGATTTTGCAAGAAAGGAAAGAGATGTGCTGACTGCAAAGATTAACGAAAACAGAATGACGGCTTCAATAAACAGGCAAAGTGCCCGTTATATTTACGGAAACGATGAAAACAACATCCCGAATCTTTTGAACCTTAAATATGTTTTTAACAGGGGAAATTTAGATGCGGATATTAGGAAATATCTTTCCGCTTTTTATCTTTTTGCCTGTTTTTTGAAAAACTCTCCTGAGTATGTGCTTTCTAAGGATCAGCTTTGGGTTGACAAATTTAAAGTCAATGGAGACAAATTAAACGATTTTTCTTCGTTTTGTTGCAGCTGCACAAAGAATTGTCTCCAAATATTCAAAGAAATGTCGGAAATTCCTCAAAAATTCAAACCATTTAACGAGTGCCGCACAGAGAAAAACGCTATGAATGTCAGAACTGATATTCCCGGCAAGAATTTGTCGGCAGGCGGTTGTTTTCTGGGATTCTGGAGAAAGACAGGTTATGCCTACATTTTGAGGTCTCTTAACGAAAATACCGGCAGGAGCAGAAATCTTTTGGATCTGTTTTCGAAAGTATTTCTTGGAATTATAAGCAAAAAGTATGGTAACAGATAACATCAAAAATGGAGATAAAAATGACATACAAAAATCTTTCCTTCACAGAAATAGCATCTGAAGCTCAGGAAACAGGTTTTAATTGGTTTGCTGACAGGGATCTTGATATTCCGAAGCCTATTGTGTCAGATGCAATACCTTCTCCCTTCTGCCGAATCGAAATGGTTGAACAGGCATTTAAATGGGTTAACAAAAAATTCAGAGAGGCAAACAACGACAGACTTCTTCAAGGCTACGCTCTCGGAGCTGATAATATAATAAACGGCTATCACAGAATTATATCTGAAGCTCTCGATGTCGGCATGATGTTCTGCTATAAAAACATGTTTTTCAACAAGTGTGAGAAAGTCGAATTAGAAACAGATTTCGCTAAAAAAATTCAGCAACTTCAACAAAAATATAGAGAATTGAAAGAAAGACAGACAAATAACTATTTGTCCAGAGAACAAGAATCCGAGTTGAAATCCATTGCCGGAGAAATACGTTTTTTTAACGCTTTGAACATGTTTGAAAGAGAAGATCAGATATTCAACGGTAAAATGAATCCGATGGTTCTTCTCAAATGGGAAAATGTAGTCGTCGGAGGAACATCTCCGGTTTCTCTATTCTTGGCTGCTGAAGGAGTCAAAGAACGCTTGTTGAGAGAATGCAGAAGCAGACACAACTGCAACAATAATTCAGAACGAGATATTATGGATAAATACTTCCCGAAATTCGAGGATTATACTTTGTTTCATGACTATAAACCGCTTTTCAAAAGAAGCGTCGATTTCCAGCAGTTTGTTTACGATAATGCATATTCAGTTGCCGGCATGTCTTCGTTCAGGGAGTATATCAATAATTGTTTGAGTTATCAGAACTCTCTCGGTCTTCCTCTTCTGCAGGAACAAGGGAATCCTGTTGCCAGACCGGATTATATTGAAGTTCCGGTACTTAAAGATGCAGACAATAGACAAAATACAACATATCTGAAGAAGACGATTTCATCAGATGATTTATTTGAAGAATATATTGTAGAAACGCGTTATCCTATCGATTCTGATAAATTTAAATGTCTTAAGGACAGTAACACGAATGAGAAAGTTCCCTATTATTTCCTTCCGCTTAGAAAAGAGTTTTTCCAACATTTCGGAAAACATGCAGCAGACAATGTGAAAGTTGCGGTCGTTGTTTCAAAAGTCAATGATCAGACTAAAAAAACCATTGAATGCTTTTATACACAAGACAATGTTACATATTGGAAAACTTACAAAGATGAGAATTCGGGAGAACGTGGGTACGGTAAAATAAAAAGTATGGGGCAGGACAGTATCGTTTCCATCTCGTTTTTGCCGTTCATTAAACCCTCTGAAAATCAAGAAGGAAGAGTTGCAGCTTGTGCAGCCAACTGCCAGATTGATGATGTTAAGTTTTATTCCGAGCGCGACGGTGAGTTTACAGTAAATTCTGAAGGTGGTCTGGAGCTCGGCAGCTTGGGAATGCAAAGCAAATGTTTTACTGTTAGAAGAGAATACGACTGCATAAATCTGACTATTGCAGAACAAGGTACTCCTTTTTCAGTATTTGTAGTACCGGAGTTGTCGGATTTGAGTAAGCGCAACAACGGAGACGGAAGACGCTTCAATTTCAGTGTTGATATCGGAACAACGAACACTTATATCGCATACAACGAACGAAATGGAAACAATTGTACAGAACCAAAGCCTTTTGATGCTTTCAAAGACAATGAGAACCTGTTCGTAAATTTGTACAAATACAGTTCAACGCAAAGTGGCAAGGAGGAATGTTTTATAGCAACTGATTTGGGAAAATTTACCGCACTCGAATTTCTGCCGCCTGAAAAATTCAGTTTGAGATACTCGGAAGATTCAAGGGAAAAGGTAAAATTCCCGTTAAGAACAGTTCTTTGGCAAAAAAGAAATGCTAACAACAACAATATTTTTTCTGACAGAGGACTTGATCTTATCCACGAAACAATTCTTCCACATGATTACGACGAAATAGAATATAAAACCGGATATAAATGGGGCGAAGAGGCGACATCACTTCTTAAAGCCACTATTGACGAAATAGTGATTCTGATACGCGCTTTTGTTGAGTTGCAAGGCGGTTCAATTGAAACTTTAAGCACATTTTATCCAGTAAGTATGGATGACCGTCTGAAAAGCGATTTGAGAGCACATTGGGAAGATTGTTGCAAAAACAAACTGAATATGCCGATGAACAAGGGATTCCGTTGGGTTTCAGAAAGTGAAGCTCCGATGTTATATTACAGCAAGGTAGAAAACAATGCTAATTGTCAGGATTTGGGTGTCGCGGTAGATATCGGCGGTGGATCCACGGATGTCGCTCTCTACGACAGAGAAGGACATCTTTCTGCTGTAACATCTTTCCAATTTGCGGGAGATGTCATTTTCGGTGACAAGTTGAATATTGTTAAGAGTATTGATGAAAACAATAAGTATTACGCTCGTTTTAATGAATTGCAGAGAAAAAAATCCAACTTGTCGGATCTCCACTCCTATCTTTTTTCTATTCCAAAAGAGATTTTCAATTATTCCGAATTTCTGACGCACAACAAGAGATTTACTCTGACAGTTTACTATTTTTATGCAGCGATTCTTTTCCATGTCTGTGCTTTCCTGAAGGCAAACGGGCATAATCTTCTGCCTTCAGCTGTCGTTTTCAGTGGAAACGGTTCAAAAATCCTTTCTCTTATAGACCGCGATAAATTCAGACGCTTTACAATAGATTTTATGAAGAAGTGTTTGGTTTCTGCAGAACAGAACGGCAATCAGGATGATGTTGAAATATGCCTTAAAGATTCCCCGAAAGTTATAACTGCGGAAGGCGGTCTGTATGCAACGGAAAATTCCGATACTGATATTGAAACAGTCCTATTCCCAGGTAAAAACGATTGCAGCAAGATGACATTTGTAGAGGCTGGGAAGCAAGATGCAAAGAAGGCGTGTCTGGATGAAATCAACAAGTTCAACGGAATCTTTTTTGAAGTCGGGAAAAAGGATTTTGAAGCAGGTCAGTTGAATTTCCTTAAACAGTATGCCGAAACAAATCTGAATGCTAAAAGGAACGGTGCCGAGAATGAGACTTTCTTTGATTTTTGGTATGACAAAAAGTTGAGAGAAACAGAGAACCGTTACCGTATGCATGATAGAGATTTCAGCAACGAGAACTCTCTTCAGGAAACGACTTTCTTCTTCCCGATTAGATTCATTATTGACAAAGCACTCGAGAATGTGGAGACCAGAGATGCAAAAAACAAATAAACTTGGCTTGTTTGCTTTGATTCTTATCTCATTCTTTTGCTTGAGTGTTGAGGCAAAAGATGATGATTATATGATAAAGATACTGAAAGAAACCGCACATAGATTTGAGCGCATCAAGCTTGAAGCTGCCAAACTTGAGAAAGAGATACAGACAAAGGATGGTGAAATCGCAAAATTAAAGGACCATATAAAAGCGAAAGAGTCAGAAATAGCCCGCTTAAAATCAGACGCAGGGAAGGATGTAAGCAAATTTGAAACTCTGGAGAAAGAGATACAGACAAAGGATGGTGAAATCGCAAAATTAAAGGAACAG
>JAEEGL015357490.1_pt1 | contig 31325 bp, 19 predicted proteins | sample 9134231 | NCBI WGS metagenome assembly JAEEGL01 (sample SAMN16246548, study PRJNA631951) | gut metagenome | biome: gut microbiome; feature: rumen; material: fiber-attached | host: Bos | place: Iran: Karaj | collected 2018-10
ACTGCTAGTTATTGTTTTTGTAAATTTTGAATAAAAAATCATATATATATATATATATATATATATATATATATATCCTAAATAAAAATTTAACCTAAAAAGAAGTAAACACAGAAATCTTATAAAACTATAATTAATGACTATTATTCTAACAAATTTTTGCAATTGTGTCAAGATTTTTATTTGCAATGCGGTGCTAAAAGTGGATAGATATGTTAAATTGTAAAGTATTGAATAAGTAAAAAATGTCTAAAAATAAGTGTCAATTGAACAGATTAATCGATTGTTATGCCATAACTTATCTAATTTTGTATAAAAGACTAACTGTTAGCCAAATAGTCCTGAATTTTTCAACAACTTGGTTCTTATGTATATGGAACTTATTCTTTTTTATCTATGCAGGTTTAGCAATGCCAAATTTTATAACTACACTACCTCTTGCATGGAAAAAGTGTCTTTTGTAAAACAAATGTAAAAATTATTATAATAAGTACTAAATTAATAAATTCATAAACTCATAAACAACTTTAGTTATCCGTTTTCAATTTTTTATTTATTTTCTTTTGCTAAAGCTAACATAAGACTAAGCCTATTTTCTTGATTTGTCTTAGAGGCACCTGGGTCATAATCTAAAGGAATAACATTTGCATTTTTAAATTTATTTTTTATTGTTCTTAGCATTCCTTTACCACTTATATGATTTGGTAAACAGCCAAAAGGCTGTACGCATACTATATTGTTATATCCTGTTTTTATTAGATCTATAATTTCCGCTGTTAAAAGCCAACCTTCGCCCATTTTGTTTCCATAACCTATTATTCCACTAACTGATTCTCTTTTTTGTTTATAACTGCTTAAATGACTAATTTTAGATATTCTACCTAATTTTTCTATGATTATACTTTCTATTTTTTCTATATATTTAACTAACATGTTCAAAATGGATTGCTTGAATATATTACCACCGTAAAGTTTTATGTCGTCTAACCTGTTATCCACTTTAAAAAGTATGAAATTTAAAATACCAGGTACACAGACCTCACAATTGTTATTTTGTAAAAAATTTAATAGATCATTGTTTCCCAAAGCTGAATATTTTATGTATATTTCTCCAACAATCCCTACTTTTGTAACATTTCTATTAATTAAACTTAAACTTATAAAATCTTCAACTATAAGACTTAATCTATACTCAAATTTTTTTAAACTTGCACTATCGTTTAAAAATTCATTAATTATAGTATCTGTCCATTTGTTTGTTTTTTTTAAGCATTCTCCTTTTACTTCTTCGTATGGTGTTAAAGCATTTTTTAAAGTCATTAAAACATCACCATAAGCTAGTGCGAATATCATCTTATTAACCATTGGTAACGTGACCTTAAAGCCAGGGTTTTTCTCAATTCCTGAAAGATTTAAAGATATTACTGGCACTTTCGAAAACCCAGATCTATTAAGTGCTTTTCTTAAAAGATGTATATAATTAGATGCTCTACAACCTCCACCCGTTTGAGTAATTAAAAGAGCGGTTGTATCTAAGTTATATTCTTCACTTTTTAAAGCTAATATAAACTGACCTATAACTAAAAGAGCAGGGTAACAAACATCATTATTCACATACTTAAGGCCCTCATTAACTATATTGTCAATATTTTTATTTTCTAGTAATTTAGCTTTATAACCGTAATTTTCTAGTAATTTTTGGAGAAACTTAAAGTGTATTGGTAGCATAGACGGTAGGAGGATCGTATGAGTTTTTTTCATTTTTTTTGTAAATATTTGTCTTTTAACATTCATATTTTCCACCGCTAATTTTCGATGTATGTATCTTAAAGAATTATAAACTATTTTATTGCATTAAATTAATACTTAGATATATTTTAACTTTAGGATATAACCATTCTAGATAATATCCCAATTAATTTGTAACTGTTTAAAGCTTTTGAATGTAGAAAAGTACGTTTCCAACATAAATATTAAAAAATTAAATAAAACTTTTCGTTATTTCGGCAGTGCTAAAATCAAATAGATGTATTAAGTTATGAAGTACATAAAAATAGAATAACATCAAAGACACTGGTCAATGAATAAGCTACTACTTAGTCTAGTGTTTTCATTAAAAACTTACTTTAAGTAAAAAAGTATCAAAATAATTGAAAATTTCTTTCTTTTATTCATGAATTGTAAATTTATTTTATCTATGCACCATTAAAACTGCCGTTATCTCTTAGGTATTTGTTTTTTAATCTTTCCACTAATAAAATACGATAGTGCTAAACTAAATATTAATAGATAGCTTGGTATTTTATATACCTCCAGAGGTCGTCAACAAAAAATTAGTTGGAGACTGTTACTAGAAAAAGGCAGTGCTAAATCTTAATAGATAGTTTGGTATTTTGCCTCTTCCAGGGTAGTCAATCCAAAAAATGATATTCATAAGGTATCATTTGCCAATCTTTTCATTAATAAAGTGCGTTTTGGCTTTCCAATATAGCCTCTTTAAGGCTTCTAAGGCGTATCTTAATTGCGCCTAAATTACTATTCTCATCTATTTTAATACCGGTATATATCTTTCCTCCTTCACTTAAAATACGTCTAACTTCATCTGTCACTATAGAGTCTGTACCACATCCAAATGAAATGAGTTGAACTAAATTAACATTTTTAAAATTTAAAACAAACTCAGCTGCTTTATAAATCCTCGCCTGATACGCCCACTGATTCAAAATTCTTAAATCTTCAGACCTCTTCCTATAATTAATAGAGTCTTCAGAAAGAACTGTAAAACCCAAAGCAGATATCAACTTATGTACGTTATGATTAATTTCAGGGTCTACATGGTAAGGCCTACCCGCTAGCAAAATAATCGGTATAGATTCATTTAAAGATTTCTTTAAAAGTTTAAACCCTCTTTTTGTAACAAGACTTCTATATCTTTTATATTCATCATATGCTTCGTTTACTGCTATTATAACGTCCGGTAGAGTAACTTTTTTAAAATATTTTTCTAAAATATGAAAAATTCGTTCCATAAAATCATATTTTCTGTGTACACCTACGTATTCATTTATAAATTTTACTTCTTTAATTTTTGGTATATTAGTAGCAATTAAGTCCGGATAATAAGCAACAATAGGGCAATTATAGTAATTATCGCCTAGCTTTTCGTTTATTCCATAAGACATACAAGGATAGAATATATTTTTTACTCCCATTTTTAAAAGATTAATAATATGACCATGAACTAATTTTGCCGGATAGCATACTGTATCTGACGGTATAGTATGTTTACCCAAAGAATATGTATTCTTATTTGAAACTGGAGAAACTATAACTTTAAATCCTAAACTTTTAAAAAATGTATACCAAAACGGAAGCATCTCGTACATGTTTAAGACTAAAGGTATACCTATTATTTTGTTTTGATTAATTACTAAATCTTTTTTTGTAATTGCTAAGTTATCTTTATATCTTGATAGTAGGTTAAGTTTATATTCATACATATTAAAATCTGAGATTAGACTGTTTTTTTCTTTTGATAGAAAAGCAACAGGTTTTTCACATTTATTTCCACTAATGTTTTTTCTTCCACTAGGAAAAGTATTAACTAATAATCCACAATGATTGGTGCATCCTTTACACATAACATTGTTTGTTTTAATAAAAAAATTATTTAAGTTGTCTGGTTTAATAGTTTTGCTTACAAAATCACTCTTGCTTTTGCATCTTTTTTTTGCATATAAAGCAGCACCAAACGCTCCCATAAGTCCGGATATATTTGGTCTAACTACATTTATGTCTAACTCTTTCTCAAAAGCTCTTAAAACAGCATCGTTTAAAAAAGTTCCACCTTGAACGATAATTTTTTTACTTAGTTCTTCTTTTTTAGTAATCCTAATTACTTTATAAAGAGCATTTTTTATTATGCTTATAGACAGCCCTGCTGAAATATCTTCAATTTTCGCTCCGTCTTTTTGAGCTTCTTTAACGGCTGAATTCATAAATACGGTACACCTTGTACCTAAATTGGCAGGATGTTTAGAAAACAATCCAAGCTTTGAAAAATCCTGTGTACTATAATTTAAGGAATTTGCAAAACTTTGAATAAAAGATCCACACCCTGAAGAACATGCCTCGTTAAGAAAAATATCTTCTATTATTCCGTTTTTTACTTTAAAGCATTTAATATCTTGTCCACCAATATCTATTAAGAATTCTACATCTGGCATCAAATTTCTTGCAGCTGTTAAATGTGCTATAGTCTCTACTACACCAAAGTCTAAGTTAAATGCATTTTTTATTAAGTCTTCTCCATAACCTGTAGATGCACTAGCATTTATTTTTATATTTTTATTTTTATAATAAAATTCATTAAAAAATTTTCTTATTAATGTTATCGGATCCCCATGGTTTTCTGAATATCTAAAAAAGATTATTTCATCATTTTCGTTAATAGCTACAAACTTAGCTGTAGTAGAACCGGAATCAATTCCTATATAAATCTCTTTATTTTCATTTAAAAGTTTACTAGTATTTATTATTACTTTTTCTTCTTGGTGTCTTAAAACAAACTCCTCATACTCTTCTTTGGTTTTAAATAAAGGCTCATAATTTAAATCTTTGAAATTATTATCGTAACTTTCTATTTTTTCTAAAATAAAATCCAAATTATATTCTTGGTCTGCACAAAGCGCTGTACCAATAGAAACGTAATAAAGTGATTCTTCTGGACAATTCCCTTTGACTTTTAAAATAGTATTAAAACTATTCCTAAGTTCTTCGAAAAAAGTTAGCGGGCCACCTAAATAAAGAACATTTCCTTCTATTTTTCTTCCACCAGAAAGCCCAACTATAGTTTGATTCGCTACACAGTTAAATACACTTTTGGCTATATCATTCTTACTTACTCCTTGGTTTAAATACCCTTGAACATCTGTTTTAGCAAATACCCCACACCTAGATGCAATTGGATAAACTTTTTTGTATCTTCTAGAGAGCTCGTTAAAGTCTTTAATATCAACTCCCAACAAAGTTGCCATTTGGTCAATAAATGCACCTGTGCCTCCAGCACATGTACCGTTCATTTTTATTTCTACTGGCGATTCTAAAAATAAAATTTTTGCATCTTCTCCGCCAAGTTCTATTGCTACACTAGTATCTTTATTTAAAAAATTTATGGCAACTTTGTTAGCATAAACCTCTTGAATAAATGTAAACTCTAAGTCTTTAACTATTTTCATAGCAGAGGAACCAGAAAAAGCAACCTTTAAATCTTTTTCAAGACTTAACTGTTCTAACTTGATTTTTAAGTCTTTTAAAATTTCTAAAAGTTTATCTTTTATTTTTAATTCATGACGAACATACGACTTATAAATTATTACGTCTTCTTTATCTAAAAGAGTACATTTTATAGTAGTTGAACCTATATCTATTCCAAGTTTCAAAACATTAGTCCTTCACTTTATAAAAAACAAAAATTGCTAAGAAAGTTAATATATAAAAATTTATATTTACGACGTAAAACCAAATAAAACTAAACAATAACTGTTTTAAAAATAAATTTTAATATTTTTTGTTTCTTATTTATTGTGTAGCCGCAACCTTTATTTATTAAAACAACATATATTGTATCTTATTTTATAAACAATTTTTAAGCTTTTTAACATACAATAAAAAGTAGATGTATTTAATGATATGATTGTAGTCTGTTTAATTAAACTAAAGAATAGCTGTGTTTTTAGTATTAAGAAATATTGAATAAAATACAGCAAGAGTTGTTTATCTTTTCGTTGTGATAGTTTTTAATAAAGAACAACAACTACCTGGTAGCGTTATAGCTCATAGTATTGCAAACGTTAAAAAATTAGAAACTTTTTATTAAATATTGGACGTTTTGATAAATTTAATTGTTCTAATTATTGATTCGACATTATTGACTCTTTAACTACAAAATTAGCTCTGACTTTTTATTACTTTTTATCTATACAAACCACAGATCAGCTTAAAAGTATTTTCATAATAACACGGCTTAAACTTAGCTTAATATATATTTTAAAATAAATTGTCGGGTTGGCTATAGGCTATTTTATTTTATAAATTCAATTTATTTAACAAATTAGATTTTATAAAATTAAAATCTAATTTAAATCTAGTGCTAGTAATATTAAATTTTAGCTTAAGTAAAAAATCAAAATATTTAAATATATTTTTTATAAAAAAAGCGCAAGCATATTTTTGCTAGACTAATACTGTTTTACTATTGTTACCAACTAGATTTTCAATGAGCGTATATATGTTACCCTTAGACATCATTTCGCTATGTGTTTTACAGTTATTTTTCATAATTTTTAAATGTTCTTTATTTTTTAATAAATTTTCTACAGCTTCACGACAATTTTCATTTTGGCTTATTTTTACTCCCATATTATTTTTTATTAAAAAATCTGCATTTTCCTTCTCTTGACCAGGAATTGCATCAAATACTGCTAGTGGCAATTCGCTCGCCAAAGCTTCAGATACAGTTAATCCACCAGGTTTAGTAATAATTAGATCTGCTGTTTGCATGTATTTATATACTTTTTCTGTAAAGTAAATAAGTTTAGTTTTTTTAAAATTTGGATTAATAGCTTTTTGTTCTGAAATCAGTTTATTTAGATTTTCATATAGTCTTTTGTTTTTACCGGTAATTATAATAATTTGAAAATCTAAAACAGACTGAACCAATTCCTTATATATTTTAGTAATATTTTCAACACCGAAACTGCCAGCCATAATTAGTATTGTTGGAATGTTAGTGTTAAGACCAATAGATTTTAACAAAAAGATTTTAGATTTTTTTTTAAAAAAAGAATCATCTACCGGTATACCGAACGGGTAGATTTTACTCTCATTTATTCCAAATTTTATCATCTTGGGTAACATATCTTCGCTCGCCACTACATATGCATCTACGTTGTCCATAATCCAAGTTTTGTGAGGAGCATAGTCTGTGATTACGCAGACTAATGGTACATTAACTTTTCTGTGAGATTTTAAATAAGAAATCATCTCTGTTGGAAACATGTGAGTAGCTATTATAATATCTGGGTTAAAATCTTTAAGCAATGCTAATAATTTTCTACTAAACAACTTATTTAAAAGAACTACTAAACTACTAAATTTACTATCTTTATTAGTTTTGTTGTAAATGACTTCGTATATCTTTGGTGCAAGTTTTATCATTCGAGTATATGTGTCTTTTACTGTCTTATTTAATACAGCACTAACATAACTTAAAGCATCAACAATTTTAACAACATAATTATTATTCCTCTTTAAAATTCCAGATTTTAATGCTCTTGCAGCCATCTCATGACCACCACCTATAGAAGCAGATAAAATTAAAACTTTCAACTTAAAAATGTCCTTAATAAATCCGTCTAGAGAAAATTTATATATAAAAACTAATTAAAACTTTAAGTCTACAAACAAATATAACTAATTCTATAGCATATACTCTATTCTGAACCAGACTTTCAAACTGTATTATTCTGAAAAATAATATATTTTCTAGAATTTATCTTTTAGAAGTTATATCTTATATAATATAGAGAGAGCATTTACACAAAAAACTTATAAACGTGAACCGTGTTTAATAAAAATATTTTAGCCTTTTTGTGTATTTACGTATTATAAATTATTTTTTAGTCTTGGTCCATCCGGAGTATTTTAAAGCAGTATTAAATCTTAAATAGGTTTTGATATTTTATCTCTTAATATGATGTTCAAAATAGAAAATCAAGCGGAACCTGTTACTAAAAAATTAGTTTTTGGAATCTTTTTTAACATGATTTGTTCATAAGGTATTATTTGTTAAGCTACCTACTTAATATATTCAAATTAAGGTAGTACTTAAGGCAAATAGACTTTTTTAGTATAGATTATGTGTAAGTTGAAATATTGTCCATAATGTGTACTATTAAAGAAGATTAAAAATTCATCCCGTTTTGTTCATTAATTGTAGTTTTGTTTTATCTTTTTGTTTTTAGTATCGTTTAAATTAAAGTTTTTTATATAAAATTTAAATAAATAATTATTATAAAAGCGCTGGCTAAAATAAAAAGTTAATTTTAATATTTGATATTTATAGTATAATGCCCGAAATGGTATCGTGAAGTATTTACATGAATACTTAAAATAAAGTTGATTAAGATTTTGGTTAAATAAGCGTATTAATAAAGAAAAGGAAGGAGCAAAGAAATTAATATAAGAGTCGGTCATGGGTATGATGTACATAAACTTGTAAAAGGCAGGAAATTAATTCTTGGTGGATGTGACATCCCTTTTAGCCTAGGACTTTTAGGTCACTCTGATGCCGATGTTTTAGTGCATGCAATAATAGACTCTTTGCTTGGAGCTTGTGCACTAGGAGATATTGGTGTACTGTTTCCTGACACGGATGATCGTTTCTTGGAAATTAATAGTTTAGTATTACTGAAAGAAGTGCATAAAAAACTTAAAAATTCTGGTTTTAAAGTAGTAAACATAGACTGCACAATAGTAGCTCAGGCACCAAAGTTAAACAGTTATATTCCAGGTATGCGTAAAAATATATCTTCAGTGTTATGTATAGATTTCTCCAGCATAAGCATAAAAGCCACAACAGAAGAAAATTTAGGTTTTACTGGAAGTTTAGGGGGAATAAAGAGTTACTCTGTGTGTTTAGTTGAGCGAGCAAACTAAAGATGACGAATTTTGCAACGCTAAAAGCAAATGGATATATTAGAGTGTGGAATATTGGAAAGAGTTATTGCTTAGCCATGTTTGCAAAAGAGATTTACTACTTGTCAAAAAGCATTGAATTTATTAAAAATTCAATGCTTTTGTTAATAGAGCGCAATTTTGTTTTATTTATACGCTCTTAGCACTGCCTGAATGGAAAAAGTCCTGATATACATTAAATTCATTATTGCTAGTCTTATATGTGATTTTAGCGTTTTTTATACTTTCATTAAAAAGTTTCGAATTTAGATAAGCACAGAGTGGGAATATTTATAACATAATTCTATAAATAAACGAAATCCAATTAAAAAGCAGAAAACAATTAATTTAAATTGTTCTTTATTTTAGTATTTTAAAAAACTTGCTTTTTGCTTTATATTATTTTTTAAAATTTTTCTGATTATTTAGATATTTTTTTAACATATCTGGTCTTATATTAAAGGTTTTGATTAAAGATTTTTTATACTGCCATTTTTCTATATCTTTATGATTGCCTGAAAGTAAAATATCTGGCACCTTTATATTTCTCCATACATTTGGTTTTGTGTATTGTGGATACTCCAAAAGGCCGCTATAGTGACTCTCTTTTTTAAAACACTCGCTACTAGATAGAACTCCAGGAAGAAGTCTACATATAGAATCGATTAAGATCATTCCGGGGAGTTCTCCACCTGTTAAAACATAGTCGCCAATTGATATTTCTTCATCAACAATTTTGTTAATTACTCTTTCATCTACTCCTTCGTAATGTCCGCACAGTATTGCAAGATTATTATAACTCGATAGCTCTATTACCTTTTCTTGATTAAGCAATTTGCCTGCCGGAGTCATGTAGATTAACCTTGGCTTTAATTTTAAGTTTTTACATATGTTTTCAAAACATGAATATATTGGCTCTGCTTTCAATATCATCCCTTTGCCAGGGCCGTAAGTGGTATCGTCAACTCTTTTATGTTTGTCTTTCGCAAAATTTCTTATCTGGTGAAACTTTACATTTAATATGTTTTTATTTATTGCCCTTTTTATGATGCTATACTCTGTTATTGATTTACATATTTCAGGGAAAAGCGTCATTACGTCTATTTGCATATACCTTACCTGGCCATAAAATTTTTATTATTTATTTTAAAAATAATCACCAAGAATTAAATTAAAATTTAAATGTTATTTATGTAAAAAATTCGAAATAGTAGTTTAAATTATAAACAGATTAGTTAACACATAAAATTACTAGGGTGTGTTTACATAAAAAGGCAAAAATTAAGATATAACAAAAAAATAAAAAGCGTTAATCATTTATTGGTATAGACAAAAACTCTATGGAAGTTTCCTTTTTGCATACGATACAAGAAAGGATTACTTTTTACCACAATCCTCATAGAGTTGAAAATCCATCTTGTATTTCAATAATTAGTAGGCATTATCTAGAAGACCTGGAACTAGATTAATTTTTATCTTTTTGTTTTTCATATCTATTTCTTTAATAAAATCCCTAACTGCTGGAATAAGATGTTTTTTCCCTTCTTTGTTTGTAATTTCATAAATTAAAGTTTTAGTATTCTTAGTTATTACATCTGTTACTGTACCATAAAATGTAGTTTCGCAATTTGCATCAACCACTTTTAGATTAATTAAGTCTGTGAGCAGATATTCATTATTTCCTAAATTTATATTTTCTCTGTCTACATACAAAGTTTTACCAATAATTTCTGATGCTTTTTCTTTTGAGTCTACATTTTCTAGTTTCAAAATTATATGATTTTTATGTATCTTACTTTTTTCTACTTTAATTTTTACTAAGTTATTAAACGAATTATTTATAAAAAAAAATTAAATTTACAAAAATCATTTAAAGTATTACACCAAGACTCTACGTTTACCTCACCATTTATCCCCCTAATTGAGGTAATTTTACCTGTTTTGATATATTTTTCCACTATTTGAACACCCTTTAAAAAAATTAGTTTTATTCTATATTTTGTATTTTACCATGTGATTTTAAAAAATAAGAAATTAAAAAAAGTGAATAATATAGTTAAGAAAATATTTAAAATAACATTTAAGTATTAACAATATATGCAAAAGAGAAGTTTAGCAAACTGATGTCTTGAAATCATAGTGCTAATTCCTAATATATAGATTAATATTTTGTCTTTTTAAAGATATTTAGGACAAAAAATTAAGTATAAATTATTACTGAAACATTGGTTTTTGGAATTTTTTTAAAGTGATGTTCATAAGATTTTATTCGTTAACCTACCCACTTTTAGCACTACTTCTTAAGATATAAAATATTTAGAAAACAATTAAAATACAATATAAAACTTTCATTTTAAATAAAAATTCAGTCAAAAATTAAATCTAAGTTTATAAAAGAAAAATAAATAATGCCAGGTTTTGTACGTTTTATAAATACTTTTTATAAGCTTTAACAATAAACAAGGAAGCAAAATTAGACATAATTAAGACAGTGCCAAAAATAGGTAGATTAACAGATAACATAATGGACATCTCGCTAAAAAGCAATTTTTAGTAACAATTTCTACTTAACTTTTGGTTTGGCAACTTTTTAAGTAACGAAACATAAATCTATCTATTAAGATTTAGCACTGCCAACTATTTTTGTTGTAATTATGGCAGTGTTAGCTTCAGTCTTTTATTACAAATATTAAAAACATAATCAAGATAAAATTAAAATAGCAGAGCAAAAAATGCATAGATAACACAAAATTATGCTTTCCTAACATAAAAATTGAATACTTATTAATATTGGGATCTTTATTTATGCTTAAATTCATCAAATCCATTTTAAGCTTTTTTATTAACCAATATTTTGAGCATCTTTTTACTAGACCATATAATTTAACATATCTATCTGCTTTTAGCACCGCCCACTACTAATTTTTATTGACACTTAAAAAAAAATAATATAAAATCTGCTGGTGTGTTAGGTTAGGTTTTGTGCTGATGATTCGCTGGTATAGCTCAGTTGGTAGAGCAGCTGATTTGTAATCAGCAGGTCGAAGGTTCAAGTCCTTTTACCAGCTCCAGTTTTTTTAATTGGGAGATTTCCAGAGCGGTCAAATGGGGCAGACTGTAAATCTGTTGCTTTTAGCTTCGATGGTTCGAATCCATCATCTCCCACCAGAGGTTGTGTTTTGTGGGTACTTATATAGTTAAGAACTAGGTTTAGTTATTTTTGCTGGTTGTTTTTTGTGAGGTTGCTTTTGTGCAGTATGTGTTGTATCTGTGTTTAGCTTTATTTGTGCTCTTTTTGTTAGTTATTTTCCTATTTTCCTCAATAAGTACAGTCTCACAACAGACAGTTGCGATAATTGAAAAGTTTGGTAAGTTTAGTCGTGTTGCAAAAGCGGGACTGCTGCTCAAACTACCGTTTGGAATAGAAGGAATTGTATCTAGAATACCTCTTAGAATTCAGCAAATCAACATAGAAATTGAAACTAAAACTAGAGATAATGTGTTCGTTAACCTAGATTTAGCTGTCCAATTCAGAGTAGATGAAAACAGGGTTATTGATGCTTACTATAAATTAGCGCGACCAATAGAGCAGATTAAATCGTATGTTGAAGATGCAATTAGATCTTCGTTACCTAAGTACACTTTAGATGAGTCTTACGAGAAAAAAGAGGATATTGCTAAAGATGTATTTGATACTGTTTCTAGCGAAATGCTTGAGTATGGTTACACTATAATAAAAACATTAATTACATCGATAGAACCAGCAGCTGAAGTTAAAGCTTCGATGAATGCTATAAATGCAGCGCAACGTCAACGCGTAGCTGCGCAAGAGCTTGCAAATGCTGATAAAATAAAAGTTGTGACGGCAGCACAAGCAGACGCGGAAAAAGATAGGTTACACGGTGAAGGTATAGCTAACCAAAGAAAAGCAATTGTAGATGGTTTAAGCGAGTCTTTTAAAGAACTGCACTCAAGTGGACTAAGTGAAAAAGACATTATGAGTATTTTATTAACAGAACAATATTTAGATGCTTTGCACTCTTTTGCTAAGGGAGGTAATAGAGTCATTTTTTTACCATCAAGCGCAACGTCTGCCGAAGATATTAGGACCCAGATTCTTAGTGCGTTTATGTCTAATTTTAAGCAAACTGACTCCAAAATTAAGTGATAACTTTTCTACTAAGCTTTACCAAATGAAGTGTCAAAAATTATTGTATTAATGGCAGTAGTACTAAAAGTAGGTAGATTAGCGAAATATCCTATGCACACCAAAGTAAAAAAAGCTTCCAAAAACCAATTTTCCAGTGACAATCCTCCATTTATTTTTTTGATTTAAACATCTCTGACTGAAGAGGCACGATATCAAAATTGTCTATTCGGATTTTTAGCACTAGAGTTAATGGCTTAATATTAGTTAAATTGAATGTGATTGTGATTATTAACGAAAAGCATTTCAATCGTATGTTCGGTATTATGTTTCTGTGTTTTTTTAATGGAAAAGAGTTTTAATAATAGATTTTTAAATTTATAAATATTGTAGGGTGGTTCAATTTTTTATTATGCGTTAAGTGTTTGTAGGCGTTACTTTCAAAAACGCATAGATAGCATAAAATTATGACTCACGAACAGAAGAATTAAATTTTTAATAATTTATATGGATTTTCACTTTTCGTACCCCCCCATATAATTCTATCTACAGCTTTGGCACAAATATCTTTTTTCTCTATCAATTTCATTTTTAACTTTTCTTATAGATCCACATTTTATGCATATTTTTAATTTTTCGGAACTTTATACTCTAGCAAAACTATTTACTTTTAGCACTGTCTAATTTAAAAATTAATTTACAAATTATTAAATGAAAAGATACTAACAAAACTGTGTTAGAATTAACTTATAAACAAAATTAAACTCAATGGCACACCTTTTAGTTTTTATATAAATTTTTATACAAAATTATTTTTACAAAAACTAGAAGTCACACAAACAAAAAATTAGAAAATTAATTTGCATAAGAAACTGACTCGTCAAAAAGTTGTTCTATTTTAGAAGATTTTTTAGTAAATTTTGAAACTACGACTACAACAATAAATCCAACTAGAAAACCTGGAATTATTTCATAAAGTTTAGTTGAATTAAAAAGAAATAACTTCCATAGTATATCTGTAACAGCGCCAGCAAAAATACCCGCTACTGCACCATAGTAAGTCATTTTTTTGTAGTACAAACTTAACAAAACAACAGGACTAAATGCGGCACCAAATAATCCCCAAGCATTTTCAACTAATGACATAATACTTCCAGAATTTGGATTAACAGCTATAACAAGTGCTACTGCGGAGGTCAAAATAACAACGATACGACCAATCCATAGCATTTCTTTGTCAGATATATTCCTGCGGACTAAATGCCTATATATGTCGCTTCCAAAAGCGGAAGAAGCAGTCAATAATTGCGAATCTGCGCTCGACATTGCCGCAGCAAGAATTGCTGAGAGCAATAAACCGGAAATAATCCCGTTAGAAATTCGACGTACCATTGTTATGAACACCAAACTACTGTCAGACAAATTTTCAAAAAACATTTGTCTACCAACTATACCGGTTACAACAGCAAAAGTAAGGATCAGAGTAGTCCAAGTAGTTCCAAGTTTCTGAGCACAACGCATTTCATCAGAATTTTTTATAGCCATAAAACGAACAATAAAATGTGGCATACCAAAATAACCAAGGCCCCAACCAAAACCCGATAAAATACTAGATATACTCTCCCAATCTAGCCGACCAGAAGACAATAAATTCCAAAAATTACCCTCTGTATAAATGTTGCTAAAGCCAGTGGAATCAGCATTCATAATAAATACTGCGACTATAGGAGTAACCAACAATGCAAGAAGCATAATAATACCTTGAAAAAAATCAGTCCAGCACACAGCTGAAAAACCGCCAAGAGAAGTGTATAAAATTATAATTGCAGCCGCAAGGTACGTAGCTAACGTTATGTCGATTCCGATAACGGTACTAAAAAGTATACCACATGCTTTTATACTTGAAGCAGCGTAAATAGTGTACGCAAAGAGGAAAACTACTGCACACAGTATTTGCAGCAACTTTCTGGAAGATAAAAAGCGATTTGCTAGGTATTGCGGAATAGTAATAGCATCACCACACACTATGGAAAAACGACGCAAACGTGGCGCAATTAAAATCCAAGACAGGACAGTACCCACAATTAGACCAACAGCTATCCATACTTGACTTAAACCAGCAGCAAAAACGGATGCAGGTAGTCCCATAAGTACCCATGAACTCATGTCAGATGCACCGGCAGATAGTGCACCAACATAACCATTGATTTGACGACCACCGATGAAGTACTCTTTTTCGCCACCACGGCGATTTTTTAGAAAAAAGTAAATACCAACGTAAAGAACAAATATAAAATACATTAGAAAAACAATAATTTCTTTTAGATTCATATATAACCTCAAAAAATTGAAAATTACGGTTTACAATTCAATTAGCGAAAATAGCAGCACAACACTTTCATTATATTGTATTAAGTTATAAGGTCTATTGTAAATGTTTTTCTTTTTTTGGCAGTTCTAAAAGTATATAGATATTTTGAGTTATACAATACGAAAAAAGAAGTAAGTTTAAAATATAGTTTAATAAAAATCGCAAACTTAGCTGTCTATAAGCAGATAAATCTATTGACTCATTACTACTTAGTTCGGCTTTTAGAAAAAATTTAGTGTCAGTCGAAAATCCAATTTTTCTGCCTATATTATTAATTCTTCTATGCACTTTTAGTACCGCTTAGCAGCAATAGAAAGGAGGAGCATATTAATATAATATTTTTTGAAATTCAAAGTAAAATAAGGCTATGCTAAAAGTAGGTAGATTAACAATCCACTTCTTCTGAACTTCACGGTAAAATAAAATTCGAAAACCAAACTTTGGTGAACGATTCCTAACTTAAATTTTTGAACCAACTAAACCTTAAGTAGCAAAATTTAGATTCATCTATTAGTTTTAGCACTGCCAGGCTTATAGTTTATTTGATTTATTGCATTAAAACAATTATAATTTTCTATATACTGTATCATATTTTAAAGAAAGTATTTATGTAAATTTTGGTTAAAGAAATAGAAATAAGAAGAGCTGTGGAACTTTTGCTTAACGCATTAGGCGAAGACTCTAGCAGGGAAGGTATAAAAGATACACCCGCACGTGTTGCTAAGTTTTTATCTGAGTTTTCCTCTCAAAACGAACGAATTAACATAGAAACTGAAAAAAAGCTAGTTAAAATCTTTTACGAACCAAAAACTTTTAATAGTAATCAGATGGTAACCGTTAAAGATATACCTTTTTGCTCTTTATGTGAACATCATCTGTTGCCTTTTTTTGGTACGGTAGATATTTCATATATCCCAAAAATTGGAAAAATATTAGGACTTTCTAAATTTTCTAGAGTGGTAAATTATTTTTCTAAAAAATTACAAACTCAGGAGAGGCTCACAGAACAAATTGCAGAATTTTTGTTTAGTAATGTTTCATCAACGTGGTTAAAAGTTACCGTAAGAGCTGTGCACATTTGTGTAGTAGCAAGAGGGGCTAGATCTGTAGGAAGCAGTACAGAAACAGAGGTAACTAAGGGGAAAATATAGCTGCTGAGTGCTAGAAGGGCAGTACTAAAAGTACATAGATAACAAAAAATATGCTTTATGAACAGAATAACTGGATTTTAATTTTTTGAATGGCAGCGAGATTTTCGTGCAAATAAAGCTAAGTAGTAACACAATAATTTACTAACCTGTTAGGTATACGCTATGCTGCCGATGAGTCTTTTGCCTTGTTATAATATTGTTCTATATATGCCTTTTTAAGAATGCCGTTAAAATCTTGTATAACACAGTATTGTGGCAGTGCTAATTTCTAATAGATAGGTTAGTATTTTATTTCTTAAGAGATAAAATATCAATTATATCTACTAGAATTTAGTACATCCCACATATCGCCACGTATAAACACTATGCGCCTTCAATAGTAATTGGTGTTGACCTCATAACTTTATAAAACTCCTCGCCAGACATCGTTTCGTGCTCTATTAAATATTTAGCAATCTCATGCAATTTATTAATATTTCTATTCAAAATCTCCCGCACTTTTTTAAGGCAAGTATCTACAATATTATAAACTTCAGTATCTATAACTGCAGACGTTTGCTCTGAACAGGTCTTTAAATGCCCCATATCTCTACCAATAAACACTTCATCGTTTTCTGAATCATAACAAATTGGACCTAGGGTCTTGCTCATACCATACTTTTTAACCATAGACAGTGCTATATTAGTGGCCCGCTTAATATCATTAGATGCACCAGTAGAAATATCGCCTAAAACCAGGTCTTCTGCTACTCTACCTCCGAGGCAAACTACTATAGATTCTTCCATTTCTGTTTTAGACCTATAATTTTTATCTTCCTTTGGTAAAGACATCGTAAACCCGCCGGCCATACCTCTCGGAATTATAGAAATTGTATGTACAGGGTCTTGTGTTTTACATTCAAATGTAGCAATTGCGTGTCCTGCTTCGTGGTAAGCAGTAAGTTTCTTTTCTTTTTCTGTTATTATTTTAGATTTTTTCTCGCCACCAACACTTACCTTTACTATAGATTCCTCAATATTTTTCATGGTAACAGACATATGCCCTTCTTTAACTGCTAAAATAGCTGCTTCATTAAGAAGATTTTCAAGATCTGCACCTGTAAAACCAGCCGTTGTTTTAGCAATCGTATTTAAGTTTACATCTGGTGCCAATGGTTTTTTTCTAGAGTGCACTTTTAAAATTGCCTCACGACCTTTAATATCTGGTTTACCAACAACTACCTGACGATCAAACCTGCCCGGCCTTAAAATAGCTGGATCCAACACATCTGGTCTATTTGTTGCAGCAATTAAGATTATACCTTCATTTGTACCAAAACCATCCATCTCAACCAGCAGTTGGTTGAGTGTTTGCTCACGTTCATCGTGCCCTCCACCAAGACCTGCTCCACGCCTTCTACCAACTGCATCTATCTCATCTACAAATATAATACATGGCATACTTTTTTTAGCTTCTCTAAAAAGTTCCCTAACCCTAGATGCACCAACACCTACGTACATTTCTACAAAATCCGACCCAGAAATTGAAAAAAAAGGTACTTTCGCTTCACCTGCGACAGCTCTTGCAAGTAAAGTCTTACCAGTACCAGGTGGCCCTACCAAAAGTACGCCTTTAGGTATTCTAGCCCCAAGGTCTGTATATTTTTTTGGGGATTTTAAAAAATCTACTATTTCTTCTAGTTCTTCTTTCTCTTCATCAGCTCCGGCTACATCTTTGAAAGTTGTTTTCTTTTTATCATTCGGCTGATTTTTAACATTAGATTTCCCAAAACCACCTCTGGGGCTACCAAGACCACTCATAGTTTTTCGCATTAAAAGCCAAAGCAAAATTGCTGGAAGCAAAAGTACTACTAAATTTACAACCAAATTAATTAACCAACTGTTGTCTTTAGAACGCACTAAATTTTGTACCATTGGCATATTTGGGTTTTGATTATTGTACTCATCTATGTATTGTTTTATATCGTCCCTAATCCAAACTGCAGATGGCGTAACATAATGCATTGTAGAGCCGTCTTTTAAATTTATATGCATTTCACCTGAACTAAGGTTAAGACTGTACCCTATAACATTTTTTTCTTTAAATTGTTTTACTACATCCGAATACAAAACACCCTTTTCGGTCCCAGAACTAAAAAGAGAAACCACTAAAATTATTATTGCTATCGGAATTCCAATATAAAACATTAGACTCTTAAATTTTTTATTATTATTGTTATTCAAAACTAAACCAACCTCAAAATAAAATATCCAAATATAAAAACTAAAAATTATTAATTAAAATAAGCACAGAGCACAACTTAAAGACATTAGCAACATATATAAAAAGGGAAAATATAGCATCTACAAAATGTACCCAGTGTAAATACTTTTTTGAAGTGCATAAACCCAGTCTCTTCTAGACCCTTTCATATTTTCTATATTGTCTTATTATTTTATTATCTTTAAGACATCTTATTTTATTTTTTATTTTGTAATAAATCATAAACATCCCCAACTTATATTCTAAAAAACTACTAATTATTTGCCCATATGCTCTCTTTTAAAACGCCAACATAAGGCAAATTTCTGTACTCTTCATTATACCCTAAACCATACCCAACAACAAATTTATCTGGTATTGTAAACCCAACATATTTTGCCGATATATTTTTTTTCAGTTTAGACGGTTTACTTAACAAAACACACACATTAATACTAGACGGTTCCCTAACTTTTAATAAGTTAATAAGAAAATCTAAAGTTGTACCTGAATCTAATATATCATCAACTAACAATAAATCTTTCCCTTTAACAGAATCAGAAAGATCCTTTAATAATTTAACATTGCCACTAGACTTAGTACCATTTAACCCATAACTAGATGTAGCAACAAAGTCCACAATACATCTAGAGCTAATATTCCTTATTAAATCTGAAATAAATACAAATGCACCCCTTAAAACTCCAATTAACATAAGATCTTTGCCTGAATAATGCTTATTTATTTCTGATCCCAATTCTTTTGTTCTTTTCCTTATATCATCTTGCGAAACAAGAACCTCGGAAATATCGTCATCCGGTAGACTCACTATAAATTTTTCTCCTTCTTTCTATAAATAACACCCTGCTAGTTACATTTTCTCTTACAAAATAGTCGCCAAACGCACCAAAACTCTCTATCCACAAAACATTGTTCCCACTTGCTATCAATGCCAAATTATGTCTTCTGCATACTGGAACTTTCTCTTCGTTAAAAAATTTCTTAACAGTTTTCTTAATATTCCTAAACGGCAAACTAACCACATCTCCAGCAATTCTTTTACGAAACACACTGTCTTTTGGTATTAAGTCATAATCTAAAATTTTTTTTGAAAAAATGCAAAAATCATAATTTTTTTTAAAATCTGTTAGACTAATGACCTTAATTATGAACTCGTCTGGAGGATGTGTCAACAAATTAGCAACAGGTACTGAAAAATTGGATTTTTCATTTTTTTTATAATCGTTTTCTATTTTAAATATAATTAGTTTATCATTAAGAATTTTAATGTATGTGTTTTTAGTAATGGTTATTGTGCCGTGCCCTATTTTTATGTAATTCAAAATTAACTTTATCTGCGAATATTCAGATATAAAATTACCACATTCACTGCTTTCTTTTAAAAAATTAGAAACAATAGTCCTAATGCATCTTGAAAGAAGCGCATTTGGTATCTTTTTTAATATATTTAAATTATAGACATTATTGCTAACTTTGCTTTTTTCTAATTGCTCTTTTGCTAAAAATTCAAGACATTTTAAATCCTCCTTTAGCAGCATAAAAGCTCTCTTAAAAGCTTGTTCATATTCTAAATTTATATCTTTTAAAACAGGTAATATTTTGTGTCTTACTAAGTTTCTTTTATATTTTAAAGATCCATTAGAAGAATCATAAATATAGTTTATTTTGTTAAATTTACAATAATTTTCTGTATCTTTCTTTGTTAAATTTATTAAAGGTCTAATTATATTCCCATTAAACTCAGGTATACTACAAATGCCATTTAAACCACTTCCCCTTGTTAAATTTAAAAACATTGTTTCTATGGCATCTGTTAAAGTGTGTGCTGTAGCTATTAAACTATTTGAATATTTTTTAGATAGTTTACTGAAAAAATTATACCGGATTAATCTAGCAGTTTCCTCTATTCCTCTTTTGAATTTTTTAGACTTTTCTTTTATATTTTCTCTTAATACTTCTAAAGTTAAACCTAATTCTTCGCAAACTTTTCTTACAAAATTTTCATCTCTAAAGGATTCTTCTCCTCTTAAAAGATGATTAACATGAGCTACTATAATTTTAAAATTAAATTCTAATTTGTTATTGTTTTTAATCAAGTTCAACAAATAATAAAGAAGTGCCATAGAATCCGACCCACCGGATACTCCTACAATTACGTGTTTTGCTTCTTTCAAGAATTTAATACATTCTTTACTTACTGGAAATAAATTATAGGACTTGCCCAAACAAAAACAACTCTTATTTAATTTATTGTTATCCATAATAATCTAATTATAATAGCGATTAACTTAGCATCTTCAATAATTGGATAATAAATTACCATTCTTTACTGCAAAGCCCTGGAATATCTAAAAGTGCACAGTTTAATAATCCTTTAAAAATCGATGCTAAAACATCCTTAAAGCCAGTATGATTTTTACATATTTGTACAACAAATGTCTCAACTGCTATGATACACATTATTGGAACGATTGCAATAATCCAAGGTTTCAACTTGTCAGTTGTTATACTGCTATCTAAACCTTTTCCATTACTCAATTTTTCTTCATTACTTCAAAAATTTCCTGACTCACCTTTACTATCAGCTGCCTTAGTGTCTACTTTTTTATTTTTAAACCAAGTATTTTTTATAAAAAATAACTGATGAAATTATTGCTAATTTGATGAAAGCGATGGAAATTCGGCTAAATACACATTTTTTTATTAATATCACTTATGCCAAACTCAAATCTATTTTGCAAATTCTTGATTCGCATTAATTTTTCCCCAAAATTTCTAAATTTTCTTTTTCAGAACCTATTTCAAAATCTATATTACTTTCATTATCAATAACTTTTTCAATATTACAACTTTCACTTAATATTAACATCCACAGAATGAATCAACAGCAAAATTTAGCACAAATATACTTAAAAAATTGATTTTATAAGCTTAATATATCAATAAATACCCAATTTTATCTAAAACTTTTATTTAAACACTATTATTAGAGTAGTCAAAAAATTTTTTAAATTAACAATATTAAATAAATACAAAAAATAAGCTTAATAACTGTTTACATGAACATGTTATGTTTATTAAAAATGTACCACAAATATTAAAAAATTGCTTTAATACAATATAGCAAATACAGATTCTTTAATTTATAGTGTATGTATTCAGTTTTTCAAAATAGAATTTTTAATTATTTTTAAGTTTTTTGATTAACGGCAATTTTTTGCAAACCGAGTTAAGTACAGTAGCAAAAAACAATTAATTTGTTCAATCAAATTGTATTTTAGATAATTTTTCTATTTTTTACAACTTATAATTTATAATGCTTATTTATTTTATAGCATTGCAAGTTTTTTTCATATTTTTTATTTTTAACTGTATTATTTGTATTTTCAATACAAATACATATTTCTACATCTTTTAATTGCTCTACCGTTAAAAAGTCTTTTTTAAGCAAAATAATTTTTTCTAGAGTAGATGGAAATATTTGTTCTTTTTTTATCTGTAATATAGTCTTACCAAGTAACTCAACTACAATAGTTACATTTTTGTAAATATTATTTGGTTTTAAATATATTTCAGTTACGTTATTTAAATTTTCTAAATTTATAATTTGTGGAGAAACAAAATTAAAATGTTTACTAAGTTTTATTTTTAAAAATCTTGGATTTGATAAATTATTGTTAACTTTAAAATTATTTATAAAATTCGCAGCTGCTTTTCCGGCTAAAGTTGATTCTTTAACTAAAGTATCCACGTTGTTATGAATATAAACATTATTTCCACATGCAAAAACAAAAGGAATAGCAGTTTGCATATTTTGGTCAACAATTGGTCCATTAGTTTTTTCGTCAATATTTATACTTTCTATTTCATTTATTAAATTATTGTCTGGTATTAAATTTCTAGCAATAAGTAAACAATCTAAATTAAGTTCAAAATTACTATCTTTTATCAAATTAAAGTTTTCATCAACTTTTGCTACTTCTATTTTACTTATTCTACCTTTACCATAAATTTTAGTAACAATATGCGAATAATAAAACGGAATGTTAAAGTCATTAATACACAGGTACTCATCTCTTAGTGGGCCTCTACAATAAGGTAGATCTTCTATTAAACATAAAACTTTAGCTCCTTCCAAAGTTAGTCTTCTTGCAATTGTTAGTCCTACAATGTTCGTTCCGAAAATTATTACATTTTTCCCTGGGAAAAAGCCGTGAATATTTATAAATTTTTGTGCCATTCCAGCTGTCATTACGCCAGCTGGTCTTGAACCAGGAATATTACTACCAATTTCTTCGTAGCAACCGGTAGCTAAAATTAATGCTTTAAATTTAACATTAAAAAAACCATGTATCGGACTAACTGCATAAATTTCTTTTTTTTCAATTTTTATTTTTAAAACAGTAGTATTAGTTAAAAAATTTATAAACTTAGAAGTCGCTGAATCTATAAACTTTTTGGCATATTCATTTCCTGTTAACTCTTCATTAAAAGTTAGTCTGCCAAACCCACTATGTATGCATTGATTTAATACTCCCCCAAGTTTTTTATCTTTTTCTATAATAATTATATTTTTTATACCGTTTTTTACCGCTGATATTGCCGCTGAAAGTCCTGCTACTCCTCCACCAACTATTAATAAATCTGTCTCCATTAATTTTTCCTTTTAATTAACGTCAATTGAAAAATTTAATATACTTTTTTTAGAGATCGTTCATATAAAAAAATATCAAAGATTTGAGATAATAATTATAGCAAAAATATATGACAGAAGACCTGCATTATATATATTTGTTAAAAGGGGAGTGCTAAAACTTAATAAATAGTCTGATATTTTGTCTCTTCAGAGGTGGTAAGCCCAAAAAAATTCAGGTGGAGATTGCTACTAAAAAATTGGTTTTGGAACCTTTTTTAACATGATGTTCACAAAGTGTTATTTGTTAATCTACCTATTTTTAGCAATACCGTTAAAATTATGGAGTATGGGAAAGTAATAATATTCTAAAAATGTGAATCAATAATAGAAGTTGAAAATGAATTTAATAGAGTAAAAAAGATATTTTTTTAAGTATGCAATTATATGGGTTAGTGCTAAAAGTGCACAGATAACACAAAATTATGCTTCCCCAATACAAAAATTGAATACTTATTAATTTCGGAATCTTTATCTCTGCTTACCCTAATTAAATACATTTTAATTTTTTTATTAACCCATTTTTTGGATTATTACCAGACAATATACTTTAATATATTTATCTGCTTTTAGCATTGTTTTATATGGGTACTAGAAACGGACATCTAATAATCATTAATTTGGTTTTTTATTTATAAATCCTAATTTGGTGCTGTTTGTGCGTTTTAGCATTGCATATATTTACAGGCAGTGCTAGAAGTGAATAGATATATTAACGGTAAAAGTCATAAAAATAGAGGGAAGTTAAAAACGTCTATTGGTAAAAATTGTGCATTTAACAATGCTAAAAAGATAAAACCGATGCTTAGCCATTATGTTAGTTAGGTTTGTACAAAAAACACTGTTAGTCAGAAATTTCATAAATAATTAAAAATTTAATTATTCTGTTCATGATTCTTAACTTTATTTTATCATGCGTTTCTAGCACTGTCTATTTACGTAGACTATATTAATTTAATAAAAATATTATTTAGTTCTACTAAGAAGTATATTGCTATTACTCGAATCTAGGTTAACTAAATTTTCTGGTATATTATATTTTTTTGATATCATTCTAACAATTATGGGTACACAGTAATTACCCTGACACCTACCCATACTTGCTCTACATCTTCTCTTTATACTGCCAATGCTTGGAATATCAAAGCATCTATTCATTGCATTTAAAATTTCACCCTTTGTGATATTTTCACAACTACAAATTATTTTCCCAAAATCTTTATCTTCTAAAATAATTTTATTTTTTTCTTTACTTGTCAGTTTTAAAAAATTAATTTGTTTTCTTAAAGGATTAAATTCTTTTTTTTCTATCAATTTAAGCCCTGCATCTTTTAAAATAAGCAAAACATCCTTTGCAATTGCAGGTGCGCATGTTAGTCCTGGAGATTTTATTCCAGCAACATCTATAAAGTTCACTAATTTTTTATAATTTTTTATTATAAAATCGTCGGTACTTGGGATTGCTCTAATACCAGCGTAGTTTCTTAAAGAACTTTTAAAATTTATTTTTCTACTAGTTTTCTTTGCCATCTTTTTTATGTATTTTAGTCCAGTTTCCGTAGTACTAACACAATCTTTACAAGCAATATCCGTAGCACTAGGTCCGATAAATAAATTCCCGTGTACTGTTTTGCTTACGAGTACACCTTTGCCTTTTACTGAAGGACATTGAAAGATAGTACTATTAAAAAGTTTACCTTGATCTTTATTAAATATTATGTATTCACCTAATCTTGCTTTAATTGAAAATTCTTCTGGTAAAACCATATTATGAATTTTGTCTGCATAAACACCTGAAGCATTGATTATAAACTTAGTTTTAAATGTATTTTTTTTAGTATGTACAAAAAATTCGGAGTTAATATTATCTATTTTTACAACTTCTTCATTTAGACGAAGTTTGCCACCATTTAGTATCCCATTTTCAAACAATGCTACAGTATATTGAAATGGACAAATGATTGAACTGCTTTTTGCATAAAGCGCACCGAATATCTCATTGTTAAGATTAGGCTCTCTTTTTAAGGTCTCATCTCTGTTTAAAATTTTAAGGTCAGGTACGCCTACCGTTTTGCCTCTTTTGTATAGTTCTTTTATATTTCTAAGTTCATCTTCACTGAAAGCAACTACCAAAGCACCATTATTCTCGTATGGCACATCTAGTTCAGTACAAAGATTTTTGTACATTCTGTTACCACTTACGTTGTATTTTGCAATAACGCTTTTTAACGGAGGGTCAAACCCTGCGTGAATTATCGCAGAGTTAGCTTTAGTTGCGCCCATAGCTACATCATTTTCTTTTTCCAAAGTTAGTATATTCAGTTTATATTTTGAAAGTTCTCTAAATATTGAACCACCTATTATTCCTGCACCAATTATTATTACGTCGTACATATAAATCCTTTTCATTCTTCGCAATTATAGTACATTTCATATTTATAAAATTTTTAAAATAAATATAAGATATAATCCATAAAATATAAAATTAATTTTTAAGAATAATAAAATTAAAAAACGATAAAAATGCGAAAAGACTAAAGATTAAAGGTGATAAAATTAGCACAAAAACGCGTATATAATACAAAATTACAATTAACAAAAAATAAATTTATAAAAGTTCCTAGGATTTATAGCTTAAGTTTTTCTTATAAATCAAGCTAGAATCGAATTTATTTTAACATATTAAATATACGATTTATCGATAAATACTTTTGCAGTAGTTTAAAAAATAGGTAAATTAAAAAATAGCACCTTTTAAACAATACAGTAAAATAGAGTCAAAAAGCTTATTTTCTAGTAGCAATCTCAAATTAATTTTTTGAGTTAACTATTTCTAAGTAAATAAAATTTCAGTATATTTATTAAGTTTTAGAGTTTCTTATTTTGCCAGGTCAATAATACTGTAATTAGCATAGTAATTTTTAGCACATTTTTTTAATCTCAATGTTTGCAATTTTTTAACAAATTTTCAATATATTTTACTACCATAGCAATGACCTCAAAATTAGTTGAATTCTTATTTTTTCAATCAGCATTGAAACATTAACCATATGTTTTATAAATTTAAACATGGCTCTTTTAGTGGCAGTGCTAAAAGTATGTAGATTAACAAATGAAACCTTATTAACATTACATCAAAGAGATCCAAAAAACTAATTTTTTAGTAACAGTCTTAAATTAATTTTTGGTTCGACCACCTCTGGAGAAACACCGATCTATTAGGATTTAGCACTGCACTTTTAATTATAAAATTTCAGTTTTTACAGGATTTTTACATTTTTTAATTAATCTTTTCAATCAGTTTATTACTGAAGTGAGACTTAAATACAAAAGCTATTCAATTCTTAAATCATATTTTCTATAAATAGGATTTATGCTCTAATGTTTAATATTAATTTTTAGTATTCATATAATTACATACGTAGCTTCTACAATACAACCATTTAAACACTAATAGCGATTTTAACTTTTTTATTTAATCAAATTTTGGATAGCCTTTTACTTTTTCTATAATTTGAACCTTAGCATATATATTCACTTTTTACTCCAATATTTTTAACCACCCATCACTCATAAAATTTAAAAGAATATAAATTATAATTGCCAAAAATCAGACAAAATATCGTCCCCTAAAAACCGCAAGATCTAACAAACTCACTTTGAGTTTAAGATAATATATAACAGAAAGACAATCACACATAAGGCTTAGTTAGTGAAAAATTGACAGGACAAATTTTATTTGACAACCTTTCAAACGAAAAACCTTGTTTTTTCAGACCATCTATTATTTTTGGCAAAGCCGCTACCGTAGTTGTTTTTTGCTTAGAATCGTGCATCAGAACCACAGCTGAATTATATTTTGACGAGTATTTTAGTACATTACTTATGCACTCGTTAGTTGGGACCAAGCCCTTTTTTGCTGCATCACCGGTGCTAAGATTCCAATCAAAATAATCAAAGCCACGCCGGTACATTTCGTTAATAATATCTCTATAGTTACTTTTATTAAATCCATTCTTAGAACCACCTGCAAATCTAAATATACTTGGTTTTACTCCCGTTGTTTCGTATATTAAATTATATACTTTATCAATATCCTCAAGATAAGATTCCACGCTTTTATATATCTTTTTAAAATCATGAGTATATGTGTGCATAGCAATAGTATGACCTTCAGAAACAATTCTTTTCATACACTCTTTTGCTAATTTACTAGTATTTCCAACTACAAAAAATGTGGCTTTAACTCCGTACTTTTTCAAGATATCTAAAACTTCTGGAGTACGCTCGGACGGGCCGTCATCAAAGGTTAAATACACGGTCTTTTCTAACACTATTTGTTTTTCCGGTCTTTGAGCATATAGCTCCTGGTATAGATCCTTATAGGGAGATTCGGGAACACTTTCAGCACTAGATTTTGTTTCAACAAATTCTTTAACTTTTAAGTCATCATTATTTTTATTCAATTCTTTATTAGCAACAGAAAAACTTTCCCCTAGATTTTCAGTCTGATTGTCAGTATTTACTAAGTCCGTATCTACAGATGTAATATTTCCAAAATTATTGGTATAATCAAGTTTTCGTGGTTTAGAACTATTTAAGCACAGGAAAAACAAAAAGACAAAAAACGACAAAACATACGTAAAAAAAATTGAAATTTTATAAAATTTAACAGCCAATTTCATAAAAATACAAAAAACCAAAATCTAAAAATAAACCAACACGCACAATTGTACTACATTCCCCAATATATTTCAAGTAAAATTTCAAAATTAAAGATAAATAACACACTTAAAAACACAAATATTTTTAAAAAAACAATAAAAACTCTAAATTATTAATGCTTATCTGAAGGCTAGTAAATCGATTTAATTTTAAAATACACTTTGCTTCAGAAATTTCCAAAATTTACTAAATTATGAATTGATACAAAAGTCTGGTATCGTGTAAATTTATATAAATTAAGTAAGTTAAATAAAAAACAAAAAAAGCCAAAAACATTTGGCTTACTCGCAATTGATCACCTTGTGATATTTCAAATCTGCTCTGAAAACAATCTAAACTTCATCATTATCGCTATTTTTTTAAAACTTCAATAATGTTTTCGCCGCTACTTTTTTCAACATTTTTTCACTACATTTTTCAGAAACAGATTTATCAACTTTTTTATCTAATTTTAATTTTTTAACCTTATTAATATCTTCTAAAACTTTATTTTCCCCAACTTTTAAAGTGTTTCTTTATTTTCTCCATTTTATTTAGAAATGCTTTCAGTATTTTTATTATCAAAGTTCACACTTTTGAAACCGTTTTTTCTATCATCAGAAGTTTTAGCTACAACACTTTTCTCAACATTTTTTGCTGCTGAACCGATATTTTTATTATTTACCGATATATATGCTGCCTCTTTTAGCAAAAACTTTATCTTTGTTTTTATCATAACTTAAAACTACATTTGTGCATCCCGGATTATTTTCTAAGAATCTGTCTACTATCACTGTCCACGATTTTGCTAATTGGCTCATAGTACGTCCATTAGTAGATTCTTTTGAAAGTTTATCTGCATAACTTTTAAGTCCTGAAGCATCCCAATCTACATCTATACCTTGTTTTTTATAGAAATCTCCACAAGGGTTTTTAAGGTTTCTTTTCGCCATTTTTACACAAGCTTCAGCATTAAATGGCTTAAATTCAATAAAACATGGAAGATATCTATTAGCAAGACTATCTTCGTATTTTGTTATATCTTCAGTTTTTTCATTCGTTGTCACAATAACGACGGAGTTATTTGTAGTATGCCCATTTAAGGTATCGTAATCTATAAAAGACCGTAAAAATTCATCTATAGACGAACCTTTACGTTTGCCGACAGAATTAAGTGGATCGATCTTTTGAATAGAAAAATCCAACATATCCATCTTATCTTTTTCATCAATATTGTAAAAAGTAGAGTTCTCGTATCTTATTACCCTAGCAAAATCTGTTTCCTCTTCCGTCTTATTTTTACCGTCATCTTTAACTATTGGTTTCAAGAAACGCGACATAACGCTAGAAGCATTATTTCCTCTATCTTCAATGGCCTCGTTCATAGTAAGCTGCGCTGATGTTAAATTCAGAAATTCTCTTATTTCTTCCATAACTAAGGTCTTACCAACACCAGGTGTACCACCAAAAATAAGCAGACAGCCCTTAGAATATTTTTGCCCAGTCTCTTTTGCCTTAACTACATTACTAAAGTGACTCTCCAAAACATTTATTACTTTTTCTATAGCCTCATTCTGCCCAACTACTTTTGATTTTAATCTCTCCTGAAGATTTTTTAGCATTTCTTTATAGTTTCCAGCATTTATAGATTTGCTAAAAATCCGTTTACCCAACTTAACAGCAGCTCTAACACCACTACCAATTTTTTCACTAACTGTTTTAAGGACGCCGCTAGAAAGTGTCGCAACTACAGTGCTACCTATCCATACTGTGTCTCTACCAACAGTACTATCCGAAAGTAATTTGTTACCAAAGTTTGTAAAGGAATTACCAATTGATGCTACACTAAAATTATTACGACTTTCTTTAACACTGGCTAACAAAGAACTACTATCGCCACTTGATATTGCAGTTTTTACTTCTTCTGGTAGATTTTTCACATTTTTCAAATTGTTTTTTATCTTTATATTTAATTCTTCGATACTACCATATTCCATTTCATATTTGTTTAAACGCGCCATTTCGTTAACACTCGCGCTCCAACCTTTTGCTTGAATATCTCTCCAATCGGTTATTATTTCTGTGTATGTTCTCCCTGCGGAATCCTTCCCACCATATTTTTCGCATAATTCTTTGCGAGTTCTACCGTTTTCCTCCATCCATTTTTCGCCAGCTTTAATTTCATAATAAAGCAAAAGTTTATCGTTTAATTTTTTCATTTCAGCGTCATCTATACTATCAGCTAAACCTGTTAACTGCTCCGAACGCTTCGTATAACTATACACCGGATCTTTGTAAATTCTTGGCATCGCCTGTTGATAATACCTGCCAAGCTCCTCTTTTGCTTTTTTATTTGGTCCATATGGATTTGTAAATGGTAACAACCAAATTAAATCTTTTAAAAAAGTTTCTCTGTTTTCCTTCTCATATTTTTGAACTATCTTTTCTATATCTTTCGGGAAAATTACATTTTCTTCATTAACTGCACTAACACTTCCAGACAGCAAAGATGTACTCAACGCTGCTCCTAACATCATCTTTGATAAAAAACTTTTATTCATAATGAAACCCAAAAAAAAATTAACAACAAAATCTAGTCTTATAATATCAAAAGTTTTAAATTTTGTAAAGTATATAGTATTAATTACTTAATTGTTAATTAATAATAATATTAACTTAAAAATTGGGAACACTCAGGCCTAATAGATAAACCTTTTATAATTAGTGTTCCTCTAGATAAACATTTAATATTAATTTAATTTTGACACAATATGTTGACTACACTTTTAAGTGCTTTTTCCCACGGTCGCATTTTGTTAAGAGCAATTGTTTTTAACATCAAATTATCTAATGCAGAATTTTTCGGTCTAGGTGCAGCTCTAAAGTTTATTTTTTGAAAACTTTCCGTTGTTACTGGTATAACTTTACACGGAAAATTACCATATTCCACAATTTTTCTTGCAAAATCGTACCAAGAACAAGTTCCTTCTCCTGAACAATGATAAATTCCATAATTTCTAGTAATTGCTAGCTCTAAGATCTGGTGCACTAGGTCGTTTGTACTAGTTGGATTTCCAAACTGATCATTAACTATATTTATCTTTTCTTTTTCTTTAGCCAAATTAAATATAGTTTTAGCAAAATTTTTACCGTAAGGACTATATAGCCAAGAAGTTCTCAATATAAAATATTTATTCGAAAATTTCGTAACATAATTTTCTCCTAAAAGTTTAGATTTTCCATATACTGTTTTTGGATTA
>JAEEGL010851698.1_pt1 | contig 31323 bp, 13 predicted proteins | sample 9134231 | NCBI WGS metagenome assembly JAEEGL01 (sample SAMN16246548, study PRJNA631951) | gut metagenome | biome: gut microbiome; feature: rumen; material: fiber-attached | host: Bos | place: Iran: Karaj | collected 2018-10
AAATCTGGTCGCCGCCGACCGTCACCTTGAGCGTCTGCCCGCCCTGGACCGTCACATCGTAGTTCGCGACTTTCGCCGTGGCGGAGTCCGCGTAGGAGAACGTCGCGGGGATCTCGCCCACGTCGGTGAGGCTCGCGAAGTCGCCGTACAGGAAACACTCGCCCGGCGCATAGCCGCTTCCCGCGACCGTGATATCCTCCGCCTTCACCTCCAGCGGCCAGCCGTCGTAGGGCTTGTCCTTCGATGCCGCCATCAGCGTGATCGGACGCCGCGTGATGCTCCACGCGAGCGGCGCCAGATCGGCGATCGGCTCGTAGTTCGCCGTGTCGTACACAAGGTGCGCCGTCGCGGTGTAGTTCCCGGCATCGATGGCCGACGCACCCTCGTAGGTCGCCGTCACGCCCTCCGGAAGCCCCGTCAGCGCCACCCCGTGCTCCGCGCCGTCGTACAGGAACGTCGCCGCCTCGGCCGTTGTGTTCCAGGCGATGCGCGAGGTGTCGTGCACGGCCTTGCGCACTGTGAGCGTCCCGAATGTCGCCGTGATGTCGTAGTCGGCGGCAAGCGTCCCCGCCTTGAGCGTGTAGCCGAAGGCGTTGTCGCTCGTCCCGGCCGCCGTCTGCTCGCCGGTCACGTCGTATGTCGCGCCCTCGGATCCGATGAACCCGTCGCCGCCGACCGTCACGGTCCCGTTCCGCAGCGTCGCCCCGTCGTACACCTTCTCGGCGGAACCGGACATCAGCGTCACGGTGCGCCTGCGGATCGCCCAGCCGAGCGTCCGCTCGCCCGTGAAGTTCCCGCTGGCCTTGACGGTCACGGCGTAGGCGCCCGCGTGTGTCGCGCGCTCGCCGGCGAGCGTGTGCGTCACGGGCAGCCCGTTCCATGTCACGGACCGAACCTCGATGGCCTGGACCGTTCCGTTGTAGAGCGGGTTGTCGCCAAGTTCGACGACAAACGCGCCGTCCTCTCCGGCGATGTCCGCCGCCGCGATGGAGACGCCGCCGTCCGCCACCGCGAAGGTGACGTCGAAGTCGGCGTTTCCGTTCGCGAACTGGTCGGACGCAAGCCCCATCGCCGTCTCGCCCGCATCCGTCCGCGCCACGCGGGCCGTGCCGGCGAAGGACACGTCCGCGAGACGGTACAGCGTATCATCCGTCGCGATGTCATAGCCCTCGGCAACATGCTCCGCGCCGTCGTATACGGTCTGCGTACGATGGCCTGTCACGGTCACCGAAACGGGCCGCTTCGTCATGCGGAGCGTCCCGTCGTAGGACGCGAGCGTGTAGTTGCGCGTGACATCCGTCTCCCCGTTGCGGAGCACGCGCACGGAGGCGATGCGGTTCGTCACCACGCCGTCGGCGGCGGGGCCGTCCGTCGTGTGCGTCACCTCGCACCCGTCAACGAATGTCACTGCGAGCGCGTCTCCGGCAAGCAGCGTGTCCTCGTTCACCGCCGTGTAGGTCGGCGCGGAATGCGTCTCGCCGTCGTACACCCACGAGGCGCTGTCCGCGATGACGGTGATCTCCGTCGCGCTGCCGGTCACGGTGAGCGTCGCCCCCGGCGCGACCGTCACGTCGTAGTTCGCGAGGTCAGTCCCCGGCCCCGCCGCGTATGTGAACGTCGCCGCGCACTGCCCGGCGTCCGTCTGGCTCGCGAAATTCGAGAACGCGAAGCTCTCCCCCCCCGGTAGGGCGGGACCTCCGGGCACGCCGCCTCCGGGCGGGCCGTTCATCAGCGCCGCCTCGATCTCCTCCGCGCCGAACGTCAGCGGCTCGCCGTCGTAGGGCTTCGTCTTCGTCGGGGCCGTCAGCGTCACCGGACGCCGCGTCACCGTGAGCGTACCCGCCGTCTGGGTCACGGCGTAGTTCGTCCCCTTCGTGCCGGAGGCCCACAGGATTTCGCCGACGTCGTTCGTCGATGTCCCCGCCGCCGTCTGCGTCCCGGTGCAGACGTATGTCGCGCCTTCGCCGACGACGAATCCCGTCGCCGTCACGTCGCCGCAGGTGAGCGCCGTCCCGTCGTACACCTTGGAGGCCGATCCCGCCGTAAGCGCGAGCGGCTTCGGCGCGATCCGCCACGGCACGGTCCAGAGGCCGGCGAAATTGCCCTGGCCCACAAGCGTGAGCGCGTAGTCGCCCGCGTCGGTCGCGCGGTCGTCTTCGACCGCGTAGTCCACCGGCAGTCCCCGGAACGTCGCCGCCCGCACGGTCTGGATCTGCTCGATGCCGTTGTAGGTGAGGGCGGGGCCGAGCTCGACCGTCCAGTCGGTCTCGTCGCCGGACCCGATGTCGAGCGCCGTCACGGTGAGCGTCCCGTCCATGGTGGAGATCGTGTAGTTGCCCGCCTTCGTGTTGGCGTTGAGCGTGTAGGTAAAGGCGTTCGCGCTTTCGCCGCATTCCGTCTGCGATCCCGTCCAGGCGTAGGCGGCCCCTTCGCCCGGCGCGAATCCCTCGCCTCCGGCGGCGACGCTATGCGCCGTGAGGGGCGTGCCATCGTAGGGCTTCTCTGCCGTTCCCGAGGTCAGCGTAACCGGACGCGGCGAAATCGCCACCGTCGCCGTCCCGGTGAACGGCTCGTAGTGCGGCGCCTCGACATGGAAGAACGTCTCGTGCCGCCCCGCGTCGGTGAACGCGATTGGCTCGCCGCCCCACGGGCCTTCGGCCGCTCGCCCGTACCGCACCGCCACCGGTGCCGTCAGCAGCGTCGGCGCCTCCACTATCACCGCATGGGTCTGCCCGTCGTAAACTGCCTCCACGGTTCGGTGGAGGGCTATATATGGCGCGATGGAGGCCGGCGTCACCTTGAGCCCACCGTCATACCACGCGAGCGTGTAGTTGCGCGTCACGTCGGTCGCGCCGCCGCGCAGCACGCGCACGGCGACGATGTGGTTGGCCGTCTGCCCTGGCTCGGTGATGACGCTCGCGGGGTCGAACTCCACCGCCAGCGCGTCGCCGGCAAGCAGTGCATCCTCGTTCACGGCCGTGTATTCGTGCCGCTCATGCGGTTCGCCGTCGTACACCCACTCGCCGCTCGCCGCCGTCACGGCGATCTCCGTCGCGCTCCCGGTCACCGTCAGCGTCGCCCCCGGCGCGACCGTCACGTCGTAGTTCGCGAGGTCCGTCCCCGGCCCCGCCGCGTACGCGAACGTCGCCGCGCACTGCCCGGCGTCCGTCTGGCTCGCGAAATTCGAGAACGCGAAGCTCTCCCCCTCCGGTAGGGCCCGACCGCCAGGCGGGCCGTTCATCAGCGTCGCCTCAATCTCCTCCTCGCCGAACGTCAGCGGCTCGCCGTCATACGGCTTCGTCTTCGTCGGGGCCGTCAGCGTCACCGGACGCCGCGTCACGGTCAGCGTCCCCGCGACCGGAGCCGCCGTCGCGTAGTCCGCCGTCACGTCTTCCCCGGCCGCGTTCTCGACGCGCCACTCGGTCACGGTGCTGGCGCTCGTTCCGGCCGCCGTCTGCGAGCCGTCGATTGTCGCGGCCACCGAATCCCCCGCCGCGAGGACGCCTTCCGTCCAGGTGTAGCCCGGCGCCAGGAGCGGTGTCCCGTCGTACACCTTCGAGGCGCTGTCCGCAGTCACGATGAGCGCCGCCCCGCCGGCGCCGCCCCGCCGCGTCACCGCGATGGTTCCGTAGGTCTTCCGCACTTCGTAATTCGTCGCCTTCGTGTTCGCCCACCAGGCGATGTCGAAGACATTGTTCGCCGTTCCCGTTGTGTCCGCCACATGGATCGGCGCCGGAAATCCGGTGAAATCGGCGCCTTCCCCCTCGGCGAAGCCGTCGCCGCCGACCGTGACCGCCGTCTCCGAATGCGCCGCGCCATCGTACGGCCAGCTCGCGCTGCCGGAGGCGAGCAGGAGGTTGCGCGGCATGACCGCCCATCCCCGCTCGACGCTGCCCGCGTAGTTGCCCGTGCCCGTGATGGTGAGCGTGTAGTTTCCAGCGTCCGTCGCCTTGTTCCCGGCGACGGTGTACGGAATGTTCTCCAGGTTGCCGTCCGGCTTCACATAGCACACCTGCGAGATGGGAGCCGTCTTCTCGGTGCCGTCGTACATCGGGTTCTTTCCCAGGCGGATGTCCCAGTTCGCGTCGTCGTCGCCAATGAGGCGCGGCGTCACCCGCAGCGTCCCGAACTCCAGCGTGAGCGCGTAGTTCCCCGCTTTCGTCCCCGCGTTCCAGTCGTAGGCGAAGGCGTTCGGCACTCCCTCCGCGGGCGTCACGTCCGTCACGCTCGGGAAGTCGCGCGCCGCCACCCCCTCGCCCTCCACGAAGCCGCTCAACGCGATTTCCGGCTTCGAGTGCGAGGTCGTGTCGTAGGTCCAGGTCGCATCTTCCGACCGCACCGTCGCCGGACGCGGCGCGATCGTCACCGTCGCGGAATTCGTCACGGGGGCGAAATACGGCGCATCGGCCACCACCCACGTCGTGTGCGGTCCGCCCGCGTCGCGCCATGTCGGCCGCTCCGCCGAATACGGCCCCGTTTCCGACAGCGCGTAGCGGAACGCCGCCCCGGCGGTTTCGCTCCCAGCCTCGACGCCATGCGCCGCGCCGTCGTAGACGCCGCTCCAACCGGTGACCGACAAATCCGTCGGCGTCGTCGGGCGCATGTACTTGTTCGTCACGCAGTACACCGTGCCGCGGGTGCGGTCCGATGTCATGACGACATCCGTCTGGAGGTTCATGCCCAGCATGGTCTTCCATCCCGAAATCGTCCAGATCGGCGTGGAAAACGGCAGGTTGGGGAGGGGCCGCCAACCGTCCTGCGTCAGGACATTGGCGCCAAGCCGTGCGTTGTGTACCGCATCCAGCCCGTTCGTCGCGACGAATGCATCGTACGCGCGCGGCAGATCGTCCTCCCGCACATCGTATGCGACCTCCCGCCCGTCGGCATACTTCGGGACCGTCCACACCGCCGTCCACCCCGTCGTGTCCGACAGGTTCGTCACGGCGATTTCGGCTCCGTCTGCCAGCAGCGTGAAGGAAACGGATTCCGGCCGGTACCCGGCCTCGTTGCCGTTGTCGTCCCATTCCTTCGTCACGCCGACGAAGATGTCGCTGATCGCCCTCCATCCGGTATCGGGCGCCGACGGCTCCGAGGTCATGCCGCCCCCGACCGCCCGCACCCAGTAGCGGTAGACGATTCCCGGAACGGCCGTCGCGTCGTTCCACGCCCCGTCCGCCGTCTCGCCGAGCTTCTCGGCATCCCCGAACGCGCCCTCTTCCGCGCCCCGCCACACCTCGTGCCGTGCGCCGGCGACCGGCGTCCACGTGACCTCGACGCACTCCTCGTCCGTTCCGTCGGAGGCGGACACCGATTGCGGCGGAGCGACCGTCACGGTGAGCGTCGCGCCTGGCGCGACTGTGACGTCGTAGTTTGCGAGCTTGGTGCCCGGACCGGCCGCATAGGAGAACGCCGCTTCAATCTGCCCAACCGCTTCAATCGACGCGAAGCCCGAATAGACGAAACTTTCCCCTTCCGGTAGGGCCCGACCGCCAGGCGGGCCGTCATACGTCTCTGAGATTTCTCCCGCCACGAACGTCAGCGGCGTCCCGTCGTAGGGCTTGCTCTTCGTCGGTGCCACTAGCGTGACAGGCCTCCGGTCGATGTCGAACCCCTCCTCCACCGTGCCGAAGTAGTTGCGCTTGCCGGTGAACGTCGCCGTCGCCGTGCCCGCGTCCACGTTGTCCGCGTAGGCGACCTCGAAGTCGTCCTCCGTCAGGATCGACACCTCGCCGTCGCCCCACTGCGGCGTGGGGCGCTTCTCCGTCCCGTCGTACACGTAGTCCTCTGCCGGAAGCTCGATCCACACGAACTCCGACGTCAGCTCCTTCGGCGTCACCGTCACGGCCTCCGAGCCAACGACCGTCTCGTAGCCCGCCGCCTCGATGCGGTACCATACCGGCCCGCTCTCCCAGACGTTCGTCACCGCCAGGTCGGCGGCCCACGGCCCCTCCGCGCTCCGCGCGTACCGCACCGTGGCCCTGCTCGACGGCGCCGCCACGCTCACGCTGATGCGGTACCCCTCGCCGCAGTACGGCCCGCCCGCCCCCTCCGACACGTACCGGATGGTCGCCGGGAGGATGTGGAACGACGCCTCGCCCTGCAGCGCCTTGTAGTTCCGGGTCTCGGGCACGGTGAACGTCGCCGTGTAGCTGCCCGTCGCCGTCGGCCGCGCCCCCGTGGAATACGCCACGCTCCATGTCCCCGCCTTCGCCTGCGCCACCGGCTGCGACGGCGCCCGGCCGTAGGTCCAGTCGGCGATGGACGGCGCGACCACCCATGCGTTGTCGGCCTTCAGGATGTCGAACTCCTCCTCCACCGTGCCGAAGTAGTTGCGCTTGCCGGTGAACGTCGCCGTCGCCGTGCCAGCGTCCACGTTGTCCGCGTAGGCGACCTCGAAGTCGTCCTCCGTCAGGATCGACACTTCGCCGTCGCCCCACTGCGGCGTGGGGCGCTTCTCCGTCCCGTCGTACACGTAGTCCTCCGCCGGAAGCTCGATCCACACGAACTCCGACGTGAGCTCCTTCGGCGTCACCGTCACGGTCTCCGAGCCGATGGCGGTCTCGTAGCCCGCCGCCTCGATGCGGTACCACACCGGCCCGCTCTCCCAGACGTTCGTCACCGCCAGGTCGGCGGCCCACGGGCCCTCCGCGCTCCGCGCGTACCGCACCGTGGCGCCGCTCGACGGCGCCGCAACGCTCACGCTGATGCGGTACCCCTCGCCGCAGTACGGCCCGCCCGCCCCCTCCGACACGTACCGGATCGAGGCGGCAAAGGACGAGCTGGTTGCAAACACGATGCCGGCAAATGCGGCGCTGATGCTGATGATTCGCTTGTTCATGGATACTCACTCAAATGCGTTCACGCTTGCGTTGGATGGTGGAAAGGTCGTCGTCCCGTCTCCTCGTCGTCCCGTCTCCTCCGCGCAATCATTGCCCATTGGCACCATTGGGAACTGGCAACGTTGGATACTGGCAACATTTCCCCCACCGATTGTTGCCAGTGTGAGACTGTTGCCAGTTGCCAATCCCAGTTCCCACTGCATTCTCCCGCCCACGGTGCGTCCGCCCTCCGCAGGATAGCGCGGAGGAAGGATTGTGGAAAAACCGCCGTCTGGGCGAGCGTTAGCGAAGCCCGTCCGTGAACGTCCGTGGTTATTTTCCGAACCACCGACCCACACGGACGTGCCGCGCTTACGCTTGCGCCGGATGGTGGAAAAGCCGCCGTCCCGTCTCCTCGTCGTCCCGTCGTCCTCCGCGCAATCATTGCCCATTGGCACCATTGGGAACTGGCAACATTGGATACTGGCAACATTCCCCCCACCGATTGTTGCCAGTGTGAGACCGTTGCCAGTTGCCAATCCCAGTCCCCCATGCATTCCCTCGCCCACGGCGCGGCCGCCCTCCGCGCGAGTGGCGCGGGGGAAGGAGAAAAGGGGTCTGGAGGGATCAAGAAACACGGGGAATACTTTGGTGATTGATTTGCTATTCGACAATCGGAGTCTTTCCGTTGTTCCTCAAATAAGGGCACTTGCTTCTTCTATCGCATTTGAAGGTCTTTGCGGCAATGTCGTTTTGGGGGTAGCAGGTCTTATTGCACGTTTTGCATCTTTCTCGTCTTCTGATTACCCGCGCATACATACGTTTCTCAGCATGATCGTTGATGTAATCCGTGATTTTTTCCGACGCCGACAGGATCATATTCAACAAATCCTTCGCTTCATCTGCCGGAATGTTTCCAGTTACGCCATGAACGAGACGATGCCGCAATTGCATGGCTTTCTCTAGCAGATGAATCTGTTCCGTTTTTGAGAGCGTTTCTTTTGGGTCATCAAACACGATTTCAATGAGATTGGGAGTTGTTCCCTTTCTCATTTTCTGCACATAGTTTGTCCAGCAGCGATGATAGGCCCCCAAACCAGAAACCTTCTTTACCTCCATCGCTTTCTTGACGAGTGCCGTTGGACATGTACTCATCAGAATTATCGCCCGTCTCACCGTCCATTCAAAGTCGAACGCGGCCATCAAGTAGGCCAGTGCCGGTTGCTCCTTGAAGAAGTCCCGTATCCGCTTGCTGCGAGACTCCCTGTCTTCCTGTGTCACGGAAAAGAGCGTGTAGGAGGCTCTTTTCTTTGTCTGTTTCGTACTCATCGTGTATCTCCTGTGGTTGTCTCCAAGTGAATCTTGGAGAAAGTGTCTCATTCTGCCGGAACCACAAGCCTCACCCCTGCTGATGCTGCCGAAGATTTCGCCATTGACCGACTGGCCGGCCGTGAACTGTTTCCCCGAACAATTCTGTATGTGTATTTGTCCTTTTCCGTGAAGGGTTTGTTCCAGCTGTAGTATGTGAATGTTCCCGATCCATCCGATGTAACTTGCTTTTTGGTGTTATTGTTTCGATACTCAACCGTATATCGAAATGTGTTTGCGGTGGCTCCGGCTGGATCGGTCTTGGAACCGGACCCATAATCCGGTATAGAACTGTTGGAATTGCAGATATCCAAACACCATTCGCTGGTATTTCCTAACAAATCATACAGGCCCGTTTCACTAGGCTCACATAGTCCCACTTCGGTGAGGGAGGAGAACCCATTGGAGCCTCCATAGTTAGCCGATGGCGAAGAACCACCTCTGCATGCAAACTCCCATTGGGCTTCTGTTGGCAGATCAATCTTGGTCATTCCCGTTTTCGTCCGTAGTTTTCCAACCACACTTGAGGCATCCACATTTGAACTGTTGGGCCAACAGTAACTGGACGCCGAGTATTTTCTTTCATAGTAATAGTCGTGAGGTTCGCTAACATGGTAATTCGCTATGGTCTCCGTCTGTTTACAAGAAACATCCACACCTCGAACAGCCGTCCACTTGATCCGTACCGGTTTCTTTGATGTGGCACTTCCTCCTGCGATCTGCGCGTGTTGCTTTTCTGTCATTTCGAACACGGAAATAAAGAACGGCTTTGTGATGGTCACTTGGTGCTGGGTCTCATTGGCCCCCCGTCCGGATTCCGACGACGGGCTCCCCATTGTGAATGTTCCCGGCTCGACTTTTCGGAATACCATTTTGGTTGTCTTGTATTCATCCGTCCATCCCCCTGCCGGAACAGCATCGAGATAGGAAACGGGATAGGATGAAGCGGACGAACCGCCGGAGAGGTCAATGACCATGTACGGGGCATTCTGAGCGGTGAGTTCACATCGGCACCCCTCGGCTGTTTTGCTCCACCTTCCCACCTTCCCGCTCTCGAACTGCGCACGGACCCAGTAGGTGTAGTCGGTACGCGCCTCGGCCGTCCAGTCCGCGTAGGTCGTGTTCGTCACGGTGTTGAGCCAGGTACCGTCCTCGAACGCGCCCGTCTTCGACCGCCGGATCTGGTAGGCGTAGGCCCCCGCCACCGGTTCCCACGAGAGCGTCACGTCGCCCGTCCGGTTCGTCGTCGCCGTCAGACCCTCCGGCGCCACAATCGGAGCCTCGACGACGGCAGGGGCGTTGTGCAGGAAGAGGCGGAAGCCGTCATCACCGTTGTGATCATTCTGGTAACCATCAACAGGATATCCCAGGCGCCGTGCTGATCGAATTCCTCGGGAAGGGGTTGTATATCCGCCTCCTCTCGTAACATGTTCATATCCAAGAGGCCTTTCCAACCTCGCCTCACCAATGGCCCCAACAGGATTTACGACCGGTTCCGCTGGATACAAACCGAACCAATCCAAACATTGTTCATGCACGTTCCCATGCATGTCATAGAGGCCCCAGGCGTTCTGGGCAAGAGAACCAACGGGAACTGTACCATCGGAGACGCCGCTTTCCGCATACACCGCCGCCGCCCTAGCGTGGGCGTCTTCCGTTGCGTCTTGGAGGTTGAATCCAGTATTGAGAGAAGTCGTCGTTCCCGCGCGACAGGCATATTCCCATTGGGCTTCCGTTGGCAGATCAAAGGTTTTTCGTTCGCTTTTTCTACGGAGTATATCCATGAACGAACCATCATCGACAGCCGGAGACTCAGGCCAAAGATTACCTTGGTTTAGGCCGCGAATGTCTCCCCAATGGACTTCCTCAACGGGTTTCGTTGACTGGTTTTCCGTGTTTGAAAACAGACTTGGGTTACCGCCTTCAACCAGCTCCCACTGCCGCTGGGTCAGTTCAAAAACTCCAACATAAAAAGGTTCGGTAAGTGATACGGAATGTTGAACCTCGTTTTCCCCTCTTCCCAACTCCCCCTCCGGGCTGCCCATCGTGAACCACCCCGGCTCGATGCGACGAAGAACCAGCTTGTCGGTCTTGTACTCGTCCGTCCATCCGCCTTCCGGGACATCGGGAAGGTAGCTCACGGGGTAGTGCTCGGCATTGGGGCCGCCGGAGAGGTCCACCACCATGTAGAGCGCGGTGTCGTGGAGATACTCCGCGCGGAGGGACACGGCGACATTGTCGGCGACGAAACCCTCGGGCAGATCGGCGCCGGCGTTCCAGACGAGGCGGTGCTCGTCAGGCGCAAGGTCGAGCGCGGCGTTGGTCACCGCGCCGCCGTCCTCCCAGACCGTCCGCGCGACGAGGTTGGTGCCGCCGTCGAGGTCCGTCACATCCAGCGACACGCGGTAGCATTTCGCGGTGTCTCCCGTAAGCGTGAAGTCCACGTCCACGAGTCCGTTCCACGGGTAGCGCTGCCGCGCCCGCGCGCCGGTCACGGCAAGCGGCGGCGCTAGGTCGAAGCGCTGCTCCGCGACATCCGTCGTCCACCCGAGTTCGTCGTTTACCGCCACGGCCTTCACGGTCGCGCTTTCGTCGAGCGTGAAGGGGCCCGTGTAGGCGGGCGACTCCGCCGTCGGAGTGCTTTCGTTCGTCGTGTAGTGCAGCGTCCAGCCGTCCGGCGCGCCGCCAAGCCGCACCGACACGCCCTCCACCAGATCGCACTCGGCGACAATCGACAGATCATCGTCTGCCGGGCCGGGCACGACGAACGATGCGCTCTCGGTCGCCACGGCCTCGCCGCCGACAAGCGACACGTGCTCGAACTCGTACGTCCCCGGTTTGGCAGGCGCCCAAGAGACCGTCCCCTCGCCCGAGAATGGTCCGGCGAATACCTCGCCGTCAAGGCGGATTTCCACACCGCTCGTGGCAATTGTCTCCACCGCGCCGCACGTCACGAAACCGGGGTTTGCAATCATGTCGTAGTCGGCGCGAATGCGATCGGCGGAAAGTGTTCCACCGCGCAGGCGGATTTCGTCGTATTGGCCGACGAAACTATCTCCATTTGTTGTTCCATCGCATCCTCCGCCACCGATTCTCAGCGGGCTACCGTTGTCGGCGACAGCGACAATGGTTCCTGTTATCACCCGTTCTCCATCCTGATATAGAGAGGCGGTTGTTCCTCCATAGACGACACATATCCATGTCCAACCATCTGCCGCTGAGTGCAACAAGGATGCGCCTTGAATATAGCGGGAGGAATCTCCTGCACCACCACCAATGACATTGACTTTTGAAACAGTATTATTACTAAATTCCAATCCCCACCCGCCGTTTCGCCAGTCGCGCATGAAAAGTTCCGAATAAAACTGGTTTTCCCTGTCCGCATGGAACCAACCGGAAATGACAAAAGTTGCACCCAACTGGCAGGTGTCATAGGTAGAGACCTGAAGATATTGACCTCCGACTATGACATCCGTCGCGTTGACTCGCGCCCGCCCTACGGCACCTTGTTCACACGCGATCATCTGGGTGACGTCGCTAAAACTGTTCGTGCCGGCGGTCGGCGTCGCGTCCAGCCCGTTCGCCGTGGAGTCGAAGGCCCTGCCGGAGTCTTCGTTCATGTGCCACACGCCGGCGTAGTCCGACCAGACGGCATGCGCTTTGGTGGCAATCTCCGCCGCGGTCGCCGGCGTGCCGCCGTAGCCCATCTTGAAGGTCGTGCCCGCGACGAGCGCGGGAAGCCGCACCCAGACGAGCGACTCACCGTTCGTGTTCCATTCGTCGATCTCGTGCGGATAGACCGTCGTCTCCGACTCGTCGCAGAAGACGAGGTCCGCACCCGTAGCGGGGTCGGCGAAATCGCTGTAGTCGAAGCCCTGGATCGCCGTGGAGAGGCGCACGAGGGCCGGCACGTCTTCGAGTGTCTCCGCGCCGGAATAGCCAGCAACCGAGAGCCGCGCCTTGCGGGTACTGCCCGCGAGCGCGTCGACGCCGGCCCAGCGGGTGGACCAGGCCAACGTCTCCGACGCCCGTGCGACGCGCGGGCTCTCGCGCAGATCCACGAAGAACTCGCCGGACTCAAGCGCGGTCGCCGCCCGCGCGGAAAGCGCGGAAGCAAGAAACAGGGAAAGAAGGAAACGTAAGTTTTTCATGCTGGAATGGGGAAAGAAGGTGTGCTATGATTGCGCGCATGGAAAGAACTGACTACTCGTGCCATGTATGGCGCTCCACCGGACCAGGCCATGGATGCTCCGCAGAACCGGGCCGCACAGCGCGCTCCACCGGACCAAGCCATGGATGCTCCGCAGAACCGGGCCGCACAGCGCGCTCCACCGGACCAGGCCATGGATGCTCCACGGAACCGGGCCGCACAGCGCGCTCCACCGGCCCCGCCGCACCCCCGCGAAGCCGGTCCGGTGGTTCGGCATACATGCCGAGCATGAAGCGACGCTGCTTCTGCCACGACTACTACGACCGGGGTATCTACATGATTACCGTCGAGGTGGTCGACCGAAAGCCGCTGCTTGGCGAACTGGTTGGCGAGACAATCGTGAAGACCGCGCTCGGCGAAGCAGTCGAAGCCTGTTGGCGCGAGATACCTATGTACCACCCGTCGGTGAAGCTGCTCGAATGCGTGGTCATGCCAGACCACTTCCATGGGCTGCTCTTCGTGCGCGAGCGCATGCCTAAGCACCTTGGAGAGGTGGTGCGGGGGTTCAAGATCGGGTGCACCAAGGCGCTTGATCGCGACCTGTGTGGCGCTGCACCGGACCGGGCCATGGGTGCTTCGCCGCCCCCCGCGCTCTGGGCGCCCGGCTACCACGACCGAATACTCACCTCGCACGGCCAGCTCGACATTCTGTTCCGCTACATCCGCGAGAACCCGCGCCGGCTGGCGGCGCGTCGGCGCAACCCCGACTACTTCACCCGCATCAATACACTGCCGCTCGGGAAGCGCATCTACGCCGCCTACGGCAACCCCTTCCTGCTCAACCGGCCAGACCGCATGCAAGTGCAGTGCTCGCGTTCCATCACGCCCGAAGCCCTTTCCGCCGAGCGTGAGCGACTTCTTGACGCCGCCGAGCGAGGCGCTGTGCTGGTCTCCCCGTGCATCAGCCCCGGGGAGAAGGAAATCGCCCACGCGGCCATGGAGGAAGGGCTTCCGCTGATCGCCTTGGTCGAAAACGGGTTTCCGCCGCTCTTCAAACCGCCTGGGCGCTACTTCGAGGCATGCGAACGCGGGCTTCTCCTCCTGCTCGCCCCGTGGCCATACCACGCCGACCGCCGCACCATCACCCGCGCACAGTGCCTCGAACTCAACACCATGGCGGCAGAGCTTTGCGGCCCCGGCGCCGCCGCCTGCGACTACGCCGGGCTGGTGCCGGAATCGGGCCATGTACGACCCTCCACCTAACCGGCTTCGCACCCAGTGGCGGTACCCGCGAAGCCGGTCGGGTGAAGCGCCATACATGGCGCGCGAAAAGGTTGTTTTTCGACGATCCATTGGCTACTCCCATACCGCCAGCAGTTTGATTCCCAGCGCGGGCACCGGGTCCGTGGCGGCCACCACGCCCGCCGCCGTGCCATCGGTGGACCATCCGAGGAAGGTCTTCCCGCTCCATGTCGGCACCGGCAGTTCACCGTAGACCGGATTCTCTCCCTTGTAGTACTGCGCGTAGGTGCCCGGCAGTTCGCCGCCGTTCGGGTCGAGGCCGACCTTGATGCCGGAAGCCTCCGGGTCGCCCTCGGCGACCTTGAGATACGGCGAGCAGAGCGACGAGAGCGAAAACGACCGCGTGAAGCCGAAATCCACCTCGTAGAGCTTGCCGCAAAGGGCGAGCCCCGCCGCGAACTCGCGCCCCTCGCAATCGTACGGGATGATCCAGACCTTGCCGTTCGGCAAGAGCTGGCAGCCCATCTTGCCCTTCTTGAAGGCCGGGTCGTCGCTCGCCACGTAGGTCTCGCCCGTGAGCGGGTTCACCACCACGAGCCCCAGCTCCTCGTCCACGCCGCAGAACTTTCCGTTCGGCAGCAGGCAGGTCACATCGCGCCGCGACCAGGACTCGAACGGGTGGCCGGCGGGATAGTCGGCGTGGTTGTCTAGTGTGTCTGATCCCTGCCACATTCGAACGTCCCCTCCATAAAAGGAACGGTTCCGTCCAGCTCCGCCGAGGAAAATGCGCTCTCCGTCCGGCATTGCAACACCCTTGCTCCACGCAACGGCAGGGTCATATCCAAGTTCCGACGTGCGAACAACGAACTCCCACTTTTCCCTGTTCGTGAACTTCCCGACCGCCACGGCAAAATGCTGGACTACACATTCCTGGCCAATCTGACATCCCACGGTAAAGAACGTATTGCCGTCAAAAAGTGGAACCACATAACGCCCCACAGCATTCTTCATGCAGGAATAATTCGACGAGGTCTGGAGGGATATAACACCATTAGCGGCGCATGTGACTATCGCCTCCTTCATGTCTGCTGCGGCGGAACCGCTAAAGAATACGGTGGCGTTGATGCTCTTATCATAGGAGGAGATGGAGGTCTTTGATGAATCGGACAGAGGAATTCCCTTCGGGCAATACCCGCACACGGCAGAACCATGCGTGGAATCGGCATAGCGACATTGTAAATGGACGTAGCCTATGTCCGTGTTGGCGCTTTTCCAGAATGAATCGTAGCCTTGGCGACACACATCGGCGAATTGTCGTCCGTCGCCATCCCTCATTTGGAAAAAGCGAACATCCGATCCGGCGCTGGCATACGTTGTCGCATTGTCATAGATAACTTCGCCTGTCTCATTATTCAGTGTCACCATTCGATAGCGATTGGTCACATTGCTCCAGGTCCAGAGACTGATAAGATTCGTTCGAGATGAGGTAGATTGCCCTATTCTCAACCCCATCGACGCCCCGGAGAACACCACATTCGAACCCAGCGTATCCTCCAGATGCCATTCGTCCGTGAGACAGCGGACTGTCGGGGTGTGATCCTCGATCTCGCCGTAGGAGGCGACGGTCTGGACATCGTGGTAGACCGTCGCGGGCGCCCAGACATCGTTCGGGTTGATTGCCGGGATGGAGTCGAACGACCAGATGGGGTTGAGGAGCTTGGCGGTGACCGTCACGCGGTCCGCCGTGAAGCCTGCGGGAAGGTCCACAGCAGCGTCCCACACGAGGCGGTGCGTTCCCGGCGCGGGCACATCCACCGGATTGGCGACAGTTGCCGGCGAGCCCTCCAGCCACACGGAGGCGATGGGCAGGTTCGTGCCGCCGACTTTGTCGGTTGCCGAGAGCTCGATGCGGTAGGTCTCGCCCGCATTGCCCTCGAAGGCCACATCGACATCGACGAGCCCGTTCCACGGATAGCGCTGCCGGGCCGTGACGGAGGTCACGGAAGGCCCCGGATTGTCGAGGTCGGTAAGAGACGCACCCGCCGTAGCGGCGGCGAGGATGGGGAGAAGGATGAAGAAGTGGCGTTTCATGGCGTTGTCGAATGGAGTCCGTCGATGATTTCTACTTTAATACTGTCCCGCAGCCGCGATCCATTACGCGGTTTTTCCGGGTACTGTTTCGCTGCGAGCAGTGCGGGAAAACTCCGTCTGGACGAGCGTTAGCGAAGCCCGTCCGTGTCTGTCCGTGGTTCATCCTCTCCTCCATTACTCCAGCCCAACCCTCACCTGGAAGAACCGCATCTGCGGCAGGTTCTCGGCGGTGACCGGCGTCCAGTCCTTGTCGCCGAGCGAGGCTTTCCCGTACACGGTGTAAACACGCGGGAGTTCCGCGTTGCGGAGGTCCGGCCACCAGGTCACCGCGGGCAGCCCGTCCGCCCCCATGGCGATGTTCGCCAGGAACCGGCTCGTCGGATCGGTCGGGACGAGACCCGCGACGTAGCTTTCCCAGAGACGGCACCCGTTGCGGCCCATGGCGTTTCCGGCGGCTTCGTAGTCGCCGTTCCCGAACTCGGCCAGATACGGGTCGAGCCAATGGTACGGAACCGGCTCCGGCGTGGTCACGGTGTAGTCGATCTCGCTGCCGTTGCCGTGGATTTCAAAGTCCACATCGCGGAATGTCCCGGCATAGTTGTCGGACTCGTCCACGACGAACCGCGCCGTGTAGAGCCCCGGCAGAGTCGGTTGCGTCGTAGTGCCGGTTTCCGGCTCCGATCCGCGTTTCCGGTACTCCACGCGCGAGGTGGTGCCGTAGCGCGGCTGGCCCATCGACGGCGCGGACGGCGTCTCGCCCGCCGTCCAGTCGGCGATGGCGGGCGCCCGCGACCAGCCGTTGTTGGCCTTGCGGATCGTGAACGTGAACGTGCCGTCCGCGTCCTCCTCCGACCCGTCTTTCCAGCGGTAGTCCTCGGTGTTCGTCAACCGGAGCACCACCGCATAGTCGCCCGCGTCGATGCCGCCCGCGTTCGCCACAACGGTCCATCGGCTGTCCGTCGGCACCGTCGCCGTCTGCGTCCGGCCATTGTAGGCCTTCGAGCCGATCACCGGCGGCGCCACCGGGCGCTTCAGGATGGCGAATTCCTTCGTCAGCGTTCCGGTGTAGTTGTTGCGGCCCGTAACGGTCACCGGCACCAGCCCGGCGCTCGTCGTTGTCCCGTAGGACAGCGTGTAGTCGTCCTCGGTGCAAATGGACGGCTCGCCGTCGCGCACCGTCACCGAGGGCTTCTTCTCCGATCCGTCGAAGAAGAACACGTCGTCATCGAGCACCACCATGTCCGCCGTGATCGTCTTCGGCTCGATCGTCACCGTCGCCGCCCCGTATCCGGGGTCGTAGTTCGGAGCCATGACCTTGAAGTACACGGTGTTCGTCGAAACGTCCATCCAGGTCGGGCTTTCCGGCCCGTAGGCCTCCTCGTTGCCGGATTCCAGCGCATACGTCACGATGGCGCGGGGATAGGGCGTTTCGGATCCCAGCCCGTGCGGCTCGCCATCGTACGGACCCTGCCACGAGAGCGACGCCGCGAGCGCCGAGAGGTCCATCGCGGCGGGCGTCACCCGCAGCCAGCCGTACTCCTTGCGGATCGTGTAGTTGTCGGACTTCGTGTTCGCGGCGAGCGCGTAGTCGAAGACGTTCTCCACGCCTCCCACGTCCGTGATTGTCCCGGAACAGGTCGCGGAGAAGCCCTCGCCCGCCACGAACGGGAGCGATCCGGCCTTGACGGACACCTCGTTCTTCCGCAGCGCCGTGCCGTCGTACACCTTTGTCGCGCCCGCCGAGACGAGCGTCACCTCGCGCGGCGCGATGGTCATTGTCGTCGTGCCGACCCAGGGCGCGTAGTGCGGCGCCTCGATGCGCACGAACGCCGTCCATGCGCCCGCATCGGTGAACGCCACCGGCTCCGCCGCCCACGGCCCGTCCGCTGTCGCGGCGTAGGCCACGGTCACCGGCTCCGTCAGCAGCGCCGGGGCCGCCACCGTCACCGAATGCCCCTGTCCGTCGTACACGGCCTCGCCGGCAAGGTCTGCCTGGTGGAGCGCCATCGTCGCCGCCATCGAGGCCGGCGCCACGGTCAGCGTTCCCGGCCACCACGAAAGCGTGTAGTTCGCGGTCACGTCCGCGCCGTCGCGCAGCACGCGAACGCCGGTAATCGCGTTTTCCGACGTTCCCGGCTCGGTGATTTCGCTCGCCGGATCGAACGCGACCTCCAGCGCGTCGCCCGTGACGAGCGCATCGAGGTTCTCGGCCGTCCACTCGTGCAGCGTGTGCGCCGCGCCGTCGAAGACCCATGTGCCGTCCTTTGCCGTCACGACGATCTCCTCCGCGCTGCTGTTCACCGTGAGAGTCCCCGGCACGACCGTGACGGCGTAGTCCGCCGCCAGCGTGCCGGCACCCGCCGCCCACGCGAACGTGGCGGCAATCCGCCCCGCGTCCGTAATCGACGCGAAGTCCGAATAGACGAAGCTCTCTCCCGAGGGGAATGGTGGGGCGAGCTCTCCGAGCGAGCCGCCGATAGCCGCCTCGATCTCCTCCGCGCCGAATGTGAGCGCCGTCCCGTCGTAGGGCTTGCTCTTCGTCGGCGAGGCGAGCGTGACCGGCCGCGGCGAAATGGCCACCGTGACCGTGCCCGTGCAGGCGTCGTGGAACTCCGCCGACACCTCGAATTCGGCCACGTATTCGCCCGCGTGCGTCCATTCCGGCGCCGCCGGGCCCCACGCGCCCTCGCCCACGCGGTAGCGCACCGTCGCCGGCCTGAGCAGCGTCGGCGCCTCGACGGCTCCCGAGTGCTTCTCCCCATCATAGACTGCCTGCACGGTTCGGTGGAGCGCCATATATGGCGCGATGAGCGCGTTCGTCACCCGCAACTCCCCCTCGTATACGAAGAGGTTGTAGTTGCGCGTCATGTCGCGGCCCGTTTCCTCGTCCACGATCCTCACGTGGTCGAACCGGTTCGAGACAGCCCCCTCCGCAGGCGTCGTCACCGCGCTGTCGGCCGCGATCGCGATGTCGAAGACATGGCCTTCAAGCAGCTTGTCGCCGTTGAAGAGCGTCCAGCTCGGCTTCCGGTGCGTCTCGCCGTCGTACACCCAGGTAGCGCTGTCGGCCGTCACCGAAATCTGGTCGCCGCCGACCGTCACCTTGAGCGTCTGCCCGCCCTGGACCGTCACATCGTAGTTCGCGACCTTCGCCGTGGCGGAGTCCGCGTAGGAGAACGTCGCGGGGATCTCGCCCACGTCGGTGAGGCTCGCGTAGTCGCCGTAAAGGAAACACTCGCCCGGCGCATAGCCGCTTCCCGCGACCGTGATGTCCTCCGCCTTCACCTCCAGCGGCCAGCCGTCGTAGGGCTTCTCCTTCGACGCCGCCATCAGCGTGATCGGCCGCCGCGTGATGCTCCACGCGAGCGGCGCCGGATCGGCGATCGGCTCGTAGTTCGCCGTGTCGTACACAAGGTGCGCTATCGCGGTGTAGTTCCCGGCATCGACGGCCGACGCGCCCTCGTACGTCGCCGTCACGCCGGCCGGAAGGCCGGTGAGCACGATCCCGTGCTCCGCGCCGTCGTACAGGAACGTCGCTGCCTCGGCCGCGACGCCCCAGGCGATGGCGCCCGTGCCGGGCATCGTCGCCTTCGTGATGGTGAACGTCGCACCCGTGAACGTGAGATCGTAGTTGTCGTTCGCAGCGAGCGTCCCCTGGACAATGGCGTAGGAGCCGACTGCATCGCCCGCTTCGCGCGCCAGCGCGCCAGCCAGACTCTCGCCCGGGACGAGCCCGTCCACGACATACGTGAGCTCCGGATCGGCTTCGCCATAGACCTTCGTCTTCGCCTCGGCCGTCACCGACACGGGCCGCTTCGTGATCGTCACCTTGGCCTCGTGGACGAAATCCTCGAAGTTTGGATTCGCGACGCGGTACCAGATCGCGTATTCGCCGGCGTTCGTGAAGGCATGCGCGTCCACCGCCCATGTCGTCTCGTCGGCGACCCCGTTCGCGCCAAGCGCGTACTGCACGGCGACGCCGCCGCCCATCGCCGACGAAAACGCCGTGACAAGCGCGTTGGTGTCGAGGGTGTGGCCCTGCCCGTCATAGACGGCCGTCGTGTCGAACTTCGACACCCCGCCCTGCGGCACGGTGCCGTCCCCCGGCTCCTCGCCGCCGCCAGGCAGCGTCGCCTTCGTGATGGTGAACATCGCGCCCGTGAACGAAATCGTGTAGTTCGCGTTCGCCGCAAGCGTCCCCTGGCCGATGGCGTAGGAGCCGACCGCCTCGCCCGCTTCACGCGCCAGCGCGCCGGAAAGCGGCGATTCGCCCGCGACCGCGCCGGTCGCGGTGTAGGTGAGCTCGGGATCCACTGCGCCATAGACCTTCGTCTTCGCCTCGGCCGCCACCGTGAGCGGACGCGTGGCGATGGTCACGGCAGCGTGGTTTGTGACGGTCTGGTAGAACGGCGCCTCCACGACATACCACTCCTCGGCATTCTCCACGGCATTCGTGAAGAGGAGCGGATCGGACCCGAAGGGGCCGTTTTCGGTAGCGGCGTACGTCACCGTCGCGCCGGCGACGGCGCAGGAAACGGCGATGCCGTGTCCCGTGCCATCGTACACGGCTTGGCAGGGCGTCGCGGTCACATCGTCGGAGCCAAAGGCGAAGTTCTCGACGAGGAACGACGCCGTGTAGGCGGAGCCGACGGGCTGGCCGCTGCCGTCCAGGGCGGTGTGGGTGAAGGAGAAAAGCCCGCCGCGGTCCGGCGTCCAGCCCACGGAACCCTCATCGCCGGGGAGCGTGGCGAAGTCGGCGCCGTCGAGCGCGATCTTCACCGAGGCGGCCGGGTGCGCGGGATCGGCCCAGCGGGCCGAATATTCCAGCGTTTCCGAGGCTCCGGCCTCGACCGTTCGCGGACTGGGCCGCAAGTCGAGGCGGAATGCCGCTGTCTGCACCGTGACGACCTGGGCCGCCTGCGCCGGAAGCGCAAGGGCCGTGGCCAGAAGGAGGGAGAGGAGGTGTTGTTTTGTGTTCATGGGTTGTTGTGGGGTTAAGAAAAATGTCATCCAAGAGAACCGCATTCCCTTCCTCATTGAGGGAAGCCATGAGCCCAATGCCGAGACCATCGCGGCGATGAAGGAAGGCGAACGCATCGCGCGGGATCCAACCGCGCGTTGATGCTGACGTGCACCGGCTCGCATTCCGACCTGTTCCGATAATTGCTTGCGCATTCCGTCTCCTACTTCATCATCACGACTGTCTCCTCCGGCGGGTTCGTCCAACGCCTCAGAGACTCCCAGTGCCCCACATCGTGGATGGCAATGCCGAAGGTTCCCGTGGGATGGTTCTCGCGCAGAATCCCCCGGAGTTTCTCCAGCTCCTCGAACATGACTTGCTGGCTCTCCTCCATGAACGAGACGTAGTTCCCCTCCAGCGAATAGGTCTCCACGCCGAAGACCAGCTTGCAGCCGGATGCCAGGCTCATCGGGACTTCCCCGACGCCGCAGTTGTAGATGGCCTGCGCCGTGTCGCGGTAGGACATCAGCGTCACCGTGTCGGCCACCGAGGCGACCAGTTCGGCGAGATTCCGCTTCTTTTTCCCCACCGTCACGCTCTTCTCGTCCCACCAGAACGGCGTGTCGAACTCCAGCAGATACCCCGAGGCCCTGACCTGCGGCGCGATGGTTTCGCTCACCAGCGTCCAGTAGCGATTCAGGGCGTCCGCCTCATGCGACCAGTAGCCATCCTCCTGGTGCGGCTCGATGTCGAGGTGAAGCCCGTAGAAGCGCTCCTGCGGTTCGACGACGGCCTGGTAGCGGGCGAAGGCCTGGAACGTCCGGTCGAATCCCGTGTTGCCGCTTTGAATCCACGAGACGTCGCCATCAAGGAGCGCCACCCGGATGCCGCGCTCGCCCGCGGCCGCGATGAACGTCCGCAGCGTCGCCGTCGCGGCATCCGCATTTCCCCACACCAGCGGTGGACAGCAGAGGTAGATTTCCGTCACCTGGTTGGCGGCCAGCCAGCGGAGGCGCTTCTCGCGCAGTTCGGACGTATCGCTCGCGAACGACCACCACCAGGTGCCAAGCGTGATGCGCGACGTCCCGCTTGCCGATGCCGCCGGAACCGGCCCATCGGCGAGTGATGCGCCGCCTGCGACCGCCAGCAGGGCGGAGGCCAGCCGGGCAATGACCGAGTTGCGTATTCTGTTCATGGTGTCGCTCCTGTCTCCTACGGCGTGATGGAAAGCCGGAAGCCGAAATGGCCATCCGAGGCGCTGTCGCTCCGTTTCGTGGCCGACGGAGACTCGTCGCCACGCCGGGCGGACCGGCAGTTGTACGAGGCGCATTCCCATGCGCCGCTTCGGATGACCCGGTGCGAACCGGAGGATGGCCCTTTCGGGTCGGTCACGGCCGAGGTCCCGAGGTTGGCCGAGTACCAGTCAAGGCACCACTCCCACACATTCCCGTGCATGTCGTACAGCCCCCACGGGTTGGCGCCGTATTCGCCGACAGGCATGGTCCCATACCCCCATCCGCTTGAAGACGATGCGGCCAGATAATCCTGATAGTGCCAACAGACATCGGCGATACGGTAATCGTATTCTGCATTGTTCAGGTTGATCCCGTTGCTCACCGCCGCCGTGGTTCCGGCCCGGCAGGCGAATTCCCACTGGGCCTCCGTCGGGAGGTCGAACTGAGAGAGTCCTGTACGGCTGCGGATTCGGCCGATGAAACTGGAACTGTCCACACCGGACGATCCGGGCCACCCCGCCCCCGTCGAGCTGCCGCGGATCGCGTTGTAGGAAATCCGTTCCACCGGACGGGTGCTGTAATAGGAACCATTGGAGAAATAGCTCGGTCGTGAGCCCATCACGAGTTCCCACTGCCGCTGCGTCACCTCGAAGACGCCGATGAAAAAGTCCTTGGACAGTTTCACCGAATGCTGGGACTCGTTCGAATAGCGCCCGACTTCCCCCGAAGGGCTGCCCATCGTGAATGTCCCGGCATTGACGCGGCGCAGCACGAGCTTCGTCGTCTTGTACGTGTCGGTCCATCCGCCGCTCGGCACACTTGTGAGATACGAAACCGGGTACTTGCTCGAACTGCTCCCACTCGACAGGTCGATGACCATGTACGTCGCCTTCGTCCACACGGCATAGAGCGTCACCGTTCCGCCCGAGGTCGTGGTGAGGTTGTTGACGCTCTGCTGGTTGTTGTACACCTTGGAACCGCTCGCGCTCGTCGCCCAGCCGGCAAACGCGTAGCCGGTGCGAGAGAAGGCGTTGGCCCGTAGCGCCTGCGCGGTTCCGTAGCGGAAGCTCTGGTCGGCCATCGAGCCCGATCCGCCATTCGCGTTGAACTTCACGGTGTACGCATTCCCCGTCCACACCGCGTACAAGTCCACGGTCGCCCCGTGCGTGGCCGAGAGGTTCGAGACCGACTGCTTGTCGTTGTACTCCTTCGCGCCGGACGCGCTCTTCGCCCAGCCGCCGAAGGTGTAGCCCGTGCGGGTGAAGGAGTTGGCGCGGAGAGCCGAGGCGCGGTCGTAGGTGAAGCCCTGGTTCGCCATCGTCCCCGACCCGCCGTTGGCGTTGAACCGCACCGTGTAAGTGTTCGTCGCCCAGAGGCCGTAGAGGTTCACCACACCGCCGGCCGTCGCCGTGAGGTTCGAGACCGATTGCTTGTCGTTGTAGGCCTTCGCGCCGGTCGCGCTCGTGGCCCAGCCCGTGAACCGGTAGCCCGTCTTCGCGAAGGCGTTTGCCGTCAGAGCCTTCGCCACCCCGTAGGTAAACGACTCGTTCGCCATCGAGCCTGTTGCGCCCGCTGTGTTCGCATTGAACTTCACGGAATAGGTGTTCGCCGTCCACTTCGCGTACAAGTCCACAGTTGCACCAGCCGTCGCAGTGAGGTTGGAGACCGACTGCTTGTCATTGTAAACCTTCGCGCCGGACGCGCTCTTCGCCCAGCCGCCGAAGGTGTAGCCCGTGCGGGTGAAGGAGTTGGCGCGAAGGGCCGAGGCGCGGTCGTAGGTGAAGCCCTGGTTCGCCATCGTCCCCGTCGCGTCCGACGCGTTCTTGTTGAACCGCACCGTGTAGGTGTTCGGATCCCAAATGACATACATTGAAATCCAGCCGTCCTGAACGGAGGTCAAATTGGTGACCATCTGCTGGTCGGCCCAATGGGTTCCTCCACCCGTGGCTGCGGACCCCCATTCGCGGAAAGTGTAGCCTGTTCTCGTGTAGATGTTCTTGGATAGCTTCTGCGCAACGCCGTAGGTGAATGTCTGTCCGCTCATCGCTCCGGCATTGTCCGCGCCATTTCCGTAAAACCCTACTTTGTATGTGATTGGCTTCCACTTCGCGTACACGTTCACGACGCCATTGGCGACAGGGGTGAGCTTCCAGACCTGCTGACCGTTCCCATACACAACGCTCCCGGTTGTGTTTGTCGCCCATCCGGAGAACGTGTATCCATTCAGGGAAAACGAATTCGTCGAAAGCGTCTGCCCGATGTCGTACAGGAACGACTGGTCCGCCATCGTCCCCGTGGCGTTTGCCGCATTCTTGTTGAATCGCACCGAGTAGGGATTCGCCACCGGCGTCAGCGTGGCGTTCATGACGACCGAATCCGCGACGAAGCCAGCAGGAAGATCCGAGGCGGCATCCCAGATCAGGCGATACGCTCCCGGAGTGTCGAATGGTACTGGGTTTCCGCCCGATGCAGCTCCCTCCCTCCACACCGTCCGGACCGGAAGGTTTGTCCCGCCCCCCATGTCTTGGGCGGAAAGGCCAACGCGGTAGGTGTACCCGGCCTCGCCGCCAAAGGAAACATCCACATCCACCCGACCGTTCCATGGATATCTCTGGCGGGCGGTGGCGGACAGAACAAGCGAGTCCCCCTCCGCCAACCCAGCGGAGAGTGCGGAAACTGCGAGAAAAAGATGAAATGCAAATCGTTTCATGATGAATCACCCGAAGGTGTCTTTATCTATTACTGTCCTGTAGGAAGCTTTCCTTATGCGGTTTTCATAAATTTTGTCGCAGAAATCGGACGTGCCGCGCTCACGCTTGCGCTGAATGGTGGGAAAGCCGTCGTCCCGTCTCCTCGTCATCCCGTCGTCCTTTCGCGCAGTCATTGTCCATTGGCAACATTGAAACCTAGCAACTCGACTCCATCGCCCGTTTCGGCAAGGCGACAAGGAGCCGTATCGACTGTTGAATCTGGATTGGCCGTGGATAGTCTGTTCCTCTCGCCCTCTGTTTTGTTGTTGGGTGACTTCCTCGGAGCAAAAAAGAAGCCTCCCGCTGACTTTCAGAAGGGGCTCTGGTAAGGCCTACGAGGAAATCAGAAGAGAGGCGCGCCTAGACGCGACCCCGCAACCAATCGTCCTCTTGAATTTACCAGATTCCTTCTGAACGATATTGATCTGCGTGATGCAAACCGGAAGATGTGCCATCCGTCCGGCGCGCCTAGACGCACCTCGCGGATGTCGGCATTGTAGCCAAAATCGGCGGAGGAGCGCAAGTGCGTTGAGGCTTAAATCGCCGCGGCGCTTCGCTTGCGGCTGTACAGGGCTAAATCGCCCTCTGGGCTGTAAATTGTGGCGTTCCATGGGGTGATCGCGGTTGTTCCCAGTGGCCGTCGGCCGCAGGGGAGCAACTATGCTCACCCTATATTATCATCAAGAGGCGAATCCTTACGCGAGAATAAAAAAATCACGGTTTCGTGCGCGAGCGGTCCGCCCGGCGAGCGGATTCTACCTGAATTTCACCAACGTGGGCTCACCCGGGATGTCTTCCACCTTCACGGCATCGATGCGGACACCGTTCATTTTGTCCGTCCAACCGTATCCCGGATGGTGGTAGTTGAACTTCACTTCGTGCTTTCCGTCGGGAATAAGCACTTCCGCTCGCTGCCATTCCATTTCGGAGGGCGGTGAAATCGAGGTGTCCGCAAACATGGTCCTTCCATCGACTTGGACGGTGAATGTCGCCATGTAGTAGCACTTCTGGTACCAGAACGTCATCTTCTTGGCGCTGTTGCCCAAAAGGGTCGTCTTCATCCAGACGTCCGCCACGTCCATGCCGCAGTCGGCGCTTTGGACACAGGAGACGCCCTCAAAGAACACATCCGTGGTGACGAACCACGGGTTGTCGGAGGTCGTCCACTCGTATTGCGCCGCTCCCAGGGCGGCCCCCAAAGAATAGGTTTCGACGCCGTCCTGCGAAACCTCTTTCATCGTCACCGCGTCGACGCGAACGCCATTCATTTCGTTTTTCCAGCCGTATCCAGAATGGTGGTAGTTGAACTTCACCTCGTGCGTTCCGGCGGGAATGAACACTTCCACCGCCAGCCATGCCTGATCGGAAGGGTACGCAACGGAGTTGTCCGTGAAGACCGGAACCTCGTCGATTTCGACGGTAAAGGGACCCACGACATAGCTCTTCTGGAACAGGAATGACATCCACTTCGCGTTTCCGGAAACGGTTGTCTTGATCCAGGTATCGACCTCTCCACCGCCCCCGCCACTGCTTTCGACGGAGGTATCGCCCTCAAAGGCGGCTTCCGTGGTGACGAACCACGGGTCATCGGAGGTGGTCCACTCGTACTGTGGCGCCCCCAGCGCGGCCCCAAACGCATCGCCGTCCGGCGTGGCCAAGCAGGGAAAAGGAAGAGTCCCGCATAGGATTGTCGAGAGAAGAAGAATGGCGGTCTGGAAGTTCATGATGGATTCATCTGCAGTGGGGGAGGCAAACTGTCGAACCGTGGCGAGACGGGCGGAATGTACCACAGAGCCGCAGTGCAGGGCAAGTGAAAGAGGTTGGGGGGTAACTTTGCTCACATGTGGGCGGCAAACCCCCGCTTCAGAATTCTTGGCGGGGAACTATTCGCTTCCGCGCCAAAAAATCTTCCGTGTGAAAATGTCGCGTAAGAAACTGCGGTGAGATGGTAGTAGTAGGTGAAGTTGATTTGGCGGGTGCCAGACCGACCACAACCATACCATCGTTTTCCCATGCCCATGACACCTCACAGACACCTCGTTCTTTTCGCAGCAACCGCTGCGACGCTTTGCGGATGTTCGACGGCAAACGTCGCCTTCCGCAATTATCCCACCACGACGTTTGCGGAAGTTCCGCTAGCCAATGGAGCCTCCATCCGAGTCGTTGCCCGGGACGGAGCCGGCGACACAGCGAAACGATTCGCAGAAGCCCTTTCCCGAGAATTGGTTTCTGACGAAGGTTTTCGGCTCGCCTCTGACGGAGAGAGCGCCGACTACTGGTTCATCGTAGACGGAAAAGCCACGTTCAGGGCCGACACTCCGGATCAAGCGAGATACAACACCGCCTACTACATCGTTCGCCAGGAGAATGACGCCGGTGGTCACGAGGAAATCGAGCGAACGGACAAGTCGTCGCGCAGCAGCAGCAGAGGCATGAGCCTGGCCATCTACAAATCCAAGGGACTTTCGCCAATCCGCTACCTTGAACTGCCGCTTTGGGAAGGTGCCCTCGGCCCAGATGTTGACACCTCCAAGGATCAGGGACTCAAAACGGATGCCCGGTTCGCCAAACTTGCTTTGGAGCGGGTGAAGGACGTGTTCCTCACACAGACCAAGACCGTTTCCGTGCCCGTCCCGCGGGATGCCGACGAAATTCTTCGAAAGGCATTCATCCGCCTTGACGAGGCAGCTGTGGCGGGAGACGCCGAGGCTCTTGCCGCCGCCAAGGCGGAGATTGAGCAACGCTCTGCGGAGATACTCCCTGATTCGATTGACACGTTCGGTGAAAAGTTGGCGACCGATGAGTGGAAGGGACGTGAAAAGGAAGCTGAGACTATCTTGGGAAACTACCACATCCGGGCGCTCGCGCGAGAGGCGGGCTGTCTCCATCAGGAAGAACTTCGGGCCGTGCACGCCGAGCAGCTCCGCATTCTGGAGTTATCCACAATGGACAGCCTGCGGATGGCATGTCCAATCGCCCTTGCCCGCATCGAATACAAACTTGGAAATCTCTAACACGAAGGATTCTTTCTGATGAAACCCCTTTCCAACACCCTGGGCCGCATCCCGTTCGCCGCAGCGGCGCTCGTCCTGCTGTTCGCCGCCGGTTGCGCTTCCGAGCGCGTCACCGCCGATTACACGATGCCCGCCCGTTCTGTTGCCGATGTCGGTGCCGTAAGCCTTCTCGACATCGTTTCCGTTGCCAAACTGTCCGGGAACCGCGTTCAGGATGGAGACTCCGAGCGCGCGGCCTCGCTTGTGCGGCAACACCTCTCCGCCTGTCTCTATCAGGAAGGCTTCTACCAGACAACCGACAACATCTGGGGGGCTGACGCCAAAGGGGCGGCCGCGCTCGGGGAAATCGCCCGTCAAAGCGAGTCCCGCCACGGCTACGCATCCTTCGCGTCGATGGCGCCGGACGCCACGGGGCGGCTCGAGTTGTCTCTTGACCTTTCCGTTGACGCCATCCGGCAGCAGCGCAGCGAGGAAATCACGCTTACATCGATCCCCTATGTGGATTTGCCGCCCAAGGAGAACGCCGCACCGCGTTCCATCCCGAATCCGGACCCCAGCACCCATGTGAAACGCACCGTGGCCGCGAACTACGATGTGTGGACGGTTACGGGAACCGGATCGCTCCTTGCAAAGCTCTTCGACGCAAAAACTGGCAAGCTCGTCTATGAGCGTACGTTTGAAGTCCTGCCCCCGGACAATGACGCGCGTTGCGTCCCAACGCTACTCCGCGCCGTGTCCGCCGCCATCACCCCTGCCATCCGCGAACTCATTGCGGATATTTCACCTCATCAGGAAAGCCGTTCGCTGGAGGTGAATGAAGACGCGCATCCCCGGGTCGTCTCCCTTCTTGCCGCCAAGGACTATGTCGATACGGTGACCGAGGTCGACCGCCTCGTGGAGGCAAAGGCGCAGGCGGATCCGAAGGACAAAGACGTCTACGCGCCGACGTTCGCCGATTTCGAGAACAAGGCCGTGGCGCTGGAAATTCTCGGGCAATACGCGGAGGCGAAACTTGCCTGGGAGCAGGTGCTCACGCTTCAGCCTGGATATGCGCCGGCGGAAGCCGGCGTGAAGCGCATCGACGACGTTCGCGCGGGGACGGCCGCAATCAAGGCGTCAGGCGCGAAAAAGACCGGTGGCACCGACTACAAGAAGGATGCCGTGAACAACCAGACACTCTAATTTACCAAGGAGAATTCACACCATGGCAGCAACGTCATTCCGCGCGGCAGCGTTTCACGTCGCCGCAATTGCATCCGCCGTCCTGACCCTTTCGGGCTGCGGCACTGTTTCCATCCCCGTGACGATGGATGTTCCGGGAGAATTCAAACTCTCCGGCGTGAGCAAAATCGCGCTTCTGGAGTTCAACACGATCCCTAGCGACGCCTTCGCCGGCATTGCGGCCGCCGATGAGGAGACTCGGGAACTCGTCCGCCGCGCCGTGGCCTCCGCCTTCTACGCATCGCCTATGTACGACATCGTCGATCTGGCGGCGGAGCGCCAAATCGGCGCCACGGAAACCTCCGCTGTTCCCGACAAAAGATTCGACGCCGTCGTGACGGGACGTCTCTGGTGGCAGAAGACGGACGAGACGGACGGGGAGGAACCCCATGTGTTCAAACTCGAGACATGGAAGATCGTTCCCTACACGACCAAGGCCATGGGGAAGGAAGTCCAGGCCAAGGCCCATGTCACGACGCGCACGGACGAGGAACTGCGCATGCTTCCCTACCGCTCCCGACATGCCGCGCTGATGCTGGCCCTCTCCATCTACCGCGTGGGAATCAACGGGGAATTGGAGAAGATCGTCGACACCTACCAGATGACGGACAAGGGCTTTGTCGTCGCGAACGGCTCCCTTGAAATGCCGGATGCAACGTTTGGTCCGGAACGCCGTGACGCGGTCGCCAAGCACAAGAAGGCGGAAGAGCCCAAGGAAGAGGGCGGCTCCTGGGGGGCGTTCGGAACGGAATTGATTGGCGGATTTGTGAAAATTGGCCAGCAAGTCGCTTCCGACGTTGAAAAGGTGACCGGGGCTGCGGCGGCTGGCGAAGACGATTCGACGGCGCCCGCCGTTGATGGCGACCATGATGCCGCCGGGAAGGTCATCCTGCCGAACGACACGGCTACGATTCCGACCGACCTGCAGGCCCGGCTGATTCTCGCCGCCAAACTCTCGGAAGACCTCACCCGGCGTATCGCGCCATCCAAGGAGACATTCAACATCCCCTATGAGTTCGACGATGCCAAGCTGGCTTCCCTTCTCCGCGAAGGGGCATACGGTGCAGCCGAACAGTACGTCGTGCGAAGCATGCGGGAAGCGCTTGGCAGGGAATATGCAACGCGCATCGGCCCTCTGGAGGCCTATGGCGAGCCAGACTACCCCGTTCCGCCGACGTCAGACGATGATCGCAAGACCGTTGAGCACAAGAAGCGTGGATTCCAGCAAGACAAATTCGTCGAGCTGCTGCTCGACCGAAAGATTGACCAGCTTCTCTTCGCACTCGGCCTCTGCCAGGAGGCGACAGGGCGGGCGGACGAAGCACTCTACACGTATCGTGCAGCCTTTGACCTGACCCCGGACCAGTCACCGGCTCAGGGCATGGCCCGGTGCCGCATCGCCCTTGGAAGCGCGGCGCGCGTCCAGGAACAGGCGAAGGAACAGAAGAAAGCCTCGAAAAAGGCTGGCCTCGACTAGCCTCCGCACTCCCCGCCCTCGCATCCTGCGAGGGCGGGGAACGACATGGCTTGCAATCGACAACCAAAGGAAGAAACCATGAGATGCGTATTCCAAGTGCTTTGCGCACTTCTTCTGTCTGTGATCGCCGCAACGGCGGCGGACAACGAAATCCGGGTAACGGCGTCCGGAACGGCGGCCATGAACACCAGTGCGCTCCTAAAGCGCGTCGTCGTCGAAGCACAGAAACAGGGTGTGCGCAAGTACCTCCTCAAGCAGAGTCCCGATCTCGATGCGCGGCTTCTTGACGAGGCGCTTTCCGACTTCGCAAGCTTCGTTGAAAACTGGGACATGGACGACACGGAGTGGGAACAGTTCGACCCCCAGCAGGGCCAGCTCACCGTGACGGGCGTGGTGGAGGTGAACGCGGAGGAACTCAATCAGTGGCTGGAAAGCAAAGGCGTCTCCCGGAACACCTTCACGGACCGCGCCGGCAACGAACACCGGATACAGCTCGTCATCCTCGAGGAGCCTCCCGCCGTCGGCGCCATGAAAATGAACGAGTTCTTTGGAACGGACGTCAGCGGCGCGAAGTGGTTCTTCATGAACTACACGATGTTTCAGCGAAAGGTCCGGGACGCGATCAACAAGAAGGTCGCGGAAATGGGATTCGACGTGTCGGAGCCTGCGGAAAACAGGATCTTCGCCAAATACAAATCGCCCGACGGGACTCTTTTCGGTGTTCATTTCGATGCGGAGAAGAGTGAATTCACCGCCGAGCGGGACCTCCTGGAGGCCATTCGCGACAACCTTCCCGATGCGCTTGTGCTCTTCTACCGCATCGACACGCTGGCCATGGATCCCGGCGCCGGACAGGTCCGCTCCTCCGTTGCGTTTTCGGTGAAGAACCTCGGATCCGGGACGACAAAGGCTTTCGGCGACTCGACGGCGGTGTTGCCGCACTCCCCTACGACGGGTCGCGATATCGCGATGGACAATTTGGCGCGCGCCACCACGA
>JAEEGL015925297.1_pt1 | contig 31322 bp, 25 predicted proteins | sample 9134231 | NCBI WGS metagenome assembly JAEEGL01 (sample SAMN16246548, study PRJNA631951) | gut metagenome | biome: gut microbiome; feature: rumen; material: fiber-attached | host: Bos | place: Iran: Karaj | collected 2018-10
GTGAGGAAGCTGGCGAAGCCTGCCTGCATGGAGCCCACGGTGGGCACGCAGCAGTCGGGCGTGACGTCGATGTCGAGGAAATTCTTCACGAAGCGGGCGGCCTCTTTCTTGAAGTCGGCGGTACCATAAATCTCAGGATAGATGCTGGCGACGCCGCTCTTGAGGGCCTCAATCTGGGCCTGGACACCCACCTGCGGGGCAGGCAGGCCGGGGATGCCCATCTCCATCTTCACAAAGCGGATACCGGTATCCTTCTCCACATCCTGTATCATCTTGCGCATCTCGCGGATGCTGGCCTTGCCGGGGTTCTGGATCTTGTTGGCCGCGGCAATGCGGTCTATGGTTTCTTTTGCTATAGGTATTTGGGTCATGATATATATATTGTGTTAATGTTTAATTGCTTACTTATATTTGGGTAGTTAAAGGGGGGTAAAGACACTACAATAATTATCTCATTTCGTATTAAAGCCTTTGAGTTTAACGACATTGATGGGGCTAATGTCCTTGATGAGGTTGTAGACTTCCTTCTGTTCTTCGGCGGGGGCGGGAGTGAAGATGGAGACAATCTCTTGAATCTTCACGTCGACAAACTGCTGAAGAGACAGCACATTGGTATTGGTCTTATGAACGCGCTGCAGGTCACGCAAGGCGGCGATGATGGCTTGACGGGCTTTGGGCTGGTCCTTGGTCATCATGTCGAGTCCGAGCCGGTGGTAGCTGTAGTAGGCATCGTGCAGCGGAGCATAGGCACCGTTGGTGTGGTTTTCCATGAACCAGTAGCGGTTGCGTCCACCTTTGGAGTCCCATCCGGCATATTTGGAGTTGTCGACGGCTTGTACCACCTGCTGTGCCAACTGGAAGAAGGAATCGCCTCCATTGGGAGCGAAACTGTCGAAATAGAGGCCGAGCATCACATAGCAGTAGTAGGCCATCGTGGAGGAGAGGACATCGTGGAAGTTGTTGAGATCAAAATCGAGGGGATTACTCTCGTTGAATGAAAAGGAGAAGTTTCCCTGCTCCATGTAGTTGAAGAGGCCGGTAGTATAGGTGGAATTGTAGACAGGGCGTTTGAGTTGGATGGAGAGTTGACCGACAAAATCGGTGGCGGAGGTGCGCTGATTGAGGATGATAGAGATGGAGCATTCAATTTTCTCCTGTTGCTGCCATTCTGCATTGGTCCATTTCTTTCCGTTGATGAAATCCTCGAGGGCCTGCTTCATATTGTCGAAGATCTTTTTGTCGCCTCCAGACTCATAAGGCTGCGTCGTGGTCATCAGTTTTTGGTAGTTGATGGAGACCGAACAACGGAATTCCTGTCCCCGTACTACACAGAAACAGAACATTATCAGCACTATAGACAATATTCGGCGCATACTTTACCTCGCAAAGATACGAAATAAATTTCAATATTTGTCACCTTGGCTCAAAAAGCGGAGAAAAAAAATTTCGCGCGCGTGCGCGTGTACATATTGTTGAAAACTTTACCATTTTTTGCCCTGTATGTCGGAGTTTTTTCGTATCTTTGCACATCATTATTGAAAATAACAAGACTACTATATGAGCGAAAATCAGAATGTTGACTACAGTGCGAGTAACATTACCGTACTTGAAGGTTTAGAGGCTGTGCGCGTGCGTCCGGCTATGTATATCGGCGACGTGAACGAACGCGGCCTGCACCACCTGGTGTACGAGGTGGTGGACAACTCTATCGATGAGGCTCTTGCGGGCTTCTGTAACAAAATTGACGTTAAAATCAACGAGGACAATAGCATCACTGTCGAGGACAACGGCCGTGGTATCCCCGTGGACATGCACGAGAAGGAGCACCGCTCGGCCCTCGAGGTTGTGATGACGGTGCTGCACGCCGGCGGTAAGTTCAACAAGAACTCCTACAAGGTCTCCGGCGGTCTGCACGGCGTGGGCGTTTCGTGCGTCAACGCCCTCTCCGACCACATGATTGTGCAGGTCTACCGTAACCACAAGATATATCAGCAAGAATACAGCAAGGGCAAGCCCCTCTACGCCGTGAAGGAAGTCGGCACCACTGACAAGCAGGGTACCAAGATTACCTTCCACCCCGACGGCACCATCTTCACCGTCACCGAGTACAAATATGACACGATACTGGAACGCATGCGTGAGTTGGCCTACCTGAACAAAGGCATCACCATCGACATCACCGATCTCCGCGAGATGAAAGAGGACGGCACTCCCCTGCGCGCCAATCACTTCTACAGCGAGAAGGGACTCCGTGACTTCATCGGCTACCTCGACGAGAACCGCGAGAAGTTGATGCCCGAGGCCATATATATCGAGGGCGAGCGCAAAGGCATCCCCATCGAGATTGCCATGCAGTACAACACTGGCTACAGCGAAAACCTACATAGTTATGTGAATAACATCAACACCCATGAGGGTGGTACCCACCTGGCCGGATTCCGCAGTGGCCTGACCCGCACGCTGAAGAACTATGCCGACCGTAGCGGGCTACTGCAGAAAGCCAAAGTGGAGATTACCGGCGACGACTTCCGCGAGGGCCTCACAGCCATCATCTCCGTGAAGGTCGCCGAACCTCAGTTCGAGGGTCAGACAAAGACCAAACTTGGCAACGCCGAGGTGCGCGGTGCCGTCGACGAGGCCGTCAGCGAGATGCTGGAGAACTACCTCGAGGAGCATCCCAACGAAGCCCACACCATCGTGGACAAAGTCATCCTAGCCGCCCGCGCCCGTCAGGCTGCCCGCAAGGCCCGCGAGATGGTGCAGCGCAGCAACGTTTTCAGCTCCGCCGGCATGCCTGGCAAGCTGGCCGACTGTCAGAGCAACGACCCCGCCGAGTGCGAAATCTTCTTCGTCGAGGGTGACTCGGCAGGCGGTAGCGCCAAACAGGGCCGTGACCGTCGCTTCCAGGCCATCCTGCCGCTACGCGGTAAGATTCTCAACGTGGAGAAAGTGATGCGCCACCGCGCCTTCGAGAGCGAGGCCATCCGCGACATATACACCGCCCTGGGCGTCACCGTGGGCACCCCCGAGGACCCGCAGGCCCTCAACCTCAGCAAACTGCGCTACCACAAGGTCATCATCATGACCGATGCCGATGTCGACGGCGCTCATATCGACACCCTGATGCTCACCTTCTTCTTCCGCTATATGCCGGAACTCATCGAGAACGGCTATGTCTACCTGGCCACTCCCCCACTCTACCTCGTCAAGAAAGGCAACAAGCAGGTCTACTGCTGGACGGAAGACGACCGCGAGCGCGCCCTCATGGAGTTCGGCGACAAGGGCATCCACGTGCAGCGCTACAAAGGTCTGGGTGAGATGAACAGCGACCAGCTGCGCGACACCACCATGGACCCTGAAGGCCGTCAGCTGCGCCAGGTAACCATCGAGAACGCCGCCAGCGCCGACCGCATCTTCTCGCTCCTCATGGGCGACGATGTGCCGCCCCGCCGCGCCTTCATCGAAGCCAACGCTACCTACGCCAATATCGACGCTTAATAACTAGGCACTCCTAGGAACGCCTAGGATATCCTAGGAATGCCTAAAAAAAATAATCCCATGGATAAAAGAAACCTTCTGCTCATCAGCAACAGCACCATGCGCGGCGAAGCCTATCTCGGCTGGTGCAAGGACATGATTGCCGACTTCTGCCGTCGGCACAACGTGAAAAAGGTGCTCTTCGTGCCGTATGCCGGCGTGAGTCTCGCCGAAGGCGGTCTCTCCAAGAGCTACGACGCCTACGAGGCCAAGGTGGCTGCCGTGTACAAAGAGTTCGGCGTGAAGCTCACCTCCGTGCACCACAAGGCACTGCCTGTCAACGCCGTCTACGACACCGACTGCGTGGCCGTGGGCGGTGGCAACACCTTCCACCTCGTCCGCGAGCTGCAGCGTACAGGCCTCCTGCAGGCCATCCGCCAGCGCGCCTTCGACGGCATGCCCTATATGGGCTGGAGCGCCGGTTCGAATGTGGCCGGTCCCACCCTCTGCACCACCAACGACATGCCCATCGTCATGCCCGCCTCGTTCGACTGCATGGGATTGGTACCCTTCCAGATCAACCCTCACTACACCGACTTCTTCGACCCGAAGCACGGTGGCGAGACCCGTGACGACCGCCTGAAAGAGTACATCATGGTGAATCCCAAGGCCACCGTCGCCGCCATCCGCGAAGCCACTGCCCTCCTCCTCGAAGACGGCAAACTCTCCCTCATTGGCAAGCCCAATAAGATGAAAGTCTTCAAGACCAAGATGGAGAACACCAAGGAGTACGACCTCAGCAGCAACATCGACTTCCTGCTAAAGGCCTAATCCAACATAATGGATATAAAAAAGGCGGCCCGCGCGATGCGCGGGCCGCTACTTATTTCCTTCTTAAAGGAGATTTAGCGTACTCCCAAGAAAATCTCGTTCATCGCCTTTTCGATGGCACGACGGGTGGCGACAGCCTCGTCTCCGCCCGACTCCTCAGCCTTGCAGACACACAGCAGGTCGTTGCTATTCCCATTCAGAATCTGTATCGTCACAGTGATGGCACGTTCGTCGAAAAAGCCTCGTCTGCTGTTGCCCTCGCCATAGTTGATCACCATTGTCTGAGCAGCATCCTCCTTCTTCACCTCCGCCACACGGACATAGCCACGACCCATCAGGTAGCCGGCAATGAGGTCAGCTGGATTCACGCTGTTGCTTGTGGTGGAGCCATAGGTGTAATTTCGGCCACCCCAGGTGTCGCCCGTCACAGAGTTGCGCTCAGCAGTGGGGGTCACATAGAAAAAGCGATAGCCCTCCATAGAGCCATTACGTGAGATGGACGTATCGGCAATAGAGAGGCAACTGGTGAACAGAAGAGTCCCAACGCAGAGGAGTAAAAATGAATAGATTTTCTTCATAATGATATCTTTTTTTTGTTTCTAACTGAATGCAAAAATACACACTTTTTATGATGTAGCCAAATTTATTTTGTCAGATGACTAAAAATGTGTACTTTTGCACATGTTTTTTAGTGATAAAAACAGCCTATGACAAAATACATTGGAGCGCATGTGAGCGCATCGGGCGGCGTGGGAAACGCCATTTTGAACGCGGAGGCCATCGGAGCCAACGCTTTTGCATTGTTTACACGTAATCAGCGCAGCTGGGTCAGCAAGCCGCTGCCACAGCTGGAGATTGACGGCTTCAAAGCCCTGCTCGTCGACCGCGGCTTCAAGCCGGAAATGGTGCTACCGCACGATAGCTACCTCATCAACCTCGGCTCGCCCGACGAGGAGACACTGCAGAAAAGCCGTGCTGCCTTCCTCGACGAGATGCAGCGCGCACAGCAGCTCGGCCTGCATCTGATGAACTTCCATCCAGGCAGCCACCTCAACAAGATAAGCGAGGAGGAATGCCTCGACCAGATAGCCCACGAGGTGAACGCCGCGCTGGCGCAGACCGAGGGCGTGACGGCAGTGATAGAGAACACTGCCGGACAGGGCACCAACCTCGGCTGGAAGTTCGAGCATATCGCCCGCATCATCGCCGGCATCGACGACAAGAGCCGCGTGGGCGTCTGCATCGACACCTGCCACACGCTGGCGGCAGGTTACGACCTCTCGACCGAGATGGGCTACCAGTTCTGCTTCGAAGAGTTCGACCGCCTTGTAGGCTTCAAATACCTCCGCGCCATACACCTCAACGACAGCAAGAAGGGCAACGGCAGCCATGTGGACCGCCACGAGGTGCTGGGTGAAGGCTTCTTAGGCAAAGCATTCTTCCCTCGCTTCATGCACGACGAGCGTTTTGACAACATGCCCATCATCCTCGAGACCCCCGACCCCACCCGCTGGGCCGAAGAAATCAAATGGTTAAGAAGTCTATGATACTGCACGAAGATACATTGCCGTTCCTACAGGAGCTGACGGTGAACAACAACCGCCCATGGTTCAACGACCACAAGGACCGCTGGCTGGCCATCAAGGAACAGTTCGAGGCCTTCACACAGGCTTTGATAGACGAGATGGTGAAATACGACGACACCCTTATCGGCCTTACAGCCAAGAACTCGGTGTACCGCATCTACCGCGACACCCGCTTCTCGCCCGACAAGACACCCTACAAGACCCACATCGCCTGCTTCCTCAGCAGCTGGGGACCGAAAAACAGCGGCGTGCCGGGCTACTACTTCCAACTGGGCACCGAGGAGGCCTACGGCCTAAAGGGTACCTGCAACCTCGGCGGCGGCATCTTCATGCCCACGCCGGATGCCCTCAACGCCATCCGTCAGGAGATATTCTACTGCACCGACGAGTTCCTCGCCATCATCAACAACCCCACATATAAAAAGTATTTCGGCAACGAGTTCTTCACCATGAAAAAGCTGCAGCGCGTCCCCAAAGGCTACCCTGCCGACTGGGAATATGCCGACCTGCTGAAATACAAGGACTACTGCACCAGCTATACTATGCCAGAAAAGCTTCTCGCGAGCGAAAAGCTTTTCGATGAGGTATTGAAAGTGTGGCGTGCCAGCGTGCCGCTGAACCGCTTCGTCCAGCGGGCAATGGAAGACGTGAAGAAATGACAAATTTCTTATTCAAACTCAAAACAAATAATTCCTGATGAGAAAACGCATAGCACTCGCCACCGTCGCAGTATTGGTCCTGACTATCGTCGTCGCCTGCGCCTCGCATCACACGGCCTACAGCCACTCCATCCTCTCGCGCCAGCAGAGGAAACTGGTGGACGAGGCCATCGAAGACATCGCCAATAAGAACACCCTGCCGAGGATGGATGTGTGGGGCAGCAACATGTACGACGTCACGGAGAGCCAACTGCTGAACCGCCTGCTGGCCATCGAAGACCTCGACTCGCTGGCGCGCACACACCCCTCCCCTGCCCTACGTACCACCGCCGGCATCATCCTCATCGAGAAAGCACCCCAGACCGCCCGGCGCCTGTTGGCAGACCTGCTGTCGGATACCAGTACCCTCATGATTACCACCTACGGATTTTGCATCGCAACCCAAAACGGCAACACCGTGGGAAACACGCTGCTCTCATACGTCCTCTATCACAACTTCTATTCCCAAAAGGAGCTGGCCTCGATAGACAGTCTCATCCTTTCCAACCCTGCCTACCGTCATCTGGACCGCTACCACAAACTCACCCATACGCCCATCGCGCGCGAAATGTTCTTCAGCGACTTGAGGAACCACCCTTGGCGCAGCGGACGCTTCCGCCCTGATGTGCTGACCGACAACCGTCTGATTGCAGACACTCTCTTCTTCTATCGCCAAGCACTGCAAGCATTGCAGATGCAGGGAACGCCTCGCTGCTACCTCCTCGACGTCTACTGGCGCGACCTCAAAGGCTACACCCTGGTGCAGCTCTACCTTGCCGAGCCCGACCGGCTGGCGCTGCTGCTCCTCGACGGGAAATACGACATTGTGGATACGCTGACCATCGCCCAACCCCTTCGCGAGCAGTCCCTCAATGATACCGACACCCTCTTCACCCACAGCCGCTTCGTGGTCAAGAAACCACCCGTAGCCATAAGCACCGAGGAACTGACTACCCGGCACAACCCAGACGGGACCCTTGACACCCTCGGCCGCAACGTCATCACAAACAGCTACGACCTCGACTTCGAATCTGGCCGCTTTGTCTTCATAAGAAAGGGAACACAATACCTTGACACCGAGTCGGGTCGCATGATGTTCAAGAAAGAATGAACCTGTTTAAAAACAGAAGAAGCAAGCCAAAAGGCTTGTTTCTTCTGCATTTTACCGCACACTAGGGAAGACATCAGGTAAAGATGCCCGCCACCAGCGAAATGATCAATGCCGCAGGGGCTACGAAGCGCACAAGGATATGATAGAATACTTTGAACCACGAGATTTTCAGCACACCGTGGTTGGAGAGTTCGTCGTGGATATCGTCCTTCTTCATGAACCAGCCGAAGAAGATAATCGTCAACAGGGCGCAGATAGGCGGCAAGTAGGAGCCCGTAAGTTTGTCGAGCCAGTCAAAGAACGACATGCCAGCCAGTTTGTTATCGTTGAGTATTCCTCCATCGAAGGAGAAAGAGGCGACAACAGCCACCAAAGCCAACACTATTGAAAGAATGATAGCCGAACGCTTGCGGCTCTTGCCGTAGTCGGCGCCCCATGCCGTCAACGCTTCCAAAAGCGAGATGGCCGACGTCAACGCCGCCACTGCCAGCAGCAGGAAGAAAGCGCCTCCGAAGACAATGCTGCCCACATTACCCATGGAGTTGAACACCACAGGCAACACGGTGAACACCAATCCAGGCCCACCATCGGGGCTCTGATCAAAGGCGAAGACCGCCGGGAAGATGGCCACACCCGCCAAAATGGCGATAGCGGTATCGCACACGGTAATCCACATAGCGCTCTTGAAGAGGCCATCGCCCTTGGGAATATAGCTACCGTAGACAATCATCACCCCCATACCCACGGAAAGCGAGAAGAGCGCCTGACCCAAAATGGCGAGGACACCCTCCCAGGTGAGCAACGAGAAGTCGGGGTGGAACAGATAGTAGAGCCCCTTGGAGGCTCCCGGCAGCGTCAGCGAGCGTACGCAAAGCAGGAGCACCAAAACAAGAAGTATGGGCATCAAGATTTTTGATACTTTCTCGATACCATTCTGAACGCCACCAAGGATAATCACCAACGTGAGCACCATGAAGACGACCAGACACACCACCGGCATTAGCGGTGAGGCGGCGAAGGTAGCGAAGTGGTTGGCGAAGTCGCCGTCAGCAATGGAGGAGAGGGTGCCTGTGACCGACTCCCAAAAATAGTTCAACGTCCAGCCCGAGATGACCAAATAGATGGCCAAAATGAGGAAACTGGTGATGAGACCCAAGAGACCGACATAGCGCCAGCCCTTGCGTTGAGGGCGCATAATTTCAAATGCCTTCATCGGGGTGCTTCCCGTACGTCGGCCAATCACCAGCTCGCTCAGCAGAAGAGTCATACCGATAAGGAAGACGAAGGCCAGATAGAGGATGATGGCTGCACCGCCACCATATTTTCCACAAATATAGGGGAAACGCCAGATGTTGCCCAGACCGATGGCTGAGCCCGCGGCAGCCATGATGGCACCGAACGACGAGGAAAAACCTGATCTATTTTCTGCCATAGTTATTTTGGTAAAAATATGGAGACGCGCCGAAACGCGTCTCCATACAATAATATACGTTAATTATTATTCGTCTTTCTTGATATTGGGCTCCTCAAGGCCGTAGTTCTTTCTACGGTCCTCAATCTTGAGGAAGATGCTCAGGAAGAAAGCGAGGATACCAAACGTCGAGAAGATAATCATCGGGACCAGATAGCCACCAGTGGAAGCCAGAACGGCACCAATCAGCATGGGCACCAAGCAGAGACCAATGTTCTGCACCCAGAAGATGAGGCAGTAGGCGCTACCGAGCACTTTCTCGTCGATGATTTTAGGCACCGAGGGCCACAGAGCAGCTGGAACAAGCGAGAAGCTGACACCCAACGTCACAATCAGCAGCACGGCGAACCATTTCTGCGGATAGAGCGGCAGGAGGAAGGCGAAGCTCAGGTGGCAGACAATCATGATGATGGCACCCACCATCAGCATCGAAGCACCTTTACCTTTACGGTCGAGGAAGATGCCGAGGAAGGGGGTGAGGCACATGGCCAGGATGGGGAACACGCTGAAGAGCTGGGCACCCGTCTGGGCGTCAACCTTGAGGGTCACCTCGAGGAAGTTGGGGGCGAAACGCTGGAAGGGGAAGATGGCACTGTAGTAAAGCACGCAAAGGCCGGCAACAATCCAGAACATACGGCTCTTGAAAATCTTGCCAAGGTCACTGATATGGAACTCGTCTTCCGGCGACTTCTCCTCGGTAGCCATACCGGCTGCCACAAGCTGCTTGTCGAACTTCTTGTCCATCACGCAGAACACAATGAAGAAGATGAGACCGATGCAGAGCAGGAGGGAGCAGAAAGCCACAGGAGCCACGATGGACTGCATCGTCTCGGTGCCGAACTTGGCAGCGATAATGGGAGCAATCCACATCACGGCAAAGACACCCAGACGGGCAATGGCCATCTCAAGACCCATAGCCAGAGCCATTTCCTTGCCTTTGAACCATTTTGCAATCGATTTCGACACCGTGGTACCGGCCATCTCACAGCCGCAGCCAAAAATCATAAAGCCCAGAGAAGCCATCTTGGCACTAGCAGGCATGGCCACCCACCAAGAATTGAGCCACTCGGCCAGACCTGTGGTCTGGAACCAGTCGCTGATACCGATATACTTGATACCAGCGCCCACAACCATCAAAGAGGCCGACAGAACGCCAGTAAAGCGGATACCCATCTTGTCGAGGATGATACCGGCAATAAACAGGAAGCCGCACACATTGAGAATGTACTCAGCGGAAGCGTAGTTACCAAAGGCATTGTCACTCCAGCCACGGGACTGTTCTACAAGAGTTTTCAGAGGTGACATCACGTCTACAAACATGTAGGCGAAGAACATCATCAGGGCAATCAGGATAAGCGCCGACCAGCGGGCCACCGGATTGTCGTTCATTAATTGATAAACTTTTTTAGCCATAATGTATTAATGTATTATTTAATTATTATTTATCTTCTATAAACAACACTTTACACATGGACAGACCATGCACAATGATTTTGCAAAGATACGAATAAAAAATGACATGGCGGCGACCTATTGAAAAAAAAGTTAAAAATAACATTTAACAAGTACCATCAAGGGACAAACAACCTACCAACACCATATCATCTCCTACCATAGTCGGACTTTGGTAGGAGTTGGTACGGTGTTGGTACGGTGATGGTACGGTGATGGTATTGATTTAGTGTTAATTAGCAAAGGGCAATTTTTTGTATTATTTAGCGTTATAGAAGTATGGAATATATTTTTGAAAACAGGGACATCGTCCGTGACTACGAATGTGATATTCAAGGAATTGTCAACAATGCCAATTATCAGCACTACATGGAGCACTCTCGTCACCTCTATGTACTGGCGCGCGGAGTGAGTTTCGCGGGGCTGCACGAGGAGGGCATCGACGTGGTGGTGGCGCGGTTCGAGATTGCCTACAAGGTGCCGCTGCGGCCATGTGACGAGTACATCTGCCGCCTGCGTCCGGTGAAGGAGGGCATCCGCTATGTGTTCCACCAAGCCATCTTCCGCGCGTCGGACAACAAGCTCTGCTGCCAAGCGAAGGTGGACTGTGTAGCAATGAAAGAAGGCCGGCTTGTGGCCGGCCTCCCTGAATTGGATGCTTTGTTGTAAGCACTATTCTACATTCAAAATATAGTAGTTTTTCTTGCCTTTTTGGACAAGGATGCAGCCGCTGGCGAGGATGTCGGCGGCGGTGAGGGTGCAGTCTTCGGCAACTTTCTGCTTGTTGACACTGATGCTGTTCTGCTTCAACTCGCGACGGATAGCACCTTTACTTTCGAACATGCCCACCTCGGCTGCGAGGTCAACAAGTGAAGCACCGGCCTCGATGGTAGCACGACTGACGGTGAACTGAGGCACTCCATCAAATACATCCATAAAGGTTTGTCCATCGAGTTTTTCCAGACCTTCCTTGGTAGCTTTTCCGAAGAGGATGGCGCTGGCTTCGAGGGCGGCATCAAGGGCTTCCTGCGAGTGCACCAGTACGGTGACCTCCTGAGCCAGGCGTTTCTGCAGCACACGCAGACCCGGGTCTTTCTTGTGCTCCTCAATGAGACCGTCGATGACATCCTTTTCCAGTGAGGTGAAGATTTTGATGTATTTCTCGGCGTCCTCGTCGCTGACGTTGAGCCAGAACTGGTAGAACTTATAGGGCGAGGTGCGTTTGGGGTCGAGCCAGATGTTACCGCTCTCGGTCTTGCCGAACTTCTTGCCGTCGGCCTTGGTGATTAGCGGACAAGTGAGGGCGAAGGCCTCGTTCTCAAAGCCCAGGGTGCGGCGTATCAGTTCCGTACCCGTGGTGATGTTTCCCCACTGGTCGTTGCCACCCAACTGCAGCTTGCAGTGTTTGTGCTGGTAGAGGTAGAGGAAGTCGTAGCCTTGCAGGAGCTGATAGGTGAATTCGGTGAAGCTCAGTCCGTCGCGGGCGGTGCCGTTGAGGCGCTGCTGTACGCTATCCTTGGCCATCATGTAGTTGACAGTGATGTGCTTGCCCACCTCGCGGGCGAAGTCGAGGAAGGTGAAGTCCTTCATCCAGTCGTAGTTGTTCACCATCTCAGCGGCGTTGGGTTCCTTCGACTCAAAGTCGAGGAATTTGGCCACCTGGTTCTTGATGCACTCCTGATTGTGGCGCAGCGTCTCTTCATTCAGCAAGTTGCGCTCCTGGCTCTTGCCCGAGGGGTCTCCGATCATGCCGGTGGCGCCGCCCACCAGGATGATGGGTTTGTGGCCGCAGCGTTGCAGATGGCGCAACATCATAATACCACAGAGGTGTCCGATATGGAGTGAGTCGGCAGTAGGGTCGGTGCCGAGGTAGGCCGTTACCATTTCTTTCTGGAGGAGTTCTTCCGTGCCTGGCATTATCTGAGCCAGCATTCCGCGCCAGCGGAGTTCTTCTACAAAGTTTTTTATCATTGAATGATATATAATAAATATGAATTCATAATTAATATAAAAGAGGTGCTGCTCTGTCGGGCGGCACCTCTTTTTTTGTGTTATCGTGCCCGATTAGCGAACCATCATCTTGGCGGTAGCGGTGTGGCCGGAGATGATGACGTTGACCAGATACATGCCCTTGGCATAGCCCTGGGTGTTGAGGGTGAAGGTGTGGATGCCTTCGGGGACGTAACCCAGGTTGCAATTGGCGACGAGGCGGCCGTTAATGTCGTAGACGCGGAGTTGGGCATTGCCGGCGGCAGCAGCATTGAGTTCGAGGTGAGCCTCGGTGCTGACGGGGTTAGGATAGAGGTGAATCTTGTTGGCGCCGACGGTGTGGACAGTGGGGATGTCAACAACGGGGGTGTAGTCCTCGGGGTCGACAATCTCGTTGGAGAAGTCGGTGACATACTGGACATCCATGAAGATACCGCGGCCGTAGGTGCCGAAGTAGAGGGCACGGGGCCATTTGGTTTTGGCGAAAGCGAACTTGTTCTCGGTGATGCCGGTGTGGGTGATGTTGTGGCGGACGGGCAGGTTGCGGGTCTGCTGGCACATGGCGGTCACAGGGACATTCTGGAGGTTGGCGTAGGTCTGCCAAGCGGCGCTGCCTTTCTTGGTGAAGACGCCCTTGTCGGTGCCGACGAAGATGGTACCGGTGGAGTCTTCGACGAGGGCGCAGTAGGCGGGGACAGTGGGGTCAGAAAGGGGAAGGAGTTCGAAATTGGGGGTGGAGCCAGGGTTATTGACGATGGCGACATTGGCGAAGTTGGTAGAGTATTCGTCGAAGGTGAGGATAAGACGGTCGATACCGTTGCGATGGTCAACAACGATGTTGCTGATGGGACGGGGGAACCAAATGTTATTGTTATAGCGGATGGTGTCGGTACGGAGGGGAGATTCGGAGACGCCGACCATGGTACGTTCGGAGATTTCCTTGTCGGTGAGGGCGGTGGAGAAGTCCATGTCCTCGAGGTGGGAGATGCGGACAAGCATGGATTGGTGTGTAGCGGTGTCGTAGACGTTGACATAGACGAAGCGACCGTCGCGGCTCATGACAGCGGAGCGGGGGAACTGGCTCTGGGTCTGGGTGGTGAAGCGGTTAACATCATAGATGGGGCACCAGATAGACTGACTACCATAATTACCGGCAGTCCACTCAGCCTCGTCGTAGATTTTAGTGAAGTCGGTAGGAGTCCAGGAGAGCCATACGGACATGGTGGAGGAAGTGGTAGACATACCTGCAGGTTTCTTTTCGCCGATGGCAAGCATACGGGCCTGGATGGGGTTCTGGAGGAGGAGGGGTACTCTGGCGAGCTGGGAGCGGGTGAAGATGTACTGGAAGGGGTAGTCGCCATTGGCGCGGGAGTTGAAGTAGGTCATGTCGCCGGGCATGACTTTGAAGGAGCCGGCGTAGCCAACGGCACCGGGGTAGTGGATGGTGTCGATGGGGCGGCCTTCTTCGTCGCGCTGGATATAGCCTGCGAAGTCTTTGCCTTTAGGGGCGAGGAGGATGGTGTCATATTTTCCGTTTTTGGGGCGGAAGATGACGCCGAGGGTGTCGAGGGTGACATGGATAGAGTCGTTGAAGAGGGTGTTGTTGTCGGTTTCCCAGAGGTAGACGGAGCCGAGGGCGGGGCCGCCGACAATCTGGTCGGAGAGGAAACGTGTGCCGGTGGACCAGGTGGTAGTGTTGTTGTAGTCGAGATAGTCGGCGTAAGAACGGCCATAGTCACCATTGTTGCTGGTTGTGAAGATGGTGCGACGGGACTGCGGGAGGACCTGCTGGAAAGCGGAGGCGGCGACGGCGCCACCGTTGCCAGTCCATAGGATGTTGGCTTCGTGATTGATGACGAGGGAGCCGTCGTGGTACCAGTTGATGTTGTGTTCGCTGTAGTTGCTGTCGGCGACGTTGTGGTCGAGATGGGTCTCAATGATGGGGCAGGCGTTGCTGCTGGCGCCGGAGATAATGGTGCCGTCGGGACAGACAGCGAGGCCGTTCACCTGAAGGTTGTTGAGGCCACGGTTCTCGTTGGTGAAGCTAAGGAAGCCATATTCGTTGTCGTATTTGCCGGAGTAGACACCGCCATCGGTGGCGAAATAATAGGTGTGGTAAGCATTCTCGCCGTCGATATGGTAGACGGGAACGATCTGACGGATGCCGGAATGGACGAAGGAGGAGTTGTTGTAGACCATGGCCATGTAGTCGCCACCATTGAGTTCGAACTCGCTGGCGCTGACGGTGGTCCACTGATAGTAACCGCCATCTACAAAGCCTTCTCCGACGAGGGCGGAGGTACCGGCGATGATGACACGGCGGGGGTTACCGGGGTCGACGACGACGGTGCCGGAGGTGAGGCCGGAGGTGTAAGTGATGGGCATAATGGAGGAGGTGGTGAGGGTGCTCCAAGTTTGCTCATTGGTGGTGAGGTAGAGGGCATCCATGAGGCCATTAGACTTAATGACCATAGCGTAGAGATAGGTGGTGTCGGTTTGAGAGATGGCGAGTTTCATGCAGGAATTGGAGCCGCCGAAGGCAGGGTTGGAGGAAGAGATGTTGATGGGGTTGAGCTGGTTGGCAGGGGCAAGAGCATTGCCGATGCGGTAGAGCTGGTTGCCAGAGGAGAAGAAGGCGGTGTTGTGGACTCGAGAGATGACGAGTTGGTCGACACGGCCACTGAAGACGACGGTGGGGGTTTGATTCCAGTCGTTGGAGCCTTCGGTATGGCGCCAGCGGTAGAGGCCGGAGTTGGTGGCGGCGTAGAGGTAGAGTGCGCCGTCGACATAGAGGTAGTCGAGGGCGTGGACGGCGCGGAAATTGTCGTTATTGGTATTGGGGATTAGTTCGAAGGAAGCGGTAGAGGGGTTGAAGCGGTAGATACCGATACCCTTGACGGACATTTTTCCGTAGGAGGAGCCGTAGGCGTAGTCGTCGTTACCTGTACCGATATAGATGGTGTTGTCGGGGCCCTGAAGCATAGAGTTGATGGGGAGGGCGACGGGTTTGCCGTTGAGGGAGCAGGGGACGTAATGCCAGATAGTGGTGTCGTCGGCCATGCGGGCGACTTGGTCCTCAGGGAGGTCGAAGTTGCCATAGAAGGCGGAGAGGTAGTCAGAGCTGGCCGATTTAAGGAAGAGGCCGCCGGAGGTGGCGCCGGCGAAGAAAGTGGTGCCATTGGAATCCTGTTTGTCGACGACAAAACTGGAGACCTGACCACCGACATTGTCGGGACCAATTTCATAGAAACGGCCACCGGTTTGGGCATTAGCGATGCCCCCGGCCAAAGTCAGTAGGCCCACATAGAGGCCAAGAAGTACTTTGTTTCTTTTCATAATATATTAATAATTAATTAGATATTTTATTTTCCTTATAAACAAATAACGTACAAAGATACAATTTTTTCTTTATATAATATATTTTTTCTACGTTTTTTTCATTTTTTTCGAATAATGATAAAAAATATTAAAAGAGACAATAAAGTGAAAAGTTTTAAGTTATTGACGTTATAAAAATGAAAACTGATAATCAATAATTGAAATTCAGAGCAATGGAGAATGTTGATATTCAAGAACTCAACGAACGTATAGGACGCGAGAGCGCATTTGTCGACCTGCTGACCACAGAAGTGGGCAGACAGATTGTGGGACAAAAGCACATGGTCGAAGGTCTGTTGATTGGACTGCTGAGCAATGGGCATGTGCTGCTCGAGGGTGTCCCCGGATTGGCCAAAACCCTTACCATCACCACTTTGGCAAAAGCTATCGATGCAAAGTTCAGCCGCATTCAGTTCACTCCCGACCTATTGCCCGCCGACCTGATAGGAACGATGATCTACAGTCAGAAAAGCGAGTCATTCCAAGTGAAGAAAGGTCCCATTTTCAGCAATTTCATCCTGGCAGATGAAATCAACCGTGCCCCTGCCAAAGTTCAGAGCGCCTTGTTGGAGGCCATGCAAGAACGCCAAGTAACTATAGGTGAACAAACCTACAAACTGGAGGAACCCTTCCTGGTACTGGCCACTCAAAACCCCATCGAGCAGGAGGGCACCTATCCCCTACCCGAGGCTCAAGTAGACCGCTTCATGCTGAAAGTGGTCATTGGATACCCGAAAAAAGAGGAAGAAAAAGCAATCTTGCACCAACAAGTGAATGAAAGTGGAAAGTGGAAAGAGGAAAGCGAAAAGAAGGCTAGCGCAGTACTGAAACCTGCGGACATCCTGAAAGCAAGAAATCTGGTGCGAGAGGTGTATATGGATGAGAAGATTGAAAACTATATCACCGATATCATATTTGCCACCCGCTATCCCGAGCAATACGGTTTAGAGAAGATGAAACCCCTCATCAGCTATGGGGCCTCCCCACGTGGCAGCATCAATCTGGCATCCGCCGCAAAAGCTTACGCTTTCTTGCGTCGCAGGGGGTATGTCATCCCAGAGGATGTGCGTGCGGTAGCGATGGATGTGCTACGCCACCGTGTAGGACTGACCTACGAAGCAGAAGCAGAGAATGTTACCAGCGAGGAACTGGTAAACGAGGTGCTTAATCGCGTGGAGGTTCCCTAATGGACGAAGATATCATAAAGAGAGTCCGCAGGATTGAAATCAAGGCACGCGGCTTGAGCCAGCAGATGTTCAGCGGCGAATACCATTCGGCTTTCAAAGGGAAAGGAATGGCATTCAGCGAAGTACGTGAATACCAATATGGGGACGACGTAAGGAACATTGACTGGAACGTAACGGCACGTCTGGCGCATCCCTATGTGAAGATTTTCGAGGAAGAGCGTGAATTGACGGTGATGCTACTGGTGGACGTGAGCGGAAGTGGCTACTTCGGCACCCACAGCCAATTTAAGGAAGACCTTGCGGCAGAAATAGCGGCAACACTGGCATTCAGCGCAATAGCCAACAATGACAAAGTAGGAATGATTCTTTTCAGCGACCGCATTGAACGATTCATTCCTCCTAAAAAAGGACGCACCCACATCTTGCGCATCATCAGGGAGTTAATCACCTTCCAACCAGAAGGAAGGCTGACCGACATTGGACAGGCACTGAAGTATTTCTCCAACGTAATGAAAAGACGGTGTACTTTATTTCTACTAAGTGATTTCCTGTTGGACACCTCCAATTGGACAGATGCACTGAAGATGGCTTCTGGAAAACACGATGTGGTGGCTCTACGGTTGGTAGACCGAGGGGAACGGAATCTGGCAAATCTGGGATTAGTGAAGTTCTACGACCCTGAGAGCAACGCAACCATGTGGATAGACACCAGCAGAAAAGATGTGAGGCAAGTGGCCGACAGCCGTTTTGCAGAGCATGAAGAACGGGTGGACAAAACATTGCAGCGCTATGGTGTGGATGTGGCATCCCTTACAACGGGAGAGGATTTTATTGGACCCTTGAGAAACTTGCTTGCCAGAAGGAGTTAGATTGATAGGAGTTTATGGTTATGAGAAAAAAAGGAAAGAGAGGATTGGTTGTAGCCACATTATTCATAATGGCTACAGGAACACTTAGGGGGCAAAACATGGCCCAATTGAGTGCTGACACCATCCTCTTGGGCGACCAAACAATATTGAGCATTCCGAGAAGCAACGTATACCCTTCGGTAGACCAGCTGAATCAGAACGGCATTGAAGCCCTACGGCAAGAGTTCGACAGCGCCAGAGGTATGATGCAGACAACACTGACCAGTTTCGAACCTGGTGTACATTACATCAAGTTAAATGAAAACGACTCGCTACCTCTCACCGTACTGGATATCGACGTTGACACCACTACGGCAGAAATACGAGACATAACGCCCATCGAGAATGTCCCCTATACTTTTTGGGAGATTTTCCGCTGGATACTCTTAGGATTGGGCATCGGTGCGTTGGCTTTCGCTGGTTGGTGGGCCTATTCTCACCGCCGCAAGATTCCTCTATTAGCAGCATTTTCGGCTCCCGTCGACACTCGCACTCCCATGGAACGGGCGCTTGACAATTTGGAAACGCTGAGAAAAAAACAATTGTGGCAATCAGGCCGCACAAAAGAATATCACACCGAGTTGACGGATACCGTGCGCACCTTTATAGAAGAGTCCACGGGCATCCATGCCACAGAAATGACGAGCGAAGAATGTGTCAATGCGTTAATGGGCGAATCAGTAAGTGCTGATACAACAACTTTGCTTCGCAATGTCTTTATTACGGCCGATTTGGTAAAGTTTGCCAAGAGGGAACCTCTACCTTATGAGCATCAGCGTACTTACGACAATGCCGTGGAATTTGTAAAAAAGGCGTGGGAAGAAACCCACCTCAGAGAGGAGGAAAAAGATGCATAATATCACCTTCGCTCACCCTTGGATTCTGCTGGGACTGGTCATTGTCCCCATAATGGTAGTTTGGTGGCTATGGAAATACCGGAAACAGGAGGCCGCAGTGCAGCATTCAGGCCTTGCCCTCTTTGCTGGCATAAAAAAAAGCCTTCGACAAAGACTGCGTTGGCTTCCCTATGCGCTGCGCATTGTGGCTATTGCTGCCATCGTGGTAGCACTTGCACGTCCACAGAGCGAACTAAGTCGTGAAGAGACGACTATGGAGGGTATTGATATTGTGGTGGCAATGGATGTGTCAACCAGTATGCTGGCAGAAGATTTCTCTCCAAACCGTTTAGAGGCTGCTAAAAAGGTGGCGGAAGACTTCATCGACGGGCGAAAGAATGACCGTATCGGCCTAGTGGCCTTTGCCGGCGAAGCCTATACCAAAGTGCCACTAACGGTAGACCACTTGGTACTCAAAGAACAGTTGGAAAGCCTGAAACTGGGAACCCTCCGCGACGGTACCGCTCTCGGTGACGGTACGGCGACAGCCATCAACCGCATCAAAGACAGCAAGGCCAAGAGCAAGGTCATCATTTTGCTCACCGACGGCGTGAACAACCAAGGTAGCATCGACCCGCTGAATGCTGCTGAGATTGCGGCAATGTACGACATCCGTCTCTACACCATCGGCATCGGCTCTAAAGGCAAAGCCCCCTACCCTTTCCGAGACCAATTCGGACGTGTGTTCTATCAAAATATGGATGTGGAAATCGATGAAGACCTTCTTAAACAGATGTCAGCCTCCACTCAAGACGGTCTCTACTTCAGGGCAACAAACAAGAAGGCTTTAGAAGAAATTTTCAATCAGATAGACCAGATGGAGAAGAGTAAAATCGACGTATTGCATTTCGCCAAGAAAAAGGATGAATTCCTGTCTCTTTTATGGATAGCGTTGATTGCGCTGGGACTTGAGGCAATTGTTAAATGGTTGTGGCTTAAAAAATGATACATTTTGAACATATAGAATACTTATGGCTATTGGCGGGAGTAGCTCTTCTTTGTCTTTTTTGGATTTTGATGAGCTGGCACGAAAAACAGCGCCTCAAACGCTGGGCTGACCCTGAGATGTTTCCCCGCCTGATTCCCGACCGACGGAAATGGAGACCCATCACCAAGGGCGTACTCACCCTGCTGGGGCTGAGTCTGGTGGTGGTGGCTCTCGCCAATCCTTTGTTGGGAAAGAAACAAGAGAAGGGCAAACGCGCGGGGAGCGACATCGCCATCTGCCTCGATGTCTCCAACAGTATGATGGCCGAGGATGTCAAACCCAACCGTCTGACTCGCTGCAAACAGGTCATCAATAACCTGTTGAATACCATGACCGGCGACCGCGTGAGCCTAATAGTCTTTGCCGGCACCAGCTTCATCGAGATGCCTCTGACCAACGACTACACCGCCGCCAAGCTCTTTCTTGACCAGGTCGACTGCAGTATGATCAAAGCCCAGGGAACCGCCATCGGCGACGCCATCGAAAAAGCAATGGCCACCTTCGGCTATGGCGACGAAGACCGCGAATGGACCACAAACAACAGCCGTGCCATCATCGTCATCTCCGATGGCGAAAACCATGAAGACGACGCCATTGGCGCCGCCAAGAAAGCCAATAAAGAAGGAATCCGAGTCTGCACCATAGGCCTCGGCTCATCCCAGGGCACACCCATCCCCATGAACAGCAAAGGCACCTATCGTCGCGACAGCGAGGGAAACGTCATCATTACTCGTCTCAACGAACAGATGCTGCAAGACATCGCCAAAGCCGGCAAAGGCGTTTATGTGAACGGTATTGACGACATCAGCAAAGTCACCTCGTTGCTGGAAGACCTTGAGAAAAACGACTTTGACGAGACGGTTTTCAACTCCTTCGAGAGCCGCTACCAATATCCTTTAGTGGCAGCTCTGCTCTGCCTGCTGGCGGAAGTCACCATCTTCTTGAGAAGAAAAAAGAAACGCAAAAAATGAAAATGAAAAGTATAATAGCTATAGCCACTATAATCGCTATAGCCTCCATGGGAACCATACAAGCCCAGAACATCCGCGGTCCCCTGCGCGACGGCAACCGTAGCTATAAGAAAGATCATTTCGACGAAGCCGAACGGCACTATCGCCGTGCTGCAGAGATTGACAGCATGGACTACCGCGCCCTTTTCAACCTTGGAAATGCCCTCTATCGCCAAAAGAAATATGACCAAGCCGCACTCTCGTTCGACAAAGCGTTACAACGCCCCGATGTCAGCGACCCTCAACGTGCTCACGCCCTACACAACCTCGGCAACAGCTACCTCAAAGCAGGAATGGATGACCGCAATCAAGCCATGCAACTCTTCCAACAAGCAGTTCAAAGCTACCAAGAGGCCCTGAAACTCGACCCGAAGAACGACGATACCCGTTACAACCTGGCCTATGCCCGCCGACTCCTTCAACAATCCCAACAGCAGCAGAACCAGCAAGGTCAGGGACAAGGCCAAAACCAACAAAACCAGAACCAACAAAACCAGAACCAACAAAACCAGAACCAACAGAACAAAGATCAGCAAAACAAGAACCAGTCCAAACAAAACCAGCAGAATCAGAATAATAAAGACCAACAAAACCAACAAAACCAGAATAACCAGCAGAATCAGAAAAACGACAATCAGAACCAAAAGAAAAACCAAGGACAGCGTCCCGACAAAAAAGAACAAAAGAAAAAAGACGCCGAACGAATGCTGGAGGCCGTGAAAAACAACGAACGCCAGACCCTCAAGGACCAAGCCAAGAAGGTTCAGGCCGCAAGCGAATACCACAGCGATAAAGACTGGTAATTGAGATAAATTAATAGATACGAGTTAAGAGATAAGAGTTATGAAAAAACATTTGTCCTATCACTCCCTGTCACTCCCCATCACTCCCTGTCACTCCCTAATACTCCTTTTCCTCCTTTCACCTTTCACCTTAATGGCACAGGAGATGACCGTGCAGGTTCCGAAATCCGTCTTCCTCGGCGACAACTTCACCGTCCAGTTCGTCGTCAACGACGAAGCCTCCGACTTCCGCGGTCCCTCCTTCAAAGGTTTCAGCCTCCGCTCAGGCCCCAACCCCAACCGGATGAGTTACAGTACAAACTTCAACGGAAAGGTCACCAATACACTGCAATACTCCTTCTCCTACACCCTCACCGCCGACCGCGAAGGGACCTTCACCATCGCCCCCGCCACCTGCACCTCCAAGGGCAAGAAACTCAGCTCCGAAAGCTTCTCCATCAAGGTTGTCAAACCCACTCCCGCCCAACAGCAGCAACGTCAGCAGCAACAGCAGCAGCGCCGACGCGCCTCCTTCGATCCCTTCGACATGTTCGACCCCTGGGGACAGCAACAGCAGCAACAGCAGCAGCCCCCAAAGATTGACGAGCGCAGCCTCTTCGCCCGCGCCTCCGTCAGCAAATCCACCCCCTACCAAGGCGAACAAATCATTGTTACCTATAAAATATACACCCAAGTACCCGTCCGCCAGTTCGCCATCGACAAACTGCCCGGCAACAAAGGCTTCTGGGCCGAAGACCTCACCCCCGACAACCAGCAGGTGCGTCAGCACGAGGAGACCATCGACGGCCGTCGCTACCAAGTGGCCGAGATTCGCCGTGGTGCCCTCTTCCCTCAACAAAGCGGAAGCCTCGCCATCGACCCCCTCGACCTCAATGTGCTTGCCATCGTTCAAAACCAACGCCGCCGCACCGGCACCCTCCTCGACCTCTTCGACGACCCCTTCTTCAACACCGCCCAGGCCGTCGAGCGTCCCCTCCATACCAAGAAGATTAACCTCAGCGTCAAACCCCTCCCCTCATCCCCCGACGATTTCAGCGGTGCTGTAGGCACTTTCTCTGTCAAAGGCGGCCTCTCGCTCGACAGCGTTAAAGCCGGCGAAGCTGTCAGCTATCGCCTCACCGTCTCCGGTCGGGGGAACCTCATGCTCATCAATCCTCCTTCGCCCCGGTTTCCTTCTTCCTTCGAGACCTACGACCCCCAGGTGCAGGACAAGATCACCCGCGGCGACAACGGCATCAGCGGTAGCCGTACCTACGAATGGGTCCTCATCCCTCGCCAAGACGGTTCTTTCACCATCCCAGCTTACAAATTTATCTACTTCGACCCCGCCTCCGGTCAATACAAAACCCTTACCGTCGATTCCCAGACAATCCAGGTGCTCCCTGGAGCCAACCAATCAGACAATCAAGCAAACAAACACTCAAACAATCAAGCATTCAAACATTCAAACAATGCTTTCACTTATCTCCTTTACTTCCTCTCCCTCCTTGCCCTGGTTTTCATCCTCCTCACCCTCGTGCGCTGGCTGAAGCGTCGCCAAACACGCAATCACGCAACCGCCCTCTCTCCCAATCCCAAAAACGCCCTCCGCCTCGCCCGGCGACGCCTCAAGAAAGCCGCCCTTTACATGAAAAAGGAACAAGCCGAGCCTTTCTATCACGAAATCTACCGCGCCCTCTGGGGATGTCTCTCCGACAAATACAACATTCCACTCTCGCAACTCAACCAGGACACCGTCAAAGCCTCCCTCCTCGAGAAAGAGATTCCCGAGCAGCAGCTGCAGCACATCCTCCAACTTTTAGACGACGTGAACCTCGCCCGCTTCGCCCCCGGCGACCCCGCAACCCACATGCAGCATCTCTACCGCCAAGCCCTCAATGTCATCTCCGAAATATGAAAAAGGTTATTGGTTATTGGTTATTGGTTATTGAGCTTATAGGGCCAATAGGAGTCGCGGCACAGAACACGCGCTACGAGACCGACTCCACTTGCGGCTGCGACATTCTTTTTGTCGACGGCATCCAAACCACCCGCGAGGGCAACCGCTACGGTTTCAAACGCGACGACGGCACCCTCCTCGCGCCCAATATCTACCTTCATGTAGGCGAGTTCAAGGACGGCTACTGCCGCGTCTGGCTCGAAGACACCCTCTGCGGCATCCTCTCCGCCTCGGGCGAAGTCGTTGTCCCCTGCCTCTATGACAATGCCGAACTCCCCTCCTGTGGACGTTCCCTCGTTGTCAAGAACGGCCGCTACGGATTCTCCGACCTCCGTGGCCACCTCGTCATCCCCACCGTCTTCCCTCATGCCTATCCTTTCAGCTGCAATCGCGCTGCCGTCACTGTCGCCATCGATTCCTTCTTTTTCGCTGCCACCTATCTCGACACCCTCGGCAACATCCTCTTCGAACCTCTCTACGAGATGGCCATGCCCTTCGCCGACGGCTACGCTCCCGTCAAACGCTACCAACGCTGGGGCCTTATCGACACCCTCGGCCACCTGGTCCTGCCTCACCGTTATGAACAAATCACCTTTCCCGAAAAGGGAATCTTTTTCGCCGGCGACAACTATGGAATGGCGCTCTTCGCCCTCAGTGGCGAGAAGGCGGAACAAAAGACGGAACCCCACTACTTTGCCATCACGGCCCCCATCGACAACCGGGTGGGTGTCATCCGCAACGGCAAGCAGGGTTTTCTGGACTTTCAAGGGCGCGAAATCATCCCCTGCATCTACGATGAGATAGGTGCCTTCAAGATGGGGCGCACGCTGGCCCGATTGGGAGACCGTTACGGAATCATCGACACCCTCGGAGCTGTCGTCCTCCCCATCGAGTACGAGAACAAGACCACCAAGGGCAATAAATATGTATACTACGACAGCCTCGCCCTTATCGAACAGAACGGAAAACTGGGCTATGTGGATCTCGAGGGCAATCTCGTCATCCCCTTGAATTTCACTGAGGCCTACCACTTCTCGCAGGGGTTGGCGCCCGCGCTCTTCAAGGGCCGCTGGGGCTATCTCAACACCCGGGGCGACATCTACCTACCATTTGTGTTCGACCTCGCCTCTCCTTTCCAATGGGGACGTGCGGAGGTGTTTTTCCAAGGGCGGCGTTATAAAATCGACCTACAAGGACGATGCCTGTCCAACTGCAATGGAATCATATCCTTTAGATAATAGATAATAGATAAAGGTTATTGGTTATTGGTTATTGAATGGTTATAGGTTATGGGTTTGCTCCACAAGGTCGCAGGCCGTGACCAGAGGTCAGGCAGATAGGTTATTGAAAGAGATTTGTATTAATTAATAAAGGTTAATAGATAATAGATAATAGTTAAAAGTTAAATGGAGCATCCAGGAATAGTAACAGCAGTCAAACGGGGTTTCGTGACGGTCCAGATAGAGTCCACCTCGGCCTGTGCAGCTTGTCAGGCACATGCGCGTTGCGGATTTGCCGAATCGAAAACCAAAACGTTAGATATCCCAATTAAAGAGTGCAGCGCTGAGTTGGCAGTAGGCAGTAGGGTGGTTGTGATGATTGACGAGGGGCGTGGCCTGTTGGCTACATGGTGGGCTTATGTCGTTCCTGCCATCCTGCTCCTCGCCACCGTCATCGGATCTTCACTTGCTGGACTATCCGAGCCTATCGTCATTCTGCTCTCCCTCGCCATCCTCGGTGTCTATATCCTGGTTCTCTTCCTCCTCCGCAAAAAACTCGACTCCCATTTCACCCTCACCGTAAAAAAGGTTATTGGTTAGTGGTTTGCTCCACAAGGTCGCAGGCCATGACCAAAGGTCAGGCAGAGTGGTTATTTAAACCTTAAACTTTAAACTTTAAACCTTAAACTATGCTCATTCTTGGAATCGACCCTGGCACGCAAATTCTCGGCTACAGTCTTTTGGAGACTGGAGAGGAGATGCGTATTGTGGCGATGGATGTGCTGTACCTGAAAAAGATAGAGGACTTTAACCTGCGCATCCGGAAGATTTTCGAGAGTACGGTGAGAATCATCGATTCGTTCCATCCCGACCACTTGGCCATTGAGGCACCGTTCTTCGGGAAGAATGTACAGTCGATGCTAAAACTTGGCCGGGCGCAAGGGGTGGCCATTGCCGCGGCACTGTCGCGCGACCTTTCTGTTACGGAATACGAGCCGTCGGTCATCAAGCAACACATCACGGGTAATGGTAACGCTACGAAGCAACAGGTAGCCACAATATTGCAGAGTATACTTGGTTTTGAGGAGACGCCTAAGTATCTGGATGCCACAGATGCCCTGGCGGTGGCCTACACCTGCCACCTTCACCTTTCTAATCCCCTGGCCGACATCCAGAAGCAACTGAATCCGAAAAAGAAAACCCATAAATCAGCGAAGAAGCAATGGTCCGAATTCGTCAACAACAATCCCGACAGAATAGGGTAAAGTTTAAAGTTGAAAGTTTAAAGTTTAAAGTTTCGGCTGCCGCATTGGCATTATTGTTTTTTGTGGCGGCCTGTTCGCAGGCTCCAGGCAACAAGACGTATGACCCGAGGAAGGTGAACTTCAGCGCGGAGCTGAACCCGATGTTTGAATCACAGCTGTATCCGTCGCTGATTCTGGGGCTGAACCAGACGCAAGGGGAACTGAGCGAGCAGCTGGCGCCCTTCACTGTCACGGTCACAGCTCCCGCCAACAACACACTATTGCGCGTCGTGGTGGACTCGACGCTTTTCAACTATGTGACCACCTTCGAGGAGATCCTTCCCCATAAAGGCGAGACCTACACCTTCCATCCCTCCTTGAACTGGAAATACGACTTGCTACCCTCGCTGCGGCAGTCGCGTCCGCTGGACCTCACCTTCACCTGCTATATCAACGACGAGCAGGTGATCACCAAGAACCTACACCTACAGCTGCGGACGGTGAACGAATGCCCGCTGTCGTTCCGAAACGGAAACGGGCGCATGGACACACGCTGGCTCTTCGCTGCCTACGTGAACGAGGATCATCCCTATATCGAAGACATTCTCACCGAGATACTCTCCCAAGGTATTGTGAAACGCATCTCCGGCTACCAGAATGGAACGAAAGTGGCCCGCGAACAGGTCTTCGCTGTCTGGTACTATGCGCTGAATCGCGGCATAGCCTACTCCTCCATCTCGTGCACGTCAAATCCTTCGAGCAGCACGAACGTTCAGCATATCCGTTTCTTCGACCAAGTCTATAATTCGCGTCAGGCCAACTGCATCGATGCCTGCGTCTTCTTTGCCTCGATACTGAGAAAGATAGGTCTGCGGCCCGTCATCTTCGTGGAGCCGTGTCACGCATATCTGGGCTATTATACCGATAAAAAGAAAGACTCGAAAATTGAACTCCTCGAGACAACCATCACGGCGTGGGTGAACTTTCCTGAACTGGAGAAGAGCCTGGACAGCGACGGAGTCCTCACCGAGGAGGGGTTCGGCAAGGTGTCCAAATACCTCTCGGAGAAGCAGCGCAAAGATTATCTGGAGGGGAAGATGAGCTTTGAAGAATTGAAGGTAAACGTAGCTCATTCGCTATTCACACAGGCCAACAACTACGATATGGAGACCTACACGAAGAACAAAAAGAACTTCGAAGACCCAGAGAATGCCTCCTATCAGCAACTGGACATCGAAAAGCTCCGGCAAATGGTTGCGCCGCTGATGAGTGGTTATTGAAAGGTTATAGGTTATTGGTTATAGAGGCTTGCGCAGGTTAAAAGGTTATTGGTTATTGGTTATTGAAAGGTTATAGGTTATAGGTTATTGGTTATAGAGGCTTGCGCAGGTTAAAAGGTTATTGGTTATTGAATGGTTATTGGTTAAAAGAAAAATAACATTTGGTCATTTCGGGGATTCTTCGTATCTTTGCAGCCGGTTGTTTCGCCCCAAAGAGGCGAGAAAAGATTGCTTATTAAGTATTTAATAATAAAAAATGGTTATAGGTTATAGGTTATTGGTTATAGAGGCTTGCGCTGGCACGGGCCGCGGTAGCTTTTCTATAACCTATAACCAATAACCACTAAACTTTGATATGATGAAACGGATACTGACGGTTGTTTTTTTAGTAGGGACACTGCTTCCGCTCTGGGCTCAGGTGGGAGAGAAAAGTCTGAACAGACGCTATCAGAACGAGATTCGCGACTCGCTGGCACAAGTGGTGTCGGAGCGTGGACGCGAGATGCAACGCACGGCCGAAAACCTGCTGACAGCCCTTCCCAATAACGAGAAGCTCTACGACGAGAGCTATATGACCGTGGAGGCCGAGTTGATTGACACCGTCTATACTGACGGCAGGCTGCACCTGGATTTGCTCTATCGCATCTCGTACAACTGCCGTCATCTTGAGGGCTGGACGGACGACTACGCACTGGGAGCTTTCGACGTCGACTCGTCGAACAGCTGTAGGGCCATCTGCCGCCTGACCAAACGCTTCGTGGAGACGACGCTGAGAGATGTGGCCACCGCTGGTCGTGAGGTCGACATCACCATCTCCTCCTCGGCCGACGGCACAGAGTTCACCACCAAGATGCCCTACGATGGCCGCTACGGTGACTTCCGTTATTGCCCCACCACTTTCAACGGGGAGCGGGTGCGCATCTCGGTGGACCGCGCCACGGGAATCAGTAACAACTGCCAGTTGGCCTACCTCCGCACCCAGTCGGTGAAAGCTTTCCTCGAAGAGAACATCGAGGCCCTAAAGAAGACCCGCAACCGCTACCAGTTTGTGACCCAATCCTACAAGGACTCCATCAATACTCACTACTACCGACGCTCGAGCATCGAGATACGCTTCTATGATGTCTTCGCCAGCACAGTACAACACATGCAGCAGACCCGCATACAGGACGACCATGTGGAGTACAACATCCCCGTCACTTCGATAAAGAACGAGGATATGTATGTGCTGATTATAGCCAACGAAAATTACGGATCTTCGACGACATCCGTGCTCATCCCCGATGTACCCTACGCACTGAACGACGGGGAGCTGATGCGGGAATACTTGGTGAAAGCCTTGGGCGTTCCGGAGCGTCAGGTGAAGGTGCTGAAGAACGCGACGATGCAGGACATCGAGCAGGAAGGCATCCACTGGCTTGCCGAACTGTCGCAGGCGGTGGCTGGCAAGAAAGGCGAGGAGACGGTGGCGACGGCCAATATCCTCATCTACTTCGCCGGTCACGGTTTTGTGGACCTGGACGGTGTGGCCTACCTGATGCCCACCGGCATCAATACGGCGAACATCGAGAGCCTGCAGGCGGGCAAAAAGGGGAATCAGGGATTCGACATCGTGCTTAGCAAGAAGGAGAGCAAACGGCTGGCGGAACAGTGCCTGTCGATTGAGGGGCTCTGTAGCCGCTTCAACGCTAAAGTGCTACCTGTGAAAAACCTCACGCTGGTAGTCGATGCATCGTTCAACGGCACGGGCCGCGACGGCAAGCCGCTGGTGCGCAGCGACCGAAAGGACGAAGGCAAGAAACGTCGCAAACCCACGCTCCGCAGCGATGTGGTGGCGATGCTGGCTGCCGACTACTCGAAGACCGCTTTCGCCTTCGACCAGCACCAACACGGATTCCTCACCTACTTCCTCCTGAAAGAGGTGAAACTTCAGGGCGACAACATCTTCCGCCTCACCTATCAGGACCTCTTCGAGGAGGTGGCTCGCAAACTGGGCAAGGAGTCTGCCCTCCAGAACCGTTGGCAGGAAGCCATCGGCATTGCCGGCGGCAAATACAAAGACGGCTGGCAACAATTAAAAATTAAAAATTAAAAATTAAAAATTAAAAATCCTTAAACCTTTTTAATCTTTAAACTTTTAAACCCTTTAAACCCTTTAAACCTTTTAAACCCTTTAAACCATGGATAAACTCATCATCACCGCCGCCATCTGCGGCGCAGAAGTCACCAAAGAACAGAACCCCAATGTTCCCTACACCGTAGAGGAAATAGTGCGCGAGGCCAAGAGTGCTGTCGACGCCGGTGCCGCCATCGTCCACCTCCACGTGCGCGAGGACGACGGCACCCCCACCCAGAGCCACGTGCGCTTCCAGGAGTGCACGGAGGCGATATTGAAGGCCTGCCCGAACGTGATTCTGATTCCCTCGACGGGAGGAGCCGTGGGTATGACCCCGGACGAGCGTCTCGACTCCACCAATACCACCCCCATTCCAGAGATGGCCACGCTGGACTGCGGCACCTGCAACTTCGGCGACGAAATCTTCGACAACACGATGCCGACGATGCGCGCTTTCGGCAAGAGAATGATCGAGAAGGGCATCAAACCCGAGTACGAATGCTTCGAGATGGGACACCTGGACACCATTCTGACGATGGCCCGCAAGGGCGAGGTACCGGGAAATCCGATGCAATTTAACTTCGTCCTCGGCGTCCCCGGCTGCACGCCGGCCACGGTGGACAACCTGTGCTGGCTGGTGAACAAGATCCCTGCCGGCAGCACCTGGACGGCCACGGGCATCGGCCGTCACGCCTTCACGCTGGCAGCTCCGGCCATTGTGATGGGCGGCAACGTGAGAGTGGGATTCGAGGACAACCTTTACCTGGAGCGCGGCGTGCTGGCAAAGAGCAACGGCGAACTGGTGGACAAAGTGGTGAGGATGGCCAAGCTTCTGGGCCGACAGGTGGCAAGCAGCGACGAGGCCCGCGAGATCCTCAGTCTCAAGAAGAGATAAATAAGAATATCCTCCCTCCAACACACGGGAGGGGGGGGGGAATAAAAAACATGAAGAAAATCGTAACATTATTGGCAAGCGCAATGCTTACCTTCGGGGCCATGGCTCAGAGCCAGGAGCCCACAGAACAGATGATGCGCGAATTTCGTCAAACCGTGCAAAAACGAGACATTTCCAGGCACCATCTGGAAAGCAACATTCCCCTTTCGACCCAAGCCCCAAAAGGTGAGAAAGGCAACGTGAAGAGTCTACCCACGGACCGAGTGTGGTTTCCCGGGGAATGGGAGGAGGTGAAGGCTATCGTCGTCACCCCCACCTACAAATACGCCCCGGCAGAGAGCCAGGGCAGCGGCTACTGGATGGCCAAGCCGTTGGTCACAGGATGGGCGCAGTACTACAAGTATACCGCCAGAGGCTGGCAGGAGCAAGGCATGGGTCCCTACAAAGCGACAATGGACACCACGTCGGCCTTCGGCAAGGTGTTCTTCTACCTGATGGACGGCATCCAGTTGGGCGGTGCCGAAGCGTGGGTGAGAGTGGAGCAGAAGAGTGACACAGCCAAGGTCATCCGTACCCTCACCCGCATGGGTCTCCGTCACGACAACGTGAAGTTCCTCATCGGCCCTGGCAACAACTTCTGGTTCCGCGACTGCGGCCCCATCTGCTTCTACTATGGCGAGGAGGACTCGCTGGCCATGCTGGACTTCACCTATACCCCCGACCGCGCCCTCGACGACTCGCTACCCACCATCATTCATTGGCAGAAAGGCATACCGAACTACTTCGTCGACCTCGAGTGGGAAGGCGGCAACTGCCTGGTGGACGGAGCGGGAATGGTAGCTA
>JAEEGL016087441.1_pt1 | contig 31321 bp, 24 predicted proteins | sample 9134231 | NCBI WGS metagenome assembly JAEEGL01 (sample SAMN16246548, study PRJNA631951) | gut metagenome | biome: gut microbiome; feature: rumen; material: fiber-attached | host: Bos | place: Iran: Karaj | collected 2018-10
CAAAGGTGCTCTTTATTCTTGAGCCACCGGCAATATTGAGTGCCATCTGCCCACCATTGCCTTGCAAAGCTGTATCAACCTTGCCTTTTTCTATTTCGCCATAGAAGTAGCCATCTGAAATATTCATTACTGTGTTGGCCGCCGAAACACCGCCGCCGATATAAAGTTCATTAAGTGTGGCCTTTAGGGCTACACCCTCGGCCATATCAAGCGAAATATTTTGATCGGGAATGGCAAAGGCAACATCACTAGCCACACCGGTTGCTGTTAAGCCGCCTTTCATCCTAATGGCTATTTCCGGAGAAATATTAATTATTCCGTCGCCGCTCAAATCAACTTGGTTAAGATCAAGGCCGAGATTATCTTGGGAAACAATTATATTGCTCATGGAACCGTCCATGTTGGTAATTTTCACATCGCCCAAGGTAGAGAAAGTGCCGTTGCCAAAAGTTACACCGCCGCTGATATTGGAACGCCTGATATCCAAAACAGTGGGCCTTTCATCAGTTCCAAGGGGAATAAGCGCCGTACAATCAAAATCGCCTTTTACCCCGCCTATCACCGTTTCACCGCTGGCAGTATTCATTTCAAAGAGGCCGACTGAGCCGTTTTTCACACTATAGCGGCTACCATCAGGCAGGATAACATCGCCGCTTAGTTTGAAATCTTTGCTTGTTTTCTTAAAAGATATCATCCCGGCATCGCTCACCGTAAGCTGGCCGGCACCGGAAATATCCATAGAGACGTTGGTTACACTATCACCAGCTACTATCGACAAATTCTTGGCCGAAAGGTCGAGATTTTGCACCGTGCCTTTAATAACCCCACCTTGCATATTAAGGGCACCCTCAATAGTTCCCTTTATGGCATCGGCTCTGCCGCCTCCGCCACCAATCAGCGCCCCACCGGAAAAATCAATTCCCGCTTTAATTTTGGGGAAATTAAAATCCATCTCCGGCTTGCCGTCAGCACCTTGAACATAGTGGAAAAAGCCATTTTTCACAGCCGCATCTGTCAACGCAACCGCCGTGCCGCCAAAAGTGCCGTTTACGTCAATATTCTCAGCTTCGACATTGTTTATAACCATCTCGATTTGCGGTTTGCCGCTAAGCGCACCGATAACTTTCATCGCTATGCTAACGTGTGCCCCATCAAGACGGCAACCTGCAGCGGCACCGCCGAGAATCGTCTCACCGAGAACAGCATCACCGGAAATGGTAAAATTATCCGGCGCACCGGAAATATTCAAATGCGAATCCGCCCCGATAGTTAATTTTTGCCCATTACCAAAATTAATAGTGCCGGGAGCCAGTTGGGTTTTGGCAACAAAGAAATTGGCATTTTCAGGATGAATTTTAGAAGCCAGAGCTTGCAACTGCTCTTCAATCGAGGGATTCTTGGCTGCCTCGGTTGCCGGTTCTGTCACTTTATCTGTCTTAGCAGGCTGCGTCGGTTTAGTCGGTTGAGCAGGTTGCGTCGGCTGGGCAGGCTGAGTCGGCTGAGCAGTTTGCCCGCCGGAGACAGGCGTCTTCGGCGATGGTTTTTGCTGCCCATTAGTTACTTTTATTTTTCCGGCATGGATAACACTGGCATCAAGCTTGCCATATAAATCTTTGAAATCAAGTGGGAACTGCGCATCGCCAAATAATGCTTTACCTATCTCGGCGCCGATTTTTTCTCTTATATCATTCTGCACATTTTTATAAATAACCTCAAGGGCAGAAATAGTAGTGTGCTCAATATCAACCAGTGGGTAAAGGTAACCGAGACCGGTTTCGGGATCTTTACGAATTTCCATACCGGCGATGGTAATACCAACAGAGGTACCGACACTGCCGGGTCCCGGCAACCAATAAGTGCCTTCAGCTTTTAATTTAAGTGGTGGATTTAATTTAACTTTTGAATTATTATTCTGCAAAACGCCATTTTCCACAATCAAAGTTGCGGTAATGGGCGCTTTTTCTCTGGAACCGGAAATAACCACATCATACCCCATGGTATCTTTAGTCACCATCATATCAACATCGTGCTTGGAAGAGAGATGGAAGAGTTCTGTGGTTAAAGAATCCACCGGCACCGAAACAGTTAGCTGCGTCGCTTTCAGAGTGCCGAAAATCTCATTCAAATCCAGAGAAATGGGGGGAATAAGAGTTGTTAATTCCTTAGTATTCAGTTGTTTAAGCCGGCTATCAATTCGCTGCCGTGCCAGCGGCTTACGCATGGTTGCCAGCTGCAAATCGCCATCGGGCATAATAGCGCCGTCCGGCAAACTGGCCGCACTCACCTGCTCTATAGCGCCCTTTTGTACTGCTCCGGTAATGAGCGTATTACTAAAGCTGATACCGCCGGCGCATTTAATATGGCCGGTTTCATCGAGAGTGGCACCCAAAACCAGAGTAGCCACCCCGGTGGAATTGTCTATTTCTATGGAAGCATTATCTATTCCGGGAATAGCCCCGGCCACTGCCGTAACATTTTCACCGAGTTCTATCCGCAATTCTCCACTGAAATCCGGAGAAACTGCCCCTTCCTTCCAGCCCATGTCAAAAATATCAAGAAGGCCGCGAGTTCCGGGAGCTATTCTTATATTTTGCTCTTCAAGCGGCAGGCGCAGCTCATCAAGTACAACATCAATACTGGCATCGGCCCGGAATACCGGCTTTTCGCCGGGTTTTAATTTCAGCTTTTCCAAAGCCACCGTGGCTACACTGCCATCGGCCACATCAACCAAAACCCCACCTTTTGTCATATCGCCAAAAACAGCATCCTCAACATCGGCAAAAACAGAGAAATGGTCGTTTTCAAGAGCTTCAAAATCAAGAGCGGTAAAATCGCCCTGCTTATCAATATCAATATGGCCGCTGCCCTGAACGGCCACTTCATTCATCACTAAATCAAAGCCGGCAGAATCAACAACCGCCAGGCGGTCCATTGTCGCTGTAAATTCTTTAACATCGCCGGATATTTTAAGTTTATCGGCTTTACCGTCGATCACGCTGAGTTCCAAACTACCAAACATATTGAAATCTCGCGCTAAATCAGCTCGTTTGCCCAGTTTCAAGAGCGACGGTCGGCCATCACTGCCGGTAACTTCCACCTGCCCGCTGAGGCCGCTTAGCTCATGGTGCGGAATACTCAAATCGAGCGATTGATGCTTGCCGGCAACCGCAAGAGCAATAACCGGGCTCTTATCTTCTTTGGCAAAATCCATGTGCCCAAACTCCAGCACATTGCGATTTGTACCGCTGGAAGAAGAGGTCTCCATATAAAAATCATCAACACTCAGCGATTTAACGGCAATATTCATGGCGAGCGGCGCATCAGGGCGCAAAAGCTCCCGGCCCTTGCCACTCCGCGTAAGCTCCACATCAAGATCAATGGTACCCTTGCCGGACCTGATAACTGTTGTACCGCTATTCATAATAACCGAATCGGTGGGCAGGTTCATGTGGGCCTTTAATTGGCCGGGAGTACCGCTAACTTCCACTTTAGATCCTTTGGCAACATTTACCGAAAACTCCTTGCCGAAGGAAACCTGGCCGGCCTTTAATGAGCCTTTAAAAGAGACGCCCACCTTATCCAGCTGGAAAGTGGACATAAGAGCCACCAAAGGATCATCAATGACTTGGCCAATGGAAAAAGAGCGAGCTTTGCCCTCTTCATCGGTAGCTGCCAGTTCTTTTTCCCGCTCAACAGCGCCTTTGATATTCTCGCGGGATTCTTCCATCTGATAATTCAGGGTATAAAGCGGATAAGCTGAGTTTTCCACAGGAACCGGCTTACTGCTTTTAACAGGATTACCCTCTTTTTTATCTTTTACATCGCGAGAGACATTAACCGGCAGTTCATTTCCCGGCGTCAAACGAACTTTATCATCACCGCCGGTGAGTTTGTTTATAAGCTTGCTGATACCCTCAATAGTATCGGGTACTTTCTTTTCGCCCTGCAAAACATATTTAGTAATATTAATATTGGGCAAACACTTAACATTGGCCATAATATGGCCGTTTTCGTCAATATAAACGCTCTTTGGATCCCAAAAAAGCGGCCCGTCAAGATCGGTTTCGGTGCCATCAGCCTTTTCAAAAAAGACTCTGGTATGAGCAAAATCGATTTTGCCGTTTTCTACTCTGAGAGTAATGGCGCCTTGGCTATCCGGCCGCACTTTAAAGGGGCCAAGTTTGGTGCCGCCGGTCATGGGAACGGTGATCTTCAAATCGCCGCTATCCATGCGGTTAACCATGTCGCTGATATCCGCTACCGCCGCCGGCCCCCTGATAGGCATAGCCAAGTTGGCCGTTAGCGGATCCTGATTTGCTTTCACAGCAACACTGTTAGCAATGGCACTTTTATCTAAAATATCAACAGAAAGAGCCTCTGCTTTAGCTGCAGGAGCAGCTTTAGCAGCATTTTTAGAATGTTTTATCGAAGCATTAGGCTCAGACAAGGGCTGATATAAATTAAGCGGGCTGCGATTATTAATTCCTTGCATTATGAGGCTCCTTTAAAGCCGCTGGACACACCCAGACCTAGGCTTTATCGCATATTTTAGCCTTTAGTTGTTATATATTTTTGTTTTTTTGCGGAAAATATGCTGATTTACGCAAGAGGCAAGCTATCAGTTATCTAAATCGTGGTTTAAGGCCGGATCAGGCAAAGGAGCCGGATCGCGCGGATTGGTAACTTTGAGTTCCAAGATTTTTTTCGCGCTCTCAGGGTCTTTAAGATCGAGATCGGTGCCTTCGCTAAATTGCTGCACAAATTCAATAATTTTTCTGGCATCACTATCGGTCCACTTCCAAAACCAGGTGCCAGTGCGCGCTGAATCAATACTGGGGTAGAGTTCAAAAAGCTCAAGGCAGCGCAAATAAGCCCACTGGCGGGTCGGCGGCGTACCGTTTTCGGCAATCCAGCCAACATACCAAGCGCGATATTCAGCCTGAAAATATTTATAATTTGAACGGTTTTTGTCGCCATTAACCTGATGGCTGACTTCATGGGGAATGGTGTCTAAGACAGCGTGGCGAGCATAAAGATTGTCTTTGGGATAAGGGTCATTCCCGGCCGGCACAAATTGATTATTGATATAAATGCCGCTACCAAAGGCCGGAGCATAACCAAAAGTAATGCTGCCGGGGTCGTCTTCAATTTCGGTAAAGTGCAGCGGAATTTCACCGGAAAGGAGGCGATTCATGGTATTATCAAGCAGGGTATTTTGCTCAGAACCGGGCTTTTTAATGCTCACTTCGGCCATATAAGCAATGGATTTGGCCGCCCGCTGCTGATCGGGGAGATCCATTTTTTTAAACCATTTAGCACTGCTGAGTTTCACCAGGTGCTTAATGGAATGAGCATTGGGAAAATTCTTGCATTGCGCAAGAAGTGCTATTTTGGTATCTTCCTTTGCAGCACAAAATTCTTTTGTTTTTAATAAGTTAGTGAGTTCTTTTGCCACTTCAGGTGCGCCGGAAGCATTAATAAAAGCCGCTACAAGCTGCTCATTTGCTTCCGCTGTCAAAGGTTCGGCAAAATCCAGCATCTTCATAGCTGCAGCAAAAGCGGCAGCATCTATATTCCCGGCGATGGAGACCAGGCTTTTCTGTGTTTCCAGCGCGAGAGAAGCAAAAGCGGCGCTATTCTCCAAAAAGGCCTTCTGGCTGCTTGTAAGAGCTTGCCACTCGGCGCCGGTCAGGAGTTCGGCAGAGAGAGCCGGCCTGGCGGCCGACATAATGGTGACATCATAAAGAGAGGCATTAGGCTTGGCCACGGCAGTTTTATCGGCTTTAGCTTCCGGCAAAGGAATAGTAACATCAGTACCAGCTTTATTAGCCGGCTTTTCAGCGCTTTTTTCCAAAATATCGCCCGGGGCCGCCGGAGCAGCTTTTCCGCTCTCTTTAGCCGGCGCCTGGGCCACATTATCATTAGCGGCAGTGGCGGCAAGATTTTCCACATGCCAATTATTATGCTGGCTAATTCCGCTAACCATTTTTCCTCCCCAAAAGCTCATCCGCTTTTATCAATCACCCAGGAGCATAAGAAATAGACCTTATCTATTATCTGCTCTTGTGAAGTTATCAGGCCGCCAGGCAAAAAGTTGCTAATTTTTTTGCTTGGCTAAAATTCTGCGCGCCGGCATAGATGTTCTCCTGTTTTCGCCACTTACTCCAAAGCGAAAAACTAACCTAATGTTTTTTAAGATAAAATAAATTTTAGCTTCAATAAGAGGTGCCACTTACCGCTTGGAAACTGGGCGAGATACCAATAAAATCAAGCGCTTAACGAGGTGCTGGGGTGGGTTATTTGCTCTCTTCCAGATTCTTCTTTGCTCCCCAGGCCGCCAGGCCGGCGCAGGCGAGCGCCAAAAGAATAAACATGACCAGAGAGAGCCACTGGCCGGGCGCTCCTTCAAACCACTCGGCAGCCGGTAGGGCTTCCATAAATGCTTCACCGGAAGCATCGGTTTTTAAAGCATATTTCTGGCCAACACTGATAAAGCGAATAGGCGCGCCCAGGGCCGGCTGCCGCAGCACAGCGCCCACAATGCCAAAGATGGCCGCGCCGGCCATAAGTCCAGAGGCAATAAGCACGCCCTGCTCACTTCTAGCCTTTTTGATCTCCTCGGTTTTACCGGATTTACCAACAAGGTAAGCCACAAAAGCGCCAACAAGCACAGGAATATTAATAGATATTGGCAAATACATACCGAGAGCAAAAGCCAGCATAGGAACACCGGCCATATAGAGCACAATAGCCACAATACAGCCCAGGCCATAGAGCAGCCAAGGTTGATTGGCTGGGTCGGAGAGGAGTCCTTGGCTGACAGCGGCAATCATATTGGCCTGCGGAGCGGGCAGCACGGCAGAATTGGAGACCCACTGGCCGGCGCTCTCCACCACAAAGTGGTAGCCGCTATCCATGATGGGAATAACAAAAGAGACGACAAGTGCCGCCACCGCTATACCTAAAAATTTCCATTTTTCCTGATTTTTGGGCGTGGAACCAATCCAGTAGCCGATTTTAAAATCGGTGACAAGAGCACCGGAGGTGGAGAGCGCCGTGCAAACGGCGCATCCGGCGATGAGGGCAATGACCATACCGCCCGCGCCGGATGCGCCGGCCGCCACCAGAGCCAGAATAGTGAGCACCACGGTGATAAGGGTCATACCGGAGACAGGGTTAGATCCCACAATGGCAATGGCCTGAGCGGCCACCGGCGTAAAGAGGAAGGAGAGCATAAAGCCCACACCGGCGCCGATTATGGCAAAGAGGAGCGAAGCCCCAAAAGTATAAGTGGCACCGGTAGCACTATCTATGGTGGTAAAAGCAATACCAAAGAAGAGAACGGCCATTAAAACAGCTGCGCCCAGTTGCATCAAAAGGACAGTGCGCGGGTGCAAATCGCGCTCGGTGCGCGGAATAGCCGCTTCATCACTTTTGCCGCCCTTTAGCCCTTTAAAGCCCAGGCTCACCGAGCTGATGACGATTTTACCCATGCGAATGATGCCGATAACGCCGGAAGTGGCAATAGCGCCGATGCCAATAGGTTTGACAAAAGCGCCAAAAATCTGACCGGCACTCATGGCGGCGATGTCATAAGTAGCTCCGGCATAAGTAAAAGCTGGAATATGTGAGCCAAAGAGGTAAACAAGCGGCACCATCACAAGATAAGCCAAAATACTGCCGGCAGCGATAATAGCGGCATATTTGAGGCCGATAATATAGCCCAGGCCAAAGAGCGCCGCCAGGCCATTCATGGAAAGCTCCAGGCGCATAGCAGCTAGCTTTTCGCCAAAGCCCCCCAAAATAGCCTTCATGGTAATGGCCGGGTTCCAGAGGCTCACCGCCTCAGCCAAAAAGTCATAAATAGCGCCCAAAGAGAAGGAAGCCAAAAGCACTTTGCCGGTACTCTTACTGGCCGATTCGCCAGAGACCAAAATTTCGTTAATGGCTGTGGCTTCAGGGAAAGGAAGTTCGCCGTGCAGCTCTTTAACAAAATATTTTCTGAGCGGAATAATGAGCACTGTGCCCAAAGCGCCGCCGACAAAAGTAGCCAAAAAGATTTGCCACCAGTGGATGGTAAAGAGCTTTTCACCGGTTTGCGGGTTCACGGAATTAATATAAAGCGCAGGAATAATAAAAGCGGCACCGGCGGCCACCACACCGGCCGCCTGGCCCACCGACTGCACCATCACATTTTCCAAAATGGTGCTGTTTTTAAATTTGCCAAAAAAGATGGCCATAATGGCAATGGGGATGGCCGCTTCGATGGCATTGCCGGCCCTAAGAGCCATATAAATGCAGGCGGCGGCAAAAAGCACAGTCATGCCGAGGCCCAGGCCGATACTGAATTTGGTAATCTCCGGGCGGCTGTCGCCGGCTGGGACAATCGGTTTATATTCTTCACCGGGCGCCAGCTTGGTATAAGCATTGTCCGGCAAAAGTTTTTTGGGTTTTGAATTCTCCATAGTAGCCTCCAAAAAAATAAGCTGCCTTTTATTGCCACAGGTTGGAGAAGGTAACAAGAGATTTTATTGGCGCGGTACACATTCATCTTAATTATTCACCATATTCTTGCCAAGAACTAAACTTTTAATTTATGATGTAAAAATAGAGCCTTATTTGTTGGCTCTTTACAATATTCAGGAGGTTTCGAATGAAAAAGTATCTTGCACTAGCAGCAGCGCTTTCCTTGCTGCCCAGCTTTGTTGCCTGTAACGTAACTCCGGATAAACCAAACGCTCCGGTGAAACCATCAGGCAATGGGAATCAAAACAACAACCATGATAGCCAAAGCGATAACAATCATGGCAACAACAACCCCGGCCAAGATGATATCACCTGCGGGACACCGGATGAAGATGGCTATTACTCCGCTTGTATTGATGGCAAAGACGGTAATCCTATTGCTGTCAACTGTATGAACAACAAGTTATACAGTGTCATAGATTGCCTCTTGGGGCGCGTCTGCATTAGTGATGACTATTACGGCGCCTATTGTACTTATGAAGTACCGGAAACTGACTTTTGCTCAGGCAAGGAGCAAGGTTACTATTGTGCCACCATCGGAAATGATAGCTGGTTACTGGCCTGTAGTGAAGGTGAAGCGCTAGATGATTACAGCGAAAATTGCTCAAGCCAAAAAGGTATGACCTGTGGCTCTATAACATATAACGGCCAAACAGCTTCACGCTGTAAATGTACAACAAATGAGCAATGTGCCGGCAATAATTCCATGGCCAACTCCCATGGCATTTGTGTCAAAGATGGCGGTTTCTGTAGTGCGGAATGTGATGAAGGATATGTTTTGGCTCAAGACTATAGTGGCTACTATTGTGCGGAAGATGATACACCAGCCGCAGTAAGAGCCCTTTGTGTCACCATTGGCACTTCAGAAGATGATGCCACTTGCTGGACCGATCCGGAAAGCGGTGACACATGGCAAGTTATCTGTTACGATGGCGAAGTAAATCCCACCTATACCGCCAATTGCGCCGATTACGGCAGGGTTTGCAAAGAAGTTACAGATAATCTAGGTAGTTACCATACCTGCGCTGAACCTGATGACACCGAGTGCGAAGAAGACAAAGACTGCGAGGGCACTGTTGAGGGCGGCCATTTTGTGTGTGTAATCGGCTACTGCGTAGCGGAGTGCAATGATGAAGAAGCCGAATTCAATGAGTTAACCGGCAAATGCGAAGGCAGCTCCGCGCCGGAATGTACCGAAAATGATGATTGTTCTTACACCGGCGGCCTGGGCACTGCGATTTGCAATGCCAGCCAAAAATGCGAAGTTAAGTGTGTAGAAAACGCCAGCTTTATGTACAACGGCAGCGATGCCTGTCAGTGCAATAATAACTTCCATGAAGATGATGGCGCCTGCATCGCTAATGGTTCAACTACACTAACGACCCACGGACCTGTTTCATTTGACTGGACCAATACCGGCAATGCGGCCACTGCTTATACCTCCTCATATACAAAAACTGTTGAAGAAGTAGTAACTATTAAAGCTGTCGGCCGAGTTGATCTAAATAATAATACCTACGCCATTGATGGAGCTGGCATCATCATCAGAGGCAATAAAACTGATGCTAATCCACCATCAGAAATCACTGTGACCGGGCTAACCAAGGGACTATCAAAAGTAACTTTGGATACTATCGCTTGGCCTGGTTCAAATGCAGCAAAAACAATTAAACTTTTGGTTACCCCCAATGTCGGTACAGCAAAAACTATAGAAGTTCCCAAAGATGATCCGCTAACTCGTAACAGAAGTGTTTCTTTCGATGATGCCCAAGATGCTACTTCGTTTACCATAAAAGCCAATCATACAAATAATGACAATCGTGTTTCCATTAACAACCTGCGCTGGACCGATGGTAAATAATCTCTCCTAATCTCTTTTCCCCTTCCCTATTATCCATTGACACAAGTTTTTTTTAACAATACAAGCATTGCTGTGTAGTTAGTGGATATCCACTTTTAAGGAGAAAACATGAAAAAACTAACCACCATCTTTCTAACTACCTTAATGGCTATGAGCCTTAATAGCTGTACCAGTGCCGAAAATAAAAAAGCCGAGCCCAAAGCTCCCGCGCAGGAAACAGCCAAAGAGCCGGCTAAAGAGGCCGTTAAAGAGGCCGCAGCCCCAGCCCAGGCAGAACAGGCCGCAGAAGCCCCAAAAGCTGAAGAGCCCAAAGCGGCTGATTGCCCGGCCATAACCGCCGAGGCCCTAAAAGCTATGGTGCAAGACGAAGAAAATATTTTCGACAAAGAGCATGAAGCCATCCTCGCCGCGCTCCGTTGCACCAAAGACGATGAAATTATCGCCCTCATAAATAGCCAAGATCAAAAAGTGGCCAAAATTGCCTGCTATGAAGTCGGCTCACTTTATAACGAAAAATTTGTGGCTCCCCTCACCGCCATAATTAACAACCCGGCCCAAAAAGATTTGCATGGTAAATGTATGCACAGCCTCGTCACCATGTGGCTGGATTACCCAGCTCATGAGCACCATAGCGAAGCCGCTTATAAAGCCACTATGGAATATTTCCAAAAGAAACCGCGCAATAATCTCGTTCCGGCTTATGACACATTTTCTTATATACACCAAGTAGCCAACGACAACAGCCAATTTGATAAATGGAAAGAGCAAGCCACTTGGTTTAAAGCCGATGAATTTGTGGCGGTTATGAGCGATATTCTCAAAGACAAACAGGCCAATTGGCTAAGCAAAAATCCGGCTTTGCGCGCTGTTTTTGCCTTTGGCGGCAAGGCCGAACTGGATAAACTTAGCCCGGTTATCAAAGAACTGGATGATATGCAAATAACGCATATTTATAAAGAATTGCAGGAAAAAGCCGGGAAATAATGCACCGGCGGTTTAGCAAAAAATTCTCATTTTTAACGCACTCTTCAACTTTTCTAAAAGCCAAGCAGTTAACAATAGGGCCTTTGATATATTAATTCGCTCAGGCATTTTTTGTGCTAAACAAATAAATTAAATGCTAGTTCTACCTTGACTCTGGCCACTAAAAGTTATTTACTGCGCTAGTTTGGCTAATGGTGGCCACAATAAAACAATAGAGGAAAGTAATGAGCGAAGAAAAAGCAGGAAGAGAAATTAGTGTCTGGTGGTTTGCTTTTGGCTATTTTGCCGCCTATGCGCCCTACAGCATGCTGACCAAGGTTATTTCCAGCGGCCTTTTAAAAGGTAACCCGGCTGTAAACGGCACAGCCTTGCTCTCCTTCTCCACTTTGGCCACCCTCGTCACCAGTTTATCAGTTATCACCCTACTTGGCTGGTGGAAATTTGCTTCGCATAAAAAAATCGGCGCTCTAAATGTACCGGTAACTTCAATTTGGACTTTTCTTTCCGGTATTTGCACGGCGGCCATCATCGCCACCACCACTCTTTCTTACACCATCAAAGGCGTTTCCATCGTCTTTATGATGATTATCATGCGCGGCGGCGTCTTTATTTTGGCTCCTATTGTCGATACTATTTGCAAGCGCAAAATCAGCTTAAATTCCTGGATTGCCCTGGGCCTTTCGCTGGTAGCTCTTTCTGTGCAAGCCATCGGTAAAGCCAAAGGCGGCGATTCATCTTTTAGCCTGCCCATTGAAGCTATAATAATTCTCTCACTTTATCTCGGCTCTTACTTCATCCGTATGCTCTTTATGACCAAAAGAGCCAAATCCAAAAACGATGCCGACACCAAAAAATATTTCGTGGAAGAACAAATGGTGGCCACACCCTCTTTGGTTATCTTCCTGCTCATTGCCGGCCTCTCCGGCCGCTTTGGTGCCTTTGGCAGCTTTGGAGCACAAATTCACTGGGGTTACACCACTTTCTTCAGCGAGAGCTCCGCTTTGGTCATCTGTTTGGTGGCTCTAATTGGTATTTTATCCACCGGCACCGGCATCTTTGGCACGCTTATTTACCTTGGCAACAAAGAAAACACCTTCTGCGTGCCGGTAAACCGCTGCTCCAGCCTCTTAGCCGGTGTTTTGGCTACCTTCCTGGTCTGGCAGGTTTTTAATGGCAATCCGCCAGCCACCACCGAGCTCATCTCGGCCGCTATTCTCATTGTGGCTATTATTGTGCTCTGCGTGAAATTGCCTATAGGCGGCAAAAAAGATTGCAAAGCCTGTAAATAAATTTTCCGATGTTCTCTCTTATTTCCCCAACCTAAAAGCAGAATAAACATGAGTAGATGGATAGATTTTGCCACTATCGGCCGCCCTCATGGCGTAAAGGGCGAAGTGACTCTTTGGCCAGAAAACCCCGAAAGCGATAATGTAAAAGCGCTCAAAGAGGTCATCATTGCCCCGCCGACGGCCGCCGGCAACAGCGGCGGCGAGAGCTGTCAGGTGCTGGCGGTAAAAAAAGTGGGCACTCATTATGCTGCCTCTTTGGCGGGCGTAACCAGCCGCGAGGCCGCCGCGCTCCTCACCGGCAAACATCTTTGGGCCGATTTGGATAGCCTCTCACCCTGCGGCGAGGATGAATTTTATCTTAATGATATTATGGGCTTTTTGCTAAAAGATAGCACAACAGGCCAAACTATCGGCCCCATTAGTGCCATTGCCGATTACCCGCAGGGGCCATATTTGGTGGTGCAAAAAGCGGCCGCCGGCGGGGAGATCGAAATACCATGGCAAGTGGCTTATTTAGTGGAAATTTCTTTTGAAAAACATGAGGTTGTCTTAGCTCTGCCCGAAGGCTTTAATGAGCTTTTATAATCTTAGGCAATGAGCGCTCTCCACACTTTGGCGCCGTTTTTAAATCTCTTGTAATTTGAAGGGGCGCTTTCCAGCATTTTCACAAAAGGCTTTTCTAAAGAAATACCTGTAATATCACGGGCATATTCCATAGCTCTTTTGGCATAGCGCAAAATCTGTGTGCTCTCAAGGCCGGAAATATCATCAAAAAACCAACCGCAACTGGTAAACATCAAGAGACTAAAACGCTCCATTTCCAAAAGGCGGCCGGCCAACACCACCTCCTCCGGGGTAAGCGGCGCTTTAGCTTCAAAAGCCAGAAAATCCAACCAGGCCTGGTGATTTTTGGCTAAGATTACTTTTATATAATTGTTGCGCGCCGCCCAGATATCTTTAAAAATCTGCTCACCCTTTTGACGATAAACGGCATAAAGCTCATCACGCAACCAATTCATGGCCTCACGCAGCGGACCGCGCCACTTTTGTTGAAAATTGCCATTCATCTTGCAACCGCAATCGCGCGACCAGCGCCCTACACCATGGGCACAGCTCCACGAGGTGGGCTCTTTAATAACCACCTCATATTTAGGCGGAAATTTCTCTAAATATTCTCCGTAAACAGTAATATTAGCCAGCTTATTTTCTTTAATATAATTGAGGCAAAAACTAAGAGCCATCTCTCCTTTTTTATGATGATGGCCGTAAGTTTCGCCGTCTGTGGCAATATTTATGAGCTCATTTCCCTTGCCTTTAGCCTGAGCTAAAAGTCCCTTGGCAAATTCCACGCCATCGTTAAGCATACCGCCAAAAGCAATGGCCCCGGAAATATCCCCGCAATAAAAGAAAACAGCTATATTTTTACCTGATGGCAAATTTACAAGATATGGCTCACGAAAATCGATATTGCCCTCCACCTTTTTCCAATTTTTTTTGCCTATAGCGCGAATCTTTTCGCCTTGCCACGGTGCTAATATGGTGAATTTTATGCCATTTTCGGCCAAAGCCTCCAAAGTTGGAGTATCCACTGCCGTCTCGGCCAACCACATACCTTCCGGCTTTCGACCAAAGCGCCACACAAAATCGGCTATGCCCCATTTTATCTGCGTATCTTTATCTGCACTACTGGCAAGGGGCATAATAATGTGGTTATACACTTGGCCAATAGCGGTGCCATGGCCGGAAAATTGCTCCCTACTCTCCCGCTCGGCCGTAAGTATAGCCTGGTAGGTCTCCGGCTGATGTTCCTCAAGCCAAGAGAGTAAGGTGGGCCCCATATTAAAGCTCATCTGCTTATAATTATTCACGATTTTTAGCAACTTACGCCCTTCTAAGATTTTAGTGGCGCAGTTTGGTGTATAACATTCGGCGGCGATGCGCTCATTCCAATCGTGATACGGATGAGCAGAAGATTGCTTTTCTATCTTGCCTGTCCAGGGATCTTCACGCGGGGGTTGATAAAAATGGCCATGAACACAAATATATACACTCATAATTTCCTCCGGCCGAGCGGCCAAATAACGATATGCCTTTATTACCCTGCCGCCGCCCCTGTCAAGGGCAGTAAAATCATTTTGCAAATAAGGCTTTATTAAAAGTAGATTTTTTACTAGAATGGCGCCTGGTTTTGTCCTAACCAACGGATGGTTACTATGGATATTAAAAGCATAAAGTATTTACTGATGGTTGTTTTCGTTGTTTTTCAAGGGGTTGCCTGCACCACTCCCGATTCTCTGATGCAAAAAAGCGCCCTCAGAAACACTGCCAAAAGCGGAGCCGCAGCCAAGGATCTTGTTGCCTTTGTAAAAGCCAGTAAAAACGATGACAAATTGCGCTATTGGGCTTTTCGCAGCCTCGCCACCTTCCCGGAAGTCCCGGATGCGGTGATTGACGATCTTGGCAAAATCATGCTAAATAGCGGTGAATCAAAGGATATCCGCATGTGGGCCGCTTATACGCTGGGCAAATTCAAGCGCAAAGAGGCTCTTCCTTACTTTTTGGAGGCGCTTGAGAATAATCCGGAAGCAGGTGTTGATTATTATGTGATAGAGGGCATAACCAGGCAGGTTGATGTTTTAAGCGGTGACAGGGATCTCTCTTTAAGGCTCCTGGCAGCTATGAATACTTATTTAAGCCATGCCAAAAATGAGCCGCCTTCTATTTACAATCTGCTTGATGAATACGTAGCCACACTCTCTACTCTGGTGGTGGCTATGGATGAACTCTTAAACAAAAAATATGATAAAAATGCTACCAAAACCCGCACCGAAGACCTCTACGGCGCAAGTTATCGCATTTTCCACACTATAGAACGCAGCTTGGAGCAACTATTAAATAACTATGCAGCCAATCAGATGAGCCTGGAAAAAGCTTTTGATTTAACATATAAAGCTTTGGAAACCAAATATCAGCCGGCATTTTTGCTTTATGCCTGGTATAGCGGCGAAATAGCTAATAACCCGGAGCTCTCTATATTAGCCGCTGGCAAGATTCTGCCCTGGCTTAATAATGAAGACCCGGAGCTGCGCCAATTGGTACTTTGGGCTCTAATGGAAATGGAAGTGCACAATGAAGATATAAGAGCCAAAGTGCTCAAGCACCTAGCTACCAAAGAGACCGATCACAACACGCTGCTTATGCTTGGCGATTACAAACACAAAGCCGGTACACCTGATGTAATTCAACAGCTGCGCGGCATAAGCGTAAAGGACGATCAATGAATAATTACAATAAAATAGCAGGATTTATTGCTTTATTTTTGCTGAGTGGCTGTATGGCTACTCCAGCTCCATCTTCTCCGCAAATGAAAAAATTTGACGGTGTGGTTTCAAGCTCTGTTTTTAGCAATAAACCGACAGCGGCCGAGGGCATTTACATTTATCCGGATTTAAGCCAGCGCGGCCACAAAGATGACTTACAACTGGTGGGCGTTGGAGCAGAATTTGACAAAGTTTATCCGTTTTCCATGGTTTCGGTTATGACTCCGGACGGCCAGCTTTATTACAACGACGACCCGCATAACATGGTCGCCAACAAAGTCTTCAGTTCAGCTAAGTTGGCCATGAATTCCTTTACTTATACAACTGGTTGCGGCACTATGGGCAGCAATTACTCTTTTTCACCTGTGCGCGATGTCCTTTGCAGTGTAGATAGCGGTTACACTATAAAAACTTCTCTCGGCAACACTTCCACTTTAACCGTCATGCGCCCGCTTTATCACACAAAATATTATCAGCCCTATACCCGCTATGGCATCAGCAAGCCACAACCGCCGCGCGGTTACAGCGGCAATAGCGGCCGCCACGGTACAGATGGTATCAACGGTCGCAGCGGTAGCAACGGTAGCAACGGTTCAAGCGGCAGCAGCGGTGGCCACGGTAGCCGCGGCGGCAACGGCACCGATGGCAGCAGCAATGCCTACGATGGCGAAAATGCCGGTCACGGTGCCAACGGTGAGCGTGGCGATGATGGCCCATATCTCCTGGTTAATATCCGCCCCATATACAGCAAATTCTACCCGGGCGAAAAATTGGTTTATATGAATATCGACGCCACTTGGCATAATTTGCGCGGCGAAGCCTACAAGCGTGCCGCTCTCAACTATATTTTTCATCAAAATGAGCAATTTATTGTCACTACTGTCGGCGGCGACGGCGGCCAGGGTGGCCATGGCGGCAACGGCGGCGCCGGCGGTCGCGGCGGTAACGGCGGTAACGGCGGCCGCGGCGGTAACGGCGGTAACGGCGGCTATAATCCCGATGGCCGCGGCGGTAACGGCGGTGATGGCGGTGACGGCGGCAACGGTGGCAACGGCGGCAACGGTGCCATGGGCGGCAACGGCGGTGACGGCGGCAATGGCGGTGACGGCGGCAACGGTGGCATTATAGAAATTAATCTCTACGGCGATAGCAGCTTTATTGATAATGTCAAACGCAATATCATTTTTAAAAGCGTTGGCGGCCAAAGAGGCGAACGTGGCCTGGCCGGTAGCAATGGCAACCCGGGTTTGGCCGGCAGAGGCGGCATTGGCGGTGCCGGCGGTTCGGGCGGCGCGGCCGGTTGCGGTCAATCTTGTGGTACAGCCGGTAGCAGCGGTTCTCGCGGGCGCGATGGTCGTGCCGGCAAAATGGGCTATACCAATAGCCACCGCACCTATGATGGCGCTCCCGGGCGCAACGGCTATGGCCAAAATATAACTTTCCACACCAATTACGAGGGCTAATCATGCTTAAAAAAATTCTTTCAATTGCCCTATTTCTGGCTTTTATCATCGCCCCCAAGGCGGCTACTGCCCTCCCCGGCCCGTTTTTAAGCGGAGTTTCCGTAGGACAAAGCGAGAGCGCTGCTTTTAATGCCCTTAAAGGCGTTTTTTCCAATACTTATACAAGCACCAATAAAACCCAACAATATCAACGGGTTTTGCGAGTACATTTTTTAGAGATGCTCAATAAAGCCAAAGCCAAACACAATGTGCTGGAAAGCGAGGCTTTTATTGTGGGTTGCGACAACGAAGCTGGTTGCGTTATTGCCGCCGTTCACAATAAAAGAGTCACCACTATTTTTGAGACACTTTTTGTGCCACTCACCGGAGATGCTTTTTCTAAAACAAAATTAAGCAAATATAATAATTTACTTAGTACTTACCGCAGTTCTTGCTCATTAAGCCCGCACACTGTCGCCGGCAATTCCTTCATCTACACCGGCTCTTGCGGAAGCAGCAAAGTGCGCTGGGAATATTTGCCGCAAGACAATATAGTTTATGTTGTGCACTATTAATTGTAATTATTAATTTTTCCCGCTCTCTTCAGGGGATTTGGCTACCGTTTTTTTACTTCTCTTCACGAAATATATAATTCCAAATACAAGGGCTGCGACAGCTATGGCGCAAATTATCACCATCTTGCCGTAATTATTGATTTGATTGGCCATATTTTCCAGCGCTTCGATATTATCGCCCAGCGAATAGCCAATCCAAAAACTCACATTCATAACAATGGCCGCCCCCAGGCCGGAATGGAATAAAAAAGAGCCGTGGGAAATGCCGGAAAGCCCGCAAGCCATAAAAACGGGAATACGAATACCACCGGGGATAAAACGCACAATAAAAACCATTTTGGCCCCGTATTTATCCACTTTGGTCATGGCCTTTTCCAGCTTATCCGGACTTAAAATAAAACGGCCAAGGCGACTGGTAAGCAGCGGTTTACCAAACCAGCGGGCCAGAAGATAAGCCCAATAATCGGTAATAACCATACCAAACCAGCAAGCCAGCATGGTAAAAGGCCAACTGCCATCCAGTTGAGCCGAGAGATAACCGCCCACCATAATATTAAATTCTTCGGCTACCGGGATAAAAACCATATTGAGGCAGAAGAGGGCTAAAACTGCCAACCAAGGATGCCCACCGAAATAGCCGATTATGTTCATCGCCACATTCATGGGAGCGCACTATAGTATAATTATTATCTTTAGAATAGCCTTTTTTTAAAAAAATTACCGCTCTATGAGCTAAATAATGATTGATTTAAAGCTAAAAGCGTGTTGCTCTATATGAGCTTTATGGAGGAGGTTCCATGCGCGGTGAAATTGCTTATCAATATCCGATTTTCATTTTTTTGGCTGTCGGTGTGGCTATCGGCATATTCGTCCTTCTTTTAAAACTGGTATCCAAACCGGAAAAAAAGGCTCTTTGGCGCTGTCTTTTATGCGGCGCCGAGTTTTCCGGCAGCAAAGAGGACAAATTTAAATACTGCCCCTATTGTGGGGCTAAAAGAGGCACGAGAATCGGCCCGCGCCGCGAGGAAAAACCAGAGCCGGTTGATGATGATTACGCCGATATAGACGAAGACCTGTTACGCTAAATCCTTTAAAATTTCCGTACTAAAGGCCTGCTTGATTTTTTGTGCACCGGCCGCATCCTGCAACAACATAACATCGCCAAGAGCCGCAAATAAATCGGCTAAAAAATGCTGCGCCGGTTTGCCATCATCACCGGCGGAAGCTATTTGGGCCAGAGAGTTTTCAATGCCGGTGCGCAGGTTGCCGGAAACATTTAGAGCCAGTTTCTGGCGCATGGTAGCGGAAATATCGCGGTTATTGTACTCGGCGGTGCTACCTGGCAACTTAAATTCAAAATACTTTAAAATATGCGGTATTAAATCGGGGCGCAAAGCAGCCATGGAAATAAGTACACTGTGCAATACGCTGGGCACATCATCTTTGGCCGGTGTTCTAAATATCTGATGGTCGGCACCGTCTTCGAGAGCGCTAAAAAAGTGCGCCCAGACCTTGCCCCAAAAAGCGGCGTAGCCGGCATCAAAATCGGGAGCCAGCCAATAGCGCATACAATATGCCCCAAAAGTGCGGGCTACGCTCTCCATCAAGGAGCCTTCCGTAAGCGGGTTGCCCCCGGAGCGTTTGCGCCTTTTAGCCATGGATAGAGGCAAAACAACCTTACGCAAATAAGAATAAAAATGGTTCCAGAGGTAACCATCAGCCTTGCTCTCTTTTAAGGCAAAGAGCAATAAATCAGCCTGTTCTTTTAATAATTTTGTACCGGTGGTGGCAATTTTTACCGCTTCGGGAATCATCGGTGCCCGTTGATGCGAAGGAATACCATACATATTTTGGCTTAAAGTATGCAAAAACAGTTTACCTTGCAAAGCCGCAGAAGCCGAAGTGAGGCAATGATAAAAGCCCAAACCGGCCTTCTCAGCTTGCGGCTGAATATCACCGGATGAGAATATTTTTTTAGGATTTTGTAATAAATCGGCAATAGTTTCGGCACTGGGGTCGCTATCGGGCGTAAATTCCAGTAAAAGCACCGGCGGCATACGCCAGAGCAGCGAGCCAAGACGGCGCCCTGTCATCTGGCCGGCGTCCAGAGCTTCATAAAAACCATCACGAAATTCGTCTATTGTGCGCAAAGCTGTCGGCACAGTACTGAGCATCGAAGCCCGTTGACTCCGACTCACTTTCATTTGCGCCACGCTGGGCGGTAAAGTTTTTCCGCCAATTCCCATAACCATAATTTACACCATGGCCTTAAAAGCCGTCATTAAAACTAGCACATTAAGTAGCCGTGACAAGAGCATAATTGCATAGCGCGGCCACCGGGCATTTAGCGCAAAGCGGTTTTCTGGCCGTGCATATTCTACGGCCATGATTAATAAAAAGACGATGAATTAAATTCCACTTATTTTTTGGAAATTTAGCAGTGACATCGCCTTCTATCTTTTCTGGGCTGCCGCCGGCGCTTAAGCCCATTCTGGTGGCCACTCGTCCAACATGGGTATCAATAGCTAGAGCCGGGATATCCCAGAGCACAGCTAATACCACATTGGCTGTTTTACGCCCCACGCCGGGTAATTTCATCAGCTCTTCCCGCACCGGCGGCAAATTTCCGCCGGCGGCGCAAACAGCAGCCGCCATAGCTTTTAAATTCGCCGCCTTGGCCCGGTATAAGCCGCAGGATTTAATATATTCGCCAATTTCATCCACCGGCGCCGCCGCAAGGGAAGCAAAATCGGGATATTTGGCAAATAGGGCCGGCGTTACTTTGTTAACCCTTTCATCGGTACATTGGGCCGAGAGAATAACAGCCACAATCAGCTGATAAGGCGAGGCGTGAGAAAGCTCTGTTCGCCGCTCTGCCGCTTCGGGATACATAGCTGTAAGTTTTTGCAATAACTCATTTTTTTGGCTTTTTATCCACACAGTTCCGGCCATTTAAAACCTCTCTGACTCACCCACCGGCAACACGAGCCGGCAATATAGCAAAACATGTACTGCAACTCAATGCGTATATCTATCCTGTATCCATAAGAATTGCTCTTAATCCGTAACAGAATGGGCGTGTGTAGAGTGCAAAGCACTCCCCTCTTGCCAAATAGGACAAAAAGTCCTATTGCAAATGAAGTTTGGAGGAAGTATGCGTCAACACCTTCTACTTATTTTTACCTTACTGTTTTTAGCTTACTGCCCTGCTCTGCTGGCGGCGCCGCCAGAGGCTCCTCTAGCCACTGCCGATGGCGCCACTGATATTAAACCGCCGCTACCGGAAAACCGCTATGTTATTTCTTTTCTTATTTTTGGCCAGGGCGACGACCTTTTTTCCCGCTTCGGCCATATTGCCATTGTCGTTGAAGACCAGAAGAAAGGCCACACAAGAGTTTATAATTACGGCACTTTTTCTTTTAATGACAAAAAGCTGATGTTCAAATATGCCCGCGGCTATTTGCGGTACTGGCTGGGCATTGTCTCCTATGAAAACACTATTCGCACCTATAAATATTGGGATCGCCAAATAGATAAGTATATTTTAAACCTCACCCCGGCCGAGGCCCAAAACATTGCCGATATGCTCAGGGTAAATGCCCTCCCCAAAAATCGCTATTATTTTTACCGTCATTATTATGATAACTGCTGCACCCGCCTGCGTGACATCATCGATCGCCTTACCGGCGGCGCTTTTAAAGCCGAAAAAAGCGCACAATTTACCCCCGGCCACACTTTTCGCTATTGGACCAGAGATTGCCTCGTCAATATGCCGGTGATGGGCTTTTTGATTGATTATGTGCTCGGCCGCGAAATAGACCACCCGATAAGTCGCTGGGAAGAATACTTTTTGCCGGCCCGCTTTGAAGAAGATCTGCCTTCTATCACCATGCCAGACGGGCGCAAATTGATAAAAGAACACCTTATTCTTAACAACCGGCAGGGCCCGGAGCCGCGCGAGCAAACTCCGACCTGGGAGCTGATTGTAGTCATTTCACTAATTTTAATAATCTTTTTCACTATTATTCTGCCGCCGGTTTTGGGGCCGAAAAAAGGATTAAAACGCCTCTTTAGCTTGGGCCTCGCCTTTTGGGGACTTTTATGCGGCCTGGGCGGGCTTATTCTCATAATTTTCCTCTTTACCGCCCACACCGACACCCACTGGAACGAAAATATTGTGGTGACACCAATCACGCACTTTTTGCTCATTTGGAGCGCCGTTTCATTGTGGCGCAAAAAAGCCAATTCGGAAAAACGTTTTGCAATTCTCAGCAATTATCTCTTTATTCATAGCGCTGTTTTGCTTATTATCATGCTCCTGAAAATCGGCCCCTTTATTCAGCAAAATTGGGGGCTGATTTTTACTATGCTATTAAGTAATATGTGGCTCGCTTTAGTGGCTATTCCACGGCTTAAATTGACAGATAAAAATATTATCGGGAGGTTATTATGCAAAAAAAATGGTTCAAAAGAGTAGCTTTTGTCAGCGCTTTGGCTCTGCTCAGCGGCTGCGGCATCACCGCCGAACAAATTCACAAATGGGGCCACAGCGGCCAATATGACCGCATCAGAGCAGTGCTTTCCGAGCAACCTGACGAAAATGTGCGTATTGCCGTAGCCACAGAGCTTGGCAAAGGTGACTATGCTTTTGGTATTCCAGATCTTATAAAACTAAGCAAAGATGCCAGCCATAAGGTGCGGGCGGCCGCTGTAAACGGCCTCGGACAATATGCCGGCGCGGAAGTATATAACGCCATTATCCAACGCACCGGCGATGATAACATCGAAGTAGCCCGCAGTGCCGAACAGATTTTGCGCACTTGGAACGAAGAAACTGTGCCCTACCTTCTAGAGGCGGTAAATGACCGCAATTACAAAGTGCGGGTTGCTGCCATCACTATTTTGGGGCGCATGAAAGATTCACAAATTCCCAATGTTTTGCTGGATAAAGCTCAGCGCGATGACAACAACATCGTGCGCCGCGAAGCTGTGCGGGCTATCGGCAATCTGGGTCTTAAAAATGCCAGAAAGCTTCTTTATAAGATTAAAACCACCGACACCTCACAGGAAGTTGTCTTGGCCGCAGCCGAAGCTCTGGCCAAAATTCCCGGCAATATCACCGACATAACTCTTCTTCTGCTGCCATTTCAGGCTGGTAAAGGGCTGCAAAATATCGGTGTTACGGTGGATACCACTTTGTCATCTCAAATAACTGCCAACCAACTTTGTCAGCTCATTCAAGGGCCGGAAACCATCACCAGTGATTTGCAATCCACTATGCTAAGTTCTGCCAAAAATATGAACGCCGACCAAGTAGTATCCGGCACAATAACCCAGCAAAACGGCAAAATAACCATTGACCTTATGCGTCTTGATGCCAAAACCGGAGCTACCATTCAGAGAGAAAATTACACCGGCCTCAAAATACAATCTAACGAAGTGGTGCGCGAGTTAGTCCGCCGCTTCATTGCCAAATTTATCTGATAAATCTGCACTAAACCTGCCGTTAAATTGCCCAAAACACCAATAGGTGTTACCATAGCTCCGTTTTTTTGCGGAGGGAAAAATGCAAAAAAAGTTCTACCTATTGGCACTCATAATGTCGGCCATGTTTTTAAGCAGCTGTTGGGTTACCGCCGAACAAGGACGCCAGTTTCAAGCCGACCTCAATAGCGTGCGCGAACAAAACAACACCTTAAAACGCTTGCACGAAGAGGATTCTGCCCGTCTTTTAAGCCGCCTAAGTCTGCTCACCAAGCAGGCCGAGGCTCTGGAAATGCGCATTGATGAGCTGGATAAATCAGCCCATCGCGGAGCAGCGGATATCGGTATTGAAGTTGCGACAATTCGCCAGGATTTAGCGGCCTTAAGAGGCGAAATCGAGCTGACAAATTATAATCTTAGCCAGGTGGGCATTAAAGTTGAAAAGCTGGAAAGCGTTCCCCCACCGCCTCCTCCGCCGCCGGTTCAGCCGGAACCGGTAATAGAAAAAACCGAGCCGGTGGCAGTAGTCAAGAACGAGACTCCGGACAATAAAGCCGGTAAAGACTCTAAGAGTAAAGACAGCAAAGATAATAAAGCCGCCGCTGAGAAGGATAAAGAGAGTAAAGAAAAATCAAAAGAGGCCAAAGAGGCCGACAAAGCCAAGATTCCAGCCACCAAAGATGAGCTTTTAAACGAAGCCAAAAAAGCCCTCGCCGCCGGAGATCATGCTAAGGCGCTCACCAATTATCTCAAAGTGGCTCGGCAGTGGCCTAATGAACTTGGCGTAACCGACAGAGCTTTCTTCGGTGCCGGTTCGGCTTACGGCAAAAAAGGCGATCACCGCGCCGCTATTATGGAATTTAACAAAATTATCGAGCGTTTTCCCAAATCAAGCTATGTTGATGATGCGCTTCTCGGCATCGGCAAATCCTTTATTGGCATGGGTTATAAAGATGACGCCAAAGCCTTTTTGGAAGAGCTCATAAACCGCCATCCCAAATCTCCGCTGGTATCCGAAGCCCGCAAGGCTCTTAAATCTATCGGCGGCGGCAAACGCTGATAACCCGCACTTTCTTAGCTTATTCGGCAATTTTCCCAAAATTCTAATCGACACTGACCTTAAATGCGGTTATTATGCCCGCCGGCGGAGGAGCTTGTGAAAAAGTTGGTTATTATTTTCGGCATCGCCTTACTTATTGCCTTGGCGATGATTTTAGATATGCGCTTTAGCGCTAGTGGTCTAAACAAAATCAGCGAACTGGAAGCCCAAATTGCCACTTTAAAAGAGGGACAAGATGATTTGCGCAAGCAAATATACCTTCTGGAGGGGCAGCGCGACTCGCTCAGCAAAAACGGGGCAGCGCGAGAACAAGCCATACGCAACAATTTGGGCTATTTGCATGAAGACGAAGTGGTCGTTGACCTTGGCGGAGCAATAAACAAGTGACAGTTACTCTCTTCAATAATAAGTCGGCACAAAAAAATGAAGCTACTGATAGCTTAGATATTCCTCGTACTCCAAACACGGCGGAAGAAGAAAATTCAGGAGCAGAAAACCCTCCGGCGGAAGTTAGTGACGAAGAGCCGGCGGTGGCTCCGTCTGCCGTCGGTGTCCCCAAAGAGAAAGACAGCCTGCCTCTGCTCATCGGCCGCTATGGCGTCATGCTTTTTGCCACAGCTTTCATCACTCTGACCTTGGGCGGCATTATGACCGACGAAATCTCATACGGCTGGCCTAAGATATTAACTTTCCTCATTATTTTTGTTCTATTTGCCTTTCGCCTTTATGAGCGTATTTATTTAAAACTCGGCCTTATGTTGTGGCCGGCCGATATTGAACTCTCGCTGCTCACTCTGGCTGTAGCCGAAACGCTCACTCTTATTTCCACCGATATATTGGGCAGCCTGGCCACCTGTATTCCTCTCTTTGTCCTTATTTGCCTCGGCGCTTATCTCGATCTCGTGCCTCTCCTGGCGGTCACCGGAGCTTTTACTGTAGCCTCTATTCTGGGCCTGGCCATATCCTGGCAGGGGGTGGAAAATTATACCTTTAGCGCCTTTCAGATTATTACCCCATGGCTGGCCGCCTTTAGCGGGCGCCTAATCCTCGGCGGGCGCATCACGGCTCAAAAGCTGGCTTTTAAGAAAGCCAAAGAAGATTTTTGTCGCAATTTGCAGGAACAAGCCAAAAGTTATCGCCTGGATCCTAATTATAAACCGGCCCGCAAAAACGACATCCGCCAGGAAACCGGCGATGAGCAGCTAGCCCTTTTAACCGCCTCTGTAGCCGCGGTGAATGAGGGCATCACCAACTTGCTCAATTTGTCCTGGAGCAGCATAAAAAACGAGGCTGCTTCTCTCATCTTTTTTGAGCTGGAAGATCGCGACCTTATCGTGCGCCAAAGTCGCGGCCTTGATCCGAGCAATATTACCGAGCGCTGTTTTCCCATCAGCGAGGGGATTTTTTCTATTATAATGCGCAAGAAAAAGCCCACAACTTTGGAACCGCCCAATGGGCGCCTGCCCAATTTGCATTATTTAAAACGCCATAATTTTCACTCTATTATAGCTCTGCCGCTGGTAATTTACGAAGAGATTAAGGGGCTTGTGGTTATCCATTCCGAAGCTAATACCATCAGCCAGTCAATAGCCGATACGGCTATGGCTCTCATAACCGAGCTGGAGCGCCTGGTAGAATTTGAAGGGCAGTTTAACGATATATACAAACAGAGAATTATGTATATGACTTTGAGCAAATCGGCAGAAAATCTCAATAAAGTCATTGGATTACAGCCTGTTGCCGAAGTAGCGCTCCAAGCGGCCTGCGCCATTAGCGGAGCCGAATTTGCCGCTATTACCCTGCGTTTGCAAAGCAGTTCTAACGAAAAACCTTATGATCTCATTTTATCTTGCATTTCCAAATATTCCAATCACCTTGAAATTATAGGCAAAAAATTTTCTACCGGCACCGGGCTTGTAGATAGCGTTATCCGCCACTGCATGGCCTTGCCGGAGCAGCAAAAACTCTCTGCCAGACAAATCATCTTTAGCCCCACTATTGTGCTCAAAGAAATAAAAGCCGCCAGAATTTATCCCCTCCTTCATGGCAAAGAGGCCATCGGCACTATGGTGGTCGGCTCGGCCAAAAGCGACTTTTTATCCATAGAAGCCAAAGGAATGCTGGGCATTATTGCCGAACAGGCAGCCACTTCGCTCGTCAATGCCCAGCTTTTTGAACAAATCGAACGCATGGCCACCACCGACGGCCTAACCGGCATCTTAAACCGCCGTGTTTTTCAGGAACAATTCACCAAAGTACTCGACAGAGCCCAGCGGAATAAAAGAGCTTTTTGCCTAATGATTGCCGATATCGACCACTTCAAACGTGTCAACGATAAATACGGGCACCAAATGGGCGACGAGGTACTAAGGCAAGTAGCCAGATGCTTACAAAACACCGCTCGCAAAACCGATATTGTGGCCCGCTACGGCGGTGAAGAATTTGCCATCATCATGGAAGATACCGACATTCCCGGAGCCTCAAGAATTGCCGAACGCATCCGCGCTAACGTGAGCAAACTAACTTTTCAATCCACCACCGGCCCCTTCCGCTGCACTCTCAGCATGGGCATTGCCAATTATCCGGACCATCAAAGGGAGCGCGAAAAAATCATCGGTGCCGCCGACGAAGCTCTTTATGTGGCCAAAAACAACGGCCGCAATCAGGTAATTATTTACGGCCAAAGAGTTGAAGCCAATGAATAAACATTCTTCTTTGCTACTCGCCCTGCTTTTTTCTCTCTTTAGCCTTTCTGCCTGTTATCAGCATGTAGCTATTGCCGTTAAACCGGCTGAAACTGCGACAATTCTGACCGAATATCAGGAAAAAGCCCTACTGCTTATCTTTTATCGCACTACCTGCCCCTGGTGCCTAAAAGAGCTTAGCGAGTTACCGGCATTAAAAGAGCAATTTACTGGTAATAATCGTGTTGAATTTATAGGCTTTTCGCTTGATAGGTCTATGGATGACTTAGATTATTTTGTCGCTAAAAACACTTTGCCGTTTGCTCCGTATTGGCTGGATTTTACTACAGCTGATGAACTACTGGATGGTTTTAATGAGCTTGGCATAACCCTGCCCACGCGCTTTGGTGTCCCCCTGCTGATTATTCTTGACACCGAGCATCGGCAGCAGGCCACTCTTCTGGGCTACCATACAAAAGAGGCCATAAGCGACGCCTTAAGTGACATATTACCATAATTGGATATTGTCTTTTTTTCACCTTGTGCTATATAGCGCTCTTTATAAACGGCTTTGCTTGCCGCTTTGCTTAAAAAAAGGAGCTTTAAAATGGTTATGGAAATTAATGACAATTGTGTTTCTTGTGGTGCCTGCGAGGGCGAGTGCGCTTTTGATGCTATTTATATGGGCGATTCACAATATCATATCGACCAAGAAAAATGCACCGGCTGTGGCGCCTGTACTGAGGCCTGTCCTTCAGACGCTATCCATCCCAAAGATTGATAGCTAAAAAAGCGCCTCTAAACTTCCTCGTAATTTATCGTATATTTTTCTTCAATTTTTCCAATAATTTCACGCACTATAGAGAGCGGCGTAGAAGAGCCGGCCGTAATACCTACACGCCTGATATGGGGCTTAAATTCTTTAAGCTGCCCCACTTCGTCCAGCTGAATAGTGGCTACTTTAGCCCGGCATATATCGGCCAAATGGCAGCTATTAGCACTGACTTGGCTCCCGACAACCAGCATTAAATCAACTATTTCCGCCATTTTGCCGGCTTCTGCCTGGCGTTTTTCCACTGCATTGCAGCGCAAATCAAAAGATCTAACATCGTCAAAACAGGCGGCAAGCTCGGCAAGAGCTGCCTTAAAAGTTGCTTCGGTAATAGTAGATTGCGTAACTATGGAAACAGGTGTCTCTCGCCCCCAAGAAGGCAGGGGCTGATGAGCTAAAAAGGCAGATGAAATATTAGAAGAGCAACTCAAAATGCCTTGTACTTCCGGATGTCCGGCGCTACCAATGCAGATAACCCGCCGGCCCTCTGCCGATTCGGCCGCCGCCCGCTCGCGAATACGCGCCACCAGCGGACAAGTGGCATCTAAAAGTTTAATCCCGGCAGCTAAAGCTCGCTCCAAAACAGGGCGTTGCTCACCATGGGCACGGATAACCAAAAGAGCCTTTTGTGGATTAGCTATTTCACCAATATCATTAATTATTTTTAGGCCCTTCTCTTCAAGTTCATGCACTAGGCGCGTATTATGAATCGGCCAGCCCAGGCCAAAAATAGTTTGCCCATCTTCCGCCGCCCGCTCAAGTGCTTCACTGATAAGTTTTATAACTCTGGTCACGCCAAAGCAAAAACCGGCCTGCCTGGCCACAATCAATGTGAGTGGGGGCTTCAAAGGTATTTCCCTATAGCTTGCAAGACATCAAGGCGGTCAATAAAGTCTGTCACATAATCCATGTGATCAGTCTCTACAATAAGTTTTTCGCTTTTATCCCAATTAGTTATCCACTCTTCATAAAGATTATTGAGTGTTTTAAGATAAGAAACGGGAATAGACTGCTCTTCCGGGCGTGCTCTAAGCGCGATGCGCCGCCGCAAAGTCGGCACACTGGCTCGCAAATAGATTAGTAAATCCGGCGGATTAAGCGTGCTGATAATGCTTTCGTAAAGGTCGCGATAAACCTTATAATCTCTAGTCAAAAGGCAACGCTTACGGTGCAAATTTTGGGCAAAAATCTCGGCATCCTCATAAATAGTACGGTCCTGAATAACCGTGCGGGTAGTTACCGCTTTTTGTAACTCCTGATGAATGCGAAATTTATAAGTCAAAAAATAAACCTGGCTCTGAAAAGCCCAGCGCCGCATATCGGCATAAAAATCCTTTAAATATGGGTTGGTATCATTGGGCTCAAAGTAGGGTTCAATGTGATAGTAATCGCAGAGAATTTTTACCAGAGTACTCTTCCCGCAACCAATATTTCCGGCAATAGCTATATATCGTGGTTCCATAAATTTACCTTAATTATTTCAAAGAGATCCAGGACTTCTTGGCAATTCTTCGTTAGGAGCAGGCGCTGACGCTCCTGCTTCAAGGGCTTTTGGCTGCTCTTCATCTTTAGGCGGCTGTTCTTCGCTGCTATTTGCTTCAGGCTCCTGAGGAGCATCCGGTGCAGCCTGAACCGGCGGGGCAGATTCTACCTCTTGCTCTTCTGCAGGAGAAACCGGCTTTGTTTCCACAGCAGCAACCGGCGGTTCTTCTTTAAGAGCAGGTATAGGGGCCGGCAGGTCAAAAGCCTCAAGAGCTGCCGCCGGAGCGTGTTTTTGGCCCAAACGGCGATAAGCATCAAGGCGCTTATCAATTTCAATAATCCATTTTTCGGCTTCTTTATGTTTGGAGCCGCCAAGTTCTCCGGCTAATTTGAATGACTTAAGCGCTTTGGCTAAATCATCAAAAGCCATTTTTACCAGGCGCTCACCATCAATATAGGCCAGCTCGCCGCGGAGCCCTTTAAGCTCTTTTTGTTGATCATCGCTAAGCCCGGAAAGGCGGCGCGCTCTATCAACATAATAAATGGCTTTATCAAAAGCTTTGGCCTCTTTTTCGGCCATACTTTTTTTAGTCCAGGAGCTCAGGAGGCCAAAAAGGCGGCGGTTGAGCTCCCCTAAATTGCTATATGTGCTCTTTTCCGGCAAAATCTCGCCGGCCGGGATATTTAGCGGAGCATATTGCTCATAAAGTGTGCCATCGGCTGGAACAAAGGCTTTGGAGCCCACGGGCAAAAATAGCCCCTGCTCAATAACAAGCTGGCCATCCTTGGCGTAAAGGTAATAGCGCTGGCTATTAATAACCGACAAAAGATAGACAATAACGCCGCCTAAAAGCAGCACCAGAATCAGTACCAAACAGCCGTTGATGCCCCGTTTTCCGCCACTTTTGCCGCTTTGACTGGTTTCTTCATTCGTTGCCATAAACGCCTCCCGCCAATACTTTTATAGGTATAGCAAGAATGTTTTCATTTTACCAGAGAGGAAGTTTTTAGTCATCCTCACGCAGGCTGCGCGGCCTTAAAGCGCCGGATAGAACTCTTTTGCGCAGGCGAATAATAGCCGGGGTAACTTCCACCATTTCATCATCTTTTATCCACTCTAAAGCACGCTCCAAAGGCATGGCTCTTGGCGGAGAAAGAATGCAGTTTTCATCTTTACCGGCAGCGCGCAGGTTGGTGAGTTTCTTGGGGCGCACCGGGTTAACATTCAGATCGTTCTCGCGGCAGTGCTCGCCTATTATCATACCCTCGTAAACTTCGGTATTGGCACCTATAAAGAGAGTACCGCGCGGTTGCAGATGGAAGAGAGCATAGGCGGTGGTATCACCGAGGCGATCGGCGACAATGGCGCCAAAACTGCGCTGAGCAATAGGCCCGGCCCAGGGCATCCAACCATCAACAATGCTGTGCAAAAGTGCCGTACCTCTGGTGGTGGTCAAAAGCTGGTTGCGCAAACCAAAGAGGCCGCGAGTAGGAATGCGATATTCAAGGCGCATCCGCGAGCCCTCCTGGCGCTGATCAAGCATAGTAGAGCGGCGACGCCCCACCACTTCGGTAACCGCGCCCATATATTCCGGCGGAATATCAATAACTATGCGTTCAACAGGCTCCTCGAGCCCGTTTGGCCCCATGCGCGTTACAACTTGCGGGCTACGCACACAGAGTTCATAGCCTTCACGGCGCAAATTTTCAATAAGCACAGCCAGTTGCAGTTCGCCGCGGCCAAGTACGTTAAATTGATCCGGCGCCTCGCCGTCTTCCACA
>JAEEGL014668300.1_pt1 | contig 31320 bp, 28 predicted proteins | sample 9134231 | NCBI WGS metagenome assembly JAEEGL01 (sample SAMN16246548, study PRJNA631951) | gut metagenome | biome: gut microbiome; feature: rumen; material: fiber-attached | host: Bos | place: Iran: Karaj | collected 2018-10
GGAGAGATTTCCCGAAGATATTGCTTTCCCAGAGCTTTATCGGGTCTTCCTCGAACTCATTCAGCAGATAGCGTATAAGCTCTTCACTCTGGCGCTCCGAACCGACTATCGGCGAGACTTCCGTCTCAATATCGGCGGACATCATGTGAATGGAAGGCGCATGCGCACGGAGTCTTACTCCGTATTTCCCGCCCTGCTTTACTATTTCCGGTTCCTCGAGACTCAACTCCTCAAGTTCGGGCATAACGATGCCGTAACCTGTCGCCTGAACCTCGTCAAGAGCATTCCTGACTTTCTCGAATTTCTTCTTTATGCCCGCCAGCTCGATCATGCAGGGCATAAGGTCACCCTCATCATTTATCTCCAGACCTGTCGCTTCTCCGAGGACTTGATAGAAAAGTTCGTTTTTCAGAACAACATTGATATATCCGGAACCTTTTCCCAGGTCGATCTCCTCTACCCCGCTGCTTTCAATATGCTCGGACTCTGATATTCCTGTGACGATGTTTTTTATCTCACCGACGGAGCTTATGCCCTCGGCAGCATCCTTAATTGTACTGAATATACCACGCTTCAGCCAGTGTTCCTTATCCAGTGCGTTGACCCATTTCGGTATTCTGATGCATATCTCTTTAACCGGGAATTGCAGAAGTATATCGGTGAGTATCTCCTTCACTTCTTTTTCTCCGATCTCGGTGCAGTTGAGCGGTATAACAGGCTTCCTATATTCTTCCTGCATCTTTTCAGCCAGCGCACGGCTTTCTGCGCTCTGCGGATCGCGGCAGTTTAGGATCACAGCAAACGGCTTGTTGATATTGTTAAGTTCGTCTATGACACGGCGCTCTGCTTCTTCATATTCCTCACGCGGTATATCCGTTATGCTGCCGTCCGTTGTAATGACAAGACCTATGGTGCTGTGTTCGTTTATGACCTTCTGAGTACCCACTTCTGCTGCCATATTGAACGGTATCTCGGTATCGAACCACGGTGTCTTGACCATTCTCGGCTGTTCGTTCTCGATATATCCGATAGCGCTCGGAACTATATAGCCTACACAGTCGATAAGACGCACATTCATATATGTGTTGTCGTCGAGATGCACGGATACTGAATCCTCGGGAACAAATTTAGGTTCGGTAGTCATTATCGTGCGTCCTGCTGCGGACTGCGGAAGTTCATCAACAGCACGTTCACGCCTGAATGAACTCTCAATATTCGGAATTACTATCGTCTGCATGAATTTGCTGATAAATGTGGATTTTCCGGAGCGAACGGGACCCACGATCCCGATGTAGATATTTCCGTCAGTTCTTTCGGAAATATCATGGTATATAGATCTGTTCATTGTATCTTCCTTTCAGATAATATTATTGACCTTTCATCAGACTATAGGGATAAGTATCATTCCCGTGACCGCGGAAGTGCCGCTTTCAAGTCCGTTCTCGGCTATGATCGTTTCGGCTGATGTATTATATCGTTTTGCTATTTCCCATACACTTTCACCTTCCTCGGCAAAATATAGCCGCAGCGCATATTCGGTGTCCCTCTTTTTTGGGTTTTCTTCATTTACGGTTATCTCATCTATCGCATTTATGACGCAGGCTCTGCTGACAAGACCGCTCACATTTATCTGCGCCCTTATCTCCGCCGTATTGTCTCCCGTTATTCCGTAGCTTATGCCGGTAACAGAAGCTCCGGGTATTGACACGAAACTCTCATCGGCTGCCATATCGGTGTCCGCTTCAAAGCTGTCGGACTTATCGACTGCAATCGGGATCCCCTCCGGAGTTCTGCCGATAATGTGATACAGGAGTCTGATATTCAGTCTGGTCTTGTCATTGTCTGCGGAAACTGTCGATATACCCGCTACATCACAGGACGCATCGTATATTTCCCCGATCGTACCTTCGCTGTATTCTATTTCGGATCTTACCGGATACTGCTGCGAGATCAGCCTCGGTATCCCTTCTGTTCTTACCGGTCTGACTGTGAACGACGACTCATATCCCGTAGAGTAAAGATCGTTCACCAGAGAAATCTGCTCTTCCTTATACGCGCTGACCTTGCAGTCAACGGTCATATCACAGCCGAAGACCCTGTTCTCGCCGCCGTCGCTCTGTTTTACCTCAAGCGAGAGATCCATTATATCGAGGTCCGCAAATACGCTGTGAGCATCTGTAACTCCCACAAGGTCGATTATCCTGCTCAGCGGTACGGAAGCCTCCATTACTTCTGCCGAAGACTCCCCTGCGCTGTTCTTTATAAGATAAAGAGCCTTGACGCGTGCTTCGCCCTTTACAACTACTTTATCCGATATGACCTTTGTGTCTGTCACCGAAGCTGTACACTCCGATGTCAGCACAGCTGTGATCCCGCCGCCGGCGCCTGTCTCGATATCTTCACGGACTATGTACTGTGAACCGCCGTAAAGTCTGTCCTCGCAGACCGATATACTGCTCTGTTCCACTTCTATGCCCATTCCCGAAGCTCCGCAGAGCAGTTCGCTTTCGTAGGAACCGCTGACCTTTATTTTCAGATCAACTGCGCCCCGGATATCCAGCTTTCTGCCGCTGACTGCTCTTGCGGTACAGTATTCCACAGTCGGGAAAATGCTGACCACGGGATCTCTTACAGTGCGGGAAAGATCGACGGTCTTTGAGTATGTGTACCGCTGGTCAATAACATTGATCTCGCTGCTGCCTTCCGCAAGATACAGTACCCTTACGTAGACTACACCGTCGATATACAGCTTGTTGTCGGAGACGCTGTACGATACGACGCGGGGAGTAAGGGTGCATTTCAGCAGCTTGAAAACATCGGGATAATAGTCGGGCAGGATATATTCAAGCTCCACGCCCTGTTCCGTCTGCCCGTCATATACCGTTTCCGTGAGCAGCACGGGTTCTTTATCGAGTTTAAGATCCATAGTGTACCTCCGTATAATTTCTGTCTGCGCGGAGCCCGCGCTTCGTGCAATTCCGGGATTCAGCTTTCCTGTATGCTGAATATGCCCTGTCACAAGAATATATATTCGGAGAATGTACTTGTTATGACAAGCTCATGTTTTTTATACAAAAAACCCCGTTCCAGAGCGGAACGGGGTGTGAATGTTATTTTACGGATCATCTTATGATCTGTTCTTCCGGAGTGCGGGCAAATCTTGCCTTCAGCATCTTCTTGTTGCTGTACATACGTTCATCAGCCAGATTATGTACTTCCTTGAGTGTCATATTCTCTGTCTTGTCGTTCTGATAATATGCAACACCGTGAGCTATACGGAGATCGAACGGTCTTTCCGGGTCGGCATTGAATTTGTCTATCAGCTTATTGAACTTATATATGGCTTCTTCGCATACGATAGGTGCATGATCACCGGTAAGTATAGCAACGAATTCATCACCGCCGGTACGGTAGCAGGTACCTGCAAATCCGAACGCCTGATTGATGATATTGGCGGCTGATTTTATCAGAAGATCACCCGCCTCATGTCCCTTCGAGTCATTTATTACCTTCAGATTGTTTACATCAAACTGTATTATACCTATGAACTTGAAAGAACTCTTTCTGGCTTCAAGATCATCGAATTTAGCCTTGAATGCCGCAACATTTCCTATTCCGGTATTTGCGTCCGTAAACGCTATCTTACCTATCTGTCCTGCCTTTATACCGAGTTTTATCATTTCAAGGACTTCCTCGAACATAGCTATAACAGTAGTCACTGTCAGGAATAACAGTCCGAGACAGGTAAGCAGGATATTGTTGCTTCCGGACGGCCAGCCGTAATACATACCTATATCAATTATAGTGCAAATGATGAAGATAAAGGCAGAGATATAATATATCTGCTTGCGCGGAAGATTCTGCCAGTGCAGCCTCATCATAAATATGAACATTTCCACGGACACAACGATGCCGGACAAGGTAAGCAATGCCTGAACCACAAGGCTCAGCGAAGCCCCTGGAACAATATTCAGGGCTTCAAGCAGATAGAATACTATTACCGCGAGTGAAGACACAACAACCAGTATCTTGAGCGGATAGTAATGCTCAACGGTATAGAATGTATCAATGAAAGCAACGAATGCGGGTATGCAGGCGGCAAGGCATATCCTGGACACATTCTCCAGGAATACTATATTGTTTACCATGAAATAAGCCCACGCCGTATCAAGCACTATCGTAAACGACATAAACAACAGAAATACCCCGTAGAAAATGGCGGAAAGATAATTCTGGAGCTTTTTTCTTGTAAATACACCAAGAAGAATCAGACCTATTCCTATGAAAAGGAACAACTCACCAAGAAAGAGCGGTATAACGCTTTCGCGCATGATCTCGTTCTTTATAGATATACCGGAACCGATAAGTACCCTGCTCGCGCTGAGACCGAGCGAGTATTCGGTCTTATATATATACATTTTCAGTGTCTTACCGTTTGAAGAGAAAGGGATATCCGTGAATATGTAGTTGTCAAAACCTGAAATATCCGCTATTTTTCCGCTTTCTGCCGTAATATATATCGGCTCGTCTTCGATATACAGATTAATGACAAGATTACGGGACTGAACAAACAGCATCTCACCGTTTTCTACATTTTCTATCTTTTTTGAAAGCACAAGCGGCTTTTCAACAGACAGACTCGATTCATTTATTGAAAACTCATTTATACGCACCTTTACGCCGTTTGCAGTTACCCAACCGTCGGAATAATCCAGAGTCTTGACCGGATCGCCGGGATTGATCCTTCCACTCGGCTTTATAGCTGAATAAACTCCGCTGACTATAACTATAACTATTGTAACAAGAAGGCATATTATCATAAGGACATCGAACTTGAATGCCTCTTTCCTCAACACACACACCTCCTGTACAATATTAACAGTATATATTTATATAGATAATATTGTAACACAATATATAGTATTTTTCAAGCTTTTACAGCAGTTTTATCCATTTTTTACAAATATATCACAGATATTTGTCAGAATTAAACAAAAGCAGTATGGTCAGACCATACTGCCGAAAACGATATCAGCTATTTCATCGGGTTCGGAGCAGATAAAATGCGCTCCGTTTTCCGTAAGTTCCTCCTTCTTTCTGAACCCCCACAACACTCCGCAGCTTACGAGGCCGGCATTGTTTGCCGTCTGCATATCAACTCCGCTGTCTCCCACATACAGGACATCTTCCCTGTCGGCTCCCAGCTCTGAAAGTGCTTTGTTCACGATCTGCGGATCCGGCTTATGCGGAATGCCCGGTACGCTGCCGTACACAGCGTTTATCATATCACCGAAATACCTTTTTATAAGCTCTGCCGAGAAAACATGATCCTTATTAGTAATAACAGCAGTTGTTATGCTGTTTTCTTTCAGCTTTGCGATAAGCTCACATATCCCGGGATAAGGACGTGTCTTGTCCTCACTGTGCTTTCCGTAATACTCCGAGAAAAGCTCATGTGCCTTTTCACGGAGTTCCGCTGTGCTTTTCTCCGGAAGTATGCGCTCTATAAGTTTCGGTATGCCGTTGCCGACAAAATATTTGTATCTCTCTACGGGATAAGGTTTGAACCCGAGCTTTGCCAACGCATAATTGCCTGCGTCCGCGAGATCTTCTATCGTATTCAGCAATGTTCCGTCAAGATCAAAAAATACATATCTGAACATAATTTCTCCATTGTTTACAGCGGGCTTGACTTTTTCCCTGCCGTGTAATATAATTTTATAATAATAAAGATTAAAAGAGGTATCTATGGATAATTTCATCTGTCCCGTATGCAAAAATCCGCTGAGCAGAGAAAACAACAGTCTTAAATGCTCCTGCGGACACTGTTTCGATATATCAAGAAAAGGAACGGTCAATCTCCTGCTCACCGGCAAAGCCTCTCACGGTGATGACAAGCGCATGGTAGCAGCAAGGCGGGCTTTCATGGACAAAGGGTACTATGAACCGCTGCACAGAATGATTTGCGAAATTACAGACAAATACGCCTTTGACGGCTGCACCCTGCTGGATTGCGGATGCGGAGAATGCAGCTATACGGCTGATATCAGCCGTTATTTGCATCATGCCGGAAAAGATGTCCGCATGATAGGGATCGATGTTTCAAAGGAAGCGATAAACGCAGGAGCATCGCGTCACGCTGGTATCACACTTGCGGTCGCGAGTGTTTTTGCTGTTCCGCTGGCAGACAAAAGCTGCGATATCGTGCTTTCATTGTTTGCGCCTTTTTCCGGAAGCGAGTATCTGCGGCTTCTGAAGCGGAACGGTGTTTACATAACAGCATTCCCGCTCGAAGACCACCTTATTGAGCTTAAAACTGCCGTCTACGAGAATCCATACCTGAACACGGTATCGCCGCTTGAAGTCGAGGGCTTCGAACTGATAGAAAGCACTGAATGCCGTTTCAAAGCGGAACTCAACACAAATGAGGACATCATCTCACTGTTTGAGATGACCCCATACTGCTACAAGACCTCACGCGAGGACAGAGCGAAACTCGATGCTCTTGACAGACTCGGAGTTACGGCAAGTTTCGGGATCGCGGCTTACCGTCCGATCAGCGGATAATGGCGATATCGGCATCGACATCGCCCTCTATGCCGTCTACCTTGCAGAAGCCGTACTGCCACATATCAAAGTCGTAATAATACGTCATATCATCGTTATATAATGCGAGCCATTTGGGATAATTCTCCAGGAGTCTGAGGTCATATTTTATATACGCCATTTTCTTGTTCGTGTACACCATTGCGTCATAGCCGGCATCCTTGATCTTTTCACAGAACGCGGCAGCTGCCAGCGTAAGTGTACCGGGCATGACATCTTCGGTACGCGGAACATCTTCCGGGTCGTATGTATCTACCGGCTCCCAGTCAAATACTACCGGATATTCCAGTGTACGGCCGTTGAGCTGTTCAAGCAGGAACTCCGCTTCTTCCACTGCTTCCTCGACGCTTATGGCCTGTGAGTAGAAGTATACGCCCAGATCTATACCGGCGTTATGTGCTCCCTCGTAATTCTGCACGAACTTCTCGTCTACTCTGATATTTCCTTCGGGAGCATAGCCCCTGAATCCTATACGAAGCACGGCAAATTCGACACCGTCCGAACGCACGGCATCCCAGTTTATATCGCCCTGATGAGACGATACATCTATACCAAAATATGAGGATACTTCACCGTCAACGACATACTCCATACGGTCTTCGGAATTTCTTCGGAAACACGTCTTGTCATACTGGTTCGTCTTTACTCCCGCAAGCACCGGGACCCACGAATAACCGACGTATGAATCGTATGTAAGAATTTTTCCCTTGTCGATCTCTACCATATCCGATTCGGGCGTCTCAGGCTCGTTCAGTTCTTCCATATCGATAAGGCTTACAGCATCCACATACTCGTCGGTGGGAGGTTCCTGCACAGCGCTCTGTGCTGTCTGCTTCTCCTCGATATCCGAGATACGTTTCTTTTCAAGTCCGAGTTCCTGCTCCAGATTATGGATATATGCATAACCGGTAAATACCGCTGCCGCCGTGATGCACAGTGTTATCATAGAAATAACGGTATTGACGAAGTATATTCTGTTGACTTTTATCTGGTTGGGAGACACAGGGGTATTTTCCTGCGGTTCATCGTATTGTTCTTCGGAGATATCCGGTGCTTTTTCTTTTTCCGGGAGCTGTACAGCCGATTTCACCTCCTCAGCCGCAACAGGTGCGGCGGGAGCGGTCTTCGGGGCAGCTTCCAGCGGAATAGTTTCTGCCTTCTTTCTGACAAGGAAAGTCTCGCCCGTGTAATCCTTGTAGAAATCACGATCATTGACCGGTTCGTCGTCAGCGTCGTATGTATAGATATCCTCCGGAAGAGTACCGGCCGTTACGGTCTGCTCTTCCGGGGCAATCCCGGTGTCATTGTTTCTGATCTCTTCGTTCATCGTTACCTCCGTTGTTCTATGGGGGCTTCATCGCGAATAACAGTATTTTATCGTCCGAATATCATAGGCTGAAGGACAAGATATACAAAGTATGCGGCATAGCAAAGAATCATTATTATACCGCCGGTTTTTCCGAGTTTTCCGTCTCTGAACACACACAGCCACAGCAATACAGCGGCAAATATCGCAACACAGGCATCTATTATAAAGCTTGCCTCAAAGCCTATGGGCGACGGAGAGAATATTCCGGCAAGTCCCGCAACGAACAGGATATTGAATATGTTGCTGCCGATTATGTTTCCTATCGCTATATCGACGGCGTTTTTCTTCGCAGCGGTAATACTCGTTACAAGCTCCGGGAGCGATGTTCCGAAAGCAACTATCGTAAGTCCGATTATACGGGAATCTACGCCGATAAGCTCCGCTATCTTCGATGCGCCGGTTACTGTGAAATCACTGCCGAAAACGATGAGCACAAGTCCGAGAATTATGAACAGAATCATTTTCGGAACAGTATCTTTTTCGGTCAGCGCCGCCACTTCATCGCCGGCATCTGACCCGCCCTTCTTGGACAATATGATCAGATATACGAAGAAGGCAACGAACAGGACGAGAAGCACTATGGCATCGAGTTTCGAGATATTTCCGTCAAGTCCGAGCAGAAGAAGCACCACTGTTATAAAGATAACAAACGGTATCTCATAATTCTTAGTGGTCTTCTTTACCGGAAGAATTGCGAAAAGCGCAGAAATGCCAAGAATTATAAGTATGTTCATTATGTTGCTTCCGATAACGTTGCCGACTGCGATGCCGGCATTGCCCTGCGAAGCCGAGGTTATGCTTATAGCTGCTTCCGGAGCGCTTGTGCCGAACGCAACTATCGTCAGTCCTATGACGATCAGCGGTACCTTTAACTTCTGCGCCACCTTTGAGGCACCGTCCACAAACATATCCGCGCCCTTGATAAGCATCACGAAGCCGGCCACAAGGAACAGTAACGAAACCAGCACAATCACAAATGTCATTCCGCCGACTGCGTTGCTGATAAGATCCAACAGCATATTAGAAATCTGCATTTCCTTTTTCTCCTTTTGATTTCACATTCATACTTATTAATTATACAATTTTGGCATTGATTTGTCAACAGAATTTGAGTATTTTCCAAAGCTATGTTTTTCATATTTTCCCCGAATATTGCATTAATTCATAAAAATGCTTGAAAATTCGGAAAAGATATGTTATAATATATTTTTAAAGACGATACGAATGGAGGGCGACAACTTGGGCAGACTTGCAAAGATCATTTCCAGCAGACTGTTTCTTGTCAGCATTTTCATATTTATAGAAATATGTGTTATTGTTCTGCCTATTCTTTTTCTTTCGGCATACTTCATCCCGCTGTACCTTTTCTTTGAAGCAATCAGCTTTCTTATCGCTATAACCATAACAAACCGCAACAACAATCCCGACTTCAAGATCGCGTGGCTCATACCGGTGCTTGCGTTCCCTGTAGGCGGCGCGCTTCTTTTCATAATGTTCGGAAGAACACATCTTAACAGGAAGAACACTGAAAAGCTCCGCGAGGCGGTGGAAAGCTCAAAAGGCATAATCCAGCCGGACAATGAGCTTCTGGCTCTCATCGGAGAAAAGAATGCTCACCTAAAGCGTGAAGCAAGCTATATCATCAACAATTCCCGCAGCAACATCTATGCGTTTACGCAGACCGAATTTCTGAATCCCGGAGTTCTTTTCTTTGAAAAACTGATCGAAGAACTGAAAAAAGCGGAAAAATATATCTTTATGGAGTATTTCATTATCGGCGACGGCGAAATGTGGCAAAGAACACTCGAGATACTGAAAGAAAAAGCCGCAGCCGGAGTTGAAGTGCGCCTGATGTATGACGATATAGGTACTATAAATCTTCTTCCTGTCGAATTTCCGCAGCTGATGAAGTCTTTTGGCATACAGACCGTAGTATTCAATCCTTATAAACCCTCTCTCGATATCTTCATGAATTACCGCGATCACCGCAAGTTCGCTATAATCGACGGAAAAGTGGCATTCACCGGCGGCATAAACATCGCAGATGAATATATAAACCTCAAGGAGCGATTCGGCTTCTGGGAAGATTCCTGTGTTATGCTGAACGGCGATGCTGTCCGGAAAGTAGTGGTGCTCTATCTTGAGATGTGGCACTTTGTGACTGGTCAGAAGCAGGATTTCAACAAATATATCGTCAAATATCAGACTAAGAACGACGGTTTCGTTATCCCGTTCTCCGATGAACCGCTTTTCAGAGGGCTTATCCATGAGAATGCCTATATAAATATAATCAACGACGCAAAGCAGTATGTCTATATCTGCACACCTTATCTCATACTTGACGAGATGATGGAGCAATGTCTCATCAGAGCCTCAAAGAGCGGCATAAACGTGAAGATAATCACTCCCCACACCCCGGATAAGAAGATAATATTTGAGATGACCCAGGCAAATTATGAACGGCTTATAGCAGCCGGTGTCGAAATATATGAGTTCCTGCCCGGGTTTATCCACACCAAAATGATCATAAGTGACGATTCCACAGCTATTGTAGGGACCTGCAACTTCGATTACAGGAGCTTTTATCTGCACTTTGAGAACGGCGTATGGATGTTCAGATCAAAGGCCGTGACGCAGGCAAAGGATTCGTTCATGAACTCTCTTTCGCAGTCGGAGAAGGTATCGCTGGAAAGATGCAGGAATATAAGGTTCAGCAAGCGTGTGCTTCGTTCGCTGCTGAAAATACTTTCGCCGCTGCTTTAAGGAGGACGCGTTATGACAAAGAAACAGCGCGCCGCAAAGATAATAGAACTTTTAAAAGCCGAGTACCCCGATGTGAAATGCGCACTTGTCTACGAAAAGCCCCATGAACTGCTGATAGCGACAAGATTGTCGGCACAATGCACCGACAAGCGCGTAAACATGGTGACTCCCGCTCTGTTTGAGCGCTTTCCCACGATCGAAGCCTTCGCTGATGCGGAAGTGCCGGAGATCGAGGAATATATCAAAAGCTGCGGACTGTTCCACACAAAAGCGAATGATATCTCCCTGATGTGCAAGGATCTCCGTGACCGGTTCGGCGGTAAAGTACCGGATACTATCGAGGAGCTTACTTCCCTGCCCGGCGTGGGACGAAAGACCGCAAACCTGATCGTCGGCGACCTGTACGGCAAACCGGCTATCGTGTGCGACACCCACGTTATCAGACTCACAAATCTGCTGGGGCTCACCGATACGAAGGACGCGGCAAAGGTAGAAAAAGAGCTTGCAGCCCTGATTCCGCCGGAGGAAGGCATACTGATGTGCCACAGGCTTGTATGGCATGGAAGGCTCGTTTGTATCGCGCGCAGACCGCAGTGTGACAAATGCTGTCTCAGAGATGTATGCAAAAATGTGAAAGTAAAATGAATTTTTCACAGATTTATTGCAATATACATATTTTTGTGGTATACTTTAGCGTATCGCATTTTATTTGTTAATAAAATAAAGTCAGCAATAAAATATTCATATAAGGAGGTTTTTGTATGAAGTATGACATCAAAGAGGTGTCCTCAAGGCTGAGAGCTACAAGAGAGTCTCTCGAAATTTCGACAAAGGAAATGGCGGCAGCTGCACGAATTACCGAGGAAGAATACATCGCCTACGAAAACGGCGAAAAGGATCTTTCCCTGTCTGTTCTCGACAAATGCGCTGAAGTTATGGGCATCGAAATGATCGAGCTCCTTACAGGCTCCTCCCCCACTCTTGCCACCTATTCACTGGTCCGCAAGGGCGAAGGCCTGCCGATAGAAAGACGTATCGGTTTTACCTATCAGCACATGGCATATCTTTTCAAGAACAAGAAGATAGAGCCCATTATGGTACACGCGCCTTTTGAGCCCGACCAGAAGAAGCCCATTCATATGTCTGTTCATGAAGGTCAGGAGATGAACCTTATAATCAAGGGAAAGCTCAAATTCGTTATAAACAACAATACAGAGATACTGAATGAGGGCGACTGCGTTTATTTCGACAGCTCCAATCCGCACGGAATGATCGCTATCGAAGGCGACTGCGATTTTCTCGCGATCCTTATATAACAACCCGCTGCCGATAAAGAAAGGAACATAAGACAAATATGGAACAGGTCAAAGATTACTATAAAAAATTCGTGACCGAGGGTTACGATGAAAACGGCATACTGAACAAATTTGAGATAAACTGCCCCGAGAATTACAACTTCGGCTATGATATCATCGACAAATTCGGTGAGATCGATCCCGACAGACCTGCGCTTCTCCACGTTGACCTTAAGGAGAATGTGACGAAATTTTCTTACAGGCAGCTTTCCGAACTTTCAACACAGGCAGCAAATCTTTTCGCCGCACAGGGAATAAAAAAAGGCGACAAGGTAATGCTTGTCCTTAAAAGAAACTACCAGTTCTGGTATGCCATCATCGGTCTTATCAAACTCGGCGCAGTCGTTATCCCCGCAACTCACCTGCTTACAACTCACGATTTCACATACCGTTTCAAAAGCGCTGACGTGAAGGGTGTCGTAGCGACCGGCTATAACCCCGATATCGAAACGTATATCGATGAAGCCGAAAAAGAGCTCGGGATCACGCTCAGGAAATTCATCGCAAACGGCAGCAAGGAAGGCTGGATAAACTTCGATGAGGAAATAAAGAAACAGCCTGTCACAATGGAAAGAGTTCCTACAAAATGTACGGATATGATGCTCATATACTTCTCATCCGGCACTTCGGGATATCCCAAAATGGCAGGACACTGCCATAAATACGCCCTCTGGCACATTCAGACTGCCCTCTGGCAGAACGTTCAGCCTGACGGACTTCATCTCACCATATCCGATACAGGCTGGGGCAAGGCCGCATGGGGCAAGCTCTACGGTCAGATGTCGCTCGGCGCCTGCGTTTTCGTTTATGACTTTGACAGATTTGTACCTGCTGATGTTCTGCGTATTATACAGGACTTCAAAGTCACATCGCTCTGCGCACCGCCCACAATGTACCGCTTCTTCATCAAGGAAGGTCTGAAGGACTATGACCTCTCGAACCTGAAGTACAGCTGCATTGCCGGCGAAGCTCTCAATCCCGAAGTTTTCAACCGCTGGCTGGAATTCACCGGCCTTAAGCTTATGGAAGCCTTCGGTCAGACCGAGACTACAGCTACGCTCGCAAATCTCCCGGGAATGACTCCGAAACCGGGTTCCATGGGCAAACCTACACCTCTCTACAATGTTGATCTTGTTGACGAAAACGGAAACACCGTACCCAACGGCGAGACCGGTGAGATCGTCATAAGAGCTGAGCGCGGTGCGGAAGGTCTGTTCATGTGCTACTACAAAGATGAAGAAAAGACGAATGACGCATGGCACGACGGTCTTTATCACACAGGTGATACAGCGTGGCGCGACGAGGACGGCTACTACTGGTATGTCGGCAGAAACGACGATATCATCAAATCCAGCGGTTACCGCATAGGGCCGTTCGAGATCGAGAGCGTACTTATCCAGCATCCGTCGGTTCTCGAATGTGCCGTAACCGGCGCACCCGATCCCAACGGTGTGCGCGGCATACTGGTAAAGGCAACTATCGTGCTTGCTAAGGGATATACAGCCAGTGACGAACTTGCGAAGGAGCTTCAGAACTATGTCAAGAAGAACACCGCGCCTTACAAGTATCCGCGTCTCATTGAATTCGTAGACGAGCTGCCAAAGACCATAAGCGGAAAGATCAGACACAACGCGATAAGAGAAAATGACAGCAAGAAATAAACAGCATAAATGATTTACAGGAGGAAAAGAAAATGTTCAGATACGCGACACCCGATGATATAGATATCCTTACCGCAAACGACAAGAACATCGACAAGGCAGAAATGCTCAATCTTATCGGCCTGAAACGCGTATATATCATGGAGGAAGACAACGAGTTCATAGGCTGGCTGAGATACAACCTGTTCTGGGACAACACGCCCTTTATGAATATGATCCACCTCAAAGACGAGAACCGCGGCAAGGGCAACGGAAGAAAGTTTGTCGAATTCTGGGAAGATGAAATGCGCAGGCTTGGTTATAAGACTGTTATGACTTCTACCGCATCCGATGAGTTCGCACAGCACTTTTATATCAAGCTCGGCTATTCCACGATCGGCGGATTTTTACCGTCCGGCGATAAGTTTGAAGTTATCCTGTCAAAGAAGCTGTAAAGCTAAATTACCCTGCCCAGAAAGTAAAACGGAACTTCTGAAAGCGTCGGAAGCGCCTCTGTGAGAACAGGCGCCTCCCCTGTGAGCAGCGAAACAAGCGTCTTTCCTATGAGTTCCCCCGTGTAGACGGCCTGATCGACCGAATTGCCGTGAGATCCTACCTCAATGAGAAGAGCGCCTTTTGAAAGCTGCTGATTGTACTGACAATACTGGAAAAGTATGGGACGCGTCAGAGTCGGGAACAGCTTCTCCGCTTCCTGCTGAAGCTCACAGGCAAAATGAAAATTGTCAATATAATCGGGAACATCATAGTTACCGTCATCGGCCGCACAGATCACCATGAACTGCGCGGCCTTTTTTCCGTCTATTTCAGTAACTGCACTGACCCTTGTCCCGTCCGGGTATTCGATAGCATCACGGTGTATATCAAGTACGATCTTTACGGAAGGATAACGTTCAAGGATCTCCGCAGTGCCGTAAAGACTGCGGGTATAGGCACCGTTGTAGGGTTCGTCATACACCGTGCAGTCATGTATCACGCAGATACCGGCCTCCGCAAGCTCCTTTGCAACAGCATCTCCGACCGCGACAACACCGTTTTCCGGTGCCTGTGAGCGGCTTATATATGCAGAGTCATACCAGCTCTTTTCATACGGCTCATAGCTTTCCGAAGTATGGGTATGCATTATAAGTACCTGAGGCTCGTCCGAGCCACGTTCGACCACGATGCCGCTGGGAACGGTACATTCGTATCTGAGTTCCTCCGCCGAAAGATCGGTACAGTTCCTCACCTGCCCGCCCTCGGACAGGTCTATGTAACCGGGGCCGCCGCACCTGCCGAAGTATTCTTCCACGATCGCTCCGCTGTGTGTTGTGAATGATGTAAGGTCTTCCTCCGAATCGTTCATGTTCAGCGTTTTCAGGTATTCACCGGCGATTGGTTTTACCACCGGCTGCTCAGGAATATCGTCCTCCGGCACTTCATAACTGACTTCAGGCTCTTCCGGAGCCGGCTCCTGTACAGAAGCCTCATAATGAAGATATCCGGCAGAACTGTTCATATTGTTCATTTCAAGGCACACTCCGTTCTCGCTCCGACTATGACTGCGAGCTATTGTTCCGAACAGCGCGATAAAGCCGAAAGGCAGCAAAAACACGCCTGCTGCGGCGGTATGTGATAAAATGCGTTTTCTTACGGATGTTCTTATAAGTCTCATATTTCATCTTCCTTTTTATATTCACCTGTGATTATCATATTCAGAGCAGCCGGATAATATTACAGAATTCAGCTGATAATGAGTGATCTTATCTCCTCTTCGGACAGCACAGGATTAAGCGCACGGCTTACCGAAACACCGATGAGCTCGGCAAGCCGCCTTATTTCTATGTCTATGCTTCTCGGGGTCACCATGAGACCGTGTGTGTTCTCCGCTCCGGTGATGCTGTCAAGGTCGATCACGGTCGGAACTCCTATGGCTATCACAGGAACACCCGCCGTCTTGTGGTTTATGGCTTTTCTGTCATTGCCTATTCCGCTGCCGGGAGCTATGCCTGTATCGGTTATCTGTATGATGTTACAGAGCCGTTCTGTATCTGCGCAGGCCAGACTGTCTATGACTATGACCGAAGCTGCCCCCACATATCCTGCCATACAAGCTATGCCGTCGCTGGTCTCTATCCCCGTCCTGCCGGTCACACCGGCTTCTTGTACATACACACTGCGCAGACCGAGTTCATTGAAGTCACTATGGCCTGAAAGATGCGCTGTTGCGGGTACATAGCGCAGAGCATTGACTCCGAGACTGTCGGAGCAGATATTCGCGTTCCCGAGCCCCGCGACAAGCACACTTCCCTCACCTATGAAATTTCCGAGGAACTCTGTCAGACAGTCACCTGTATTTCCTGTTTCCGTGAAAAGCGTGACATAATGCCCCGGGACAGCTTCTCTGAAGCCCTCAGGTACTTTCGCCTCAATATAACGTGTTCCATGCTTTTCACCCCTGTGAACGTATGAAGCATCATTCTGACCGCCGAACAATGAGGTTTCATATAAAAGATCCGATCTTCTCATATTTTCTTTCTCCGATAAAATTTTTCTGAAAATTTTTTCAAAAAAGTATTGCTTTTTTCGTAAAGCTGTGATATAATATGTTGTATTGTAAATATAGCATTAATTTAAGGAGGTGCAAACAAAGTGCCGAATATCAAGTCTGCAAAGAAAAGAGTTCTGGTTACCAAGATCAGAAATGAACGCAACAAGGCTGCTAAGACTGAGTTAAAGACAGTTCTCAAGAAGGCAAGAGCTGAAGGTGCCGCTCCCGAAGCGATCAAGAACGCTGCTATCGCGCTCGATAAGGCTGCGGGCAAGGGTCATATCCATAAAAACAAGGCAGCAAGACTCAAGTCGAGACTTGCAAAGACCGCTAACGCGTAATTGTTTACGGTGTTCGACGGACATTCCGGATCGGGAATGTCCGTTTTTCTTTGCTCTGTATATCATGTGCAGTTTATGATATGTTATGAACAAATAAAATATTTCCTGTTCATATTGACAAAAGCCAAAGATAGCAATATAATATATATTGTTCGCTGTGGATAATCTGACCACAATATATAGTATTTTTATCCGGAGGGAGATACTTAAATGATAACCAAGATTCGCAAAAGAGACGGACGCACAACAGCGTTCAACGTTCAAAAGATTGCAGACGCCATTTACAAGGCTGCGTCGGCAGTGGGCGGCAAGGACTACAACTCCGCGCTCACGCTTGCATCGGAAGTATGCAAGGTCCTTGAAACAGAGTATTCGGACGAAAATATTCCTACCGTTGAGGAAGTTCAGGATACCGTCGAGAAGGTTCTTGTAGAAAACGGCCATGCCAAGACCGCAAAAGCATTCATCATCTACAGAGCCGACAGGACCCGCATCCGCGAGATGAATACCTCGCTGATGAAGATATATGAGGATCTTACTTTCAAATCCGCACAGGACTGCGATATAAAGCGCGAGAACGCCAACATCGACGGCGATACGGCTATGGGAACTATGCTCAAGTACGGTTCCGAAGGCGCCAAGCAGTTCAATGAGATGTATGTGCTCGACCCGGAACATTCAAGAGCACACATCGAAGGTGATATCCATATTCATGATCTTGATTTCTTCACTCTCACAACCACCTGCTGCCAGATAGATCTTAAAAAGCTGTTCAAGGGCGGTTTTTCCACCGGTCACGGATTCCTTCGTGAACCGAACGGTATCGGAAGCTACTCCGCACTCGCCTGCATCGCCATACAGTCCAACCAGAATGACCAGCACGGCGGTCAGTCGATACCAAACTTCGACTATGCTATGGCAGACGGCGTAAAAAAGACATACGCTCAGCTCTACCGCAGCAATATAGCCCGCGCACTTTATCTCGAGACCAATATGGACGATCAGGTTGCTACCGATAAGGTAAACGAGTATTCCGACAAACTCTGCGAAGAGCAGGATCTTATACCTGTACTTGCCAACAACAACGGCTACTGCGATGCGGAACTTCCTTTTCTCACCGAGATAGCGGGCAGCAAGGAGCTTGCCGAAAAGATACAGTCGTTCGCACTGAAGCTCTCCAAGAAGGAGACAAACAGAGCAACATATCAGGCTATGGAAGCCCTCGTCCACAATCTCAATACTATGAACAGCCGCGCCGGTGCGCAGATACCGTTCTCGTCAATAAACTATGGCACAGATACATCTCCTGAAGGACGTATGGTCATAGAGAACGTACTTCTTGCAACTGAGAAGGGTCTCGGAAACGGCGAGACCGCTATCTTCCCTATCCATATCTTCAAAGTCAAGGAAGGCAAGAACTACAATCCCGAAGATCCCAACTACGACCTGTTCAAGCTGGCATGCAGAGTATCCGCAAAGCGTCTGTTCCCGAATTTCTCGTTCATTGACGCACCCTATAACCTGCAGTATTATAAAGAAGGCGACTACAATACCGAGATCGCATATATGGGCTGCCGTACCAGAGTTATCGGCAATGCCCACGACAGATCCCGCGAGATCGTTACCGGACGCGGAAACCTGAGCTTTACTTCTATAAATCTTCCTCGCCTCGGCATAAAGGCACAGAAGGATATCGTCAGATTCTTCGAACTCCTTGAAGATGAGATGAACCTCGTTGTAAATCAGCTTATGTACCGCTACAAGATACAGGCGCAGAAGAAAGTCAAGAACTACCCGTTCCTCATGGGTCAGGGCATCTGGATAGACTCCGACAAACTCGGCCCCAACGACTGTGTAGGAGAGATACTCAAGCACGGCACCCTGTCCATGGGCTTTATCGGACTTGCCGAATGTCTTAAGGCTCTTATCGGCGAGCACCACGGCGAAAGCGCAAGAGCTCAGGAGCTCGGACTTCGCATCATCACCCGTATGCGCCAGAGAATGGACGAGGAAACAAAGAAAACAGGCTTCAATTTCTCGCTGCTCGCTACTCCGGCCGAGGGTCTTTCCGGCAGATTCGTAAAAATGGACAGAGAACGCTACGGCAAGATCGAAGGCGTCACCGACCGCAGCTACTATACCAACTCTTTCCATATCCCCGTATATTACCACATTTCCGCGTTCAGCAAGATCAAACTTGAAGCACCTTATCATGAACTCACGAATGCCGGTCACATAAGCTATGTAGAGCTTGACGGCGATCCGCTCCAGAACCTCGACGCATTCGAGCAGATAATCCGCTGCATGAAGGAATCCGGTATAGGCTATGGCTCAGTCAACCACCCCGTAGACCGCGACTCCGTATGCGGATACACCGGCATCATCGGCGACCGCTGCCCGAAGTGCGGACGTACAGAGGAACAGCATACAATGATGAAGGAACGCATCAAAAGAATAAGAGTAAAATAAACAATTTTGCAGGATTGTTTATAAAATCTTGCAAAATATTGCACAAAATTTGTGTTCAGCTATTGACACAAACGCCAAAGTCTAATATAATATTAGAGTATTATTAATTTTAAACCTTTACAGGAGGAAAACAGACAATGCGAGTTTACAATTTCAGCGCAGGCCCCGCAGTCCTGCCCGAGGAAGTCCTCAAGGAAGCGGCAGACGAGATGCTCGATTACAGAGGAACAGGAATGTCCGTAATGGAGATGTCCCACCGCTCCAAGGCTTATGATGATATCATCAAAGAAGCCGAAAAGGATATCAGAGAGCTCATGAACATTCCGGACAACTACAAGGTGCTCTTCCTTCAGGGCGGCGCTTCCCAGTTCTTCGCGGAAGTCCCCATGAACCTCATGAAGAACAAGAAGGCAGCTTACATCATTACCGGCCAGTGGGCAAAGAAGGCATGGCAGGAAGCTAAGATCTATGCAGGCGACGATGCTGTTGCAGTAGCTTCTTCCGCAGACAAGACCTTCTCCTATATCCCGGACTGCTCCGATCTTCCTATCCCCGAGGACGCAGATTATGTATATATCTGCGAGAACAACACCATCTACGGTACAAAGTTCAAGACTCTCCCGAACACAAAGGGTCATATCCTCGTTTCCGATGTTTCCTCCTGCTTCCTCTCCGAACCTGTTGATGTTACCAAGTACGGTGTGATCTACGGCGGCGTTCAGAAGAACGTAGGCCCTGCAGGCGTTGTTATCGCTATAATCAGAGAAGACCTCATCACAGACGATGTTCTTCCCGGAACTCCCACAATGCTCAAGTGGAAGACACAGGCTGACAATGATTCCCTTTACAACACTCCTCCCTGCTACGGCATCTACATCTGCGGCAAGGTATTCAAGTGGATCAAGAAGATGGGCGGCCTCGAGGCTATGAAGGCTCACAACGAGAAGAAGGCCAAGATTCTCTACGATTACCTCGACGAGAGCAAGCTGTTCAAGGGCACAGTACGCAAGGAAGACCGTTCGCTGATGAACGTTCCTTTCGTAACAGGCAACGAAGAACTCGACGCAAAGTTCGTAAAGGAAGCAAAGGCTGCCGGATTCGAGAACCTCAAGGGTCACAGAACTGTCGGCGGTATGAGAGCTTCTATCTACAACGCTATGCCTATCGAGGGCGTTGAAAAGCTCGTAGAATTCATGAAGAAGTTCGAAGCTGAAAATTCATAAGAAAAACGATCCGGGCAGCGGAAATACTTTACCGCTGCCTGTTTCAATAACAGAAACAGAAATGAGGTAATTAAAATGTACAATATTCTTACACTCAATAAGATAGCTGCCTGCGGTACAGACCTTCTTCCTAAGGCAAACTATGCCATCAGCGACAGAGAAGCCAACCCCGATGCGGTTGTGGTACGCTCCGCTTCCATGCATGAAATGGAGCTCGGCTCCAACCTTCTTGCTATCGCAAGAGCAGGCGCAGGTGTAAACAATATCCCGATCGATAAGTGCTCCGAAAAGGGCATCGCGGTATTCAACACTCCCGGCGCAAACGCAAATGCAGTAAAGGAGCTCGTTATCGCAGGTCTCTTCCTCTCCGGCAGAAAGGTTATCCCTGCTACCGAATGGATAAAGGGCCTCAAGGGTAAGGGCGACGAAGTCGGCAAGCTCGTTGAAAAAGGCAAGAGCCAGTTCGTAGGTCCCGAGATCATGGGTAAGACTCTGGGCGTTATCGGTCTCGGTGCTATCGGCGCTCTCGTTGCAAATGCTGCCGTTGCTCTCGGCATGAAGGTTTACGGTGCCGATCCGTTCCTCTCCGAAGCAGGAAAGAAGAGACTCTCCCCCGAAGTAAAGATCGCATCTTCCAACGACGAGATCTATCAGGTAAGTGATTTCATCTCTATCCATGCACCCGCAACTCCCGAGACAAAGGGTATGATCAACGCAGACACTATCGCAAAGATGAAGGACGGCGTCCGCATACTCAACTTCGCGCGTGCTGACCTCGTTGACAGCAAGGCTATCATTGATGCTCTCGCAAGCGGCAAAATGGCTTCCTACGCAACAGACTTTGCTACAGACGATCTTCTCTGCGTTGAGAACGTCATTGCTATCCCGCACCTCGGCGCTTCCACTCCCGAGAGTGAGGACAACTGCGCTGTCATGGCCTGCAACGAAGTACGCAACTACCTCGAAAAGGGCGAGATCCTCAACAGCGTCAACCTCCCGAACGTATCCCTCGATAAGACCGGCGATGCTCTTGTATGCGTTATAAGCAAGGCTGCCGACGGTATCGCCGACAAGCTCGCCGCAGAAGCAGGAGTTACTGTTGCTGCGAAGGCTGCCGGAACAAAGAAGGACATGGCTTACACTATCCTTGACGTCAAGGGTGATGCAGACGCTGCGGCTTCAAAGCTTGCAGGTGTTGACGGTGTTATCAGAGTAAGAGTTATCAAGTAATTTCAGCGATTCTGTTCCCCTCTGAAATTTTCAGAGGGGAATTTTTTGTAACAGAACAATATTTCCTCCGAAAAGCTGTCATATTATATAGAGCGCTCCGATAAACGGGAAAGGAACAGAACATGAACGATAATGACATCATAGAGCTCTATTGGGCGAGAGACGAAAGAGCTATTTCGGAAACCGATATAAAGTACGGCCGATTCTGCCGCTCCGTTGCGTTCAATATTCTCACAGTTAACGAAGATGCAGAGGAATGTGTCAACGACACCTACCATAAGGCGTGGACATTCATTCCGCCTCAGAGACCTGAACGATTCCGCGCATGGCTCGGAAAGATTGTCCGCAATCTCGCGCTTAATCTTTGGAACAGGAACCATACGCAGAAAAGAAATGCAGGAATGGAAACCATGCTCAGCGAGCTTGAGGATTGCGTTCCGTCACGCGAGAACGTTGAAGACGAGATCGACAGCAAGGAACTCGGACAGTCAATAAGCCGCTGGCTCGGTACGCTTTCAGAAGATGACAGACGGTACTTTATACTGCGCTATTGGAACGGTGTCCCACTAAGAACACTTGCCGAAAGATACGGCATAAGTGCGGACAAGCTGGCGCAGAAGATGCTGAGACTGCGAAAAAGCCTGAGAACGGCTCTTGAAAAGGAGGAAATATATTTATGAGCATAAAAAGTGAAAAGATGTACGACGGCATCACAAATATTGATGATGAGCTTATAGAAGCTGCGCAGGACGATGCCGCGAAAAGCAAAAAGCCTGCGAAATGGCTGCCATGGGCAGGTATCGCAGCCGCGGCCTGTTTAGGTCTGGGAGTTGGTGCAGCGGCATTGTCAGGTGTTTTCGGAAAAATTCCTGTATCCGGCGGCTATAAGACCGGAACCGGTATTTCGGCTGGAAATGCTGCCGCAAAACTCATAGCCAAAGCCGAATATCCCGAAGTCCCACCATACCCCGAAGATAATTATTCCGATTGGGACGAATATGATCGGAAATACAAGGCCTGGGCAGATACACTGAGTAAATTAAGGAATCAGCCAGAAGGTTATACCGACGGAACCGACAAATTCTTTACAAGCAGTATAAAAACCATACTTGCCGGAAACGGCGGAAATCGTGTCTATTCCCCGCTTTCTCTGTTTATGGCGCTCGGGATGTCGGCCGAAATTACAGACGGTAATACAAGAAAGCAGATACTCGACCTGCTCGGACAGGACAGTATAGAAAGCCTGCGTTCTCACGCAAATTCGATATGGCTGGCGAACTATATGGACGACGGTATGGCAAAATGTGTTCTTGCAAACTCTGTATGGCTGAACAACAATATTTCATATTCTCAGGACGTAATGAACAGACTTTGCATCGATTATTACGCTTCTTCTTATTCCGGCGAGCCCGGAAACGAAGAATATAACAAGCTGTTTCAGGACTGGCTTAACGAACAGACCGACGGTCTGCTCGAAAACTATGTCGAGAACATCAGACTCGACCCCGAAATGGTGATGACACTTGTATCGACCGTCGATTACGCCGGGAAATGGATATATCCGTTCTCTGCCGATAACACGAAAAGCGGCACATTCCACTCACCGGGAGGCGATGTCACCTGTGATTTCATGAATAAGGAATTCGATCAATCCTATTTCTGGGGAGAGAAATTTTCATCAATTATGATGAATCTTGAAAATAACGGAGCTATGAAGCTGATACTGCCCGATGAAGGTATTACACCCGAGGAGCTCCTCAATGACGATGAAACGATAGAGTTTCTGATGACAAAGAACTATGACTGGAAAAACAACAAATACTGCATGGTCAATATGTCTGTGCCGAAATTCGATGTTTCTTCGGAGATCGACCTTGTAGAACAGATGAACAAGCTGGGCGTGACCGACATATCTGACGGCTCCGTATCGGACTTCTCGCCCCTGTCTCCGGACGGCGGCAGTGGCGTCTTCCTCAGCAAAGCCACACAGGCTGCCCGCGTCGAGATAGACGAGGAGGGCTGCCGCGCTGCCGCGCTGACAGTAATGGAATATTGCGGAGCAGCTATGCCGGACGGTAAGGCGGACTTCATACTTGACAGGCCGTTCATTTTCGAGATAACAGGCACAACAGGCCTGCCGCTGTTTGTAGGCATTGTAAATAATCCGGTACAATAATATTATCCCGTATCTGTAATCAGCACAGATACGGGTTTTTTTACTGTATTACTCCGCCGCCTATGACGATATCACCGTCATAGAAAACCACACGCTGCCCCGGAGTAATGGCGCGCTGCGGTTCGTCGAATTCAACTCTGACACTGCCGTCCGGCTGCGGATATACTGTGCAGGGCTGCTCCTTCATACGGTAACGGGTCTTTGCCTTACAGGCAAACGGCGCTTCGGGCTTTTCAAAAGCTATCCAGTTCATATCTTCGGCCGTAAGTCCGCGGCGAAGAAGCTCCTGCGGCTCGCCGACCACGAGAGTATTGTCGGCCGTATTCTTTCCGATAACGTACATCGGCTTTCCGAAAGCTATTCCGAGGCCTTTTCTCTGCCCTACCGTGTAATTGATCAGACCCTCATGCCTGCCCCAGACCTTGCCCGAGCTGTCGGTCACATCGCCTGCCGGGTATTCTCTGCCGGTCTCACGCCGGATAAAAGCCGCATAATCGCCGTCCGGCACGAAACATATATCCTGACTGTCGGATTTATGTGCGTTTACAAGACCATTTTTTTCCGCAAACGCTCTTACCTCGGGTTTTGTCATGCTCCCCAGCGGAAACAGGATATGCGAGAGCTGCTCCTGCGTCAGATCATACAGAACATATGACTGATCCTTTTCGTTGTCTCCGGTGCCGGAGACAGCCTTTTTCAGCAGCCACCTTCCCCGCTCGCTGTCATACTCCACCCGGGCATAATGCCCTGTGGAGATGTAATCACAGCCGAGCTCCTTCGCACGGTCGAGCAAAGCCTCGAACTTTATATAGCGGTTGCAGTCTATACAAGGATTCGGTGTCATTCCGCGCTCATAGCAGGAAATAAAATTGCTTATCACCTTTTCACGGAAAATATCTTTCATATTGTACACATAATGCATCACATCGAAGCGCGAAGCGACCTGACGCGCATCGTCTATATCGCTGAGCGAGCAGCAGGTCTTCTGACCGCCCTGCTCAAATTCTCCGTCATGCAGCTTCAGGGTCACCCCGATGACCTCATACTTCTCTTTCAGCATCACAAGAGCCGCCGAGCTGTCCACCCCGCCGCTCATTGCCACCATTACTTTCTTCATACTCTCATATCCCTGTCGTTGTCGTCTTCATTTTCGTGTTTTTTTTCATTTCTCTGCTCTATCTGCTTTTCAAGCACACGCGCAAAGATACTACCGGAACTCTGATGAACATCAGGCTTTTCCGTTTTTTTCTCCGTATCATTCTTCTTCCTTACATAGTTCATCAGTTCAAGAACTCCGTAAATCAGTGCCATAACGCCGACTGCAAGAAGCCCCGAGAGCAGTACGCTGCCGAAGCCTTCACCGGCTGGTTTGTTATTTATTGCCGCAATTATCGTTTCCATATTATCACCCGAATATATTTTACTATTTTATGAGAGAAATGTCAATTAAAAGTTGATTTTTTATATGAATTGTGTTATAATAAGATATTGATGCGTAAAGGAGACAGGAATGAAGATAACCGTCATTTCCGATACACACGGAGATTTTGAGACACTGTACCGTATTGTTGAGCTGAATAAAGATTCGGATCAGTTCATTCACCTCGGAGACGGCGAATACGAGTTCAGGGATGTTCAGTCGGTATTTTATGATAAACCGTTCATCTTCATAAAAGGAAACAACGACTGGGACAACCACCCGCAGAACCTTGTCACCGACCTGGGCGGAAAGAAATTCTACCTCTGCCACGGTCACAGATTCGAGCGCGGCAGAATGAAGGAATTCCTTGCCGCTACCGCTGTCGCCAACGGCTGTGACGCAGCTCTGTTCGGACATACGCATATACCCTGCATTGAGTATGAAAACGGAGTGCTGCTCTTCAATCCGGGGAGCGCTTCACTGCCCCGCGGCGGGAATGAGCCTACTTACGGTATAATAACGATCGAAAACGGCATACTGAATGCCCGTCATATAACTATTGACTTTTAGCAGAAAGGACGCAGAATATTGGATAATCTTTACAACAGACATAAGATAGCTGACGAAGTGTACTTTACTTCGATCACCGATACGAAGTTCAAGATAAACAGAGTAAGCGTTCTGTTTATCACACAGCTTTCCAAAAATGCCGCTGTGAACGCCGTTATCCCCCGTATGCTTACGAAATGCAGCGCAAAACTCGACACTATGACGAAGCTGAATAAAAGACTCGCTGAGCTGTATTCCGCCAGTCTCACATTTAACGTATTCCCGGACGGCGACAATCAGATCATCGAAATGAGCATAAACGTACTGAACAACAGGTATGCGCTGAACAGCGAAGACATTCTCAGGGACAGCGCGCAGATCCTGCTGGACTGTATCTTCGACCCTTATCTGGAAAACGGACAGTTTCCAGCGCAGAGCCTTGAGCTCGAAAAACAGAATCTTATGGACGACAACGACGCGGAGATCAATAACAAAACACAGTACGCTTATCTGAAAGCTTACGAGGAAGCATTCCGCGGCGAACCTGCCGCTGTACGTTCGGGCGGCCGCAATGAGGAAGTCGCGGCTGTGACTGTGGAATCTGCCATGGAAGCATACAGACGCATTATAAGCGAGATGCGCGCCGAGATCATCTGCGTCGGAGAAAGCGACTTCACCGGACTTGACACGATATTCGCGGAAGCCTTCGGAAAAATCAGCAGAAGACCGGAAAAATACGAAAAGTCAGCAGTAAGTCTTGCGAAGAATGAACCTGTACGCCTGACGGAAACCCTCAGCATCGAGCAGTGCAAGCTTGTTATGTTCATGAAAACACCGCTGCGGAAACGCTACGCGTTGATGGTAATGCAGAGCCTCTACGGCGGTACCGAATCTTCAAAGCTTTTCCAGAATGTACGCGAAAAAATGTCGCTCTGCTATTACTGTTATTCAAGGTACGGATACGCCAAAGGATTCCTGACTACTGAATGCGGCGTGGACGGAAATAATCTCGAAAAGGCGGAAGCCGAATGTCTGAACCAGCTCGAGGAGATCAGGAAAGGTCATTTCACCGATGATGAAGTGAACAAAATAAAACTGTTCATCATCAATATATTGAAGTCGTCAACAGATACGGTGAGCGGCGTCACTTCAAAATGTATGTCGGGTATCATGTATCCCGAAAATGCGGTCACTATCGACGAAATGATCGGTAATATCAACGCTGTCACAAACGAGGATATCATCGAAGCGGCTAATTCGCTGGTTCCGGATACCGTGTTTATCCTGCGTTCGGATAAGGAGGCTGCCGAATGAAAAAAGAAATACTTACAAGCAGCCGCCTCGGTGAAAGCTGCACAAGGATAAAGCACGACAGCGGACTTACGATATGCCTTTACCCGATGAAAGGCTACAGCACGGCTTTCGCGATTTTCGGCACAAGGTACGGCTCCGTCGATACGACCTTCAAGACCGATGCGGACGCCGACTTCATCACAGTTCCGGAAGGCATCGCCCATTATCTTGAACACAAACTGTTCGAAGGCGAAGAGTGCAATGCCATGGATAAATTTGCTGCCACCGGAGCTTATTCCAATGCCTATACGACCTTCGATGCCACGGCTTATCACTTCACCTGCTCCTCACATTTCGGACAGAATCTGCGTACTCTGCTCGATTTCGTACAGAACCCGTATTTCACAGACGAAAATGTACAGAAAGAACAGGGCATCATAGCGCAGGAGATCAAGAATTATCTCGACGACCCGGGCTGGCGAGTGTTCTTCAACGGATTGCAGGCTATATATCACAACAACCCCGTCCGCATCGATATTGCCGGTACTGTGGAAAGTATAGCGCAGATAAACAAGGAGCTCCTTTACCGCTGCTATAACACATTCTACAACCTGAACAATATGACGCTTTCCATAGCCGGCAACTTTGACCCGGACGAAGCCCTGCGGATATGCGACGAAATGCTGAAACCCGCCAGGGATACAGGACTTCAGGCGATCATACCCGAAGAGCCTCCCACGATAAAAGAAAAGCGTGTGACACAAAAGCTGTACTGCGCTCTGCCGCTGTTCCAGCTGTCTTTCAAGAGACCCAATCTCAAAGGAAGAGAATCGTCAAGGCAGTATTTCATTTATAATATGATGCTGGATTCGGCCTTCGGCTTTTTCTCGCCGTTCTTTACAAAGCACTATGACAGCGGTCTTATCAATGACACCTTCGATGCGAGCGTATTCAAGGGCAGAGGTTTCTTTATCCCGATGATAAGCGGCGACGCGAGAGAACCTGACAGAGTCGTTGAAATGGTAGACAAGGAGATATCCCGTCTGAAAAAGGAAGGCATACCCGAAGAGGATTTCGAGATCGTAAAGAAAGCCACTTACGGTGACCTCATATCAGCTTTCAACAATGTCGGTGCAGTGGCAAAGGGCATGATGAACGCCGACTTCAACGAGCTGAATATCTACGACAATATCGAAATGGCGGCTGCGGTCACCTATGAGGAAGCCATGGAAGCGCTCGATACCCTCGATATCGGCAACAGCAATCTTTCGGTCGTTGAACCGCTGGAAAGATAGATAACAGGACAGAACAAAAAAGGAGATCTAAAATGGACAAGTACACCATAAGGACTGAGTTTCCGAATCTCTTTTCCGGAGATATACGGATAAGCCGTGAGGCATTCCATATCGGCAGCTTCAGCATATTCTGGTACGCTATAATTATCGCCGCGGGACTGATACTCGCGGTGGTATACTGCACAAAGCGCGGAAAGAAATACGGCCTCACAAGCGACGACATCTTTGACGTGGCGCTGTTCGGAGGAATAGCAGGATTTCTCGGCGCGAGAATATTCTATGTAATATTCTGGAACCTTAATCCGGAGAACACATTCAAGTATGACTTCATAACCACTTTCACAACTATACATGACGGCGGACTGGCTATCTACGGCGGCATAATCTGCGGCTCCGTCGTCGGCATCCTGACAACAAAGATACGCAAAGCTCCCATACTTCCGCTCTGCGATATGGGCGGTTCGGGATTCCTGATCGGTCAGGCGATAGGCCGCTGGGGCAACTTCATAAATCAGGAAGCCTACGGCGCTCCCACAGCCGGCAATCTGCCCTGGGGAATGACCGGAAGCGTCATCGAGAACGATCCTGTCGTAATTGCCGCACAGGCTCAGCTGCCGGCAGGACAATACGCGCTTGTGCATCCGTGCTTTCTGTACGAGAGCCTGTGGTGCGCTCTCGGCTTATTCCTGCTCCATTTCGTGATATCACGCATACAGACCTTCGACGGAGAACTGTTCCTGTGCTATATAATCTGGTACGGTACCGGCAGAGGCTTCATCGAAGGCTTACGCACAGACAGCCTCTACATCGGCGGCACGGGAATAAGAGTATCACAGCTTATCGGCTTTGCTACGGCACTGTTCTGTCTTATACTTCTCGTTTATTTCAAGATAAGGGTCAGCAGATCCAAAACTTACGTCCGCTATAACAAGACAGAAGCCTGCAAGGAACGAATGGAAAAATTCTATACAGACTTAAAGAACGAAAAGGAGACCGAAAAGGCTCTGAAAGCATTCAAACGTACCGAGAAAGAGCTCGTTGAAGCACCGAGCATATTTGACGATTCAGCCGACAAAACACAGGAGGACAAGTAAAATGGCAATTCTTATCGACGGAAAAGCAGTTTCACAGAAAGTTAAGGAGGAAGTACGCGCGGAGATCGAACGCGACGGCCTTAAGGTCGGTCTTGCAGTGGTGATCGTAGGCAACGATCAGGCAAGCCGCGTGTATGTGAACAACAAGAAGAAAGCCTGCGAGGTATGCGGTATCCGTTCATTCGAGTACGCGCTGCCGGAGGAGACAACAGAGAAGGAGCTTCTCGATCTTGTCGATACGCTGAACAACGATCCCGAAGTCAACGGTATTCTTGTGCAGCTCCCGCTTCCGAAGCACCTCGATTCCGAGAAGGTCATCGCCCGTATATCTCCGGAAAAGGACGTAGACGCATTCCATGCTGAAAATGTAGGAAAAATAATGATCGGAAACTATGCGTTCCTTCCCTGCACTCCCGCGGGCGTTATGGAACTAATACACAGCACAGGGACCGATGTCTCCGGCAAGGAATGTGTGGTTATAGGCCGCTCGAACATAGTGGGCAAGCCTATGGCTATGCTGCTGCTGCATGAGAATGCTACCGTGACTATCTGCCATTCGCGCACAAAGGATCTCGCCGCGGTCTGCCGCAGAGCCGATATACTTGTGAGCGCGGTAGGCAGAGCGGACTTCGTCACAGCGGATATGGTAAAGGACGGAGCCGTTGTTATAGACGTGGGTATGAACAGAAACGCCGAGAACAAACTGTGCGGAGACGTAAAGTTCGATGAAGTTGAACCGAAGGCTTCCTACATCACTCCCGTACCGGGCGGCGTAGGTCCTATGACTATAGCGATGCTCATGAAGAACACGCTCATGGCAAAACGCATACAGAGCAAATGAAAAAGGTAAACACACCGCTTATCAACGGCATCATACTTGCCGCAGCCTTCGCATATCTCGCCTGGTATTTCACCTCGCACGGTATGTGGAATCCGGCTACGGTCGTTGTTATGATCGTTATTGCGCTGCTTTCCGCCGGTCAGGTACTTATATGGTTCGCATATTTCAGACCTCCGAAAAAAAACGGAAAAAGAAACAAAAAAGGTTGACAAATATCTACCGGAATGATATAATATATTTGGCGGAATTGCCAATAATTTAACGGAGGAATAACACCATGGAATTAAAAGGCTCCAAGACCGAACAGAACCTCTTGACTGCTTTCGCGGGCGAATCACAGGCACGCAACAAGTACACCTACTTCGCATCGGTAGCAAAGAAAGAGGGTTATGAGCAGATAGCGGCTATCTTCGAAATGACCGCAAACAATGAAAAGGAACACGCAAAACTGTGGTTCAAGGCTCTCGGCGAGCTCGGAACTACCGCAGAGAACCTCGCAAAAGCTGCTGAGGGCGAGAACTACGAGTGGACGGATATGTACGACCGTTTCGCAAAGGAAGCCGAGGAAGAAGGCTTCGTAAAGCTGGCAGCACAGTTCAGAATGGTCGGTGCTATCGAAAAGAGCCATGAAGAAAGATACCGCGCTCTTCTCAACAACATCGAGATGCAGAAGGTATTTGAAAAGAGCGACGAGACTATCTGGGAATGCCGCAACTGCGGACATCTTGTTATCGGCAAGAAGGCTCCCGGCATCTGCCCCGTCTGTGCTCATCCGCAGAGCTTCTTCGAAGTAAGAAAAGAAAACTATTGATCAGGATACAACAGAAGCCCGGCCTTTGTGCCGGGCTTTTTGCGTATAAAAAAGCTCCCGGAGATCCGGGAGCTTTCTTACTTATCTGATTAACCGAGAGAAGCGTTGAGCTCGTCTACCGATGCCTGGATCACGTTGCCGTATTCGCCGCGTGCGCCGGAGAAGGTGTTGGCGGAATCGTTGTAGGGATCCTTTACGATGTGGTCGATAGGAGCGGAACCGTCAGACTTTGCATTATCGGTGTCGATACCGGTTCTGAAGTCGAAGGAAGGAGTAAGAGGAGTGTTCTTGATGGAA